>Ga0208687_1000071_pt1 | contig 102566 bp, 79 predicted proteins | sample June2015DPH_6_10_FD_184695 | JGI IMG/M metagenome (GOLD analysis project Ga0208687, IMG submission 184695) | Peatland microbial communities from SPRUCE experiment site at the Marcell Experimental Forest, Minnesota, USA - June2015DPH_6_100... | ecosystem: Environmental > Terrestrial > Soil >...
GAAACTGCCGTGTACGTGATCGACGGGCAATCCACCGACAAAACGAGGGAGATCGCCGTCGAAAAGGGCGCCCAGGTCATACTCGAAGAGCGGCAGGGAAAGGGTTCGGCCATTCAAACGGCTTTTAAGTCCATCACTGCCGACTACGCGATTATGGTTGACGGGGACGATACGTACCCGATTGAAATGGCGACGGCGATGACCCGCCTGCTCAAGAACTACGACGTCGTCATCGGGTCACGACTCAAGGGTACGATAGAGCCGGGGGCCATGACCAGACTGAACGTCGTGGGGAACGTCCTCCTCTCGCTCCTCGCGTGGGCGCTGTTTGGTGCACGCATCAGCGACGTGTGCACGGGTTTCTGGGGGTACCGGAGCGACGCAATCCGGCGCTTGGAGCTCGAAGCGCGTGGCTTTGAGCTTGAAGCCGATATGTTCGTTGAATGCGTGAGGAACGGCTTGCGCATCGCGGAAATCCCGATCACCTACCGCGCTCGAGCGGATCAACCGAAGCTGTCGTCACTGAGGGACGGCGTCAAAATCGGTATGTTTTTGTGGAAGCGTCGCCTGGGACAGGTTTCCAAGAACGTCGGTCAAACGCACCTCGAAACAAACAAACACTGAGCTGGATAAAGGCGCAGAATAGCTAGAGCATTGAACAAGGAAGAGCGAGAAAAAATGTTCGCATACAGATACTTCTTAATTGAATTGTACCGGTCAGATGCACAGACAGGCTTGAGGTGATACGATAGAGACGCACACAATCCTCGTAACGGGCGGCGCCGGATTTATAGGGACGAATTTGGTGAACGAGCTGCGGAAGCGCGGCCACAGCGTACGAGCCGCTGACCTATACAACACTGACCGTGAGGACTATGTCAGAGCTGACGTCCGAAGCTACCGACAGGTCGAAAAGCTTTTCGCTGATGGTGAGTTTGACTACGTCTATCACCTCGCAGCGGAGTACGGCCGCTGGAACGGCGAAGATTACTACGAGAATCTGTGGACCACAAACGTCGTCGGAACAAAACACATGCTGCGCATGCAAGAGAAAAACGGCTTTAGATTGATCTTCTTCTCGTCTGCAGAAGTGTACGGCGATTATGGTGGCGCTATGAACGAAGACGTCATGAAAACGCGCCCAATCCACGAGACGTACCAGATGAACGATTACGCGATCACGAAGTGGGCAGGGGAACTTATGTGTATGAACTCTGCCGCGATGTTCGGCACTGAAACCGTGCGTGTCAGGCCGGTCAATTGCTACGGGCCTCACGAGCATTACACGCCGTACAGGGGGTTCATTCCGAAGTTCATTTATCACGCGTTATTCGACAAGCCGTACGAGGTGTACACGGGACACCGGAGAATTATCGACTATGTTGAGGACTCGTGCAGGACGTTTGCCAACGTGTGCGACTACTTCAAACCTGGGGAGGTGTACAACGTCGGTGGGCGGCCTGGTTGGGAGAAGGATATCAAAGAGTACTCCGACATCGTCCTCAACGCAGTCGGCAAAGATGACTCCCTGGTTACGTACAAGGAGTCTGAGCCGTTTACGACGAAGGCCAAGCGCATGGATTTTTCAAAGGCGATGATCGACCTGAAACATGACCCTCAGGTGCCGCCCGAAGAGGGCATCAAGCGGACCGTTGACTGGATGCAATCCTACTACCGGTTAGGTGAGTGAATGGACGACGTGGATGGCGGCTACGAAGGAAAGACCGTGCTGGTGACGGGCGGGGCGGGAGCGATCGGCGGGAACCTCGTCCGCAGACTGAACGATCTGAACACGGCCAAGATCGTCATTCTCGATGACCTTTCCTCTTCATACGAGTGGAACGTTCCAGTCGGCCCCAAGATACACTTCATACGCGGAGACATCCTCGACGACGAGAAGCTCAAGTTTGCGTTCAAGGATAGACCCGACATAGTCTTCCACTTGGCCGCGCACTTCGCGAATCAAAACTCGATCGATAATCCCGAAACGGACCTCATGGTAAACGGCATGGGAGTCCTCAAGGTGCTCGAATTTGCCCATCTTACCGATGTTTCCCGGTTCGTGTACGCCTCGTCAGGGTGTGGGGTCTATGGGTTAGAATCTACGATACCGTATGAGGAACGAGACGTATCAATAAGCCTGCATAGCCCCTATCAAGTCACGAAGCTCCTTGGGGAACTGTACACAAACTACTACCATAATCTGTACGGGCTTCCCATCGTCAACACGCGGTTTTTCAACAGTTACGGTCCTGGCGAGGTGCCCGGCAAATACCGCAATGTCATCCCCAACTTCTTCTACTGGGCGATGACAGGAAAGGCCTTGCCGATTACCGGCGATGGCACCGAATCGAGAGACTGGACGTACGTCGGTGACATCGTAAATGGCCTTCTGGCGGCGGGAGTGAAAGAAGAAGGGGTCGGTGAGGCCATCAACCTCGGCTCGGGCACGGAAACGCGCGTCATTGACATGGCACGCGAGGTCAACAGGCTCACGGGCAACGCACTCGGGGTCGTGCACATTCAGCGACGGGATTGGGATGCAAAAACGCGGATCATCTCATCGATTGACAAGGCACAAAGACTGCTCGGGTATCGGCCCCGAATGACGTTTAATAGAGGATTGAAGCACGTCCACGAGTGGTTTGTTGCAAACTGGGATGATATAGAGCGAAACGCTGAGTTCTAACGAGCTACACCTGCGTGTCACGCGCGCTTATATACGAAGCAATCGAGTCTCTCTTTGCGCGTTTGTCGCGGTCGTCGAGACATAACGCCGGGGCGTGTTCTGGGAAGGTTCAACGGAACAGTGTGTTTCGAATTCGAGGAGCGTCAAAAAGTGAAGATCCTGCTCGTACAAGATACTGATTGGCTGGCACGAAACATCCACCAGCAACATCACGTGCTAGAACGGTTGCGCCTGAGAGGGCACGCAGTATCAGTCATTGATCACGAACTCAACTGGCGAATGGATGGGAAGCGGGAACTCTTCTCGAGAAGACAGGTCTTTCGCGGCGTATCAAAAGTAGTGAACGGCGCTGACATCACGGTCACTCGTCCCGGGATCCTAAAAGTGCCTTTCTTGGACTATGCATCGATGGTGCTCACCTACAATCAGGAGATCGCTTCGCAGCTGCGAGAATCCCCGCCTGATGCGGTCGTGGGCATGTACATCTTGACCAACTATTTGGCACTGAGGCTGGCCAAGAAGAACGGCATCCCCTTTGTCGTTCAAGTCCTTGAGCCGCACTACCAGATGATCCCGTCTGAGACGCTCCGGCCTATCGGGAAGAGGATCGAGAGCCGGGTCCTTAGAGAAGCCGATCACGTGGTTGTAATCAATGAAGGGCTGAGAGAGTACGCGATGCGTATGGGTGCACACGCAGACAACATTTCTGTCATCCGTGCAGGCATTGATCCGAAAAAGTTCGGATCGCACATCGACGGCCAGCCGGTGCGGCGACGGTATGGAATTGAAGCGCACGAGACCGTACTGTTGTTTGTAGGGTGGCTCTACCACTTCTCGGGGCTAAAGGAGATGCTGGCGGCACTGGCAACACGCACGCGTGATGACGTGAAGGTCAAGCTTCTGATCGTGGGCGATGGTGACGCGTTCGAGGAACTTCAGCGCATGCGCACGGATCTTCACCTTGAAACCTCAGTCATCCTTACGGGGAAACAGCCGTACCGCAAAATCCCTGAATTCATAGCTGCCTCTGACATTTGCCTACTACCTGCGTACAACAATGCCATAATGCACGATATCGTTCCAATAAAGATGTACGAATACATGGGGATGGGGAAACCGGTGATTGCGACGAGACTGTCCGGTCTCGTGAAGGAATTTGGCGCCAACAACGGGGTGTTGTATGTCGACAGGCCGGAAGACGCGTTACCTAAGGCATTGGAATTGATCGCGACGAATGCAATTAAAGCTGAGGGAGAAAAGGCGAGGCGATTCGTCCACAAGAATGACTGGGGTAAAGTTGTGGATGCGTTTGAGAACGTGCTGCTCGAGTGCGTGCAGGCTAACGGTCGCTAACGCCGCAGGGCGTATTCATAGCGCGAACTACTCCGCCACGTGCCTAATGCAAAGGAGAGGGACAGAGAGCTGTGGATAATCAAGGGTCGTCAGAAAAGGTGTATTATACATTGCTTAGCGATAACCACGGTGGTACTGCAACACAGGCAAACTTCTGACGAATAGATTCCATTTAAGCAGCATTTCAATGAGAATTCTCCAAATCATTCCCTATTTCACTCCGACGCGCGGTGGGGACGTTAACGTTTGTTATAACCTTTCAAAAGAGTTAGCGGAGTTAGCGAAACGCAAGCACGACGTGACGATTGCCACGACAGATTATAACTTCGACCGCGCGTACGCACAGACTCTGGAAACGTGCGGCGTTCAAATAATGCCGCTTCGGAATTATGCTAATGGTACGAACCTATTCATATCACCTGGAGTGCAACAATGGCTCAAAACTGAGATTAAAAAGTATGATATCATTCACCTTCATGAATATCGATCGTTCCAGAACATATGGGTCCATAAGTATGCAATGAAGCACGGAGTTCCGTATGTTTTACAGCCACATGCCTCGACTCCTCGACAGACTCGAAAGCACATTAAATGGCTATTTGACGTTGTTTTCGGCCGTGCCATTCTCGATGATGCGGGTCATATAATAGCCGTTTCGAAGGAAGAAGAGGAATTTGACAAACACCTCACTCAGAATGAAGAAATCACGGTAATTTACAATGGGATAGACCTCGTGGCTTTCATTAACCCGCCTGAGTCTAGTGTTTTCAGAGAGAAATATGGCATCTGCGATTTCGCGAAAAGAAGAGCCATACCTAAGAATTTTTCTCTACACAAAAAAATCATCGATATTGCAGTAGTTTAAGTTTACGGCTTTTGGAGAGCTGTTGCGGTTCAGGTTGTTCAAACAAAAACGTGGCTTTGATTACACAATACTAGCGTAGGTATCTTTATTTGTGCACAAGACATATGGGCGGCGCTAGAAGCGATTCCGTGAAAGCGGCCTTAGTATGCTTCTACTGTGCCAAAGTGAACGGTTTCTAATTCTAAGGACTCAATTTGAACATTCAAACATGGTGGACTTCTATGAAGATACTTCAAGTATTGCCTCATTTCTCTCATCGTCCGTTAAGCCTCGGGAGTGGCGTTGTGCACGTTGTGTACTATATAAGCAACGAATTAGCTAGGCGAGGCCACGAAGTGACCATATGCACGAGTTCTGCCTGCGATATCATTGGGCGCCGACAAATACACGGATTTAGCAATCCAGTAATGCTGGATGACGTAAAGATAGACTATTTCCCTTTTCGGGTAAGCTTCGACCACTTCTATCTGACGCCAAAACTAATCCCATTTATAAGGGATCACATCAACGATTTTGATATAGCCCACTTACATGACATTCGCTGTTTTCAGAGCTTCGTTGTTTACCACTACGCTATGAAACATGCACTTCCCTATGTGTTGCAACCGCACGGGTCTTATCTTGGATCATTTGACGGAAGTAAACTCAAGTGGATGTTAGATAGCCTCCTCAGCAGCCGAGTTCTGAAACACGCGAACCGCATAATTACGTTGACCAAAACGGAAGCAGAGTACTACCGCACGCACGGGATTTCAGCGAAACAGATCGATATCATAGACAACGGAGTTGACCTCTTCAGGTATCAGAGCACCTCAAGAAGCGGAGAATTTAGAAAAAAATTCAGCATACGCGAAGAAGATCGGATCATTCTCTATGTGGGTCGAATTGCAAGCACAAAAGGCCTTGATTTTCTCGTTGATGCGTTTTCAGAACTTTTACACGAGCTCGGAAATGTGAAACTGGTCCTAGTGGGGCCAGATGCTGGATATGTACGTAAATTGCAGCAACAAATTAACGATTTGCACATCCAAGAAGGGGTGTTATTCACAGGGCCTATTGATGAGACCGACAAAATAAGGGCTTATGTGGATGCAGACGTGTTGGTCACTCCAAGCTACACCGGATTCCCGTTGACGTTTCTAGAGGCGTGTGCCTGTGGCACGCCCATCATCGCTACTCATAAAGGAGATGCTCTTGATTGGATTGATGAAAACGTTGGCTACGTGATTAATTATAACAGAACCGATCTGAACAAGGCAATCACTAGAATTCTCTTTGATCAGGATTTAAAGGCTAAGTTTAAGACTAATTGTAGAAGGCTCGTAGAAGATCGTTTTGCTTGGCCAAATATCGTAGACAGGATTGAAGAAGTCTATCGTCGCGCCGTGTGTGAATAAAGACCCTCAGCACACATCGCCCTCCTGTTTCGGGGCTGAAACCGGTTGAAGACCTATGAGCTATTTTGCATGTCCGCGTCCTTAGGTTTTGACTCAGACTCGTTGCATCGTGAGGTCATTACACGCTATATCAATTCGATTATGTTGCTAGTCCAGAATACCAATTTCTGGCCAGAAATATGTCATCACTTAATGCAAACCGTCTTTAGGAAGTACAAAAAAGTTTTAAGCATTCGAACGGATTGTTCGTTAACCGGCTCTATCAATAACATGAAAGAACAACTTGTAATAATTGGCATCGACAGCATGGATCGCGAGCTGTTATATCGATATTTAGATGTGCTCCCAAACTTCAGCCAACTGATCGAGGATAATGCCGACATCGAGTTATCATCCGTGTTCCCCCCTGACTCTGATACCGCTTGGGCCAGCATCTATACCGGGTTAAACCCGGCCAAACACGGAATAGTGAATTTTGTTGATCCACTGGAAAAACAAGCGCTCTACGAAACAGACTATTTAGATAATTCAAGTATTAAGGGCAAGACGTTCTGGGACGCACTGAGTCGCGCCGATAAGAGCGTGTGTCTTGTCTATCCTCACGTAGCATATCCGGTGTGGAAAGTGAATGGGTTTATGATAGCCCCCAAACCCAAGAGCGATGAGTTTCAAATGTATCCAGCGGATTTTCCATTTGATTTTGAATTCGATAAACTTGAAGTCCCGAAAAGGATCCCCAACACAAAGGCCGAGTACAAAACCTTTTTAAAATCTTTCGAGGCCATCGTTATTAACGAATTTGATTTCGCCAGAAAGATGCACGAGGGATATTCATGGGACCTCTTCTTCTTTTACTCCAGCGCCCTGGATTTTATTCAACACATTTTTTGGAATTATTGTGATCCACAAGATCCGACTTATCCAAAGGGCAAGAACCCTTACGGGAATGTCATCAAGGACTTCTACGTCCTTCATGACCGCCTCATCGGCGATTTCATGCGCGCTATTGACCGTAATACAATTCTGCTCGTCTTGAGCGACCACGGCCATTCTATGAGACCTGTGAATCTATTCAACATCAACGAGTTTCTCAGACGTGATGGGTTGCTTGCTGCAAAAGAAACCAAAGCGATTCCCCTACGCACGATAAGTGAGAAAGCTAAAAGAACCGCTGTGGATGTAGTTCAGAGGGTAGGGCTCCGAGGAATTGCATTAACGCTCTTGCGGAAGTCTCCACGCTTAAAGAGAATGTATACCATCCCTTCGACGATCGATTACGAGAAAACGATTGCTTGTAGTTCAGATCTTTCAGGCATGAAATCATATACGTACGGGGGCATCAACGTTTATAGGGAGAGACTACCCGACGAAGAGGCGTATATGGCTACGCGACGTCATATAATCGACAGACTATCGAAGTTGACCATGCCTGACTCGCAGCAAGAGATGTTTGAATGGATAAGCTGCCGTGAGGAATTGTACGAGGGACCCCACATAAACAAGTACCCCGATATACTTTTTAAGCTGCAAGAAGGGTATGGTGCTGGCTGGGGCATCAACCTACCGCTTTTTTCCAAAACGCCTGCGCACAGCCTGTTTCCAGGAAGCCACAGAAGGGAGACTCCGGTACTGTTCTTTTGGAATCTAGGGGATCGGAAGCCACTGCGTCGCACCGCAACATTGATGGATATAGCTCCGACAATTCTGGACATTTTTGGATTTGATGTGGGAGGGGTAGACGGAATGAGTCTTTTTTGCGATCGGGCGTGGGTTCCGTCGGATAGAGAGTACCTGAACCATGATACGCAAGAGTGCAAGGTCGGGTGGAACAGAAGGGCGCTCTAAACTCTGAAATCCACAATCTCATTTGCAGCGTTGCTGCATTAACACTCGAGTAGGTTGATCGCCTTTACCATTATTTTTTATTAGCTGCAGATTTGAACGCGGATTAATGTTTAACGTGCAGTGTTTAATAGTACAGGCATCCATCTAGCGGTGAGGCCCATAGCTTTCACGAATTAAACTATAAGAAATATTTGTGTGAAACTGTCGAAAGTCTACACAGCGTCGTGCGGGAAACGGCCAAAATCCGCATGGAGTTACAAATGCGTGTTTGTATAATCGGGGATTTTTCTGATGACTTGCTAAACGAGGGCCTGAAAAACGTAGCCCATCACTTAGCAGAGAGCATTTCTCAGATACCGAGCATTGAAGTGCTCAAAGTGGACAACAAGCGACGAAACATCAAGACTCTTAAGAAACTGAAGCAGTTCCGGCCACAAGTTCTTCACTACGTTCCAGGTCTCACAAATGTTGGTATAGCCTTCCTTAAGATAATTGAGCGTTACCTCAACCATCCAAAAATATTCGTCTCGGCTACGTTTCCTTACTTCAATGACTCTGTGTACAAGTTTTTCAATCTAAAGCCATACTGTGTCTTCGCCCCTTCCGGAAGTCTGAAGGACAGGATGGATGCTCTGGCCACACCTTCGATGGTCCTGCCGAACGGCGTTGACGTCGAGAAATTTGTCTCCGTGTCAGCACTGGAAAAGACAACGCTACGCAAAAAGTATGGGCTTGACCCTGACACGTTTACCGTTCTTCACGTCGGCCACGTGCTCAAGCGTAGGGCCCTCGACCAACTCACGAATTTATCCAAAGAAAACCAGACGATTCTTGTTGCGAGCGGTTACCTGCAAAAAGACGTCGCCCTTCTGGATAGCCTTCGGCACAAAGGCTGCATTGTCTTTGAAGGTTACTTCTCTAACGTCGAGGAATTTTATCAGCTTTGTGACTGCTATGTATTCCCTGTGCAGCAGATGAGCGGAAGCATCTTATGTCCTTTGTCAGTCATGGAGGCAATGGCGTGCAACCTGCCGGTGGTTACTTCGGATGTCAATGGCATCGGAACGTTCTTTGAAGAAGGCGAAGGACTGATATTCGCGACGGACAAGGAGGATTTTTGCCACGCGGTTGAAGACATAAAGGCGGGAAAGGTGCATAGTGCGACAAGAGAAAAGGTGCACCGCTACACGTGGCAAGACATAGCTAAGACGATTGCAAACGTTTATTTAGAGTCACTTTCGAATGGTGCCGCATGAAAAAAGGCGCTCAGCTAATCTGCTTTACGGGCATAGATGGCGCGGGCAAGACAACACTAGCAAAAAACTGACTGCATTTTTACAGGGTCGCGGTTTGCCAGCTGTGTATGTGTACGCCCGCATGCAATTATTTTTGGCAAAGCCCGTCGTTAGAGTAGCGAATAGACTATTACTCAAAACACATTCGACACTCGAGTACAGCGCTTCTACGAACGAAAAGAAGAGGTTATTCGCAGGGCACACCGTCCTTAGAAAAATCTACCAATCGCTCTTCCTGTTTGATTACCTCATTCAGTTGCTCATTAAGGTTAGGATCCCGATGCTGCGCAGAAAGTTCGTCGTATGTGATAGGTACATTTACGACACCCTGATTACTGATTTCGCCGTGGATATGGACTTCACGATAGACCAACTAGATTCGCTCCTCGGCGCGTGCTTCACCGTAATACCGCGACCAAACGTTGACTTTCTGATAGACGTGGCAGAGGAAGTAGCTTTTGAAAGAAAAAATGATCATCCGTCAATCGAATATCTAAAGCACAGGAGGGGCATATACCAGGAAATCGCAACGAAATACAACATGCACGTACTTAATGGCAACGACGAAGCGTCAAAAGTGCTTTCCGATAGCATTGACGTACTGAGAGATTTGATTTGAGTAAAAAGACAGGATTTGATTATCTTGGCGTTAATACAATTCTCATACGGGGCCATCGTAATGAACGTCCTGCAGCTTCACTAAGCTAATAGGATTACGAGGCAAATGCCAAAGCGGATTTACCCATTGCATAAGCGTAAAGGCGTGTCAATTTCTGGGGGGCAACCCAAAATGGACAGAGAGCGGTTAAGCATTTGTGTCGTATCCTTCCCTGTGGGCTCAGCACTCCTTGCTCAGTCAATTCTGCGTGACCTTCTGCAAGTACTCAGTCCACTCTGCGACAAGCTCTTTGTAATAAGTAGCGCGCAACAGATGCCCGTCAACGATAATATAATAGCCCGAGATGTGGGACTAGCACTGCACCCGACGGGCACGGTCCATCCATTATGGTTGTCTGATCTGCTCCAGATTTTGAAAATTATAGCAATACAGCTAAAGATCTGTTGGTTGCTGATAACCATATCAAGCGACATAGATCTCGTTATTTATCATACATGTGGGCCATACAGCTTGTTGCCTCTGCTTATATCAAAGGGCTTGGGTAAGCCGACAAGTGTGTCTGCTTCTGGACTAGCTTCCCAACAAAGCTATTCTTTCATGGATAATGGAAAGAGGATAAAGAGACTGAGCAGATCAGCGTTAATTTCAAAGATGATGAGCCTTTTTGAGCGGGCAGTGTTTTCTATTACAGATCAAATCGCAGTAGAAACAGAAATCGCCATTACAACATTGAAGCTAGAAGAATTTGAACAAAAAATTGTCATCAGAAAAGCGACTGACATCGAAGCACCCTTACGGGAACAAACGCCAAAGATCGAAGAGAGATCAAATCTCGTTGGCTTTTTCGGGCGTTTGGCGCCTACAAAGAATATATTAGGTTTTGTTGATGCAATTCCTTTAGTACTAGAGCGAAGCGATACTGCTAGATTTGTAATCGGGGGGGATGGGCCGCTGCTAAATGCTATAGCCAGCACGCTAGAGCAGACCGGTAGCAGCCAAAGGACGGAACTGGTGGGATGGGTACCTCACGAACAAATATTCGATCATTTAAGGAAACTGAAGCTGCTCGTGCTTCCTTCATATGCCGGCGAGGGACTCCCACGAATCGTGCTCGAGGCTATGGCGTGTGGTACTCCGGTGCTTGCAACTCCTGTCGGCGGCATTGCTGATGTCATAGAAGATGGCGTAACTGGTTTCATTTTAGCAGAAAATTCACCTAAGTGCATTGCACGCAACGTAATTATGGCACTTGACCATGGCCACCTTGACAATATTTCGAAGAAAGCACGGGAAGCAGTGAGCGAGAGATACAGCCTTGAAGCTTCAATAGAGAGATTTAGGGAATCCATTAATGAACTCGTCAAGGGCCCAGCGATTGATACATTAAGTCAATGATACGGTCGGATGTGCTACGCGACCACCCAGAGAAATCCAGCCACACAATGATGCAATCTGCTGTTTTGGTGCTGAGCGGAAAAGAGAACTTACGGCTGAAGTGCATCTCGCAAATGCAAGAGACCAAAGTTTTAAGTATTGCGTGCCTAGTGGGTTGTCGTGTCGATGATTAGTATAATCGGGACCGGGTGCGCTGGCCAAAGCATTACCGTTTGCTTTGCGTCTCGGGGCTACGATAGTATCGCCTCCACGCGCAACGACAAGAATTCGTTTGATTAGTAACTCAATGCCCTATGGCGAGCTTAGACTCTCGGAAAATATGTGCGTTGACCCTACTCTTCATTGCCCTAACGGACATTTTCATTATCCTCGATATTCCCATTTTGAGACAGGTCTTCGGCTTTGCCTTGCTCACCTTTCTGCCGGGGTTTTTGATAATTCGAATGCTGCGGTTTGGCAACACTCCTTTGGAGAAAATGTTGTTTTTGATCGGGCTTAGCGTATCTTTCCTGCTGTTTGTTCCGTTGCTACTAGATCTTGTATGTCCTACAATAGGCATCTCACGTCCGATATCACTCTCACCTCTCGTTACAACGTTTTCAGTGATCTTAGTTGGATTGAGCCTTGCTGCTTACAAAAAAGGTTCCCTTGACTTGCAGATTAATGCGGGAGGCTTCAAAGAGTTGATTGGCAAAGTTATGCCCCCATCTGTGCTCGGTGCCGCTTTGATCATTCTAGTTGGCATTCTTGGAGGACTCAGCTTGATGTTCTACCTTGATTCGATCTTCTCGTTGCTTTTAGCGCTAAGTATTGTTCTGATCGTTATCTTAATTATAACAGACAAGGTTTCACCACGTTTTTACCCTCTTTACATTTTGGCCATTGCTGTCGCTCTCCAATATAGCCGCACGCTCGCATGGCCACAGTTATTTGGAACTGATGCTATGTTTGAGCTCTATTTTGCCAACCTCGTGAAATTAAGCGGTTTTTGGAATCCAAGTTTTGCGATAAGTCAAGGCATCAGTGACTATTATCCGATGCTCAGCGTCTCGATCTTGCCGAATGTCTATTCCATCTTGCTCAATCTAGCGACTGTTTGGGTATTTAAGCTTATATACCCCTTTATTTTCGCTTTTGTGCCTTTAGGACTGTATGAGATATTCAAGACGCACGTAAAATTCAGCAGTAAATCGGCATTTATCGCCGTGTTCATCTTTATGTCTTTTTACGCGTTTTTTATCGCGATGCCCATTGTTACCCGACAGGAAATCGCAGAGCTCTTCTTCGTGTTAGCGGCACTTCTAATTATGAATAGGTACGCTGAGAAATCGAAAAAAGCCGCTCTGCTCATATTATTTATCGGCAGCATGGCAGTCTCTCACTACTCCACATCTTACTTGTTCTTGTTTTATATTGGCGCAGTTGGTGTGGGCTCTGCATTTTTAACATCAAGAACAAGACAAAAACGCGCTGAACCCGTGATTCCCGTCACTATTGTCGTTTTAGCCGTTATCATCACTTTTAGCTGGTATATATTTGCTGGTGCAGGATCACCTTATCTCGGACTTACAGGGGTCGTTGCTAATGCTTTCCACACGCTCTCCACCCAGTTTTTTGCCGCAAGTACTGATCCTCAAGTCGTGTCGGGACTCGGAGGCAACATTGCGGGCTTGTCGCTTATTCACGCGCTAGCGCGTTACTGGCAGATTATTACAGAGGTATTTATCGTAATAGGACTAGCGTCTGTGATATGGCGACGCAAAACTCCGAAAATGAGCCCTCAATTCCTTTTATTTTCGCTGGCCAGTTTCTTATTACTGTTAGTTGTCGTAGCGTTGCCGTCCGTGGGGGGCGCCATAAACGGCTGGAGAACATATAGTATAGCCTTATTCTTTTTGGCTCCCTACTGCATATTTGGCGTAGAAGCTGTTGTCGAAACGGTCTCTGGCTGGCTAGGCGCGAACAGAGGTATAATACTTAAGGTAACGTCAGTAGCATTGATCGTCGTCTTCGTGCCCTATTTTCTGTTCAGCTATAATTTCGTTAATGAAATTGTCGAACGTCCCGCAAATTACGCTTTCGTACCGACACAAAACCTGAACGGGCGAAGTTTCGAGTACATCAACAACGTGACTTGGTCCTATCTGCTTGTGGGACCCGTCCCAACCGAAAGTGTTCTCGCGGGTGCCTGGATCTCAGGCCACGTGGTCAACTCTTCTTTCTATACTGATTGGATCAGCCAACCAGAACTAGTTGCCTACGGAAACGTCCCTCCCGACTCTGTCCGCGTTTTCTCGAAGTTTACAGAGAACGTCTCGAGCAACTCGTTTGTCTACCTTGGGGCTGTAGATGTGCAACAACAAAGCATCTTTCCAGAGTCGTCAACAATAAGCGTGAGTCTCTCATCAGTTCCTGGACTAGCCGCTGCGAGCAGAGTTTACGATAATGGTCGTGTCGAGATCTATCGTACCTAGTAGTGATAGCAAGCAGATACCTCCAAATTCTAGGCAATTTAGAAAGCAATTTGCAAAATCTTAAGGACGAGGAGAATAAAGCGACAACAGATGTGCGTACTCCGCTTGTGGCGCGAGTATAGGCTTAACGTTCAAGGTGAGAACAAACGTATGCACAAAAGAGAGTTTTGTTTGTTGCTGCAGTGGTGCTTGTGATTTGTGCATTGTTGTTCTGTAACGCCGCGCCTTCAGTTGAGGCTCTCACCCCCACCACCATCACCCCCACCACCTCCACCGCCAACCCCCCCGCCGATCAACCCTTCACCCTCTCCGGCACCCTCACAGCCGGCAGCACCCCCCTCTCCGGCAAAGTCATTAAGCTCAGCAGAGGGGATTCGTCAGGCCACTGGAGCGGGGCCAACTACACCACCACCGACGCCAACGGCGCGTACACCATCCCCCGCACCGAATCCGCGCAGGACATCTACACCTTCCAGGCGATCTTCGCCGGTGGCGATGCTTACGCCCCCGCTAACGCCACTGTCAGCCTCCCGGTCGGTAACTTTCAAGTAACCGAGATTAGTATCTTTTCAATAGTATCGTTTGCTCAACGGCTTATCGAATCTTAGAAAACGGGAGAACGTCTTTTCTAAAATATAGAGCACATTAGCATTTGAGAAGAACTAGCGAGGTATCAGTAAAAAAGATGCTTTCTGGGCATCGTGCAGTGGAATGTTTAGTTATAGCCATTTATTATAATATGCGTTTAAGTTCTTGCCCGAAATCGAGGTTCTAGTATTCAGGAATCGTTTGCTCCTTAGTTCAATTACATTCTCTAAGGCATGCAATGGATTTTTTGCCATACGGGCAATCCTCATATCTCCGCTGTCGGGCGCTATAGATGATTTTTGATCTGTCGAAAATCGTTGCTCACCGATTCAGAAATGAAGGAACGGACTGCAGTCCCAACCACGTTCTCAACTCCCAGTTTAGAAAATATTTTGTTTACAAAGTAACCTGACAAGTGGAGCAAAAGTCGAAAAGACTGAAGACTGCTATGTTGCGGAAACAAGCGGCACGATTTCTTAAAGGCAGTTGAAGTGTCTTAATCAGAAAAAACGAGCAAAAATCATGTCTCTGCGGAAATGGCACTACGTTTTCGTTCGGTCGCCTGCGAAAAAACTGCGATACCATGACACCGTCTCAGCCAAACCTTCTTCGAAGCTATATATCGGATGCCATTTTAGTAGTCTTCTAGCCTTCGCTGCCGACAGGTATTGCTTTGTTATCTCATTCGTTGACTCATTCAAGATGATCGGGTTCAGCTCGCTCTTCATGACCTGCAGTATCTTCTTAACAACTTCCAATACGGTCATAGGCTGCTCTGTACTGAAGTTAAACGCTTCTCCATGGATGCTTTTGTCATCCATCTTTTCCGCCAGCAGAGCGTATGATGTAGCTGCGTCTTTGATGTAAAGGTAATCACGCAGGTAACTCCCGTCACTGCGAATGAGTGGTCGTTGTTCTCTTAGGACAGACTTGATGGTCCCAGGGACGACCCTACTAAAGTTCAAGTCTCCCCCTCCATAAAAGTTCCCACATCGCGTTACGCAGACTGGCAAGGCGTATGTATGATAATAGCTGCTCGATAGCAGGTCGGCACAGCTTTTGGATACGTCGTACGGATGCGCCCCCCTCAAAGGCATCTTCTCATCGTACGGAAGATCTCCCTGTTGTCCGTATGCCTTGTCGCTAGAGGCGATAACGACCCGACTGATTAACGGCGCTCTTCTACAAGCCTCCAAGATGTTCCACGTGCCGTTGATGTTGGATTTGAATGTGGATATTGGATTTCTGTTAGCAATCGTGACGATTGTCTGAGCAGCCAAGTGAAACACTGTATCAATTTCATACTCGTTCAGACACCTTTCAAGTAGTGTATAGTCTTCAACTTCGCCGCTAATTGACACGATATCGTTCTTTATTCCTGACCAGATTAGGTGTGATTTTGGCACATAATCCCGGACCAATCCGACAACATTAGCATCCTTTTCGATCAAATACCTAGATAACCAAAAGCCCAGGAATCCGGTACAACCTGTTACAAAAACATTTCGGTCCTTCCAGAAGTTGATCGACATTTTTACCACGTTAAAGCGCTTTTAGCCTGTGATACGAGTCAAGTTGCGCTAGGCGAGCCTTTATATGTAGAGAGCGAAGGGTTGTTTGGATACCATGCGAATTGACTGCATTCGAGATTCGACGCCTGCGACTCCTTCTTGTGAGCGTTTGCATTTTTGTAATGGACTTTGTGTCCCTCTAGCTTGTGCCTTTCATACGAGACTTTGGCTTATTCTTTTTTCTTAAGTCCACGCACTTTTTTATAGCCGTTGAACTCGGCTCCACTGACTCTATCTACGTATTCATTATTGATAGCTTGTAGGTTGATTGCTGATGCTCCGGGGACACACTGCGACAGTTCGCGAGTGCCTCCTCACTTATAGCGTCCTTGCCTTGATTTCACATTGAAAGATATATTCGTTAGAAGATTCATCAGCAACCTTATGAGTATGAGCTTGTACGTTAGAGAGACAAGGCCTCATCGTGAAGGCACACGTCGGACCATTTGGATGAATGAGGAACTATACCTTCAACTGCAAGTTATCAAACGAAACCACCAGATTTTCAAATACCATTCTCATCTCTTCTTGCACCTCAATTCTCTCTTTAAGAGTTTTATAAACATCGGCGTCGAAATGCACTAAAACTAGTTTCTTAACCCTCGCCTCATCAGCAATAGCAACTGCATCATCCGGATTTAGATGAGGCCATTCATAATTTCTTTGCCCCCTCTTAAAAGAACATTCAGCGATAAGCAAATCAGCGTTTCTTGCTAGTCTAATGGCATTTTCACAGATTCCCGTATCAGGACAGTACGTGATTATCTTCCCATCGAGCTGAAACCGGTACCCTAGACACGTCGAGGAATGAAACAGGTACTTGCATTCTACAAGAAAGGGTATATTGTGCGTGCCTTCAGGAAGTTCCTTTACCTCAACTTTAAAGGGCAGTTGGGATAAAGGCACTGTAAACGGCTCATTGACTATGTTGTTTAGGATTGCTGTTGTGCCAACCTGCCCAAAAATTTGGAGTCCACGTTTGAAATTGAACCTATTCAAAATATGTAAACCAGCAATGTGGTCGAGGTGGAAATGGCTTAAGAATAGAGAAACAGGTTTTTGGCCCCTATCATATTGGTCTACTTTATAAATTCCGTTGCCTGCATCAAGGATGATCAGGTGGTCTTTTGACTCCACAAGAACGCACGTGGTATTCCCTGTTTTTGTATCGTACCATCCATTAGTACCGAGGAAGACAACCTCCATTGCTAATACACCAGAATCGGATCATTCATTAAATTCACGCAGGCTAACCTCCTACCGATAAAACTCACAAGCTGTTTTACGTCCTCGCGTATCGGCACAGCACAAATTCCCTATATCCCAAGCTAGAAAAAGTAGTTAGCTTGTCTCAATGTTGTTCAGCAACCTGCTGACATCTTTTCGTATGTCGTTAGTCAACTTGATAGTACTTTTCTTTAGGATCATCACAAAAATAAACATGGCATTTTAGCCAATTCATTCTTCTTAATATTTCCTTGACAATATCAAATACGCTTTGCATCTTACTGACGTAGTTAAACCCTCATTGGAAGTCAACAATGCGCAACAGGTTTAAGTCATTGGACCACAAGTGCCGGAGTCTTGTTTACCATATCCAACCAGATACATTTACGTAAAATCGCGACAGCTTAAATATTCCAAAGAGAAGAGCAAGAAGGAGATGACCAGAAGAGGGATCCGTGTATCACAAAACCGTTTAAATCACTCATCTTTTGCGTGAGTTAATTCTATGTCTTAATAGGTCAAACTCGTCGCGTCACTCGTGAAAGAACAATTAGCTAGGTGATTTTTTGCCGCGTATGCAGCTCAACATCGTTGCGAATTTCATTGGCAGATTTTGGGGTGCACTGATGGCTTGGGCCTTTGTCCCCATTTATATCAGGTTTATGGGCATAGAATCATATGGGTTAGTTGGGTTTTTCGCTACTCTGCAGACAATCTTCATGCTCATAAATCTCGGATTGGGACGCTCATTCGAGATTGAAGTCGCGCGATTATCCGCAGGACAAGAGGATCAACAGACAACCCATAATCTCCTGCGCACGCTTGAGATCTTGTATTGGACCGCAGCAATCTTGATTGTTATATTGCTCATCTTCCTCGCTCCATCGATCTCAAACTACTGGCTAATCGCCCCAGGATTTTCGCCAAACGCCTTACAACTAATAATCGTAATGATAGGGATCCTGATTGGATTAAATCTAATTCAAGGACTGTACGGTATTGGCTTGCTAGCCTTGCAGAAACAAGTGAGATTCAACGTAATAAACTCCACCTTTGGAACATTGCAGGCCGTGGGCGCAATTCTCGCTTTGTCGTTCATCGCACCAACAATTCAGGTTTTTTTTGAATGGCAGATTATTATCAACATAATCTGGACCGTTGCCGTGTTGTTCGCTTTGCGACGTGCGATGGGGCCCGTCTCCTCGGCGCCTCGATTTGACAAGAAACTGTTGTTGGATATACGGCATTTGACAGCTGGCATCACGGGGATAGCAGTCTTGACAACGATATTCAGCAGCGCCGACAAGGTAATCTTAAGCAAGATGTTGACTCTTGAATACTTTGGGTACTACACGCTGGCGTGGGGTGCGGCCTCTTTGTTGGCTTTAGTTACGTCTCCTATCGCTACTGCTGTTTTTCCTCGAATGGTACAGATTGTAGAGCGCCGAGATGAGGGAGCCCTGACAAAGATTTACCACCAAAGTTGTCAACTTCAAACAATGACGGTTTTCCCTATCGCGCTCGTATTAGTGTTTTTTTCATCGGAGTTTCTTTTCCTGTGGACCGGCAGCCCTGCGATTGTAGCTAATGCCCACATTATTTTGTCGGTCTTAGTTCTCGGTGCTGCAATTGCCTCGCTTTCCGTGGTGCCGCAAAATCTACAACTCGCATACAAATGGACGAAGTTGGCTGTCATCTTACAATTGGTCAGTGTAATTGCGTTGATCCCGCTGATTATCTGGCTGACGATTAACTATGGAATAGTCGGTGCTCCCGTTGCGCTCTTAGCAGTCAACATTTTTTATGTTGCTGTTTTTGTCGTGCTCACCCATCAGCGCTATCTTAAACATGAATATAGCCGTTGGCTGCTTCGTGACACGGTGATCCCAGCAGTTGGTACCGCGACAGTTGTTGTAATCGCTCGATTGATTGCTCCGGCTTCTCTCTCACGACTAAACATTCTCTTCGAGTTGGCCATGATTTTTGCACTTGCGATAACCGTAGCAGCTTCTTTAAGTCCCGAAGTTCGCCCCATAATCAAAGGGAATTATCAGCTTCTGAGAGAATCGCTGCCTTTTTTTAGCTCAAAATAGCCGTTGGAAGTGTGCGTGTCGAAACAGGGTGCTGGAGAAAAACTAGGGAGTATCAGGGCCCGCATTTGAGCGTCATTTTCTAGCCGCCTAACGCACCTGCATACTGCCCGATCGGCCCGACTGACTTATTGTGCGTCCCGATCTCTGTGTCAGTTCAGAGACTATTGAGTTACTAGGGATGCAGTGCTTTGGCCTTGCGCTCGTCATCCTTGTAAGAATGTGGTAGTCAAACAGGAACCAAACTATAACAAGCGCCGCAGCTCTGGTTCGATTCAGGAATGAGTCGCGCGGCATCTGAAATGAGTGCAATATGTTAAAAACTATAAGCGAGTTTTGATACGGGCTGAACCTTGTGCCCCCCCTCAATGGCATAAGCTTTAGACTAGCACACGAACTCTGAAAACTTTTCGGAAACATAGCGAATCATCTCACTATTTATTCCAGGATAAACTCCAATCCAGAAGAGATTGTTCATTACTAAGTCCGTGTTTAACAACGAATCTACCACTCTGTACGGGACGTCCTTGTATGCTGGTTGTCGGGTTAGATTCCCTCCAAAGAGCATTCTTGTCGCAATATTGTGGGATTCCAAGTAGGCGACAGCTTCATCTCTCGTAAATGGTGCGTTGGTTTTCACAAGAAGAGGAAAACCGAACCAGCTCGGATCGCTTTTGCGTGTTGCGCGAGGGAGTAAAAGGTACCTGTGAAATTTTTGCAGTCGCTTCTTGAATTCTTCAAAGTTGTGTTTTCTTTTCTGGATGAAAAATGGAAGCTTTTTCAATTGCTCAATTCCGATAGCAGCTTGCAAATCGGTCATTTTGAGGTTGTAGCCTACGTGCGAATAGATGTACTTATGATCATATCCGCGCGGAAGAGTCCCTAGTTGCCAATCGAACCGTTTGCGGCAGGTGTTATCGTAGCCCGGCTTGCACCAACAGCTCCTGCCCCAATCTCTCATAGACAGAACTATCTTTCGCAACGCGGAGTCGTCGGTGAGCACTGCGCCCCCTTCTCCCGTGGTGATATGGTGAGCAGGGTAAAAGCTGCAGGTAGCAAGATCACCAAACGATCCTGTGTATCCCCCATCATATTTCGATCCAAGAGCGTCGCAGTTGTCTTCTACGAACCAGACTTCATGGTCTCGTGAGAGCTCTGATATTTGTTCGATGTCGGCTGGATTGCCCAAGGTATGTGGGACGAAAATCGCTTTGGTTCTACTTGTGAGTCCTTCCTCAATCTTGTTGGCTTGGATGTTGTACCCGCCAATATCAACGTCAACAAAGACTGGAATTAAGCCATTTTGAATGATCGGGTTTACGGTTGTTGGGAACCCACAGGCTGTTGTGATAACCTCGTCTCCTGGTTTGAGCCGCCGTTTCCCCAGCTCCGGTGACATCAATGCGGCGATGGCCAGCAAATTTGCTGACGAGCCAGAATTGGTGAGAAGGCAATGCTTGACCCCAATAAAGGTTGCTAAATCAGCCTCAAATCGTTCTGCACACGGCCCCGCTGTCAGCCAGAAATCGAGCGACGCGCCCACAAGCCTTATTATTTCTTGTTCGTCAAAGACTCGGCCAGCATAATTAACGCGCGTTCTCCCGGGGATAAATCTGGTCTCGCTTGTTCGCAGCTCATATAGCGCTCGTACTTTTTCGAATATTTCCAGTTTTAAGTCCGCCTCGTTTTTCACGTTTCGTACTCGTCTTGTAGGATATCCACAAACATGGCAGCTCTAAGCTCTTCGCGGGTAAGCAGCGGCTCTTGGTCTTCTACTGGTTTATTCACCGACAACTTGGGTGTAGCGCTGCAGTTCATATCAATCTCCACTTCGAGGAGTGCTGGTTGTTTATCATCAAACAACATATTCAAAGCGTGATCTATCTCCGAATTGCGAGTTATTTTAAATGTTCTGATTTTATAAGATCGAACGACATCTTGGAAGTCCGGTGCGCTGTATCCGATAACAGAAGACTGAAAACGGCCATCGAGATACTGCTGCTGGAATTGTCGTATCATACCGTAACAGTTGTTGTTTAACAACACAATTTTGACCGGCAGCTGGTGATGGTAAAGCGTTTGGAGCTCTTGAATGTTTAGCTGGAAGCCACCGTCGCCAGTAATAGCTACTATAGTGTGATCTGGCTTGGCAAAAGATGCTCCTATGGCCAAAGGCAAAGCACACCCCATTGACGCCATACCTCCTTCAGTTAGGATTCTTTGCTGGCGTCTTACCTCAAATGTTTGGGCTGTCCACATTTGGATTTGTCCAACGTCAAGGCAAATAACAGCGTCATCTGGCGTTTGCCTTGACAGTTTGGAAATAAAATATCCAGGGACAATGTGTGGTGCAGTTGGTTCGACGTACGCTGGATATTTGATTTTGCACCGTTGGATATGTTTTTTCCAAGGAATTAACGCCGTATGGTCAACTTCGAGACTACTTCCATTTAGCAATTCTAGAAACCTCTTAATGTCCATGTGTATGGGATAATCAGCTTGGACCTTGTTGTTCAGTTCTGCCGGATCGATATCTACGTGCACTATCGTCGCCTTTCGAGCAAAAGTTTCTGGCTTTGTACCAGTTTGGCGTGTGTCGAATCTGGTCCCCAATGCCAAAAGCAGATCGGAATTTGCGACTGCCAAATTGGCATATCGATTCCCATACGTGCCTATCATGCCAATGTACGATGGATCATCGTGTGCAAAAGCATCTAAACCCATCAAGGAAGTTACCACGGGGATATGCGTCTTCCGTACGAATTGCGCTAGTTGCTCTTGCGCTTGCGCCAATCGGACGCCGCCGCCCGCAAGAATAATGGGTCGAGAGGCAGCACTGAGCAGCGAGACGAGTTGATCGATAGTTTCTGCACTAATTTCTTCAGCGGGCCCCTCTGCAATACTGAACTCGGGTAACTTTGTTGGATCTATTTCCGCTCTCTGGATATTTAGAGGAATATCCAGCAGCACTGGACCAGGACGACCCTGAGATGCCAAAAAAAATAGCTCTTCGAGAGCATATCGGATCTTTTCTTCGTTGGTTATCAATAATGCCTTCTTGGTAATTGGTTCAACTATGTGGACAATGTCTGCCTCCTGAAAGCCAATCTGTCGAACCGGCTTGTTGAATTTGAATTCATAGGTGTTGACTTGACCCGTGATAAATAGACACGGAATGGAGTCGAAGAAGCAACTTGCGATGCCGGTAATCATGTTGGTCGCTCCTGGTCCGCTTGTAGCCATCGCTACCCCAATGTTATTGCTCGCCCTGGCGTATCCTTCTGCAGCAATTGATGCAGCCATTTCGTGATGCATTGAGACTGTTGATATGTCCTTTCTGTCGTATAATGAATCCAATAAGTGTGCCAGTGCACCCCCACACACCTCGAATATGTGAGTGACGCCTTTGGAGACGAGAAAATCAAGTACGTAATTAGACAGTTTCATAATTCACGTCTCAAATTGCTGAGTTCGCATTTCGCTGCGACTGAGTGCGTTATCAAGACGCCCCCTAACTATCGCACTGTGTACAAGGACAAGTTGCGCTTAAAACCACTTAATTGTTTGTCTGAGGCCCTCATCCAAACTGCAGGGTGGCCTTCATCCCAATTTGTTTTCCGCGTTAGAAATGTCAGCGACCCAATTAGGGGGCTCTTTTGCCCATTTTGGGGCCGGGCGCCAATCAAAGCAAGCAACTGTTTTGTCAATATTTCCTTCCCTTTTTTTGTGTCAAAAGGTCGTGGAGGGACTAAATTCCATCCAACTAAACTCTTTGAATTTGTGAGCTCAATTATTTTCGCTACAATAAGAAACAGATTTTTATGAACCACTGCCAACATACATATCTGTCCTTTGTACCTATGAGCCTGATCTGTAAATGCAACGCCAAACTAATGACATCATTGACAAAAACGTAACCTTATCGCTTTCGGATTCGCAAGATTAGGTTCTTTCCCTTCAAAGCGTTTGTTATAGCATGCGTTATTAATCTTGATGGGTCATCATACGACCGAATGGAGAAAATAGTCTTAAGTAATTATGGGCTTATTATTTACTTTAGCGACCTGGCTGGCATATAATGCAGATGCGAGTTTTGTAATGGCATACATTTGATTCGTGGAGATTGCTCAAGCTTATGGAATAAAAGGCGTAAGCATTAACAAGGTTTCGGAAGTCGAGCCTAAAACAAAAAAGTCATGGAATATGACGGCCCGGTGATTTGCGACGTGATGACACCGGAATGGCAGTTGATTGAGCTCGGGATTTCTTCTGAGCGAATGCCGGACGGCACCTTGGTGGCCAAGCCTTACGAAGATATGTATCCTTTTTGCCGCGCAAGGAATATGATAAAGAAATGACGGTTAAGCCGCCAGAGTAAACAGATGGAAAATGCATTGAAAGATGATTATAAGAGTTTAACCCTAGCGAAAATAAAAAAGTTAAAGCACGGGGGTTTTGGCCGTACTTCCATAAAGTGCATGTATGCGGATTTAGGATTTGAAATCATCTTATTAACTTCGGACTGCGCTAAAAGCCAGGAGTTGATGGAGCTTTTGGGCAGGTGGCGTAAAGAAAATGAGGCTTGGTATCTTTCTCAGTTTCCAGTTTCTATCAGAAGAACAACTAGGTGGTTTGTTGACAAACTCATTGAGGTGCCAGATAGGATGCTTTTTATTATTAAAATATCCGGTAAATATGTCGGCCATGTAGGGTTGTTTGGGTTTGATTTTGATAAGCGAACCTGTGAAATTGATAATATATTGCGCGGGGAAAAGGATTTCCCGGGCATAATGGGTTGCGCAGTCAGGGGTATGATGGATTGGGGGGGGCGAAATCTTAAGCTTAGAGGCTACAGTTTGAAAGTATTGTCGGATAACTTAAGGGCGGTCAGGTTTTATCAGAAATTAGGGTACCAGGAGACTTCTCGGATTCCTTTAATACAGGTTAATGGCAGGGATGGGTTGGAATGGGCGCAAGCCCCGCAAGACTATGAAGGGAAAGCGGCAAGATATTACGTAGTTATGGAATCGGTTTAATGCCTACGAGATAATGAGCAGTGAAAATAGTCAAAAGGGTAAAGTTAAAAAATGAGTTTAGCTGTCAGCAAGCGTTCACAACTAATCGTTCAATCTGAAATACGCAATATGTCTATTGAATGCGATAGGGTAGGAGGCATTGACTTATCGCAAGGGGTTTGTGACTTAAGTCTTCCTTTGGCCGTAAGGAATGGCGCTAAGGAAGCTCTGGATAAAGGCCTAAATCAGTATACGCGTTATGATGGAATTGACGAGTTGAGCTCTCAATTGCCAAAAAGATGAAAAGGTACAATAATATCCAAGCGCGTTCTGATAAAAATATGATTGTCTGTTGCGGAGCTACGGGTGCGTTTTATTCGGCGTGTTTAGCTTTGCTCAATCTGGGTGATGAGGTAATTATTTTTGAGCCTTATTACGGGTATCATATCAACACGTTTTTGGCGGTTGGAGCAAAGCCGGTTTTTGTTAGGTTAATCCCACCGGATTGGGGATTCGATTTAAACGACTTAAAAAATATCATCACCAAGAAAACCAAGGGTATTATGATTAATACACCGGCTAATCCTTCCGGTAAGGTATTTTCTCAAAGAGAACTTGAAGATATTGCCGACCTAGCTTTAAAGCATGATTTGTTTGTGTTTACCGATGAGATATATGAATATCCTATTTGTGACGGTGTGACGGGCTAAAACATATCAGTCCGGGATCGCTACCCGGGATTAAGGATAGAACGATTACTATTTCAGGATGTTCTACGACTTTTAGTATCACCGGCTGGAGAGTGGGGTATTGTGTTTGTGACGAAAAGTGGGCCAAGATGATCGGATATATAAATGATTTGTTTTATGTCTGCGCTCCGGCTCCGCTGCAATTTGGGGTATTTAAGGGGATCGAAGTTTAATGATAGATTTTATGCCGGGCTTTGCCGGGATTATCTGTTGAAGCGCGATAGAATATGCCGGGCTTTAAATAGCGCAGGCCTGAGACCTTTTGTCCCTAAGGGGGCTTATTATGTTTTGGTTGATGCTTCAAATTTTCCCGGGAAAACCAATAAAGATAAAGCCATGTTCTGCGTAAGAAAGACGCCTATCGCTTCGGTTCCGGGAGAAGCTTTTTATCATGATCATAGCGGCAAAAACATATTACGATTTTGCTTTGCCAAAAAAGATCCCGTATTGGATGAGGTTTGTAAAAGATTAATAAAATGCAAAAAAGATTGGGCAGTATGAATAAGAAATAAGGCTTTGTTGAAGTAGCCCACAAACACCCCAACTTTTTCAATACAGGTCATACTTTTTCAACACGAGAGACCTATTCAAAAAAGCCTATGAATAAGAAAATTAGTTTTGCCGGCCCCTGGATTACTCAGAAAGAAATAGACTATGTTATTGATGCTGCAAAAAACGGTTGGTATGAGACCTATGATATGCACGCTAAGAAGCTGGAAAACGCTGTAGCAAGTTATCTGGGAGTCAAGTATGGTATTGCGACTCATTCCTGTACACTGGCGCTGCATTTAGCCACTGCAGCTTTGGATCTTGGAGATACCGATGAGGTAATCTGTACTGATTTCAGCTGGGTTGCTACGGCTTACGCAATCAGTTATACCGGGGCCAAGCCGGTATTTGTAGATATCGATCCGGATTCATGGTGTATTGATCCGCAGGCAATAAAAAAAGCGATCACTAATAAAACCAAAGCGATTATGCTGGTGCATTCCTTTGGCCATCCGGCCCAAATGGATGAAATTATGAATATAGCGAAAGAATATGATTTACGGGTTATCGAAGATGCGGCGCCTTCTTTAGGGGCAGAGTTTAAGGGCCAAAAAACCGGAACTTTCGGGGATGTTGGATGTTTCAGTTTTCAAGGCGCAAAAATTGCCGTAAGCGGACAAGGCGGAATTTTTGTGACCAATGATGAAGCGATCTATAAAAAAGCATCGTTGCTGGCTTCGATGGGCAGGACGGATTCAAAAGCCGAATTTTGGTCGGATATGCTTGGGTACCAATATAAGATTGCCAATTTAACCGCAGCACTTGCCTTAGCTCAGGTAGAAAGAATCGAGGAATTAGTTGCTAAAAAAAGAGAAATCTTTAGCTGGTATTATGAACGGCTTAAGGATGCCCGGGGTTTAAAAATTATTAAAGAAAAGAAAGATTGTAAGAGTAATTATTGTTATCCTTCGATCCTTTTACAAGACGGCTTGTCTTTATCAAGAGATGAGGTACTAAAAAAATTAAAGGCTTTGAATATCCATTGCCGTCCGGGATTCCCGAGAATGAGCAGGTTCCCCGTTTTTGAAGCGAGGTATCCAAACCCCCAGGCAGAAAAAGTAGAAAAGCGGGGTATCTCTCTGCCTTCAGCAGGCAATTTAACTAGAGAAGATCTTGATTTCGTTTGTGATTCCTTGTTAGAGATAATTGAATAACCGAAATAAAGCTACTTTAGATGAAGAAAACTCTAAGTCAGTTAAGAAAAGAAATAGTCACAAGAGTTAAAGAATTCCGCAGGCTAGGCAAAGCGAGTGAGAAACTGGTCCCCAGAAAAACTCAAGTTAATTATGCGGCCGCGTATACAGTGAAGAGGAGTTAGAAATTGGCTGGTGCCTCTCTTGATTTTTGGCTAACGGCAGGTAGATATGCTGCGAAATTTGAGGCTAGGCTGGCAGATTATCTGCATACAAAATATTGCGCTTTGACCAATTCCGGTTCATCGCGAATCTCTTGGTAATCTCAGCTTTGACTTAGCCACTGTTAAAGAATCGTCAAATCTATAAAAGAATCGTCAACTAAAGAGCGGTGATAAGGTAATTACAAATCGTTTGAAGGAGAGAACCACGCTACCTGTCGTGGTTAACAAGGTGAGTGTCTTAAACTCATTCAGCTCCTGCACATATACATTGATACTATCCTACAAATTGAGCTGTTGAACCCTTTGCTGCATCTGCTGAACCCGTTCTCGTTCGAAAGCATTCTCCCGATGAAGGTCAGGTGTCGGGTTAAGCTCTCTCTTTAAGCAAGCTTAGTTAACAAAAGCTTAGGGGAGATCTCGCCGGGGGTATAGATCCAAAGTACAAGGTGTGAGGCACGACGCCCTATAGATGCCGTCGGTAAAGATTTGACGGATGAGTATTAGTAACCGAGCGGATAACATGGAGCGATTCCCGACGGCCGTCTAACGCACTACGTTCGGAAAAAAATGGCTTCCAGCGCCTCTACTTGTGCAGCTATTGCGCGTGAATGCCAGCGTATGCACAAAGGTCTAGTACTGCCAATCCATGATTTTGAGAGCATCTATACGTGCCGTATTAGTTTTGGCCGACGTCGAAAGAGCTCAACTTAAATGATGGAGCAAATAATAGAATATTTTAAAGCCCCCCAAGTGAAGGAATTGATTTTCCCTCGACTGGCAAGCTTTTAACCGCGGCCAAGCACTTGAAGTGTTCACTTGATATCATTGTGGCGCGTTACAATTACCAAGGCATACGATCAATTCTCACTTCGATATCGTTGAGTGTCAATTGTAGCTCAGCTCACGGCTTCCTGAATATACCACTGTTATCCAGATCAACATAGCGCACGGCTACGTTTGGGGCAAGTTCGTGCGAGAATGCAGATGAAAAGCGAGGTTTTGCAGTGTGACTTGGCGAGTTACAACGAGTCAAATATCACGTCGAATATAAATGATTCGCAACGTTGGATGCAATGAACAGGACAATTAACAGCAAAACACAGAATCAAGACGTCGATGACACATCAGAATATAGTCTGTTTAGAAATAACGTCACGGCCTGAGAAGCACTCTTTATTATGACGGTAGGTGCTGGCGTGCTTTCGTGGCGCGGTTATGTCACGGGTTACGCTACGGCCTTCACCCGAATCCCGAGCTGCATATTTTGGGTATGATCTTTTTTTCAGCGGGTATCGCGCAGAGCGGTTTTTTATTAATGGCGGTGATGTGATGACCGCTTTTCCCATGCTAGACTTTGTTTGAGTCTATGACATTAATAGCGTCGTTTTTTGTAGGCTGAACGCGCCTACAAATATTGAGGTCAGGCGAGTTTCGATAGGTCAGAGATGTCAATCATGATTCGAGAGTAATGGCGTCGACCAATAAATCGGGCAGATTTTAGAAGCTATCAAGAACCTGAATGTAGTTCTGGTAGTCAGCTTGAAGAGCTCTCTCATCTTGACTCTTAAAACTCGACTTGAACCGCGATATTACGCTATATAACCGTATGATTGAGTAATATAGTGGAGGGCTATATCTGTTAGTGTTAGCTAGAGCCAATATCATTTTAGATCGTAATTCGTCACCAAACTGATGACGTAGCAAAGATGCCGTTTCATTAGCGTAGTCAAAATCTCTGCATTTGACAGCTTTCGTTCCTTCCGAATAAATCACTCCTTTCAAATATTTTCCTAGGTGTTGTTTAACCTCAGATTTGACTTCTGGTGAAAGCCCTTCATCCGCGATTAGATTATTGATTACTTTAGAAAAACCTGAGATGAGCACGGGATTTGGTTTAGGGCTCCATTGTACTGAATAGGACGAAGGGTTCATTACGTAAATAGCGCTTGGAGTTCTTGTAAGTACGATTGGATGGTGAGCTGCAATGCGAAACAAGTAGTCTATATCAGTGGCGTAATCAGCCTCTTCATCAAAAGTGCCTACTTCTGTCTGTATTACCTCTCTACGAATGAGTACGGACGTCCACGTTAGATGATGTCTTATGATTTCTAGTAGCGAATCAGGTGGCGCCAAATATCCTTCTCTCGATCCTGGAGGCGAGATGGCTTTGATCTCCCGATCTTGCACAATCAGACACAAGCCAGCAGAGAGCATTGCCGTTGGATACCGATTAAAAGCGCTTAATGTCGTCTCTAAAAAGTTAGGTAAGAGTATATCATCATCACACAGAAATGAAAAAAATGGCGTATTAACACGTTCTAACGCAAATATACAATTCTTCACTACCCCAATGTTTTCCGCGTGACAAAAATATTTAATACGTGCATCTTTTTGCATCAGGACTTTCATAATTTCACGTGTTTCATCACCTGAAGCATTGTCATATACACATATTTGAAAATCCTGATATGTTTGATCTAAGACGCTATTAATAGCACGCCTCAACAACCTTGGTCGTTTATAAGTGGGTATAATGACAGTAACTGCTGGTTCTTTAAAGTTCATGCTTCTACCGCGCATAGTTTCCGTTCTAGCTAGTCCAATTATGAACAGGATAATGCAACACTTATCTTAATTATATGCGCTCAACTTCGCTAGTTGGCTCCTGCTCTTGTCTTTGATTTGGAGCGCTCGTTGTTAGTGCTGACGTTCCTGAGTACCTCTGGCGCAAGCAGTAAACCTAGTTCAGAAACTTCGGTCCGATTATAGTTCCACGTGTGAATTGATGTCTCGTATTTCAAATGCGGGGTTTTCCTTTTGTCGAAAAGGTAACCATCAAGTTAATTACCTTTTTTTGACATTAGATTCATTCAGAGCACTACCCCCAAATTCTCCACGGAGGATTAGGCGACGCCCAGATCGCATTGATCTGCTCCAGCTCCCTATATGTATCAACGCATTGCCAGAATCCGTAATGTTTGTATATCATAAGTTGCCCATCGGACGCTAAATTCATTAGCGGCTCTCTTTCAAGAAAACAGTGCTCATCTTCAGACAAATATTTGAAGAATTGTTTATCAAAGACAAAATAGCCCCCATTTATCAGTCCTTCTTTTGTTTGAGGTTTCTCTGAAAACTCAACGACTTGATTACCGTCTAAAATGAACTCACCAAACCTAGAGGAGGGGTGCACACCTGTTATCGTACCGATTTTCCCATGTGACTTATGATAATCCACTAGATTTTGAAGGTTGATACTAGCAACCCCGTCTCCATATGTAAGCATAAAACAATCATCCGTAATGTACTTTTCAATTTTTTTGACTCTCGTCCCTGTTTCTGCCTCTTCACCCGTCTCTGCGAACGTGATAGTCCAATCTGTTTCTGAATGATCATTATGAAATGTAAGATTGCGGGGATCGCCTAATCTTATGGTAAAATCATTAGTTTTTATTTTGTAATTCAAGAAATACTCCTTTATCATCTCACCTTTATAACCCAAACAAATAACAAAGTCGTTAAAGCCATAGCTTGAATAAGTCTTCATGATGTGCCATAGAATTGGTTTATTTCCTATTCGAACCATTGGCTTCGGTCTGAATTCTGTTTCTTCGCGTAAACGCGTTCCCTTTCCTCCACACAAGATTACGGTTTTCATTTTGGTCGCCAGCCTGTCCAGTATGCTTTGATACTTAGTGTTCGCTCAAGGTTGATGATGTGTTTTAGTCTTAGGCTTCGTTTTTTTTAAGGCACTCGAATTTTTGTCGCAGATTAACGATTATGCTGTTTTCGTTACAACTTATAAAGTATGCTCGGCGCTTCTTGGGCCCATTTTCCCACCGAAAAGATGTTGCGTTACTCGACGAAGATTTGCGTTGCAGCTGACGCATTTCTATGTCGTCGTAACGACTGCCTGATGAAATTGTAGTCTTAATCAGATCCTCTATTACGCGCCACCTCGTATTGTTTTTTTATGCACGACTCGCAGTCCGTCAAGGAATCCCTTTACTCCCTCCGAGTTGCGGTGTACTATGGCGTTTTCGAGCTCAAACAAAAAAGTGCCGAGCACTGACATGTTATAAGCAAAGCGGTTTCTCAGTGCGTGCGGGAAGTTTTTCTCAAACAGATAGTGGTGATTCTCAATCCTCATCTTGCTGTATGCATAGTTAGCCCCCTTTGAGCTTTTCGAGTGGTGAATTACTTTGGCCTTCGGGTTGAAGATGTTCTTGTACTTACGTGACACTCGGACAGAGAAATCATCGTCTTCTCCCCACGAGTATCCTTTCAAGTTCTCATCAAACCTAAATTCGTCCCAGACTTCTCTGGAATACGCTGTATACCCGCCTGGAGCCCCCTCCGTCTCAGAAACGTTAGCACCAGGATTTGAAGGCGCGGGATAAGTCGAATATCCCGAAAGCCGAAATTTTCCGGTTGTTGACGGTTTCTGCAAAAAAAACAGCGTTCGAATCAAGGTATTTATCCGTGTTTTGAGTGCCACGGTGATTGAATAAGCGAAGGAGCCTTTTTTGCGTACATTATTTTTGCCTTCGTTTGGAGGGATCTGGTTCCCGTACACGCACCCGATTCGATTAAAATCGGTATTGTTGAAAACGTTCAGGATTTCCTTGACGTAGTCTTCTTTCAAAATGATGTCATCATCTAAAACTAGCACAATGTCGCCAGAACTCTTCTGGATGCCGATATTTTTTTGGTGTGTAAGGCCCGCCACCGAACGGATATATTCGATCCTGATTTCTCCGCTAGAATTGTTGTTGACTAACGCTTCTAATCCGTCTTCGTCGCTTGCGTCAACAATTACTATCTCGGCGGGTCGAGATGATTGATTCTCGACCGAACTAATAGCTTTAAGCACGTCATGAGGTCTGTTTTTTGTAGGGATTACTACTGATATTGCGTCGCTATATCGGACGCGCTGTGTGACTTGATGCGGTGCGTTCCCTGCATTTTCCGAGCTGGCGTTTGAGGTGCGCGTTGTCATATCCGGGACTTTGGCAGCTTTGATTTGAGAGTTAAGGCAGCTTAATTCCTTTTCAAGAACCAGTGTTATATAAGTTTGCTGTATCTTTCGGTAGACGCGCTGCTTGCGTGGGAGAGATTAGTGACATCTAGGAAGCCTGCAGAAACGCCAAAGTCGGGCGTACGGGCGACAATCGGACTCAACCAGCACAGGAGCTGTCTTTTCTTTGATAAGCATTCGCATCCGGATGATATAGCGAACATATCTTGAGATCTTTGACCAGTCGGGGTGGCACTTATTGTATGCGTAACGCGCTCCAAACATGGATGCAGCCGTCCAACTGATACGTAGCTCGAAAAAGACGCTTCGAAATTGAGTTTGCCTTTTCACGTCTTCTGTGCAGGAAGCAGCTCAGCGTAAGGGATCGACCCTACTATTGTTGACCTAATGAGTCTGCGTCTATAAGCACAAACCTCAAAAGGTGCGGCATCATGACATTAAAAGCCCAAGTGAATCGTTTCAATAGGGCCCTATTAAGCTAGCATCATCGACCTATGAATCTAAGAAAGGAAGACAAAGCTACAGAGCACCTGCGATAACGACTCGTGCTAAAGAGGAATTGCTGCTTTACTCTGTAAGGAAGCGACTGATGAAGAAACTAGCGTTATTTGCGCTTCGGTTCGCATAAGCGCATATGCGCACACATTGTGAAGTGGAAGAAATAAAACACGGAAGTCAGCCTGTAAGCCAAAGTTCAACAGCGACGGTCAAGCCGATCATAATAAATGAAGCTTGAATTGATCTAAAGCTAGCTCGCGCGATAACAATGCGATGAAGCAAAATCAGCGAAAAAAAAGGAGCATAATGCTATTTGCAGGACGTCTGGCCGAAGCTGGGGGAGCTGAAAGATTATTACTTGAAGAAGCAGTATATTTCAAAAAGAGCGGATTAGATGTCTCTGTTTTAACGTTTAAACTCAATGAACAAGTGCTATTTAATAACACATATCCTGCAATTATCGAGCAAGTGGGACGCACGACAGCACGAACGACTCTTCACAAATGCATTCAGTTCTTCAGCAACGTCATATCTTTGCGGGCGAAAATACGCATCATTGATCCGGACGTGATTCTAGCGACAAGCGCTATTGATTGTGCCACATTATATCTTGCAACATTGTTGTCGACAAAACGCTGGGCAACCCACATCCATGGAACGAAGTTTTGGTTCGCTTCTGACTTAACCAAGTTCGCGCTGATTCATAAGAAGGTTTTCAACACGATACGGGATTCAGTCATTGGGCACAAAGAATTTATCCCAGCGGAACCTCCACAATTAAACCCAATAAAACGAGTATTGATTGAGATCTTCGCACTTATTGAATACTTCGGCGTCAGAAAATCTACGGTTATTTTTGTCCTCTCAAATCAAATGAAATGGGAGGTACGGCAACTTTATAAAAAAGACGCGATCGTTTTGAAAGGCGCCTACCCCAACAAGTTATTGAATTACAAGCCTAAGATAGATATCAAAAAGCAACTACACATAGATGGGAGGATGATTTTAAACGTAAATAGATTAGATCTCAGGAAAAGGGTCGACGTTCTGATACGGTCTTTTGAATCAATTTACGACAAACACGATGATGTGACACTCGTTATCGGTGGCACGGGTCCCGATGCAGAAAGACTGCACAGCTTGGCAGCGGAATTAGACATTCAAGCCAGGGTTAAGTTTGTAGGCTTCATTGAGGAAGCACATCTGTGGGACTGGCTTGCGTCGTGCGATGTTTTCGTTCATCCAAATTGGGCCGAATTTGCAATTGCAGCGTTGGAACCACTTGCTTTGCAAAAAAAAGTTGTTTGGTCAACTGAAATGGAGATGGACGATATCCTGTCGAAAAATCCACACATATTCATCGCAAATCCGACTGTTGATGGCTTTGCCAGCGCTATAGAATTGGCGTTAGATTCTGATGTGAGAGAGACATATGATATGTCTGCATATACTTGGGAGGTGTATTGCGAAAAGATAAAGCATTACTTGGGCTTATCGTCTTAGTTTGCTCATAATTAATGTAGTCAGCTCTCCACTTTGGTACAGGTATCACAACTTAGGCCTTCTCTGCGGTAGTGTTAGGAGTCGTAACCTCTTATAGTTCATAAGGTTGAAATCCAATCAACGTATTTCTGCAAGCCTTCTTCAATTTGGCTACGCGGTTGCCACCTTAATAGGTTTTGAGTTTTTTGTGTATCCGCTAACGTATCTTGGACATCTCCCCGCTGCTTTTCAACATATTGAACATTTGCCTCTTGATCCAGAAGATTTTCGAGTAAACTGATGAGCTGCTCGACGCTAATACGGCTCCCGCCTCCTATGTTGAAACACCCCCACGTCATGTCACTCTCGGCAGCTAACATGTTAGCCTCGACAACGTCGTCGACGAAGGTAAAATCTCGAGTTTGTGTTCCGTCACCGTATATGGATATCCTTTCTTTTTTTAGTATAGACTGAGTAAACTTATGGATAGCCATATCTGGCCGTTGTCTTGGCCCATACACGGTAAAGTATCTAAGAGATATAGTCGGAACTGAGTAGTTTCTGCAATACAGGTAACAAAGATGTTCAGCCGCTAGTTTTGTAACCCCATACGGGGATATGGGTAGTGGCACAGAATCTTCACTCATCGGGAGTGGTGCGTCCCCATATACAGATGAAGAGGAGGAATAGACGAGTTTAGTTATGTGTGCAGATTTATACGCTTCTAATAGCTTTTGCGTAGCTTCGACATTATCATGAACGTAGTATTGGAAGTCCTTGCCCCATGAAGCCCTGACTCCTGGCTGTCCGGCTAGGTGAAATACCCAGTCGACAGCTGGGAACTCATCTATATCTAAGATATCTGCTTTAACCAACTTAAAATTCGGATCTTTCAAAGCCTGCGCCAGATTACGCTCTTTTAAATAGGGTGGATAGTAGTCAGTGAACCGGTCTATCCCGATTACGTCTTGGCCTGCACGGAGTAATCGTTCCACTAGATGTGAGCCTATGAAGCCAGCGCACCCTGTCACTAAAGCTCGTACCATAGTACCCTTTATGTTCTTTTGTTGTGTTCGGCCGGGGTCGGCGACCCAAACTTCTTGTTGGTAGTTCAAACCTTTTGTGATTTCTGCACAACCGCTATTTTAAAACATTAGGAGGCGCACATGTTCTATACAACCAATAGCAGTTGTGCTGGAAATTTATCCCCAATTCTCTTGTAATTATTGAATTAAAGTGGATGGTGCGACTTGACTCACTTGAAGTTCCGCCTCATTATTTGCTGAGATAGCACTGCTTCGCTCATTTAATGTGCGAAAACTACCGAATTGATTTTTAGTGGAGAGTCGGTCAGACTCACCATTTGTGATGCTGTGTTAGATATAGTTTGGTTTGACTCTTTAGCACTCTTCGAGCGTCGTCCTGTTTGCTCATTGTTAAAAAACACCGATGGATTTATACAACTCTCTGAAATGTGTTCTTGAATGTCTAGTTCCTTTTTTATTTTCATGATCTGATCATAAACCCATTTGTCTTTCGCCGGCGTGCTCGTCAAGCACGGTAAGCTATTTGAACTGAGGTAAGCGCAGATCACCACCCCTTCATTAAAAGGAGCCACAGGCTTCGACGATTGAAAAACATCGTGGACGCTTATAAAACTAATATGGCTCACCTTAGGAAAAATCTTCTGTATGTACCTGCGCGCGAAATCTGCCGTATGATTGGTGTCAATGCGTGGAAGCGTAAACGCGAATTGCGCGCGAAACAGAAAGCGAGCTGTCGTAGCGCAAATAAGCTGTTAGAGCGTTAGAACATCCCACTAGGCCGGTCGATTTCCTATAATTAGGGTTAATCGTGGTCTTTTGCGGGGTTATGTCTATAGATACGATTTATGGCCCCGAGTGCGAGAGGAAATATAGAAAAATGAAAGATGAAGTATGCTATAGGATGGACCCAATCCTAGAAATCAATGGAAACCGAAAAAAGAAATAAGGAGTAAGGAGCTACGGAGAAGGCAAGAGGAACTATGCATGCTTCGCCGCCAAAGGGTAACGGTTTACATACGGGCGAAAATACGGCGCCCAGCTTTGTTATATCGGTTAAAAAACGCGACGAGAATCGTTTGTCTCGGCGACAGCATAACGGCGGGCGGCTACGGTACGCCACTCGTTACACCGTGGCCGAAGGCGCTAGCCACTAAACTCGGCTCCTCGTTTTCAGTGATAAACAAGGGGATCGGAGGCAACACTACAGCACAAATGCTCGCGCGAGTAAGTAGTGACGTGATAAACATTGTCCCACGTTATTGTATCGTCATTGGTGGCATGAATGACGTTTGGATCGGGTCTCCGTCTCTCAGCGGCATAGAGAGCAACCTATCTGCGATATACGCAACGATCTGCAACGCGGGCATCACGCTTGTTACAGCGACGATAACTCCGCCAAATTGTGTACCCGAGGGAACGAGGGAACGCGGACAGGAGGCCGTCGATCTCAATGCTTGGATTGTAGAATACTCCGAGGAGCACAATGTCGAGAACGTTGATTTTTATTCGCTACTCAACGACCCACACAAACCTACGTACATCAATCCGGCTCTCGCACAACCCGGCCTAGACATGCACCCGAACACGGCGGGACACGCGATTATGGCCGAGGCAGCTTTTGAAAAATTGCGGGGGATTAGCTCCATTCATTGACGGGAAACCCCTAAAGTTATCTTGATCAACTCAATTTTAGAAACCGAGGGCGTTATAACCTCCGTTACGGAAAATTACGTCTTTTCAAGAATTACGACGGCACCCACGTACATTAAATAAAACGAATTTGCGATATTAAAATACCTTCTGGGGTCCAAAAACCACACACCTTGTGGGTAATTTCGTAACGTTGAAAAAAGAACGGCATACATGGGCCTGTTAATCGAAACGAGCTATGCGCTGTCCAATTACGGAACCGCTTTGTAAACACGTTCGTTCTAGTTTTTCACGTTCGTTATTTTTTGGGGTTTTCCACATTTATGGGCGTCAGAAACTGAAAAAACTATTGGCGAGTGTGCATATAAACTAATAACTTATGAGATATACAAAATAAAGGAACGATACAGATGCGAGTAATAACTATCTAAATGCTATTTTACACTGCTTCTGGATATAGTTCCCAAGAATGAACTGCTGGCTTGTAGCGATACATGACAGCAAATTCGTTTCCTCCACGTAGGCCGGCCCATATCTCGTTGAACCCGGACTCGGTCCACCCTGCCACCAAATCAGGGCGCAGGGTATACGCCGTTCCATAATCACGCCCATTCCCTCAGCTCGCTCGGTGTAGTAGCTACTATAATCAACGGGTGGCGTTGGCGTCGAAGTGGGCGTTACCATAGGCGTTGATGTCGGTGATGATGTAGTAAGGAAGTTTATCGTGCAACCGGCCACAGAGAGCATAGCTCCAAGCACGTTAGAAAAGATCAAGCGAGCGGAGTTAGCGTAGCTTTTTAGAAGAACCCACCACTTTTGCGGGCACCCCAACCGCTACACAGCTTTCTGGAATATCTTCCACTACTACAGCATTCGCGCCGATAACTACATCCTTTCCTATTGAGACTGGTCCGATAATCTTCGCTCCTGCGCTTAGTCTGACGTTATCTCCTACAATAGGATAGCTTCTGCCTTCTCTTTCTTTGTTCCACGTTGATCCGATCGTAACTCCCTGCCATATCCCCACGTTTTTCCCGATCACCGAATCACCAATGACTACGCCCTGACCGTGGTGGATGTGCATTCCTGACCCAATTTCCGCCTTAAAAGAGATATCTATCATGCTCAGCACGGCTTTTAGGGACAAAGCGATACCAAGTAGGGGTCTATTTTTTGTCAAATACGCGTAATGTCCAAGTCTATAAATCAACATGGCCCTAAAACCCCTATGGACGATAGTAGATCTAATCAATAGAAAGGCAGTGAGCAAAGATGAATGTTTCTTGTGCGCGTAACGCTCCGCATTATATACGTTGAGATCGCTTATTACGTTGCCTTTGAGCTCTCCAAATGCAGTCATTAAGACCTCCAAGTGCTGCAAAGCTTAAAGGTGTAAACCATCTAATGACTCTAGGTAAGGCCAGATTGTCTAACTATACAAATCGCATTTCGAACCCACATCTAGCCTTACGCTTTCACCTCTCTGCTCTTATTACTTTTCAGACAGCGACAATGCGGCAGGAGAACTAAACCTCTTTGTGTTTTAGAAGTGAGCGCGCTGCTTACTGCTTTCTGTATAGACATCATCGTTGAATTTATAGGCACTGCTTTTCCGGAAGGGAATCATTAGCACATGAAACGTTGGTCGCAACAAAGTAGCTCTTACGAGCTGACATCTAAGAAGTAACTCGAGGCAATAGCGTTATTACCTGAAGCATAAGGAGCCTTCTTGTTAAATGAGAGAGTAGCAATTCGGTGAAAGTCGATTCTCTGCTCAATCGGCCCAAAACAATTGCTCAGTAAAGCAAGGTAGCCCATACACATAGTTTAAGGGCTCAGGGCCCGATAGCCCTTACTTCTTCCGAGCTATGACGGCCATATTCCAGTCGTTTTCCGTGAGCTCTCCTTCAAGTTCCATAAATGGGTGCATCCCGACGGCCTGATACCCAGTTTTTGTGAGCATAAACTGGAGTTCCTGAGTGAAAAAGAAGCGCACATTATGCGTCTCCTGAAAGTGATCAAGAAGAACGGCATTCTCGATATGCAGCACATCGTGAGTGTCCTTGACGGTGTGCGTCAGTATGTCGAGAGCGCGCCCAGTGAAACGCAGAACCTTCCCCGCCCCGTCGTCAGTGACGAGTATCTTGTCTTGCGGCTTGAGAGCGAGCACTGCGGGCCCAAACCACGCGTCAAAAATAAGGAGCCCGTCTGGGTTAAGGTGCTTAGCAGCGTTACGCAACGCACTCTCGAGGGCTTCATTAGTCGTCTGGTAACCCATCACGGCGAACATGGCGATAGCGACATCAAAGCGCTTACGGAGGTCAATCGTGCAGATATCGCCTTTCTGCAATTCCACTGAAACCCCCTTTTGCCTCTTTTTTTCTTCAGCGATGGCGAGCATCTTATCTGAACTGTCTACTCCAGTAACGCGGTACCCCTTCTCTGCGAGCAAAACCGCGTGCCCACCGGTCCCGCATCCTAGATCAAGGATCGTCTTTGTCTCGCCCACAGCGTGTTTCTTGATCAGGGCATCCACGTACGCGACTTCCCCCGTATAATTCTTGTTGCGGTAGAAAAGGTCGTAGTACTGTGCATACCGTTCAAATACTTCCATTGCCACCCTCCTGAACGATGTCATGGACGGCGTCGCAAACCACATCGATCTGTGACCTCGTGAGCGTGAGACCAGACGGCAGATAGAGCCCCTGTTTGTGCGCCTGGTCAGTGTGCGGGAACGGCTCCTCCGCAAGGATGCCTTGCTTCCGAAGAACGGGCTGCGCGTGCAATCCGAGGAAAAACGGGCGAGTGCCGATGCCCTTATCTTTGAGATGCCGCATCATCGATTCTGCGTCCGCGCCCAGCGCTTCGTCGAGCTGAATCGCATACATCCAGTAGACAGGCCTTGCGTTTGGGGGCTCTGCCTGAAAATGCACGCCAGGTACGGATGACAGCCGCTCCTTATAGTAGCTCGCAAACGATCGTCTAAGCGCAATAGTCTCCTCTATCCGTTCGAGCTGTGCAACACCGACAGCGGCCTGTAGATTCGACATGCGAAAGTTGTAGCAAAGCTCAGTGTGATAGAAGCGCTTCTCTGCGTGAAAACAGAGGTTCCGATATGAAACCACCCGCGCAGCGATAGACGGATCGTTGCTCACCACCATGCCCCCTTCACCGGTCGTCACGATCTTGTTAGCATAAAATGAAAAACAGGCCGCGTCACTCATGTTGCCGCACTTCAACCAGCGATCCCCCTTTACCCTGCTGAAATACTCCGCGCCGTGTGCTTCAGCGGCATCCTCGACGATCTTCAGATCGTGGTCCGAGGCGCACTCAAAGAGAGGATCCATATCAACGGGAAGCCCGTAGATGTGGACGGGCATAATAGCCCTCGTTCTCGACGTGATCTTGGCTTCAAGCTGCGTGGGGTCCATATTCCACGTCGCCGGATCGATGTCGACGAGCACCGGTCGTGCGCCCAAGCGTAGCGCGGCAATGGCACACGAGATAATAGTCAAAGAGGGCATGATAATCTCATCGCCCTTTCGTACACTGATTCCATAGAGGGCAGCTTCAAGTGCGGCGGTGCCATTGCACACCGCCACACCCTGCTGAGTACCGATATAGTGCGAAAACCGCTCTTCAAATTCGGTGACAAAGGGCCCCTCTGATGAGACCCACCCGCTGTCGATGCACTCGGCAAGAAGCTCCTTTTCGCGGTCTCCAAGCAGCGGTTCGTACACTGGAATCAAGCACGTTCACCCACAGCCCGTGTTTATCTATCAGTCGAAGGAGTGAACCGCGTCTTGTCGTTATCTCCGACGTAGGGCCCCTGTTTTACCTCAATCATTTCGGTTGGCTCGAGCATCGTAAAGCCGTGCCCACCTGAGGCCAAGAGAATGACGTCGCCCGCTTCCAGTACCGTATTGGCGATAAACGTCCGCTTCGAATCATAGAGGTCAACCTTGACCCTCCCTTTTCGGACTAAGAGCACCTCTTGGGTCAGTTGGACTTCGCGATTGACGCGGTTGTGTATGTGGGGCGGAATGACCGTGCCTTTTTGGTGGTACATATACCCAAGCTGCTGCGAGAAATTACCTGGCGTGAAGAATTCTACGCCATCCTTTCCGTAACGCGAGCCGATAACGAGTGCGATCAGTTCATCGTTTTCATCATAGAACTTTTCTAACATAGTCGACCTGGAGTTTCTTGAGGAGAGGTCAAACAATCTTTTCTTTTTAATAACATATTGGGGATCACTCTCGGTGCAACCGCACCATCGCCAGTCTCGCTTCCAAAAACCGGAGGCCTTTCGAACCGGCGCCTGCCTTTTCTGCGATCTTGCATTATCGACGCTGCGAGAACACCGAGGAACTCAGATCATGCAAATAAGACGCGAACAGCAACAAGCTGCGATTGAAGCATTATTCCATATCCCCCTTTGGTCCCGAAACCTTCTCAATTAGGTATCGGCCTATTTCATGGCTTAAGTCTTCCCTTTCCAGTGCGAAATCAATAACTGCTTTTATGTAGCCAATCTTGTCTCCCGTGTCGTATCGCTTTCCTTCGATCACGTGAGCGTAGACGTCGCGCTCACGCAGGAGCAATCTAATCGCATCAGTGAGTTGTACCTCGTCTTGTGTGGAACGAGAAACCCGCTTGATACAATCAAAGAGATCTGGTGTCATAATGTACCGTCCGACGATGCCCATGCGCGAGGGGGCTTCCAGCGGTTTAGGCTTCTCAACGAGGTCGCTCACGCGGTAAAGTGACTCGGTGACCCTTTCCCCTTTTACGATGCCATATTGAGGTACCCTATCTCGTGATACGTTCTCAACGGCAATCAACGGGCACTCGTACGTCGCGAACAGGTTTGCAAGTTGCCTCATGCACGGGGTGTTTGACTTTATGATGTCATCGCCGAGCAATATGGCAAAGGGGTCAGCTCCAATGTGTTTCTCTGCCTTTAAAACAGCATCTCCAAGGCCTTTTGGCTCTTTTTGCCGAATATAATGGATGTCAGCCAAAGTGGAGATTGCTCTTATTTCTTCGAGCTCATCACGCTTGTCGTTCTGAGCTAAATGGTTTTCAAGCTCTGGAGAGAAATCGAAGTAATCTTCTATCGTCCGCTTGCCTCGTCCGGTAATGATGATGATATCGTCTATGCCAGATGATATCGCCTCTTCGACGACAAATTGTATGACAGGCTTGTCCACAATAGGCAGCATTTCTTTAGGCTGGACTTTCGTCGCAGGGAGAAAGCGCGTACCTAACCCCGCTGCGGGTATCACTGCTTTTTTAATCATTATTCTCTTTCGCATCGCAGGAGGTCGTTGCAAGTACTGATCGTCTGACGGCGGAACACGTCGCGCGCCGCGTGAACGTTGCGCGACGTGGATTAAACTCTTCCCGCGGGCATATCATCAAATATCTCTGACTACTTCAAATATCTCTGACTACTTCCGCTGCCAGCGCCAGAGGACACAAGGAGCAACTACAAAAAAAAGCTTTGTGGTTCCGTGCAGCTTCGCACTTTGGCGTGCACTACTCAGGATGAGTCCTTTAAAGGCTTTGATTTGTTCTGCAATCGGCTCCGATAAAAGGTTAATCCTTTAGATGCGAGGATCAACATCACGACTTGAGGCGCTGATCGTCTTGCCGAATGCCAACCCCCCGCAAAGAACAAGACATAGAGGTGATATCTGCAGAAAAACGAGACGCTTCTTGTTGTGCAGTGCTGCCTTTATATCACCTTGAGCACACCTACGGCGTGCGCACCGGACGATCGCTCTTTTTTCTACCTTCTTAGGAAACCTGGCGTCGCGCAAACACAACTTTTAAATGAATGACAGCACACGAAAACGCAGTGCAGCGCATATCAATCGTCGGAACCGGGTACGTTGGCCTCAGCTCTGCCGCATGCTTTGCGTCGAAGGGTTACGACGTAATCGCATCCACGCGCAACGAAGATAAGGTGCGCATCATCAATGCAAAGCGGGCCCCTTTTCACGAACCAGGACTGGATGAAGCGGTGCGAACAGGCATCGAATCGGGACACTTACGTGCTGAGATTAGTCGTTCTGAGGCAGTGCGTCAAACTGAGGTCACGTTTCTCACCGTAGGCACGCCGGAGAAAGCTGACGGAACGATCGACCTGCGTTTCGTCATCAGTGCAAGTGAGGACATCGGGCGTGCATTAAAACGTAAGAAAGCCTACCACCTCGTTGTGGTCAAGAGCACCGTAACGCCCGGCACAGTGCGGGGCCCCATCAAAGCCGCTCTTGAGGAAGCCTCGGGACTTGTTGCCGGGCGTGATTTTGGCCTTTGCATGAATCCGGAATTCCTCAAGCAAGGATCAGCAATTCGGGACATGTTGAACCCCGATCGTGTGATAATTGGGGAATATGATAAACGGTCGGGCCAACGGCTGGCAGATCTGCTTGAGGGTTTTTATGGGCCGGGCATCCCCTTACTAAGGATGAGCCTTGAATCGGCAGAGATGGTCAAATACGCGAGTAACACCTTTCTTGCGATGAAGATCTCCTATGCAAATGAAATGGCACGTATTTGTGAGCAGGTCCCGGGCGTCGATGTATCTAAGGTGATGGCAGGCGTGGGACTGGACGAGAGGATCAACCCCAAATTCCTCAATGCCGGGGCGGGGTTTGGGGGCTCATGCCTGCCTAAAGATACAAAAGCGTTATGCAAGTTCGCTGAGGCACGGGGCTATTCAGCGCCTTTGCTGAGGGCGACGCTGGCGGTAAATCAAGCGCAAGCCTCCCACGTCGCCCAGCTCGCTCTTGCAACGCTCGGGGAACCACGGGACAAGAAAGTGGCCCTCCTCGGCCTCGCTTTCAAGCCCGATACCGATGACCTGCGTGAGGCCCCACCCCTCACAGTTGCCCGCACACTCTTGAAGGCGGGCGCGCACGTCAGCGCGTTCGATCCCGTGGTCAAGCAAGTGAGTCAGACCGGCTTTGAAGGGCTTGAGTATCCACCCTCAATTGCAGAATGCCTTGATGGAGCGCACTGTTGTATTATTTTGACCGAGTGGGGGCAGTTTAAGCAGCTGACACCTGATGATTTCGTTCAATCCATGGCGACACCAGTGGTGATCGACGCTCGGCGTATTTTTGATCCCCACGAGTTTGGGAATCGCCTCACGTTTCTCGCAGTTGGCCTAGGACGCGATTTAGAGGTCGGCCTCACGTCTATAGGCGACAAAGACGAATGAATACGACGTGCGTGCAACTATTCGCCTCCGTTGTAGCACTCCTCGCGTCGCCCCGTTTCTGTGCATCGGCCGCTTTCTTTTTGGACGAGGTCATCCAACCTTTTTTCCAGTCGTCCGAGCGTATCATCAATCGATTACGCCACAGAAACGTAGTGAGCCGTCCACGTCGCGAAACTATTTGATCCCTGCGCCTTGGTCACGGCCGGTGGTAAACAACGACCGTTCCATCGACATAGCGCGTGCACAAATGAAAATCGAGCAGGTGCGGCTGCTGGGTCCGGACTGAGGCTTTTCTGCTGACCGAGGGTATTGCTTCCACGTTTTGCGCGGCGGCTAGGAGTATCTTCCATTACCCCAGTTTTTCGACGCCAGCAGCGGCAGGAAGTGGGTAGCAGACATTTTTATAGGTAGCTTCACATCTAGTCATCAAAAGCTCCGACATCTAGTTGAACAGCAATGATTATCACCGAGACGCAGCGTTTTGTGTACAGTCTACTCGCGCTCACGTTTGTCACCATCGCTCTTTTGGTCCTCCTCAACGTCTACGCGCTCGAGATCTTTCTCATCCTCATTATCATTGAATTCCTCGTGCTCGTCGAACTTACCAAGCCCTCGGTGATCACTATGGCGTGGCGAAAGAATATCGCCATATTTGTCGTTATCTGCGTCATCGTGTTCGCCATCATCCTCTATCAAAGAACAGTGACGATACTGCGATGAAGCGGGTAGTTTATATGGGGCCGTACGGGTATCGCTGACTCAGGTTTGCCGCTACACATCATTCTACTGCATACGGGGAGCTCTTCGACTACACTGCAACGCGGAGGCTTGGCGCCACGGAGTCTATTCGGCATATTTGCCGGCAAGCTACCAGTTGTGAGTGCGGTGAAGCAGTAGCTTTCCGCTGCATTGTGCCGTTCGACAGTCATTTCTGTCGTGGGCGGGGCAGGTACTGCAATGGTGTGGAGCATTCTGACTGCTGCGCTGGATGCGCTTGTGGTAAGTGCGGTTAACGGGACGTGAACGGGTTCGCCAGTAGTCGACTCTTGATCATGAGTGACGCAGCTGTGTCGTCTGTGGTAGCAGTAACGAGTGGAAGGGGCGATCTCTTCCGCAGTTCTGCTCAACAGTGCGAGGTCGCAGTTGGGCGATTTTGTCTCTCGCGAGCAGATTTTGCAGTTGCTCGCAATGCCTTTTTTGCCGTGCACTGGGTTCGCTCCGACCGTCCGGAAAGCTTCCCTCGCTTGCCAATGTGCCTTGTCTTTTCCGTACCACGTTAAGTACTGGAGTGGGGGTCTCGTTTTCGTAGCGGGCAAAGGAGTGAAGTAGTGGGCACGTACTGCGCGTGGTGTAGGCGGTGATGCTTTGCGTTACATCACGCGCAGCTTCAGAAGGGTACTTCTTGCGTATCGTTTAAATAGTTGAAATTATCCCTATTACGTGGCTTTTGGGAGATTGAGCAGTTTGACGCTACTGAACTGAGCAACCGACAACAAATCGGTCGTCGTGGGGAACACCCCCTCTCGCTCCTCGCGTGGGCGCTGTTTGGTGCGCGCATCAGCGACGTGTGCACGTGGTTCTGGGCGTACCGCAGCGACGCAATCCGGCGCTTGGAGCTCGAAGCGAGCGGCTTTGAAATCGAAGCAGATATGTTTACCGAATGCGCGAGGAACGGCTTGCGCATCGCGGAACTCCCGATCACCTACCGCGCTCGAGCGGATGAACCAATCGTCACTGAGGGACGGCGCGAAAATAGGTCTGTTTTTGTGCAATGACGGTTGCAACGGACACACAGGAATAGCAGCCCCGGCGAATCGGAAAAAACTGAGCGGTTTTAATAGCTACTTGCTGCATTCGAATGCAATACGAGGCGCGTCGCTCGCACTGAAGCCGCAACTGACCCTCGGCAAGTAGCTGGCGCAAAGCTGCTTGTGCGGTGCGTATGCCGAACCTGTCATTGGAGACCGGCGTCAAGTCTGGGAGGATACACATCGATGTACAGCGCGGAAAGACCATCGGGCCCGTGTCTTTGATCGGTAATTTTCAGAAGGGTTTTGACACGTTGTCGTGCTCTGGGATGTCTCGCGACGAGTTGATGTTCGTAAGCGTTACTTCTTCTCCCAATTCTCTTCAGGTCGGCTATTTCGACGAGCAGAAAGAGTCGGGAGGCCGTAGCGCCGACGATTCGATGGCAATACGGCTCACGTCGATGACAGCGCAAGGGGTGGGTTAGCTGCAGTGTACACGAGCTGTGCTGGTTGTGCCACTGTAGGAACCGAAAAGAGCACGTACATAGTGCTCGCGAAGCTCTCGTTGAGCGTACCGTTTTTGAGTGCTTGCGCGCCACAGCCCGTGTTGCAAACGGCGTAGTTGGCGTAATAGGCGGTGCCGTCACGCGCGACCAACACGAAATATCCGTAGGAAAAGGGAATTTTCGCGTGGCCCACGTTCGTGACGGTGACGTTGGCGACGAGATAGCGGCTCGCGGGAGGAGGGGTCAAGGAGTAGTTGTACACGCCGCTCTCTCGGTTAAACTCGATCCACACGCTGCTCGTCGCAGGATTTGACGTATCGCTAATCCCGTTTAGCCGCAGTGCGATCGTCCCGTCGCTCGCGGTCGTGCCGAGCGACGCGTGCACCGCCGAAGCCGGCACCGCATACGTGGCGACGTTGGATGGGGCGCTCGAAAGAAACGCGGCCGCTGCGAGCGCGACAACGACGAGACAAACGACGATTGCTAGTGCCGCGCCTTGTTCTGCGTTCACGAGTGACCCTCTACGTGTACACGACGCTGACGTGCGCGTCGCCGTCAAACACCTGATTCGAGCCGACGTTTTCAGCTCTGATCGTCGTTGCCCCTGAAGGGAGTTGTACGCTGGCGTTTAAGATGTAGCTGGTTATGCCCGCTTGCTTTTGAATGTTGAGCTCGTACTGGTGCCATATCCCCGTTCCGGAGACCACGTTCGGCAGTATGTAGGTGTAGGTAACGCTTCCGGTCGTGTTGGCGGACACAAGCATGCGCGACGAAAAGGCCGTGTAGCCGTCCCCGTTCGTCACCAGAGGACCCTTGAACGCCTGCGTGGTGTTCTGCACGGCGACGAGCTGAGCGCCCGGTGGAACGAGTGTGGTGGAGAACACGTCATAATTCCACCAGCACCCGTTTGTATACGTGAGCGTTAGCGTGGAGAGAGCCGACCCGTCTGAAAAGAGCTGCACGTGGTCGTCGATCGTCCGGGTCACGCCGAAATCTGCTTTGATCGTGCCTAACGTGGTGTCGACCACGGAGATAGAGTCCGTTGCAGGGGGTGTGCCCTCGCCCACGGCGTTGCCTACGGCGCTTCGGAACCAGAATCCCTGGTTCGGATAGACGAGCACGTGTCCTTCGTCTTCTAACGTTTGCAACGTGGCGTAGAGCGCCAGTTTCTGCGAAACGCTCGAATCGCGGATAAGCCGGGCGAGGTCGGACGTAAGCGTCGACACAAGGTCCGTGAGAAAGGGCTTCGCTCCTCCGGCCTCTGCGATCGCTGAGTAGTAGTGCAAACGGTCGGCCACGTTTCTACTCGTTATAACCCCGCCTGATGCCGTTATCGGACCAGTTACGTTCATAATCGCCGCGACCGCGGTGAGGTCAAGCGCGATTATGCCGTCTACCCTCTGTCCGGTCGCGTTATAAAAATCTGATTGCATCTTAGGAGCGAACGAGGCAAAATCGTATTGGACGTTTGAATCGGAGAGGCGGGCGCTTCCCACACCGAAGAACTGGGTGAAGCTTGCAGGTCCGTCGAGGTTGACGATCGGGTTCCACGTCGAATTGGTTGACGAGCTTACGTACTGGTATTGCAGGCGTGCAATGGTGCCGTCGTGCACGGTCAGCAGTCCCATGCACGCTATCCCCCCGCCGGTAGGTCTGATCTCCGAGTTGTCCTGCAAGATGATCAGGTACGTCTTGTCACCGAAGAATCCGGCAACGCTCAGCCCATCGACTGTCGGATAGAGGAGTGCTACTACCACAAGAATAACGGCAGCAAGCGCGATATATCGGACGATCTGGGCTCTATCAGGATCAGCCATGGTGATTTACGCTATGGTCACTTCTCTGTTATAACGTTGCCTTTGCAACCCCGACGCGCCGGAATCACGCGTGCGCTCAAATGCGGCGCTACAATGCGTTCTGACCTCTCTGATCGTGAGTGCCCGAAGCTTTCACGTTTCCTCGTAGCGTCTCGGCAGCATTCAGCCATAGGCGACTTTCGACGCAGCGGTGACCTAATTGTAGTGTCTTTGAGGGAGCCTAACGAGCCAAGGAGTACGCTTCCAGTCCTGCCCGTCGGCATGGCGAGGTCGCCTGATGGGTGCTTTGCCTTTTACGAGGGGGTGTTGCAGCTGCTCCAGCGTTTTCCTTTTCGTGCTGTGCACTCGATCGGGTTCCCACCGTCCTGAACGTGTTGCGCACGCCAATTAGCCAATCTTCTCCGTGCCACATTTAGCACGGAAACGGGATCTCGTATTTCTTCGCGTTCAATTCGCGAATACGTAGGTTGTGAGACGCCAATTAGGCGCGGGGAAAAAGCCGAAAGGCAACGGTTAGGGCGTTGCACAATTCTTAGGTTCGCAGTTGGGGACGTGCTCTGCAGTCTTGAGTGAGTAGAACGAAATACGAGGAGGTCAGGGACGAGTCCTCTTAGGGTCGTAGAATATACGCTACTGCGTATCCTAGTGGTTGGCTTCGCGTACCTGTCCTACAGGCACGGGTTTTACTGGAGCTACGCAGCTGGCAACGTTATTCCGCTCGTAATCATAGTCCTTCTATTCATTAAAGATCAAAAACGATAGCTGAGCGCGGCGGCGTCTCAGTCGACAAACGTGCGCGCGTGGGAATTCGTCCAAAGCGACGTCAGCATTTGAGGTTGTGAAATAAATTAAGGTGCTACGGCGATATTGCCAGATATATTAACAATATTGCACAAAAGCGACTTTAGGAACACGACTGGCTAAGAATCTCTTTTATACTATGAAAAAGACGTTATTTGTGAGTCCGCCACAGCCATTGACCACCCGTGTAGGGGCTAGCGGCATTCGCATGGACACCATGAAAGCTGCTTGTTTCGACGTGTACCAACGGATTCCTATCAATAGCGGGGGCGATTGGTATGCGTATCAGCTTTTTAGTGACATAGCGCAACACGCTCGAACGGCTGTGTACTTTACGCTTCGTGACAACCTCAAACAAGGGTATTGTCCTCGCACAGTCAACTTCACGCAAAGCCACATCAAGCCACTAGTCCCGTGGGGCACGCTATCAATGATTTTAGAACAAATGAGGCCGGATGTGCTGTTGAATAAATCGTCCGTGAACCAGATCGAAGCAGATGTCGTATTTACGCTCGTGTACACGTTCAACATCGCTCGCTATGTCGCAAGAAAGAATCGGTGTCCGCTGGTAATGGTCATGCAGAACATCGAATGGCAGTACCTGAAGCACAATCACTCGCCATTCTATCCACTGATGCGGCTTTATGAGCGTCATGCAGTGCGCGTCGCCGACGCGGTCGTCACCCTCTCGCCCCACGACTACTCGTACGTGGCTGAACGTACCGCTCACAAAAAAGTCTTCTACGTACCACCGAAGCTTGATGAAACAACGTTTAGTGCTTCCGCAACCCCGCGGTACGACTTTGGAAACGACAAACTCAACGTACTTTTCTACGGCAGCCTCGACCGACGTTATAATGTGGATGCCTTGGAATTCGTAAAGTATGAACTAATTCCGCGACTAAAAGAAAGAGGATTGCTGCGTGATATTCGAATAAACGTGTTTGGTTCCGGCGAACCCCCAGCGAAATTCGACCTGAACCATGATCGCGATATCAATTTTCTTGGCTTTGTCGATGATCCGGGATCATACGTACGCGGTGCTGACGTCGTAATCGCGCCGATCACGAACCCGAGCGGAATGAAAGTGCGCGTAATTGAAGCATTAGCCTGCGGTAAGCCTGTTGTTGGCACGCCCGAAGCGGTCGTCGGCCTCCCTTACGAGCTTCGCGATGCCGTAACAGTGCGAAGGACGGCCGAGGAATTCATCGAGGCGATTCTATCGCTTAACGGGAGGTCAATACCCGCAACGCCAGAAGGCCGCACGATAGAAGCGTGCTCCTCGTTGAAGATCAATACAATGAAAGACGTCTTCGATTTTGTCTGATCCGCGCCAAGGCGACAGAAGTGGAGCACCGAGCGTCATGAAGATCCTCACCGTTCTTTCAGTGCCGCCGTGGAGTAAGGAAGGTCAAGCACGAGTAGTGGGCGAGACTGCAAAACGCTTGAGCGCAAGCACAGAACTGGATCTTGAGATTTGGTGTGGGACTCCGGCGAAGGGTTGTCGAGGCACGTGGCACGGCGTTTCCGTCCGCGCATATCGGACGCGGAATTGGGTCGGCTATGGATCGTTACCCATGTTTCGTGATCTGAGAAATGAAGCGCGTTCGTTTGATCTCATACACGCGCACGGATCGAGCACGCTTGTTCCACTGATGGCTGCATACGGGTGCTCTGAAATACCGTTGATCGTCTCCCCTCATTTTCACGCGGAAGCCTCCGCCTCATACCTTACTGGTCCCAAGCGCGCGTACGATCTGACGTGTAATAGCCGCGTTTTCAACAAAGCAAGAAGAATCATATGTGTGTCTAAAACAGAAAGAAAGAGTATCCAGGAACGCTTTGAATTACGCAGGCCAGTCAGCATAATTCCGAACGGGATCAGCCTTAAGCAAATTGAGAATGCCCAGCCGTATGCTGTCGACAGAAAACTGATCCTTTCGGTGGGGCGATTAGAACGATATAAGAATAATCACCGTCTGGTCGAGGCGATGCGCTACCTCTCCTCCGACGAGTTCTCTCTCTGCATCATCGGAAGCGGAAAGTTCAGGGGCGAGTTGGAACAGCAGATACGACGGCAGGGGTTATCAGATAGCGTTAAGATTCTCGGCTCGCGTTCAGACGACGAGGTGTATCGGTGGATGAAAACCTGCTCCGTTTTTGTAAACCTTTCAAATGTTGAGGCGTTTGGCATTACCGTGTTGGAAGCGCTAGCGGCCCATAGCAGGGTCATAGTCAATGATAAGTTCGGTTTGCGGGAACTGTCGAGGAAGTTTACCAAAGCAATCATCCCGGTTGACGTCAAAACGATGCATCCGCGGGATTTAGCTCAAGTCATCAGAGAAACTGCCGAGACACGGGCGAACGGTGTCAACCTATCTGAATTTGACTGGAACCCCATTTCGAAAAGAATTAAGGAAACCTACCTCGAAGTCGCAACAGAAACGGATGCCAGATAAGCCTTTGCAAGACAAGCAGGCGCGGGTTGAACGCCTGAGGTTATTGGGACGTGTCACGTCACGCGGCGATGGGCAGGCACTCGAAACCCTCAACAGCACGACCTTGCTCGACGTAGTAGAGCTGTCAATTGCCAACAAGGTGCTTCTTCTACTGTGCGATAACGTGCGGCTCGACAACGCTCCTCCAGCGGCGCTTCGGGGCATCTGTTCAGAGCAATTCAGAAGAAAGAAGCAGTGTGATGCGATCTTAACGTCCCTATCGAAACTCGCGGGAGCTACGAACATTGATATCCTCATCATCAAGACGATCCGCCCGTTCCCGTACGTCGGCAGCGACATCGACGTCATCGTGGCGTCGACTGAAGCCTTCGCGCGTTTTGTGGACTTGTTAGTCGCCTCTGGATATCACATCCTCGGCCGTAGCGCCCACGAGGTAACGCTCCAAACGCCGTTCGAAGGGATCGTGCTCGTAGATGTTCACTGCGATATATCTGCGGCAGGTATGGTATACCTCGATAAGGCGGTGCTTTGGAACGGCACTGCAACCGTCGATCTGGACGGGCACAGCGTGCGCGTTCCTGGGCCTGAAGCGGAGCTCCTCCTGCTTGCAGCGCATTCCGTGTTCAAGGAGCTTAGCGTCACTTTGGCAGATTTCCTTCAGGCGCAGTATCTTGCAGCACACGTCGATTGGAGAACGGTGCACAGCATGGCCCGCGCGGAGCACCTTACACTAGCGTTATGTGCGTTTATGAGCGCGATGGACAACATAAATCTCCTGCTGTATAACGCATCGCTGGACTATCCCGAATTGTCGCTTCAGAGTCACTTGATCGATCGCGACCGGCTGCGCGCCCTCGTGACACGAGACTTTTGCAACAAGCTGAGACTTCCGTACCGTTTTAGCACGTGGATAGTCGCTGCGGCGTATGTCAACAAGTACCAGAGCACGCCCACGGAGGTACTGAACTTCTCCGTTGGTCGTCACGCAGCGAGCACCCTCAAGCACCATTTTTTGGGAAAAGGTGATTAACATCCACGTGTGTTTCGTCGGACAAGAGATCCATCCGCCGTGGATCCGGGGAGATCCACAACTTTTCAAGGAGATGATCAATGCCCTTGTCGGAAACGACGACATTGAAATCTCCCTCATCACGACGCACGACGTGACGGGTGATAATGCGTCCAACGCCGCACAGTTTGAGGCGTTCGCCCGTGGTCTCAAAAACGTTATCGTACTCAGGGGAACAGGGAATCATAACTACGCTCCCCGTTCGTACGACGTGAATAGCCTCCTCTTGTGGCGGGCCGCATCGGGACTGGCGTCGCGAGAAGCGGTAGACATCTTTCATATAGGCAGCCTGAACGCGTCCTTGTTCGCCCCTTTGATGCGGCTCAAAATACCTAGGCTGCGTAACATAAAGCTCGTCAGGCACATTTACATGCTTCTGCAGCAGCGACGTGGACGCTTCGCCGTGCCTCTTCTTCGAGCGACGTACGCGCACTTTTTTGACGGCGTAGCGGTGACATCAGGAAACATTCGCGCCGAGCTACACCGGCGGGGCATTGCAGATGACGTTATATTCTTTGTCCCACCGATCATCAATACGGACTTCTTCACCCCCCACAGCACCCAGCGCCAGCCCGGGCCGATTCGCGTCTTATACATGGGTTCAGTCTCGCAGAAGCGGTTTCCACTGGACGTTTTAAGCAGCATCCACACGCTTAGACAAGAGGGTCTGAACCTTCAACTGTCGATTGTCGCCCGTTACGAATTTGAACGCGTCTGGATCGATAAAATAGCTAGCCAAGCTGCGAAGCTTGGCCTCGGTGACAGCGTTATGACACGCGTACAAGCGCTTGAAGAACGTGAAAAGAGGGACCTGTACAACACGGCTGATATTGTCCTCTTGCCCTTCTCTGGCCCCGTGGGGGCAACTCAGCCACCGCTCGTTCTTTTGGAGGCAATGAGCTGCGGGAAGGTCGTTGTGGCCACGCGAGAACAGGACATTCCGCTAATCGTAGAGCACGGGTTTAACGGCCTCCTCGTTGACGACCTTAATCCGGAAGACCTCGCCGATGCGTTACGGTTGGCCGCATCGTCTGAGCGGGCTGCATTTATTGCGGCCAACGCCCGTGAAACCATCGTCAACAGTTTTTCACGTGAGGTGGGCCGTGAAAGGCTCTTACAGATGTACACATCGATTTTGAACCGCTGAAAAAATGTCAGAACGCAAATGCTGCAAGGACGCAGGAGAACGAACAGCCGCGTGAACGTCGACACGATGGATCATTTCCGGGGTCGCCTCATTTGCTTAGCAGGCATTGATGGAACTGGCAAAACGACCCTCGCAAAAAAACTAACGAGTGAACTGGAAGCGGCGGGTATCGGTTGCTCCTACGTCTGGTTGCGGAATGCACGCGTGCTTTCCGTTCCATTTCTTGCCCTCTGCTATCTAACTGGCTTTGCACAATCAGTCACCGTCCGTGGGAAGCGGGCAGGAGTGTACTACTTCTACAAGAATAAGCTCGTTGCCCATCTCTGGGCGTGGATATCCGCGGTTGATATGCTCGTCGTGTCTTTGTGGAAGATCCAGCTGCCGTTACGTCGGGGAAACACTGTTATCGCGGACCGATACGTACTTGACGCGCTGGTCGATTTAATGACCGATACGAGAATGACCGATCTCAGCAGCTATCCCTATAAACTCCTCTTAAGACGCTTAGGCCGGCGGTCTCTGACTGTCGTCTTAACGGTCGATGAGGGGGAGTCGCTGCGGAGAAAAGACGACTCTATCAGTTCGGCGGACCTGATACAGAGACGAAAGCTGTACTTGTCGGTAGCTCGAGAACTACGCATTCCCGTGATCGATGCTAAGCCCTCGATCGAAGTTGTTTGGTCCAATCTCATTAATGTCCTGTGCAGGCAAATCGCGCAGCTTGCGCGAGATCAATCGTAAAAAGAAGCGAAAAGCCTCGTCGCTAGTCTTGCGGCGATGCACGACGGCGAAGGAAGAGTCGAGAAGCTCTCTGGTCTCGCAGAGTCAAGTCACAAGAGTTACCGGAAGACTTTCTTAGGGATAAACATTGGAATGCAGCGATTGAGTCGATTTTGCTTGGCTGCAAAGTCGCATTTGACGTCAAGCACAAAAGAACGGTTTGAATCTCTGCAGAAGAAACTGATGGCTGTCTATTCGTGGACACGCCAAATGTGTAACCACATGTTCGGCGAGTCCGATACGAGATCATGTGGGTGCTAAATTTCTCCTAGCTTATTTTCAAACTAGAATCGCGAATGATCCTATGAATCTGCATGGCGCAGCGCGGCCCGATTCTTCTGGTCGGCTCAAGCCGCTAACCGGTCTCGTTTTTCTTGGGGGGTGTCTTCAAAGCCTCACATCTCGAGAATGGCGGCACATTCACCTGAATTGCGCTTACTTGGAAACATTATGTATCACCAGCGCCTATACCGGCCTGTGAGTCCTAAGTCGGTCATAAGTGGGCCTCGGGTCGTCGTGGTCTCCTTCCCTTGGAGGGCGGAAAGCCCCTACCTCTTTCTAGCCGATTTGTTGCGCATCCTTGATCCTATTGCGTCCGAGATCACGCTGATTGATGGTAACACGGCGGAAGTCGCTCTTCCTTCAAACAAAATTAACACGCGGGACATTGGCATTCGTTTGCATTATCTCAAAGAGATCAAGCCCACGTTGTATTCGGCCTTACAATGGGTCCTAAAATGCGTCGCAGCACAGTTGCTAACGAGTATCGAGCTCATAAGAACGCGAACAGATACGGATGTTGTGTTATTTTATATGGCCTATCCGCAGTTTCTGGTACCGCTGTTGGTTGCTACGTTCATGAAGAAGAAAACGATTGAGGTCGTAACCCGGGGCAGATTTGACTCGTTCAGTGCCAAGATCGCGCGCTTGCAAGATCCCCTCTTCTTCACATTGCTGAGCGGGATCTCGCCAGAAACAGAAGCTGTATCGAAGGAATTTGAGCTACAGAAGTACAGTTACAAAGTGCTTCCCACGGGTAGCAGGTTTGTCGATGCGGTCAAATACGCGGCAAAAACGGAGCTGGGTGAAAGGGACAACGTAGTCGGATATTTGGGCAGACTTCGCCCGGAGAAAGGTGTAATGAATTTGGTAACCGCTGCGCTTACGATGCACGATGAAGGATCTGAAATTGAATTCGCCATAGCTGGTGATGGAGCTCTCAGAGAAGAAATTGACAAGAAAACAGGGCTCGACAAGAGGATAACAACGCTCGGGTGGATACCAAAGCAGCTAGTCCCCGACTATTTGAACAGTCTCAAGCTACTTATCCTGCCAACAGAACTGGAAGCCTTGCCCACAGTACTCCTCGAAGCAATGGCGTGCGGTACACCAGTTTTGACTACGGAAGTTGGTGGAGCATTAGACTTAGTCAAGGACGAAGATACCGGGTTTATCTTGACAGATAACTCGCCTCAATCAATTCGGGCAAACATCGTCAGAGTGCTAGAGCATCCGCACCTCGAAGCCATTACCGTAAAGGCACGGCGAGTCGTTGAGCAGCAGTACAGCTACGCCGCAGCAGTGGCGAGATATCGGCGCATATTAGCGCTGGAGGCAGGATATGGATAGGGGCGTTAGACCGCTTCTCAGTAATTTCTTTTGCGCTCTCTGGAATCCTACTCATCGCGACTAATTTAGCGGTTTTTCGAGATCTAAGTGTCATAAGGCAAGTCTTAGTCGCCATCTCATTCTTTCTGCTGCCTGGGCTGGTTATCCTCGATCTTTTGAAAATCTGGGGATGCGACAAACAACGGACGCAATCAAATTGCTGAATGCGAATGGATACGAACCATTCTATATCTCTGATAATCGAAAAGAGTATTCATTCGTGCGTCAGGCCTTGTGAGGTATTCACACCTGAAAAAAGGCAACAAGGATAGGATGGCACAGGATCCTCCCAATCCTATCTCGAGCCTCTTCGGAACACCTTTCTAGATTCGTGTTAACGTCCACCCCATATATATGGAGACAAAGGCTGCTGAAGCTAACCACACGTATCCCAGCCCGATCAATCCATACCGTAGAAGAGCAAGATAGCCGAATGCGATAATCAGTATAGCCATTGACGAGTAGACTAGATTAACGCTCCTAACATCCTTCTGAATTCGCTTGACGGTGATTCCCAGATCAATTACTGCAAGAAATATGCTTGACAACGCGAGAAGCTGCAGCATCAAAAATGCTTGCTCCGAGTATTGCTTCCCAAATAGCAGCAGCAGTTTATCCCCGAATAGCAGCATGATTAGAAGAAGCGGAATAAGAATCGCAAAAGTGAGCCTCAAAGATTTACCGACATTTTCCTTGATCGGTAAATCGTGCGATCCTTCAACAAGCAATGACATGCCTACCGAGCTTGAAACCAAGCTAAGTGCCGCCGCCAAAGAATATGCAACGAAGAAATAGGCAGTCGCGTCAGCGCCAACAGTATTCACGATGAGTATGGGGACGACTGTTTGAGGGAGCATTCCCAAGATGCCGGCTGTATAATTGCCAAAAGAGAACGGTGCGATCTCTTTCAGGAGTCGTCTGCTGATTCTGAACCGTGACACTAGGCCCAATCGGTAGAGCCAAAAAGCGCTTATTAACAGCGTGACTATGAGCGTGACATCAAATGAAATGAAAATGCCGAGTGTTGTCAGCGAGACTAGAAGGAGCAAGAGAGGAATTCGGAGCCCGAGCACGAGACCTTGTAGTAGATATAGGTCGCCCTTTCGCATAGCGATCATTGTGTTACCCTGCACAATGACCGTGGCGTACAGGCAAGCATAGGCCAAGAATGCTAACAGAAACGTGCCTTGACGGAGGAATGCAAGCGCTGGAGAGAGGAATGGCAACATAAGAAGAAACGCAGCGGTCAGCACGAATGCCACTGACACGACGATCGATGTGACCGTGTCGTACAGGGCAGATTTTTCTGCTGATTGGGGCACGAAACGGAGAAGCCCTATGTCTAAGCCTAAACGCGAAAGGCTTATGATAAGAGATCCCGCTGCAATTGCGGCCGCTGCGAGTCCTATTGCGCCTGTCGATAGAAGTCGTGCTCCCACAATCCAGAATACGAGGCCGAAAACATTAGTAAAAGCTGAATTCAGCATTATGGTTATCGAGTTTCGATAAAGCGGTTCTCGATAGTACTTGCTTAAATTGAGAGACTTGCCGATCATACGCGCACATCGTATTCTAGTGAGTTCGACTTTATTCGGCAGGATCAAGTTATAAAGCTGCTGGAAGTGTGCTGCTAAAATAGATTCATTCGATTTCCTAGAAAGAGATACGACCGATTCGCTTACGCTTCTTGTGACGGCTATTTGAGTGCAATAGCACCGGGAAGTAATCAAGATTATTTTTCAACCGGTCAAACTCTAACCGGTCGGGGATCATCAATCAGGCGATCGAAACGCGGCACTCGTACTGACCGGATGGGATTCAAGGCGTCGCAGCAATAATTCTGCGGTACCTCTGCACAGAACCCCCGTAAGAGCTCGTTCACCAAAGCAATCCCGTTTTCGACAATTCTGGCCCTCTCGTTTGAAAAAGCTAGTATTTTATGTTGCTTTCGGTTATGATCTCGGCTCGGTGTTTCTGAGGAGAAAGCCAGTCTCTCCGTTCTTCAGCAGGTCTGTAATGGCGCCGATCGGAGTAGCCAGTGCAAGACTACCGCACGCCATTGCTTCTGCTAAGATGGTCGGAGAAGCATCTTCGGCCGTGATAAGAACTAGTAACTTCATTTGATTTTGCAATCTGGAAGGTCGTCTCCGATCCAGCAAGTAACGGTTACGTCAGCACACAGCGCGTTCTTTATCTTTGCACATTGCTCGACTACGTTCGTTGCACTTCTGAAACTCGGCACGCAAAAAGCCCTCATTCGTTCTTTGTTCAGATTTGAGGGCGTCCTTAAGGTCTATCACGTTGAGCGCGTGCTCAAGGTCTTTTGCTATGAGGGCGACCTCGCCACTTCGGGCTTAGACGTGAGATACTCCTCTAATGCTTCCGATACAAAAATGAGAGCGGCTTACCCCTTTAGCTTCTGCTTCGTTATCTATGCGTTCAATAAGCGCGGGGTCGATTGAAACGGTTAGTATCTTAAGCATAATCTAATACCTCGATAAAAATACGCTCTTAATGAATGCTTGAATTATATAGATGAGTGCAATTAATCGCGCCCCGGCATTAGTACGCCGTGCCTCACCCGTTGTCAACTGCCCTACTTGTAGAATAAGAGGAGCTTGGCCGGTCCGGATCTCAGAGCGCCCCCGCGCCGTATTCTTTCTGCTTTTGGTAATTGCTAGTCGTATAGTGCAAAGCAACCTCAAGCCCTGGGATTCTCATAATGTGTCAGCCTTAGAGCGGAGTCTGTCGCGCCGTTATTTGGTTACAAAACCTAGCTTTGTTTACTGGACGTTAACGGAGCGCGATATGGTCGTATTCATTTCCCGAAATAGGCAATTGGGAACAATCGCGTCAACATTTAGCATTTAAACTTAAAATTGTGTTGTTCTGCCTCAAGAAACTCAGCTCTGACGCCGTTAGTGCGCGTATCGCTCAAATAAAGAGCGCAGCCGTTCTAGGTCGGTCGCAAACCGCTTCTTTATATGTTCGGGCATCCATATCTATCCGCACTTGTAGCTGGTTGAGCCTATGACCGTAATTTACGATTATGATAACAAGCGAAAAAGGATAGGTGAACTCGTAGAGCGGACGACACCCCGTCTGTATGAAAGGCATCTTTTGCCGACGCATATGAAACTACGGGATATAGGCTGCAGAGGGATCATAAAGAGAATCATTGAAGATAGGATGGCACAAAAGCCGTTTCCCTTGTTTACCAAGATCGAGATCGAGACGCTCAACCGATGCAATAATGATTGTTCGTTCTGCCCCGTCAACAGGAAACTTGACCCAAGGCAGCTGAGCGTCATGGACGAGGACTTGTTAAACTCATCAATTGCGCAGTTGGCGGATCTCCAATATGAAGGCGAGTTTAGTCTCTTCTCGAATAATGAACCATTGCTCGACCGACGCATCGCTGATTTCTGCAAAATTGCAAAACAAAAAATTCCAAATGCCACCCACTACTTATACACAAATGGCAAGCTGTTAACCACCGAGTTATTTGAAAAATTGATGAAATACCTGGATTTTCTTGTCATTGACAATTACGATAATCAGATGAAGCTTCAAGAACCCGTCAAAGCGATTAATGAACTCGTTCTCACAAACCCAACTTATGGAGAAAAAGTCGTGATCTACGTGAGAAAGAAAGATCTGATGAGGACTACAAGGGGAGGAAGCGCACCAAACAGAACCAAAATTGCACCGCTGAAGTCGTCTTGTATTTACCCGTTCACCCAGATGGTGGTGCGCCCAGATGGCAAAATTAGCCTGTGTTGCAACGATGCCCTCGGAAAAGCAACCTTAGGAGACCTGACGCGGGATTCAATCTCTGACGTGTGGAATAGTGACTTGTACTGGGGAGTGAGGCGAAGAATTGTGGAAGGGCGGAAAAACCTTTTTTTGTGCCGCAGTTGTGATGCCCTCGAGCTTGAGCCATTCAGCGCGTCGGTGAATATGCGTAAGGCTCTATCTTGAGGCAGACGCATGGTCAAGCGACGGGCTTATTAATTGATGCACATTGCTGTTTACGCGATGACAAACTCGGTTGTGCCTTGAAATCATTCAGCCGACGACCATTTCAGAGAAGCTTTTAACAGACCCGTATGTTTTTTTAGCCACTGACGTACTGCTCTGCTTCCGGGGTCAGCAGTCTGTAAGCAAGATGTTGGTACATCGCATGCGAATTGAAACAGCATAACGAGGCAGATCAGATGTTAGCTAGCTTCACCTCTCAAGATCAGTTGTGCGTAACCCAGAAAACTGCGCCGAATGCTGCGTGGCAATGCACGCCCGAGTTCGTAACGTTAACGATATGACTCTCTTGTTACACGAAAGCCAAGCATGGCTTGTTTACGCCAGAAGGATGAGATAGTAGGACCGAATCTGTCTGTCTAAACGATGGTGTGCGGACCTGCTAGCGTGTTTGCAGAGTTCTCAGGAACTCACCTGTAGTCATATACGACACTCCTCTAAAAATGCGCGTGTACGCAAGCAGGTCTTCAAGTTCATCCCACAACCGCAAACGTTCAATTTCCCACGAATGTCCCCACAGATGAAACATGCCTCCGTATTGATGTACGTAGTCAAAGTATGCTTTTGCTAGGTCTATCCAGGGTTTTCCCACGTTTCTCAGCAACACAGAGATTCCAGCCAAGTGCGCAAAGGCCCTGCCGCGGATGATGTTCCCTGTCGCCTTCCCCAATGAATTCGGGTACACTTGTAAAGTGGTCCACAGCGTATAGGGGCTTAAGGGACGGCCGATGCGGAAACATTGCGTGGTCCTCGCTGCAACAAAACCACATTCCTTAACCAGATCGATTGTCTCGCTGGTGTACTTGCCTTCAGGATACGCAAAAAGTTCGATTTCTTGGTCAAGAATGGCGCTCAAATATTCTTTCCCTCCGAGGATCTCACCCTTTGCTTCAGCAGGCGATAAGGTATCTAGGCGACGATGGGTCAACGTATGGGCTCCGATCTCAAAATCTCTGGCTAGTTTCTTGAGCTCATTTTCGTCAATTAGGTCCAATGGATCACAGCGTTGCGGGACATAAAAAGTACCGTTGATTTGATATCTGTTGAGCAGTTTCGATAATTCATTGTCTAGTATTGAGCCGTCATCCCAACTGGTGATGACTACGCACGCTTTTCGCGTTTCGGGGCGCTGCCTATTCAATTAACCGCCCCAACGGATGAATTAAACGTGCTTTGAGTGCGCCTTTGGTATTCTGCTGCATATTAAGTTTCATTTTGCCCCCTTAGAGGATTTTGGTCAACGAGCGGATTACTCAACCGGCTAAGCAAATACGTCAACAATTAGGTCGACGTATAATAATCTATCTTACTAACTATCGTGCGAACACGATGACGCTCGTGTCGAGCTGGTTCTCGGGCAAATATCCCGTCTTCACTATTCTCCGTTCTGCACTTGAATCGCGTCCGGCGTCGTTCTTAAGGATCTCTGCGCTGTATTGTGCGTAAGACACGTGACGCGGCTTCATACCACAGCGCGTTAAAACGGAAGTTACACCATTCGAATGTTCGGATGGTAGCTCGCATCGGTTATTCAGCGAAAATCTTGCATGCGGTCCTTCTCGCTAGGTATACTGCGCGGGTCGTCGTTTACTAAGAACCCACTAGGAATCAAGTTGCTTAACGTGCACTCAGAGTAGGTGCCGGGGTTGCCAATGTTGCTTGACAAGATCTTCTATAGATACAACGAAGCACGTGCGCAACCTTGATCTCGTCAGATGAAAGGTCGGCCTCGTGAAATACGATACGGCACCACGGTTTTTGCAGTTAGTGCAGAGTCGCGCGTTCTTTGGTCCCAACGACGGTTGTCTCAAGTGAAATTGTTTTGTCGTCGCCCGTCGTCGGCCCGCCCGTGCTTGTTCTCAAATGAACTACGCTTCGTGCGCTGTGTCGCGTATGAGCGATCGTGCACGTGTTTTCTCTGGTATATTACACACAGCGCCTTTCTACGCGCTGTCGTCTCTCGCGTTTCACCGATACTTTCGAAGATATGGCTATGAGCTAGGTGAAAGGGGTCTCCGAGCCGGGATAGTATCAACTGACGTGCGTATCGTCGAGCATCGCGCAGCGTTCAGAGGACGCCTCGCTGGGGTGGTTTTTTAATGTGTTTTTTCGTGGGTTCGATCTCTCGTCTGTCCGGATGGGTGGTCGCAAAAAGTCTTGACAAAATGCAGCATTGCGGATTGTCGCGACGACTCGAGAAGTATATGTCTCGTGCTTTGATTTTGACGTTGTTTGGTGACTCTCGGCACAGATGAAAAACGAGAAGCTGATCCGAAATCATCACGTAAAAACTTAAGTATGATTTCAACCCAATCGGTTCCAGTAGGGGCTTTTTTTGAGCCTGTACGCAGTTTCAATCAAAGCGACGTAGAAGAGGCATCGACTAACGCGTCGAAGAAACTTAAGATAAAGAAGATGTTCCTAACTGCAGGTTCTTTCTGACAGCTGCTGACAAAACGGGAGTAAACACGGTGATTCAAGTGCCGCCCGAGAGCGTCCGATTCACGCGCAGCAGCACACTAAAGCTCATCGCAACGGGCTGTTTTTTGTCACTGACACTTGCGCTGTTGGCGATCGTGGAGGCACCTGCACGTGGCTATGAGCTATCAATCTACTCAAGCACGCCCTTGATCGCATGGATATTACTCGCTCTGAGCCTTGTTGGCGGGGTGAGCTTGGTCGTTTACCACATATTCGTGCGGGAGAATAGCACGCACTGGTTGTTAATCGGCTTCACAATCATCGCGTTGTGCAACTTGATCGTCATTTACTTAGCAGTTTTGCGGGGCTATGTCTTGTACAGCGCCGGGGACACATTCAGCCACGTTGTCGCGGTCACGGAAATTGCCCGTATCGGGCATCTCGATTATCTAGGAAGTCAGGAGACAACTCAACTTTATCCGATGACTTACACGCTTGCCGTTTCGATTGTCGAACTGGCCGGACTCTCGCCATTATCGGTTGTCGCCTATCTTCCCGGCATTTTTTCGATCTTGTTTGTAGGCCTAATCTACCTCTTTGCAAAGGCCGTGTGCAGCAGACGTGAGTTTGTATTGCTAGCGACCGCATCAAGCATTCCGCTTCTTTTTTCATACTATCACGTCGCGCTGTATCCCGAGTTTCTTGCCGTTGTATTTTTGCCGCTTATCTTCTATTTGTATCTCAAGAGAACGAGGGTACCTGGGACGCATTTCACGGCTCTGTTCATCATTTCTCTGTTCTATGTCACCTTTTTGTATCCCCCAACGATGGCGGGGGTTATACTTCTCCTGATAGCAATCGAAGCAATTAAGACGTTGCGTAGCCGATCGCTTGCTCGAGTTGCGATTACGCCCATTTTGATCGCGGCCGTAACGCTCTTCGCTTGGCTCATGAGCACGTACGCTTTTGCAGTGAATGTGTCGAGGCTTAAAGAGTTCTTTGAGACAGGAGAAACGACTAGCCACGCGCAAGTCATAGCGCAAACAACCGCGCAATTGAGAGGACTAGACTTGCTCGCCTACATTGTAAAACTTTACGGAGTCAATCTCGCTTATTTTGCGATCTGTATCGTCGCAGGCGTTTTGATTTGGAAGCGTTTACGAACGAAAAAAGTAGACAATCTGTTGTTCGTGTTCGTGCTCTTTGTCACTGCGTTTCTCTTTGGATTCGTCGTGTTCGAAGTGTTTAGGTTTTGGACTCTTGGTCGATTTCTGCATCTCAACTATGCGATAGTTACGGCGCCGCTGCTTGTTGGGTTCGTATTACTTAGGCTCTTTAAACGCTTGAGCACGCCAAAAACTATGGGCCTTATTGCCATTTTCCTCGTCGCGAGCTCCATTGGTAGCGCGGTGAGCGTTTATTCCTCGCCCTGGGTGCTCGAACCCAGCTGGCAAACTACTTACGCTGACGTGGCGGCGACTCACTGGTTCTTGGAGGGAAGAGACCAAGGTTTTATCATCCAAGGTCTTGGATACAATCCTAACATACTCGGGTTTGTGTCCGAAACCCACCCGGAGCTACTAACGCCGGAGAACTACAACATCACTGTCTACAGCAACCCGCTCGGCTCGGGCATACCCGATCACTTCGGGTATCCGCAGAATGCCTCGCTCTCTGAAACGCTCGGAACCCAGAGCCAAACCTACGTGCTGATGACCGCTCGGTTTAAAACTGCTCTCACGAGTAGCGTGTTGATGTCAGAGGGCATCAATGACCCCACAGTTTTTAGAACGGGGTTTACAAACAACGACTTGACCAGACTGAATGGCGATGCTACGGTCAACAAAGTGTATACAAACGGCGGAGTTGACGTGTACCTCGTCAAGGCCTACAACCCACGTTAGCTCTCGCCTTGAGAATCGGCTTGGTGCTCGACACCCAAGGCAGTTGAGATCGGCACAGTCCTCGTGCTAGTTTCGTCTAGTCACTGCCCTCGACCGTGTCATCGAGCACTTTTCACGTGGCGTTCACGCCGCCGTTGGTCTCACGGCACCTGCCTTACGTTTTCCGTCGCACGGGGTCTATGAGTGGTCGTAACGTTAGTTGCAAAACGACCCATCAAACGCATTTGTCTTTCCTGTCGGATTGCGCTTCCTGTGCGAGTTACGCCTGCGCGCCACCGCAGCAACGCTGTTAGCGAGAATGACTTGCCGATGTCCCCACTGGGAAAGGTTTTTGGCTGACTCAGAACATAGAACGCACAAGAACGCCGATCGGACTGCTTCTGAGCTGGGAAGATCTAAGCGTACGTAAGTGCTATCTAGGATACAGGCATGTCGACGCCGAATAAACACGCGCCCTCCAACGCTCCGCCGGCAGACATCGCACAGAGCCTCGTTTCGAGAGACGCAGATCTCGTCCTCGGTGTGATCGCCACGGCCTTCGTTTTCGCGTTTGTCTTTGTACCGTATCTTCAGGATACACCAGTCCGCCCGTTGCTAGTCCTCGTCTTCGTCTTTCTTATTCCTGGTTATACGTTGATCGCGGCGATTTTCCCGCGAAAAGGGCTTGGGTGGGGTGAGCGAATAGTGCTCTCGTGCGCTTTTAGCATCGCCACGGTTTCCCTCATCGGTTTCGGTCTGAACTACATCTGGAACCTCAACGAAGGGCCAATAGCCGTTGGCCTTGGCACGTTTGTGTTCATCGCCACTGCAGTTGCTTACGGGCGCCGGCAGGCCGTTCCGACTGAAGAACGCTTTGTAGTCCGTTTTCCGGGGGGTCACACGCTCAGGGAACGCGTGTTGCCTCCATCTGATTCACGCTTTAGTCGAGTACTGACGGTGATTTTGATACTTTCAGTGCTAGCGTCAGTTAGTGGATTCATCTACGTCCTGGGGGTGCCCAAAAACGCTGAAACGTTTACCGAGTTCTATGTATTGGGGGCGAGCGGGAAGGCGGACGACTATCCTACACAGTTTAATTTAGGGCAACAAGAGCCGGTGACGGTTGGAGTCGTAAATCACGAAAACAGCGAGCAGCTGTACCAGCTGGTCATTGCACTCAACAACAGCAGAACCACAAGCACGCTCTATTCACAAAATATCACGCTCGCGAACGCCCAAACGTGGCAAAAAACCGTTGAGTTGAAGCCAAACCGCGCCGGCAACAACATGCGAGTAGATTTTCTCCTATATCGCGCAGACGATTATGCAGCTCCTTACCGGTCGCTGCATTTGTGGGTTAACGTAACACGCTAAGGCTGAGGTGTTGTGTGTTTAGTACACGAAAACGGCACGGTGTGCGCAATTCTATTCGCGCAGGTTCGTGACTTCAGGCCGGTGATCGCACCCGATTGTGGACCGCTACAACGCTCCGTCTTGGCAGATCACTACGTTTTTATAAGACCATCCCACGCTACTTCTTCGCGTGCCAAGTAATCGTGCGAACGTGCCCCGCAAGTGCGCAAGTAGCTCGGCGGTCCGCATGCAGCTTGATCGCGTGCATTTACACCGAGCACGTCGATAAGGAAGTGGCGATTGATACGGTTCATCGTTCAATCGGAATATCAGCGTCACGTGCAAAGTGCGACCCAGCAGGATGGAAAGAGAATCTCCCCGGGGGTGGCCACGCTCAAAACGACGAACCCGCGGGCCGTGAAGGCTGAGTAGCACACCACAACGCAAATTGTTGACGAAACCGTCAGTGGCGCGAGGCAGCACGAAATTGACGTAATGAGTAGAATTAGTAAGTGCTGTCGGACCGGCCCCCCGGAGTGCGTCCCAAAAGTCCCAAAATTACCAACGCGAAGAGCAAAAAACCCAAAACATACGTACTTTTATTGCTTGCGCAAACTCGCAGAACTCAACACGCTGACCCGTGCGCGCTCTTCGCATCCGGACGTCCGCCTAAGGAGCGTTTTTATAGTGGTTTGAAGATAATGATCGCTGGATTATCAAGTGGTCTTTTTCACTCACCGGGGCACCCATGCGCGGTTTCAGACGACAGGCTCAAGTTGCGTGTATTCTCTCAGCGATTGTGCTCGTCCTTACCGTAGGGTGTGCGTCGGCGCAGAGCTTCCCCTCGCAGATCGAGCTGAATCCCTCGCCGAGCGGCGGGTTTGACTTTCCCACTCAGCTGCCGCTCTTTGCGTCGCTCGCCGCCGATGCGAACGGCATCATCGCGAACGTCACCCAAGGCAACTTCTCCAACGCGAGCGCGCTGCTTGCCCACTACAACAGCACGGTCAGCAGCATTACCTCATCAGCGAACGCCTCGCAGCAGAGCACGGCCATCGGCGCCATGCAGGCTTCGCAGGGTTCGTTCACGAGCCTTATCGCCGATGCACAACGCTTCGACGTACTTAACGCGAGTGAGGCCGGGCTGCTCGTGGCAGCCCCGCTCGGCAACGCCTCCATCGCAAACGCGCTCGGGATGCAGGCGCTCGGCAACGCCCTCGTCAGGCTCCCGGGAACCATCGGCGGGCAGAACGCGGATATCTACGCCATTGCCGTTCAAAACGGGCTCGACCTCGCTCCGTACGGCAACGCCACAGCGCTCTTGAACGCGTACGCTGCGCAGGTGGAAGGTCGCGTTGCCAACGTCACAGGGGCGGTCTTCGTAACACCCACTCTGACGCTCACTGGGAGCGCGAAGAACGCGACCTACGGCGATACGTTCCTGCTCGCGGGCGGCCTCCAGAGCAATCAAACGGCGGCATACAACGGCACGGTGGACGTGCACGTCGACAATCGGACGATCGCAACCGTACCGACGGCCGCGAACGGGTCATACGCGTATACGCTCCCAATCATTAACATCCCGGCCGGCGCGCACGTCGTGTCCGTTCGATACGTGCCCCTCAACGCGCCCTACAAGCCCGCGCAAAGCGCGCCCGCCAACTTTTCCGTTGCCGCATCGCCGGTGAACAACACGCTGAGCTTCCTGTCGCCCAGCATAGCTCTAGGGGGCAACGTGCAGGCGCGCGGGACGCTCACTACGGTGACCGGACCGGTTGCCAACGCCACGGTGGCGCTTTTCATCGGCGGCACGGACGTCGCGAGCGCCCAATCCGATCAGAACGGCAGCTATTCGTTTTCAGTACCGTCCCTGCCGCTCTATATGTCAGCGGTGTCAGGAGGTGTCACCGCCTACACGGTCTTTGACCCGAGCGGCCAGCCACTCGTGTCCGCCACGAGCGCCGCAGCGCATGTACCCGTCGACTTGACCGGCCTGCTCGCCATCATCGCAGGGCTCGTGCTCGCCGTGCTCCTGATCGTCTTCCTGTACCGCGGCGGGTATCTGCGGCGCGCGCCCGTCGAGAAAGAAGAGGTGGCCGCCCCCGTTCTGCCGCCGGCAAGGGAGGCGCGCCCGATCGTCGTGCCGGTTCCCGTCGCGCGCGTAACGGAAGCGCCACAACGGATCAGCGATTGGGACGCGGTTCTCGGCGAAGCCCGCGAAGCGTTTGAACGTGCTGACGACGAGAACGCTACAAAAGCGCTGTTTGACGCGGCCGTGACGTCGCTCGCGGTCGTTGCGAACGTCCACATTGCCGCGCATATGACACACTCGGAGAAGAGCTGGGCCGTCACCGCAGCTTTTCCTGACGAAGACACGCGCCTCGCGCTGCGGCAGTTGACCAAGGCGTACGAACTCGCCAACTTCGGTGACCGCACGCTCACAGGATCGCAGCGCGAAGCCGCCTTGAGCGCCTTTGCATCCCTTCGCAGCCACGTCAGCGGCGCAGAGGGAAGCACGTGAAGCTGAGCTACGCGCTCATTGCAGCTGTCGTCGCCGCTGCGCTCATCATCAGCGTACCGCTCCTCAACACGACCAAGGAGGACTTCAGCACGTACAACACGGCGTGGAACGGCGCCTCAGACGCAAAGGCCCTCGCCTCCAGCGACGGTTACGCGACGCCCTCCGTCTTTGCGCTCAGCGAGATCGGAAGCTCGGGCGACGGCGTGTTCTTCATGCTCAACCCGAACAGCTCGGTGGGGTTCACTAGCGGTGACGCGAGCACGCTTCAGTCCTTCGTTCAGAACGGCGGCGTTCTCGTGCTCGCCAACGACTTTGGCAACGGCAACGCCGTGCTCAGCGGGCTCGGGGTTTCGGGCGCGCGCTTCAACGGCTCACTCCTCGAGGACAACGTGAGCAAGGGGGTCGACGCGGCGCACCCGCTCATCACGGACGTCAACGCCTCAGGTCTCACTGCCGGCGTGCACGAGCTCTACTTCAACTACGGGACGGCCCTCGACGTACCAGGCACTAACGTCACGGTGCTCGCGCGAAGCGCGCCGACGAGCTACCTGGTGGCTCCTGCAGGCGGTAACGCGACGGTCAACGCGACCACTGGCGCGCACCCCGTCCTTGCCACGCTCGACTACGGCAACGGACGCATCGTCCTGCTCTCCGACCCGAGCGTGTTCATCAACGACATGCTCGGCCAGGCGGACAACCAGCAACTCCTGACGAGCATGCTCGCGAACCTCACTGGTGGTGACAAAACCGTGCCGATCATGTTCGACGAGTCGCACTTCGCGTCTCCGCCCGTGTTCAGTCTCCTCTACGACCGCATCAACGCAAACGATACTGTGAAATACACCGTTGTCGTTCTTGCTAGTGCGGCCTTTGTGATCGGGGTCAACACGAGCGCACTCGTGCGGCGGCGGCAGCGAAAGGAGAGGGGCCCCGCGCCGAACGAATTGCCCGTGAGCGAAGAGGCCGTGATTACCGATATCGTCAGGGAGCACCCCGAATGGCGCCGGTCGCGGGTGAAGGGGTTCCTGAAACAATTACAGCAACGGCGGAGGATACGGCGTGGCAACTGAAAGTGACTTGAACGGCTTACCAATACCGCTCGACATCGACATGGTCGCCGACACGGCGCAACGCATCACGGACGAGCTCCATCGCGTGATCGTGGGAAAAGACGAGCTGATAGAGACACTCTTCTCATGTCTTCTCGCGGAGGGGCACATCCTCGTTGAGGGCAACCCTGGTCTTGCCAAGACGACGATAACAAAGCTGTTCGCGCACACGCTGGGCTGCACCTTCAACCGCCAGCAGTTCACGCCCGACCTGCTCCCTGGAGACATCACCGGGAGCTACGTGTTCGATCAGAAGACCAGCGAGTTCTACGTGCGTAAGGGGGGCATCTTCGCCAACATCGTCATGGTCGATGAGCTCAACCGCGCAACGCCGCGCACGCAGTCCGCGCTTCTCGAGGCGATGGAAGAACGCATGGTCACGATCGAGGGCACGACGTTCCCGCTCGAAAAGCCGTTTATGGTCTTAGCCACGCAAACGACGGTCAATATCGAGGGCACCTTCCCCCTTCCCGAGGTGCAGCTTGACCGTTTCTACGTCAAAGTGACGCTCGATTACCCGAGCACAGACGAGGAGCTGCAGATCCTGAACGTGAAGTTGCGAGAAGCGTCCGCCATCGCCCAGGTCACCGACCGCGAGGCAATCCTTCGCATGATCGACATCGTCAGAAACGTCTACGTCGACGAGAAGGTGCTTGAATACATCAGGGACATCGTCGTCAGCACCCGCAATCACAAGGATCTTGTGCTCCCGGCAAGCCCGCGGGCGTCGATCGCGCTGCTCGGCAAGTCGAGGGCGCGCGCGGCGATACGCGGACGGGACTACGTCATACCAGACGACGTCAAGGCGATCGCCTACGAAGTGCTCAATCATCGCCTGCTTATCTCCCCCGAGTCTGAAATCGAAGGCGTCACGCTCGAAGAGGTGATCGCCGCGATTCTCATGGAGGCGCGGCCCTCGCGCTGAGTACCAAAATAACCACCCTTATAATCATGAAGACCACCCGTCTCACGCACCTTCTCCTTGCGCTTGCCGCGCTCTTTATCGCGCTCGGCGCGCTCCTCGACGCGTGGTTCTACGCTGGAGCCGGCTTTGCGCTCGCATTCTACGTCGTCTGGCGTTTCCTTGCGTTCCGGGCGGCGATCGCGGCGCTCAACCTTGACGTGCAGCGAAACGCGGACAAGACAGTGGTGCGACGAGGCGGAATGGTCACCGTCGACGTTTCCGTCTCGTCAGCGACGCCCGTCGAGGGGCGCTTTACCGACGCGCTGCCTCGGGGCGCCGAGCTCGTGGACGGAACGAACAGCGCCGACCTCGCACTGGCGGCGGGCCAGACGGCGACGTGGCGGTACACGCTCTTCATGGCGAGCAGACAGAGCGCACAGATCGAGCGTGCCACCCTCAGCTTGACCAACGGCTTGTTTACGCACACGCTCGAACTGGGTGCCGCGGCCAGCGTGGTGCAGCAGGCCCCCTACGCCGTTAGCGTCGAAGGCGGGGCCGGCGGGCCGGGAGGGGCGCCCGGCGTGACGAGCGCGTCGGTCCAGTCGCTGTACCGCACGCGCCGCACCGGCGGCGGAACCGACATCTCGCACCTCCGTCCGTTCGTCTCGGGCGACCCGCTCAAGCGCATTCACTGGAAGGCGTCGGCGAGGCTCAACAAGCTCATGACAAAGGAGTTCCTCGCGGAGGTGGACGAGGCCACAGGCGGAAGCGCGAGCGTCAGCATCATCATCGACCAGGGCGGGACGATGGCCCGCGGGCCTCCCGGCGCCACGGAGCTCGATTTTGCGGTCAACGTCGCGAGCGCCGTCGTCAAGTCGGCGATCGCCAGGGGGAACCGGATCGGCCTCGTCACCTACGACGACCAGGGGGTGGCCACGAGCCTCCGGGCTGACTCATCACTGTCGCACGCGTCGAGCGTCGTCCGGTCACTCAACGAGATCGAGCCGGGCATTCCGCTCCGCGCTCCCCGCGCGAAGCTCGACGTGACGGGAGCCGACGTGGTGCGCGTCAAGCGGCACTTCGCGGCGACCGCAGACGACGAGACTGACGCGGACGTCAGGCACTTCCGGCACATCGTCTCCTACATGTACGCGCGCGGCGAGGGCTACCTGCACAGCCTGAAGCGCGCTCCGGCATTTCGTGCGATAGCCGCCTCACTCCTGCGTGCACAGGGCCAATCGAGCATTGTCATCGTTTCTGACCTCGAACGTGACTTCAGCCCGCTTACCGAGGGTGTCCGCCTCGCGACAAGTCGAGGGGCCCGCGTGTACGTCGTCGCGCTCTTTTCGAAGATATTCGAGCAGTTCGCGGATCCGCTTCTCTCGCTTGAGGACGTCTACGCGGCCTACGACGCACACCTGAGGCGGATGCGCAAGCTTGAGCAGATCTCCAACGTGAAGGTCATCGAGGCGAACACCGCAGAAGCGCTGCAGCCCGCACTGCAGGAGGCGCGGATAGCGTAATGGCACCGAGCGGCATCACTCAGCCCGTCAAGGCGGCCCGTGCTCACCCCTCCGAGGCCCTGCTCCTCATCTCAGTGCTTGCGCTCATCGCCCTCGACCTCGCACACCTCACCCTCGGGACGTTAGCGGGGGCCGCCGCTCTCGCCGCTTTTGCGGTGGCGTACACCAGGCGGTGGCATACGTCGAGCTTCGGCTTTTACGGGCTGGTAATCGCTGAACTGAACGCCATCGGTCTGGCGGCGGATCTCACCACCGTCGTGGTGTACCAGGTGCTATGCCTACTGCTGCTTACGTCGGTCATCGCGCCGTTTCCCCGCCTTGGGAAGCTCCGCACATACGCCCTGCCCGCACTCATGACGGCCATAGTAGCAGCCGCATCGCTCGCGCCCGGCGTTGCTGCCGCATACGCGAAGGTGCTCACGGCGGCTCAGGCGGCGGCGCTGTCAGGCGTCATTCTGCTCGGGGTGGCGTTAGCGCTCGCACGACTACGCCGGCCGGCGTTCGTGCAACGCCCGGCGGAGGCCTGACATGGAAGCGACCGACGACCTTACCTCATATCACCTGCGAAAGCGCATCCACGAGCTCGAAGCGGAGAACACCCGCTATCAGAAGAACCAGAACCTCGCGCGAAAGTGGGAATTCCGGATCACCGGAGTGATCCTGCTTGCGATCGGGGCGGTGATAACACTCGTCGCGTACCCATCGTACAACGTGTCACCCAGCGCCAGCGTCCTCATGATGGTCGGCGTCGGCGCGCTGTTTGTCGGCGCCGTCACGGTGTTTCTCAATACGGAGCGTTTCATCAGCCAGAAGGTCGCTGAAGACCTCAACCTGAGCAGCGTCATCGTCGTTGATGACCTGCTGCGCGACCTTCGGGTGAAGAACCGCGGCGTGTACCTGCCGTCATCGATGACCGGCACGAACGTCAAGGTATTCATACCGCTCAGGAGGGAGTACGAGGTGCCCGCAAAGGTGCACCTCGCTGAGGACCGGGCGTTTTTGATCGACCTTGCCAACCCCGCACAGGAGGGCGTGCTGCTTAAGCCGCTCGGCTACCACCTGTTTGCGCACACGACCCGCGACCTGCGGGTGGACTGGAGAGACGCCCCGACTGAAACGGAGGGCGCGGAGGAACATCAGCAGGACCATGAACAGCAGGACACGCTCGCCGACAAGTTGCAAGATGTCCTCGTAAGAGGCTTGGAACTCGCCGACAAGGTCATTGTCTCACACAGCGACGGCGAGCTCAGCGTGCGCCTCCACAATACGCCGTACATCGGAACGTGTCATTCCATCGGAGAAGAAGCCCCACAAGTCTGCGAGCAGATCGGCTGCCCGCTGTGCAGCATGATCGCGTGCATCTATACCGAATACGCCGACACCGCAAGCGTGCTTGAGGAGGCTCGCGGCGAAGGCAGCGACATCATCATTCGATGCAGCGGGCTGGCACCATCATAACGCGAAAGACTGGATCCATAGCCGATCACTTGACTCAGCGCGGCCTTCGGCGCTGTACGTCACCACCCAGACCCGCTACTGAAAGACCTCGATTGCTGCTGCTTTGATGAGCTTCGAGATCGGACCCGGAAAGCCTCTGGCCTTACACGTAGTCACTCTCGGCAGTCCTTTTGCAACACACACAAGAAGAATAGAAAGCCTCAAGCTGAGTTTGTTTGCGTCTCGTGCGGACTCGCAGAGAACGCGGAAATAAACGCAGCTAAGAACATTGCTTCAAGGGCTGTCGACAATTAGCGTACCGTATGCAAAAAACGCAGTACAACGAGGGCGGCGAGAGTCAGTGAGGTGGCGCGGTTCGTTGCGAGCGCTTTTCATCCGCTGAACTCCCGCATCTTCGCCATAACAGTTGGCAAAATATATATAGCGTCCCTCAGAGTAATAGCTAGGCAAAGTCTAGGGAGTTCAGTATACTTCCAGTAATAGTTGCGTGAAGGCACGCCGATCACACAGATAGCATTTATTGAATGATTGAAGATTGAATGGGCTTGATCCCAACGGGAACAAGCGCATACATAGGAGAAACGGATATGAGAAAACTAATCGTTTCGGTATTGGCGCTATTCGTAGCACTTTCAGTGTTCGCGGCGATGGGCGTGTCAGCCCAGTGCCCCGCTCAGAGCACGGCCGCCGCTAAGACCACGACCAGTAGCTGCTCAGCGACGACCTGCGCTCAGTGCACGAGCTGCGCGACCTCATCGTGCTGCAGCTGTCCGACCACGTGTCCGACCACGTGTCCGACCACAACCTGCGCGGCAGTTGCGTGCTGCGTGTCAACCTCGTGTCAGTGCCCCGTATTTCACCCGTACCACTGTAGTTGGTGAGTGCGAGGATAAGCACTCTCCACCAGTCATGAGGGTGCGGTAGGCATAGTTAAGCTTAGCTAGCTTCTGAAAGCGAGCAGCGCGTTGATTTGAAACCGCTGCACCAGTAACTAGCAACGTTTTTCATTGTTGATGTCCGGGCGGTTCAAGGAAATCAACGAGTATAGTTTGTGAAGCTTTTTTTTGGGTCATAAATAACTAGTATAGCGAAAGCGCCGTGCTGTTAACATCCCCCTTTGACTAACGCACCGGCTGACGAGTAAAAACCTCTTTGCCGTTAGGGTCACCACGAGCCCCGTGTGACATTCTGCCGGTTTCCCGCGTAGTGGACCCTGCGGGCCGATGCCTATCACGAACCACCGTGACTGCTCCATATCGTGCTGCCACGAAACGCTGCGTTCGCGCAACGGGAGGGAAACATGGAGCCAATCACGTATGCAAACGAGCGCTAGACGTCACTGCTCATTTCATCCTGCGTGCGCTCTGCACGCCCGACACGATCGTTCCGGATCTTCAACACAACGTACACGAGGAGTGCGGCAGCCACCAGTATCGTCGTCCCCAGCCAATTGTCCGGCCGCACCAACTGGAGCTGCCACGCCCCCCAGCTTAGCGGCCATAGTAACCTGAGCCCCCCACTTACGTGTATCAACAGACCGTCGAGCGCGTAGTGCGTGGCCATCCCTAAGGCGAACAACAGGAACACGCGCACGCGTGTTCCCTCTTCAAAGAACAGGGCGCACACTCCGCACACGAGGAGCGTGCCGATCGGGATGTGGAAGAGCGCAAGAGAATCTTGCGCATAAATGCCGAGCACCTGCAACGGCAGGTACACCTTGAAGATGTCCGGCAGGATCGCACCGATCATCACGAGCACGGTGTTGCGCCCGCCAAACACCGGCCACCTGAGCGCAAGGAGCGCGCAGAGAATAAAGGCAAACGCGATGTGCGCCATCCAGTCCACGGCTACTCACTCCACCTTTCTCTCGCTGAGCTGATCGCGATCTCGACGTTTTTCACGCGGCCTAATAACGAATGCCCGCCAATCAAACCGCCAACTCATGAAAAAGAGCACGACAAGAACGATGAGCGCAATAAACGATCGGACGTAGACAAGCTCGCTTAGCAGCCAGGGTGAGACGAACATCGCCACCGCGCGCAGTTGGTGCCCGGGCTGGAGCGTACCGACAACGGTGACGACATCCCCCCGCTGCACCGCCTCCGACGAGAGGATCGTGTAGGTGCCGTACAACCCCTTGAGCTGAAACGACCCAACGTCTGTCGCGGCGACCGTGCCCGATATCGTGACGTTCTGCCCGACGTACTTCGCGTAGTTCGCACTCACCTCGCCTTCGCGTGGGTAATCGAGGTGTTGCGTAATATTTGCCTGGTAGTACGCTGCGAGGACAACGAACGCGCAGATAAGCAGCACTGCAATAATCCCTCGCCGCATGCGCGGGAGGTCTCAGTCGTTTGGATATATAGCTTCCGCCGCCGCCATCGGCTCACGGTAACACGGCAAAGCACACGCTGAGAGAGACACTCTCATCCACGTCGTTTCCGTTCACGTTTAGTCGTCGGCAACGGGTCGGTCGGTCCAACTGCTCACGTCAGCAGGCCCCTAAGATCCCTCACGATGAGCGACGGGAACTCGTCCTCGCTGAGTTCGTCTATCCGTTCACGCGTGGTTTTGCCGCTCAATACACAGATGAAATCGCATCCCACGTTGCGCGCCATCGTCCTGTCGGTGTACAGTCGGTCGCCCACGACCACCATCTGGTCCGGCCGGTATTGAGCTGTCACGCGCCCCAACAAAAGCGGGTTAGGCTTACCAAAAACCGTGTCCGGCGTGCGGCCGGATGCCTGTTCGAGCACCGACAAGATACAGCCGCTGTCGGTGGCGTTCGCGAGCAGATACACGTGTGTTACCGCGCGCTCGCAGGTACGCGATAAGGGGCGCAAGCGGGGTGATGACGTGCTCCGCGTCAGCGGGTATGCCAATTGCGTTGAGTCGCGTGCGGTAATCCTCGGGAAGCTTCGAGGTGTTGTTCGTGGCAAAATAGAACGCACGATCATCCACATTCCGGGAGATGAACGCAACGGTGCCGCGATCGGCCTACACGAGAGCGGAAATGTGGTTAACTTTTGGTACGGTTTCGGTACGGTTTCGGATGCGTTGCGAGTCTGCGAGATGCACGTCTCGTCATTATGGCGTGCGTCGCGGCGTCGGGAAGCGTTGACAATCCGTTAGGGCTACGGTCACGTACCCGCAAACCGATCGTCCGCAGTACAACGTGCAGCTTCGGAAGGGTAGTTCCTGCGCACCGTTTAGGTAATTGAAATCCTCCTTGTTAGATACTTTTGAAAGATTGAGCAGCGTGACGCTGCTGAAATGAGCAACCGACGAGCAAATCGGTTCGATCAACAATGACAATCCGAACAGCCAAACGTGGAGACGAAGATAACGCAATCTTTAGCGAACAGCACGAGGTGATGCCACCGTAACTCGAGGCTCTAATATACGTTTTTGTTAAATTAAATTATTGATAACTTTAGGCAACTTTTAAATACTTTAACAATAGTTAAGTTGTGATGCACCAGCCCGGAGAACAGTCTTCGCAGCTGTGGCCCTACTAGAACGATCAAAGGGAGGAATCGCCGATCTCACGGACGATATCCAAGAAGGCGAGGCGATGGAAACCGTAGCTATCGTCATTCCGACGTTAAACGAGGGACGCTCAATCGCCAAGGTCATCGACGGCGTGCCCGTTGACGACCTCTCGCAGAGCGGGCTAAAAACTGCCGTGTACGTGATCGACGGGAGATCCACCGACAACACGAGGGAGATCGCCATCGAAAAGGGAGCGACGATCATACTCGAAGAGCGGCCGGGAAAGGGTGTGGCCATTCAAACGGCATTTAAGTCCATCAACGCCGACTACGCGATTATGGTTGATGGGGACGACACGTACCCGATCGAAATGGCGACAGAGATGACCCGCCTGCTCAAGAAATACGACGTGGTCATCGGATCGCGACTCAAGGGTACCATAGAGCCGGGAGCCATGACCGCACTCAACGTCGTGGGGAACGTCCTCCTCTCGCTCCTCGCGTGGGGGCTGTCTGGTGTGCACGTCAGCGACGTGTGCACAGGTTTCTGGGCCTACCGAAGCGACGCGATTCGGCGCTTGGAGCTCGCAGCGCCCGGCTTTGAAATTGAAGCTGACATGTTCGCTGAATGCGTGAGGAACGGCTTGCGCATACGGGAAATCCCGATCACCTACCGCGCTCGAAAGGATCGGCCGAAGCTCGCGTCACTGCGGGACGGCGTAAGAATAGGGCTTTTTTTGTGCAGGCGACGCCTGGAACAGGTTTCCAAGAACGTCGGTCAAACGCAACTCGAAAAAAAACCGCGACTCTATTGAAATCGCGAGCAACGCGCGCGAACCTCGCGGTAGATCATTATTGCGCGAAGCCGCTGCATACGTCGCCGAGTGCTTCGTTCAGGGTGCCGCCGAAATTGTGTGCAGTCGAAGGGTCACGGTGACGGTAACAGCAGCAGGCGATTGCTTCTCCAGCCAGACGGGATCTTCAGCGCAGCAGCTCACACTTCGGAAAAGGCTCGCCAGGCTATACCCTCCCATCGCGTGGGGCATCTGCGAAGGTTGTCAGAAAACAGCAACATCCATCGTATCGTGCAATCTTTTAGCAAGATATATATGTTGGCCGACGCTAACTCTGGTATCGAGCATCAATAGCGTCAGCACGCGTATCAGCGATCATCGCTGAAAGGGGCTTGCGTTGTGCTGACCTTGCTCATGCGAACTGAACGGGCTTCGTCCTCGGCAAGCCCGATTTGTGCGTCGAAGGAAGAATAAAAAGAGTAGTTGTTTCTTTATTGGGGCTATTCGTGGCGCTTTCGCTGTTCGCAGCGATAAATGTGGCGCCACCAGCACGTGTCCGGCGACGAGCTGCGCTCAGTGCACGAGCTGCACCACCGCATCGTGCTGCTCCCCTCCGTGCCCCGTCACGTGTCCGACCACGACCTGCGCGGCAGTCGCGTGCTGTGTCGTAACCTCCGCTTGCCCTGCTCAAACCGCGAGTCCAGCTCAACACGTTTGGCAGCCGTACCAGGTTTAGCTGCGGTTCCCTGGACAGCGGCAGGGCGAGCTGACGCAGTACACGCGCGGCCGCAAAGTCGAGTGGTGACACAGGAAAGCTTGGTGAATGCTAAGGAGCTACGCGTATGCACGTAGCTCACTGGCTTTTGTGATGCACGATTAGCAGAAGCTACTCGGTGTTTGATGAATTCCTGATTTTTTCCCTGAAAGCGAGGATTAGGCAGACCCCTGGTGCGGTCCTCCGTTTGCAAATGCCTCGACAGGCCTTTTTTGCCAGGCACGGCGCTTTTTTTTGATCGCTGCTCCGCGCCGTGGATCTGCTATCGTCATGGTGGATCGCCTCGGCATGATGCTCGTTCTAAGCGGTCGCTCTCTGGTAGGGTGCTGTGAATAGCCGAATAGTTTGTTTGGCGGTAGCTATCGCCAAAGTACTGGTTGGGTTGAGCGGCATTTCTGTCAGCACACGGGCAAATTGCACGACGCTGTGGCCAGATGTACGACGTACCTACACCCGCGACTAGGTGTAACGGCGACCCTGCACCTGACAAAGACGTTCGGATGAACGATCGATACGTCAGTCACGCACGTGGCTTTGACGACTGAGCAAGAACTCATGGGTACTAATGACGATCTGATACCCCCGAACTTGTAGACGAACCAGAAGTCGTTAGCGAACCGCACGAAGTGATGTCAACTTGACTCTTGGGTCTCTGGTAAGTTTTTTATATAAATTTAAATTATTGATATCAATATTGTTTTCATCGGACAATATTTTCCTAATCTTGCAATATTGCCATAACGTTTTTATACATTGGACGTATAGCTACGGATACGCACAAAAATCATGGCGCTGAGATGCCGGCCCGTTCTTTTTTTGGGGCTTTTGAAGCGGGCGGTTGCGCTCTGGTAGCGGTGCTGTGAATAGGCGAATATGTGTAGCGGTGGTTTTTGAAGGATCGAGCAGTTTGACGCTGCTGAACTGAGCAACCGACGCAAATCGCTCGATCAAAGGGGGATCACCGATACCACGGACGCTATGGCACGGTCAGAGAACGGGTGAGGTCATGGAGACAGTATCTGTCGTCATTCCGACGTTAAACGAGGGACGCTCAATCGGCACGGTCATCGACAGCGTGCCCGCTGCCGACCTCCTGCAGAGCGGGCTCCAAACTGTCGTGATCGACGGGCAATCCACTGAGATCAGCTACCGCGCTCGAGCGGATCGAGCAAAGCTGGCTTCACTGAGAGACGGCGTCAAAATCGGCCTTTTTTTGTGCAAGCGACGCTTGCGACAGCCTCAATTGAATGGCCTGAATGAATCGGGAACGAAAAGGAACGCGTCAACCCGATTGGGGGGAAACTGATGCTGTGCATTAGTTTTTCTGCCACACTAGGGGAGATGCCACTAGTGAACGTGTATCCTATTCCCACGCTAGCCCTTATTGCGGTGTATGCGCTTGCAGCTCTTCTCATCTGGGTGTTTGTGGGCTACCCGCTCTTGATGCTACGATTCGCTCTGCGTCACAAGCCCAGCGACAAGGATTACTCGTACCAGCCCTTCGTTTCCGTAATTGTCCCGACGTACAATGAAGACGGGGTGATTGAAAAGCGGATCCAAAATCTGCGAGATCTGCGGTACCCCAACGAGAAGTATGAGATCCTCGTGGTCGACTCGGGCTCCTCGGATGACACAAGGAGCATCGTTCGGCGGATCTCCCAAGAAGGTGGAACCCCGCAGATCAAGCTCGTGTGTCAGAACGAGCGAAATGGCAAGGCATCTGCGATCAATTGTGGAAAAGCCCACGCTGCGGGAGATATAATACTCGTAACGGATGCGAATTCGGTATTTGACGAGCGTGCCGTGGCAGAGTTAGTCCCCCACTTCAAAGACGACCAAATAGGTGGAGTCGGGGGACGATACGTGGTCGCAAACCCCGAAAGCCACCTTCCGCGCGCCGAGCAGTTCTACTGGGGGCTAGAAGATGTGCTCCGCACGGGCGAGTCTGCCTTGGATTCCGCCTGCCTTTTCGAAGGGTCGATTAACGCTTGGAGGAAAGCTATAGTCGATGCTGACACGGCGATGATCGGCGAAGATCTGGACATGTCAATAGCGATACGGAAGAAAGGCTACAAGGTGGCGTTCGAGCCCAATGCAATATCTTACGAGCCCGCTCCGACGTCATTTGCTGAACAACGAACGCAAAAAAAACGGCGCTGCTTGGGCACCATCCAGACCATCTTCAAGCACTGGCATCATCTCTTTGTCCCGAAGGATTGGTACCGCCTCATTATATTTCCTTCCCACAAGGGCTTGCTTATGTTCACCCCCTTCATGTTTGTCGGGATACTAGTCGGCTACATAGTAATAGGGAACCCGGATTTGGTGCTGAGCCATATATTCATCATGTCCGCGCTTTTTCTTATCCTGCTCTTTCTTTACCTGCACTTCGTGCCCCGATTGCACCGGGCGTACAGCGGCGCCCCGTGCAGGCAGGTCTCACTCCTTCGATTAGCATCATACGTGCTTTTCGATGAATACCTGCTCTTACTGGCTTGGAGAGACTTTTTGTCCAGAAGACACTCGGTTCTTTGGGAAAAAATCGATTCGACGAGGACGTCAGCAAAGACCAGTGCTCGAGCTATTGATTTGACCGAGGATCAAATCTATTTTCATGAATCTGCGCGATGAGATCATGAATGCGTGGCATCTCAGATCTCAAGGAGATGCAAGAGCTCACCGTAACTATGTTCAGTAGTTAATATTCGGTCACCTGCCTTTAAATATCAAGTGTCTTAATCGCAGGTGACTGTTTGTTGGTCGTGAAGGCGGATTTTAGAAAGATGTTGAGGATTCCATGAAGCATTGCGAGGACTATTCTCAAAACGGGCTTAAGCAGAATAGGCTCAAGCTAGGATCAGGTTCTGAGAGAGGCAGAAATGTTCTTAGACTGAAAACGAATTGTAGCGAAGAACCAAATGCACGCAAACTGATAAACTAGCATCATCGCAAAGGGTACATCGGAAAAGTTTTACGAACTATGTCGCTAAAATCGAGCACGCTCTACGGAGACGCACAAAGTATTTGCAGCGGAATGAGCCTTTAGGTCGTGGAGGCCAGGTCAAGGACTTATAGCGTTGATTGAGACCGAAAAACACGATGGTCAAAGAAAGGCCAATGCGCTGATCACGTTCGATACATAGGTGACGGAGAAGTATAAAGGGTAGGGATTCGGTTAGATTCGGGAGAAGAGGTAAAATACCCGTGCACGCAAATATCACAAAAACGACAGCAGGTGGGTGCATCACGTGAGGGTCTACCTACTTAACCCGCCGTTTGTGTCAAACGGAAAAACCCTGTCCAAGTTCCATAGGTGCGAAAGATGGCAGGGGGGCGTCTCGCTTGGGGGCACGTACTTTTATCCAATTTGGTTGTCGTACGCGACAGGGGCCATTGAAGACATAGGCTACCAAGCCACACTGGTAGACGCGCCAGCAAAGGAATGGGGCGTGCCAGAGGTCAAGAACGATATTGATGCGTTCGATCCGGATATACTTGTGATCGAGTCGAATTTCGCAAGCGTAAAAAACGACATCGACATCATCGGGCAGTTGAAACAAGATGCTGACTTTTTGTCGGTGTTAGTCGGACCGCCGGCGTCTCAGTTTCACGACGCAATGCTCGAAGACCACGTGGACGTGGTGGGAAGGTACGAGTATGACCTGACGATCAGAGACATCGCCGCGGCAACTGAGGAAGGGACTGATTTGGGAGCGGTGCCCGGGATCTCATATCGGCGAGATGGGCGCACGGTCCAGACGCCAGACCGACCCTTTATGACTTCCGGACAACTCGACGCTATCCCGTTCGTGACGAGCGTGTACAAGAACCACCTTGATATTAGGGACTACACGCTCAACCATGCACTGTACCCGATGGTGCAGGTATTCACCGCGCGTGGGTGTCCAAACCAGTGCACGTTCTGCTCATGGCCGATCACGTTCATGGGCAGGAAGTTTCGAGCGAGAAGCGTCTCCAATGTCGTTGACGAATTCGAGTACGTCAGCAACGAGCTCCCTGCAGTCAAGGAGATCTTTGTTGAAGACGATACGTTCACGATCAACACGCAGAGAGTCAGAGAAATCTGCGAAGAGATTCAACGACGTGAAATTAACGTTCGCTGGTCCTGCAATGCCCGAGTAACCCTTGACTATGAAACGATGCGGATAATGAAATCGGCGGGCTGCCGCCTCCTCGACGTCGGCTACGAGTCGGGCAGCGAAAAGATACTCAAAAACATAAAGAAAGGGATCAAGACGGTGGACTCTAAGCGATTTACCGCTGATGCAAGAAAGGTGGGTTTAAAGATTTTGGCTGACTTCGTTTTTGGTTTGCCCGACGAGACAGAAGACACCATACAGCAAACAGTTCGGTTTATCAAGGACATCAAACCCGATTTACTGCAAATATCGGTTGCAACCCCCATCCCCGGGACCGAGTTCTATCAGTGGGTCTCCGACAACGGCTACCTGCTCGAATCTGACCCGAGCAAGACCATTGATGAGAACGGACATCAGCGATGTGTCATCTCGTATCCCAACATGGCAACTGAAGACCTCGTTTGTCGAGTGGAGGAAGCGCTCAAGGACTACTATATCAGCGCAAGCTACGCAAAAATCGCCATGCGAAATATTTTAGGTAGAGACGGTTTGTATGAACTATCGGGATTGATCAAGTCTGCCCGAGTGTTTCTGAAGCACGCCAACCGGTCTTCGTGACGTAGCTCGGTGCGTGAGCATAGCCGCTGAGGTCAATCTTCGCGTGCTGCTCGGTCTCCCGCCAGGCCCAGCGCTCAGACGCTTGCGCCCGTAAACGAACCGCTAGGGGCCGATTTTGGTCGAAATGCAATCACACGATAGCCTCCTCAGTGATCAATGAACAGTACATTGAACTTTTTTGTCGTGATCGACGCCGCACGGGGTAGCGATGTACAGCGCGCATCAAGCCGCGAGGACGCGCGGCACGGTGAGGGCTGCGAGACTAAGGAACCTAGAGACCAACAAAAAGCTTCGCGGGGGTTTTTAGAGTGAGGATATGCTTAGTTGGCACTGTTTCACCGCCCGATGAAGCTCGCAAAGTCATGGCTCACAACCTGTTGTCTATCTTAGCGAAGGAATGCGACGTCACGTTTTTTGACTTACAACGTCTGTTGTCGCTCGATGAGTGGGATAAGGTCAAGAAGTTCAAGCCTGACGTCATACACGCCATTATGGCCGCCTCTCCTTTTAGTTTTCTCTTAACGCGAATCCTCCAAAGGATGTGCAAAAACCCCAAGACCGTGATGTTTTCACCGATCATTCCATTTCGAGGGTATTCCCACGGGCTCTGGTTCGCGTTTTCGTCGCTTCTTGAGCCCACCGTCCCTCTTATAAAACCTGACCTGGTATTGACCCAATCGGCTGAAGCGGAAGCGACATACCGCCGACTTGGCTGTAACGTAATGCCGTTCGTATACAGCGGCGTTGATCTCGACAGGTTCCACCCTATTTCAAGCGCGGAAAAGAAGGAGCTGCGGGCGAGGTATGAAGTCGAATCAGACAAATTTGTTATTTTGCACGTAGGATCGGTGCGAAAGTGGCGCAATGTGGAGTGTCTGAAGAAGATCCAAGAAGATGACGAAAACCAGGTTTTTTTGGTCGGGAGACCTGCAACTAAATACGAACGCGATGTTACAGAGCTGTTAGAGAGAGCAGGCGTCATGGTCACACATGCGTACAATCCCAAGATCGAGGAGTTCTATGCGCTCTCGGACTGCTACATGTTTCCGACGACCGATGCCGCAGGAAGCATCGATATCCCACTATCGGTTCTTGAGGCTATGGCGTGTGGATTACCTGTGGTTTCGACACGGTTTGGCGGCCTGCCACAGATTTTCAGTGAAGCAGACGGGTTTTACTACGCCGACGTCGCGGAGTTTCCTGACCGGTTGAAGCTCCTGAAGTCGCAAGGAGCTGCGGTCAAGACGAGAGAACTTGTTTTTCCCTATTCATGGGAGAATATCGCTCAAAACCTGCTGAACGTTTACGAGGGGCTGCTTTCGTGATTCGGTGCAGACGTGTCGATCGGCTGGACTTCTTAGTTCGACAGTCATTAAGCTTGGGAGGAGCGAAAAAGCACCCTCATGGCGGGATGCAGCATTTTTGCAATTGCGCTGGTTTGGTCACCGAGCCTTCCAGACAGTCGAGCGGCAAAGCTGCAGGGCGAAAACGAAACGAACGCGTGAACACCCAAACTGAGGATTGGTTCACCTTGGAGGGGCTTTTAGATTAACGCTAATATACGCGGTCTCTCATTGTACCGCATCTGGCTTAAGCGACAGATCTCACGGTAGCACCGCGCTGAGGGAGCTTAATGAGAATATTACAGGTTGTAGAGCGATTTTATCCGAGGGCAGGCGGAGTCGAATTCCACGTATTTCACATATCCAGAGAGCTCGCAAAACTGGGTCACGACGTGACAGTCGTTACCTCGACTTCCGTAGCGCAACAGGACGTGCCCGGTATTTCAAACAAGGGGCTTACGCTGCGAAATTCATTGCCCGATCTGCCCGGTTTTGACGTAGACGAAGAGGGCGTAAAAATCTACCGATTTAGGCCAAGACTTGCGCTTTATACGCTATACTTGACGCCCGGGCTGATACGCTACCTGTTCCAGCACATTCGAGAATACGATATCGTTCACGTCCACCAATATTTGCACGCTGAGCCGAGCCTCGTGGCGATCGCGTCGAAACTCCAGAAGACGCCATTTGTTCTTACATCGCACGATCTGATATCGTCGTACGGGGGTTTTCGCGAAGCGGCCAAAAACCTCGCCGACGTCGTCTTCGGACGTGCCGTGTTGCGCGCCGCTGCTGCGCTCATCGCTCTGACGCCAATGGATAAGGAGCTGCACGTGCAATTTGGCGCACCTAAGGAGCGAATCAGGATCATCCCCAACGGCATTACACCGGAAGAGTTCGCGAATCTCACGACTTCTCCAACGCTCTTGCGAGACCTCGCCAACCCCGAACACCTCGTATTGTTTGTCGGTCGCTTTGTATCATACAAGGGGCCTCAATACCTCGTGCACGCGATCGCCGGCATACTTGACGAGTACCCATCAACAAAATTCGTGTTCATTGGTCAAGATGATGGGTACGGCGCAGAACTCAAGCGACAGGCCGTGAGCGAACATGTTCTCACCCAGTGCACGTTTATGGGTCGAGTATCAGACGAAAAATTGAAAGAATTTTACGCAACCGCGGATGTTTTCGTGCTACCCTCTAGCTGCGAAGGTTTCGGGATCGCCGCTTTGGAGAGTATTGCCGCCGGCACTCCTGTGGTGCTTGCAGACTTAGGCGGGCTGAGCTACATTCTGTCCGAGATAGGGGGGTATCCAATCGACATGCAAGCAGACGTTTCAGATCAAATCGCGAGGGCCGTCAGGGCAGTTTTCAAGAATGGCACCCAAACGAATATCGAGACCCAACGGCAGTATGTGCTCAATACGTTCTCTTGGACGAGCATCGCTAAGCAACTTGTCTCCGTGTATGAAGAGGTGGTGGCCCGAGGAAGTTAGTGCATTGCGCTTACACTAAACGACCAAGTAGATGTGCCGTGCGCGTTTCGTTCAAGGGCTCGTCAAATATGCTATGCTGTACCATGAGACGTAAGATCGCACTCATTCGCCGTTTGTTGAGAACAGCTGAACGCTTAGTCGGCGCTTCCGGCTTCTTATTCTGACCCCTCCGTTTCGGTGTGCTTGAGATCTTCGGCTCAAAGCATTTAGAAGCTGGAGCGCGTTCAGATTGCCTCTTTTTTTCAAAGAGCCGTGTATAGGTGCGGTTGAGCAGCATTCGAAAGGTTATTAAGCTTCTACCTGAAGTCACTACGTGAGCAACGTGAAGCCCAGTATACGCCCTACTTTTAGCCCAACGTTTTACGTCCCAGCCTAAATCACATGAGATCGAAGTTTACGTCGGAGCAGCGGAACGCTGTCGTTTTGTCAAGCCGAGCAGCGCTGCAAGCGTGGAATAGGCTAACAAAAGCGGGTACTATTTGGGGCGCTCGGACCGTTGTCATTGAAGGCTTCGGCTCAAGCTATTCACATCGTACGCGACAGGGCCTTCAGCGTAACCAAGTATGTCACGACAAGATCAAATGAAAAGACGCATCCTTGCTTGCTTTATGGGGATCGACGGATCCGGAAAAACGACTGTTGCTAGATCACTGCACGAGGCACTCACGAACGCAGGGATCTCTAGCGCGTACCTGTGGTGTGGCTGGCGAGGCTTTGAGTCGTGGCTGTTCAAGCCTTTTGCCGCGCAAACGAAATACGCCATGACCAGACGAGGTAACGCGGAGGGCATTGCATCGGCCCACGAAAAGATCCCTTTTTTTGATTTGTTGAGGTGGTTCGATTACTTCATCCGGGTGTGCCCGGCACTTATTGCTTCGCTGCTGAAAAACACGATAGTCATCGCCGACCGTTACGCCTATGACGTTATCCTAGAACTTCGCTCAGACGGCTCGAAGTCGCATAGGCTTGTGGTGTGGCTCTTGACGTTGTTCCCGGAACCAGCGATAATTTTTTATATCAAAGTCCCCCCTGAACTGGCTTTTGCGCGAAAGAATGACATACCGTCCTTGGAGTTTTCGTGCGAAAACGACGAAGAGATACAGAGGCTGCTGAAAGAACTCCCAGTCGGCCAGGTGGTCACGCTCGACGGAACGCGATCCGTAAAGGAACTCACAGAGGACGCCCTGAAAATCGCCATGCAGATCGTCACATGACTAAAACCCTGATCCTCGGAATTGACTCGCTCGATCCCTACGTCTTATCGGAACATAAGACTGTGCTGCCGAACTTTGCACGCCTAATGCATGAAAGCCCGACGTTGCTCTCCACGTCGGTCTTTCCCGTTGACACGATCCCGGCTTGGGCAAGCATCAACACCGGCTTGCGCCCCGGAAATCACGGCCTGCTCTACGTTTACGACATCTTCGATCCGAATTTGAACGATATGCAAAAGCTGGACCCTCACTACCTGAAGGGAAAGACGTACTGGGATTACCTGAGCGCGGCCGGCTTCCGATGCGTGATCGTTTTTCCTCAGCTGATGTACCCGCCGTGGAATGTGAACGGGGTTATGGTGAGCATATCGCAGATAGAACGGCGGGTAGACTGGATCTCCACAGAGCTCGAACTCGACGCATGTCCAAAGACGGCGATGGCGAAGTACGCCATTCCACACACGCTACGCGGTCTGTGGGGGAGTTTTCCCGGAATCAAACATTTGGGCGACTGGGTGATGCTTGGAAAAGAAGTTGTTGACGATGAAAAACAGATTGCGATGTCGCTCTGCCGTAATGCAGACTGGGATCTTTTTTTCGCATACTTCAATATACTTGACGTCATTCAGCACAGACTCTGGCGATTCTTTGACAAACGTGACATGACGTATCCAGGCAGTACCGCTTTTGAGGGCACCATCCTCGATTACTACAAGATAGTGGACGGCTTCGTTGGAGAATTTGTGAACGCGTTCCCCGACGCGAGCATGATCGTGCTGAGCGACCACGGCCACCACTCTCGGCCAGCGCGAACGGTCAACGTCAACGAGTTCTTGAGAGCGAGAGGTTACGTTACGATGAAGGGCAATAGATCCAAGGCGCTTAGCACGGTTCGAAAAAGTGTCTTGGAAGTGTCGACTAGGTTGAACATCGAACACGTTCTCATCCGAGTGCTCGCGAACAGTGAGCGGCTTGCCAAAGCCGGCAAGTCGGTTTATTCTTCTGTTGGGTCCATCGACCGCACTAAAAGCCGGGCGTTTTTGTCTAACTTTGCCGGCATCAAGTCCTACCCGTTTGGGGGGGTTGAGGTCAACCGGGAGTCAGTGTCCGATGGAGAGTACGAGCTGCTACGGACTGCGCTCATAGCAGAACTCTCTGAGCTCAGAACACGAGACGGGGTCTCAGTCGTGAAATGGGTCAAGGCGAGGGAGGATGTCGATAACGGAGAATTTAGCGATCGCATGTATCCCGATATTCTTTTCGAACTGGCGGATGAGTACGGCGTCGGATGGGAGGTTCACTCTGCCCTCTTTGGAAAAGCGACCGACCACAAAGCGGCCTCTGGTGGCCACAACAAGGATGCGGTGCTCTTGCTCAGAAATATCGAGAAAGAGGTAAAAGACAAGGTCCCGAGCATCATAAGCGTGACACCCTCGATATTGGACCTCTACGGTATTGATTGCACAGACAAGCGTTTCGACGGAAAAAGCATTTTTTAGATCGACTTTGGCATAGCGTGGCTGTGCGGTCTTTCATTCACAGCGGTTGGCCGCTGTATTTTGGTTGAAGTTGTTATGTAACGCTTTTCACGCATATCAACAAAAGCACCGCAGACGTGTGCAACCATGTGGAAACAATCGGCGAAGTATCCGCCAAGTTAGACGCTGGATATGTTCTCTCAGTCTAGAACCAGATGATCCAAAAGTATAAAGAGCGAACATAAGACTATGAGAATGTAGTGTTCGCCGTTAAGGGTGCTATCTTAGCAATCCAGACGTTTCTTAAGTCAGAGGGTCGAGCGAAAATAATGAAAAACGGTTGGGATAATTATTGGACTAAATACCCCACAATCCCGAGGAAAGATAATCGACAAAAAAGATTGACAAGATTATTTGAGAGATACGCAAAAAGTGGGATGGTAGTTTGTGACGCCGGTTGTGGATCCGGCTTAAGTGGCTGTGCATTCTTATCTATGCATTGCAAGGTCTATTGCATTGATTATTCGGAAGAAGCCATAGAACTCGCAAAAAAGACAACGCACAACAAAGCAGAATACGTTGTAGGGAACTTGCTGGATAATGATTTTGTTCTTAACTTTCAGAATTGTTTTGACCTAATATCCACAGATGGTCTTTTGGAGCACTTCAACCATTTTGAACAAATTCAACTTATCAATAATTTAAAAGGAATGTTAAAGAGTGGGGGGTTAATGATTACTGTAGTACCTAATCTTTTGTCTCATTGGCATCCTATTCGGAGAGCTTTTTTAAAAATACCGGGCGTACGGGAAAAAGCGTTTACTGTAAAAAAGCTGATATCACTAGTAAAACAATCTGACATGGAAATCATAGAAACTGGAGGAATACACGTAGTGCCTTTTGATCGGTCTCCAGAAATGTTAGCTAGATTTATAGGAAGCTCCGTATTTGTTGTCTCTCAACGCGTATAGTAATTATTGTGTAATAATATCGCACGCTACCAATCAAGAGCGTCGCTGGATGATTATACACCAGGCGACGCCATTCGGAAGAAGCCCAAATACAAAAAAAATGCAACCCCTTGAGAATCCGCCGAGGGATTATTGACGGCGACAGAAGAATCAGAACTTGCCATACTTTATTGAATGCTGTTACCGCATTGCGAGTGACAATGCTCGGGAGATTATGCCCTCCAATCCCCATAGAAAGTGATGAGTGAAAACGCACATCGCTTTAATAGGATTGACGTCAGGTGCAAAGTTAGTGACGGACTAACTCGTCACCAGACTCTGCTTAGCAGCCCCGCCCATGCCTGCATCTTACAACCTGTCGTAAGTAATAACGTCAGGGTGCTCTTCGACAGCTTCTTACTAGAGGCACTGTGCGTGTATGAGGTGGCAACTACATTGCGAGGCCATTAGGAGAAGCACCCGAAACGCTGCACGTTGGGGATGTCCTGGTAACGGCATGGTTACGCTCGTATCTCGGACTGCTGAATAAATGCGTAAGGTGAGTTGTCCTCGAGCAGGTCGATTGGGTGAAAAAACGGGCAACGCAAGTTATGTAGCTCCGTGCTAGCAATATACGATAAACCCAAACTTCAGTAATATCTCACGGGGGACGCTATGCCGCAAACTGTGTTTAGTGGGCCGAACAGTCAGACGAAGCCCCGAGTTGCCGTTGTTGCTTTTCCATTTAAGTCTCACGCGCCGTACAAGTTTCTCTCTGACCTCATCAGTATACTCGAACCGATTTCTGATAAAATCGTGCTTATAGATGGGAACACTGATCGCATCGATACAGCGCACTGTCGTACAGTTGTAACGCGGGATATTGGCATTAGTATGCACTATCTGGAGGATCTAAAACCAAAGTATGTCTCAGCAGTCATATGGATCTTTAAGTGGTTCTTGATCCAGTGTCGGGAGAGCTTGGAGTTAGTAAGAACGCGTGCAGACGTAGATGTTGTAATATTTTACGCGGCATATCCGGGATATCTTTTGCCACTTATTGTAACGAAATTGCTTCGAAAAAAGAGTATCGCAGTCGTTTTGCGCAGCAAAGGCACCACTAAGATAGCCCGCGTATGGGGGCTGCAAGATCCGATCCTGTTCACTTTATTGGACGGAATATCCCCAGAATCGAAAGGCTTGATTAGAGAACTTGGCATAGAAAAATACGGGCGGAAAATTCTTCCGGAAGGCGCCCGATTCATAGACGATAGACTCTACAAGAAGAACAAACGGTTATCAGAGAGAGCAAATGTCGTTGGATTTGTCGGTCGAATGACGAGAGAAAAGGGGATAATTGATTTCGTTCACGCCATTCCTCTGGCTGCAGAGCAAGTACCAGATGTGAAGTTCTCGATAGTAGGGTCAGGGCCCTTAAGCGCGTGGGTCAACGAGCAGTGCAACCGCCTGAGCACCGAACGGGGCATCGACATAACGCTGACGAATTGGGTTGAGACGGGTCTAGCCGACTATTATAACGAGCTGAAACTGTTTGTCCTGCCTTCCAATTCTGATGCTTTCCCCACCAGTATTTTGGAGGCGATGGCGTGCGGCACCCCGGTTCTAGCGACATCAGTTGGCGCAATCCCAGATGTGATCACGGATGAAGGCACAGGCTTTTTGCTTGAATCAACCGCGCCGGATCGCATAGCACAACGAATAGCAATGATCCTCAACTACACGGAATTAGAAAGGGTCGCAGACAATGCGGAAGGCCTCATTAAACAAAAGTTCACGAGAACTGCTGCCACAGAGCGATATGACAAGATGCTTAAAGATCTTCTGGACTTGCGGCGACCCACAGCTTAACCTCAAAAGCTAGTTTGTCTTTGCTTGCCCCAATCATTCTGGCGGGCGTCGTCCTAGTGCTTGAATGGGCGTAAGAATGGCTGTTGAGTTGCTTGACGATAAAAAGCGTTGGGATCAGTTTGTCGAAACTAGCCCGTAGGGATCTATTTCACTAGTGGGGCTTCCTAAAGACTGTTGAGCGACATTCGGGGTCTTAAAAAGAACCTTTCTTGTTGTGTTAACTGCAACGTGCACAAGAACAACGGGAATAGCAAAAAGTCGTCGCACATTGCCACTTGACGCCACTGGCATTGTCTTGTGTCTTTGGATATCGTTTGTTGCACACTTACTGTATTACATGCCGCAGGAGGGACGCGGACGATAACTCTCGCGGCGGCGCTCTGCAGTCGCTTAGATAGGTCGTTAGGTTATCCCTCTATAGGGGCTTTACTGCGACGCGTAACTGTTCTATTACTTTAGTGAGCTTCTCACTGTTTGCTGCCGTGCTGTAGTACGTCTCAACGGTGCGTCGAGCGTTTTTCCCCACTTTTTCCATTAGGTCGACGTCAAAAAGGGATTCATTGACTTTCGCAACCAGCTCAGATTCATCGCAGATCAATATGTCCTCGCCAGGCGAGACGTGGTCAAAGCTGACTAAGCCTACTGGCGTTGTAAATACGGGCACTGAACACGCCATCGGCTCTAAAACCTTAGTTAGCGCTCCAAAACTAGGAAATTTCGCTGGAACCAAAACGGCGTCTAAGCGCGTTAATTGGTCAACGTAATCTTGAAAATCACTGAGATAACCCGTGTAGCTCATTCGTTCGTTTGTGATCTTATAGTCACATTGACCGATGACGATGAAGTTGATGCGTGCGTCAAATCTACCGATGTTCTGGTATACAAAGTCCAAAAAGCAGTTGTTTATGTTGTTCCGATCAAATGGACCAATTAGACCAATACTTTTTCTTTCTGTATCGTCTGATAACCGTTCACGTGAACTTTTTTGAGGCTTAAACGTTGTTTCATCTACGAAATTGTCGACTATGAAAATACACTTGTTGAAGCTGTCGTAGTATCTGCAGATACCTTGAGCTAACGCAATTACGCAATCGGCGTGTTTAACTGCGAACTTCTCGCGCCACTTAACCATCCTGATCCTAACCTTATCGATCAGACTCGGATCAGGCAAACGAACTTCTTTTTCGAGTGAATACACTCCATGTAATTCAAGAATGACTTTATAGTTCCGCAACTTAGCTAAGGCGAAGTAGGTAAAAAAACCCCAGAAATCGCTTGCGATGTAAATAAGATCGAATCGATTCTTTAATACAACGGGGATCAGTTGAAAGTTCCAAAGCTTTGATGGCCTAATTACCTCCACGTTGTCGGATTTGCTTTCGTGCTTCCCCCTTATGATTAGTGTGCAATCGTACTTTTTTTGCAGCAATTCAAAGACATGTTTTGCTCGCACGCTAGCGCCTTCATTCATCGATATATCGAATGAGCAAGAAACAGCAATCTTCATTTTTATTCCTCAAAGACCACAAAATGCGCTCGAGTATCGAGGTCAATGTCAAGCGCCCATAGATATAAGTGGCAACGTCATGGCGTAGCAAATCACTCATAAAGCTTGCCTTGTTCCGCGAGAGGTTTTGCATTCTGATAGAAACTTCGAATGACCCGTGAAGGCTAAACTGCGATCACTATCCCGGCTTGCAAAGACTGAAATTGCTCGCCAGCGGTATTCGGCAGCAAGGTTTTGTTCGGATCGAAATAATCGAAACCGTGCAACCGAAAGAAATCCTGCACTGCTGCTTATTGTAACAGGCGCAATCTTCGGCCAGTCTCGTATGCTATCAATTCACAAAGGTTTTCCATATTCAGATCATATTAAACAGCAATTACTCGTATTTCCAGCTTTTTGATTCTACGTTCTCTTGTTAAAGGAAAAATTAATTTTTTGCTCGTAGGATCCTCCTCGCATTCTTTATTTCGCTTTTATTTCATCCCAAGCTCGATAATTATGACCGAAATTTTTTAAAAACTCTTATTCTTCGAGTTATTTCCAAAAAGAATCTTGAGTTACTTCATTTTTCTTGATAGTATGCGGAGCACGCGGCCACGCTTTCCTGTGAGTGGAGCGCAGGCACGAAATGACAGGTAGCGTTCGCTCCGCGGATGTGCTCGTTATCGCGCAAAAAAAGAGATCGAACATCTTGATCGAATTCCCCCCGGCGACATCCGCACGATTGACCTCAGCACGCGCTTCGATGTCACTATAGTCGTGTTCGCCTTGGTAGGCTACCAGACGACCAACGAGAACCTCCAAATGGCGCTCTTAAACGCCGCGAAGCATCGCAACGAAGAAGGGCGCTTGATTATTGATCCTTGGTTTGGTCCTGCCGTGATTGCGCAGAAGCCTAAGCATATTTTTTTTTGCAAAACAGGGACTGGCTACCATCATGAAGCTTGTACGCCCCAGATTCGATATTTTTGTGCATACCGTTAGCGTTAATGCCAGCGTACTGATGTTGGGGAGATATGGTATTGGAATCTCTCGAAGAAACACGTACTATGCGGTTCTTTTTCCCTCAAGAGCTTGAATTTGTTTCAAAAAAACCGGGTTCAGCGTATAGGGATGTGTTCAGTATATGAATGCGGAGGGATCCGTGACAGAAAACGATTGGAATATGTTGTTGCGCAGCACGTGTCGCTTCCCCGCTACCGCTTAATTTCTGACATCGCGGGGCAACAATTTGAAAGACGTTGAAGTGGGCTGCGATTACGTCGCAATGCAGTGAACGAGCCCGAATAGTTGGCCATAGAAATATTATGATACCAGCAAGTTATCATACAAACAGAGAGATTTTTGAGCACAATCCCCACTTAAATGGGCATTTTTTAGCATGTATTGAACTATGATATGGGTTTTTACGCTACCTCGAATGATGCCAAATGAGGAATACAAGGAATGATCTCCGTTGGGCGAGGGCACTCAACGTGGCAGGGCTAGTGGCAAAAACGGGAGCATTCCCCACAGGAGTATGTCGTCCACCGCGTGCATCGTGACGACAAACGGCAGGCTTTTTGTCTTGTAAAATGCAACACCAAAGACGACACCGGCCCCGGCCGTGAAGAAGAGCTCATAGACGTTGCCGTAGATCGCGTGCACGGCGCCGAAGAGCACGCTCGTGATAAGGATTCCCCAAACTGCACCGCTTCGCTCAATGAACTGCGGCTGCAGCAGGACACGAAAGAGCAACTCCTCAACGAGCGCCACAAAGAAGATCACAACGATGCTCAACCGAATGAGCTCTAAGGCTGAAGCATTTGGGATAACTAGGTTATTCCCAAGAATGGCGTACTCGATAAGCCCAAGCCCCACGCCAACGAGAGCGCCAGTAGGAATGAGGTAAGTCAATCGGAGACCTCCTGTGAGCCCAAGGTCGTAGCGGCTCATCTTTCGATGTGCAATGATCGCCATGATCGGGATGAACATCACGCCATAAAATGCCACCTGTAAGTACCAACTCACCGTTGGGATGACCAAGATGAGTGGCCAGCACATCACCCAGACGATGGCGAGCGAGTAGATGATCGACACGTGCGCCAATGAGAAGCTGACGACACCAAACACCGATATCAGAGCGAGCGCTTGGACGAGCTGTACCCGTTCGGCGTGCAACGCTACTACGATAATGCCAATGGCGGCGATGTTGAGCGCTTGCACGCCGGCGTAGAGCGCATTGTAGCCTGCAAAGAGCAAGCCGTCGCCGGCGAGGATAAGGAATATGGCGAGGAGCTCATACCAAGCCAAGTTGAAAACAGTCCGCACCCTAGCAGGAGCTAGCGCGGCTCGTGTGGTGTCACGGAGACGCAAAACTATTCCTCAGCGTGTACTACTTTTTTGCCAGTTGAAGATACTGATGCTTCGCTTGTCTTGCTATTTTTACGACCACCAGCGTTCTACTCCACGGGATTCGTCGCATTGCCTTACAAGCTTGATTATTTCTGAGCTGCTTTCGGAGCGGTCGATGCCTGTTATTTCATACTCGCTCAACTCACAAGAAGGCGTGGGCGCCGGTTCCGCATCCGAGTCAAGAATCGAAGTAACGCTTTTTGATGTGCACCTTTAAGCAAGGCCTCAATGTAACTAATCCCTGCTTTGTAGCCTTTTGTTCATAGACCAGATCATAGTATTTAGGCATTTACCGAGCGTGCCCACTTGATCTCTCGATGATGTCTTGGAGAGAGCTACAAACAGTATCAATTTGTTCCGTTGTTAAGGCAAGCCCAGACGGCAAATACAGCCCACGCTCGTAAGCCCGGTCGGTGTTCGGATAGCTCTCCCCTTTGAACAGTCCCATGCGGGCAAAAACTGGTTGTGCATGAAGACCGACAAAAAAAGGTCGGGCCCCGATACGTCTCTCTTTGAGGAGCCCGATCATCGTTTCAGCACTACTCTCGCACTCTTCATCAAGCTCAATCGCATACATCCAGTGGACCGTTTTGGCATAGGGTTTTTCGACTTGGAAACGTATGTGGGGAATATCTTGTAGCTTCTTCCGGTAATACTGTCCCAGCGTTCGCTTTATTGCTACAAACTCCTCAATTCGCTCAAGCTGTGCAACGCCGACCGCTGCTTGGAGGTTACTCATCCTGAAGTTGTAACACAGCTCAGTGTGGTAGAATCGCTTTGTTGGTTTGAAGCACAGATCGCGATATGAAGCAGCCCTCTCTGCAACTGTCGGATCATTACTAAGAACCATTCCCCCCTCGCCAGCCGTAATTATTTTGTTAGCATAAAACGAGAAACACGCCGCGTCACTCATGTTGCCACATTTAATCCATCGATCCTTGCTCTGGCTGAAATATTCCGCACCGTGAGCTTCCGCAGCGTCTTCTACGATTTTCAAATCATATCGTGACGCTATGTCAAAGAGAGGGTCCATGTCAACGGGATGGCCATAGATGTGCACCGGCATGATCGCCCGCGTCTTTTGTGTTATCTTCGACTCTACGTCATTTACGTCCATATTCCACGTTTCAGGGTCTATGTCAACGAGCACAGGCTTTGCGCCGAGCCTTAGCGCCGCTATCGCACAAGATATAATGGTGAATGAAGGCATGACGATCTCGTCATCTTTGCGAATGCCGATCGCATACAGCGCTGTTTCGAGTGCAGCCGTGCCACTACAGACGGCTACCCCATATTCGGTGCCAACGTAGTGTGAGAAACCTTTCTCGAATTCCGTGACGAACGGCCCTTCAGAGGATATCCAACCACTATCTATACACTGTGTGAGCAGTTCTTTCTCTCTGCCATCAAGCAATGGTTCGCTGACTGGAATCACGTTTGATCCTCATAACGGGTGCTGTTGTGACGGGCGAAGCGTACTTTATCTTGGTCGCCTAAATAAGGCCCTTGTTTTATCTCTATCATCTCTGTCGGTTCAAGCATTGTGAACCCATGGCCCCCTGATGCCAATAAAATAAGATCTCCTGCCTCCAATGTGAAGCTGCGCCAGTATTCGTGTTCGCCGGTGTATAGATCGATTTGGACTCTTCCACTCTTGATAACGAGGACCTCTTGCGTGCGTACTATTTCTCGATTCACTTCGTTGTGAACGTGGGGCTCGATAATTTCTCCCTTTTCGTGCTTCATATATGCAAGCTGCTGTGAGAATTCAGGGGGCGTGAAAAACCGTATCCCGCTTTGCTCAAAATCTGATCGAATAATTATGGCGCATATCTGTCGCTCTTTATCTCGGATTATTTCTGGATTCATCATCAGATCCTCCCGATCATTTTAACTGACTTGTGCGCGTTTGCTGACGAAATAATCGTCATATGTGGATGAGCGGAGACGATAAACTTTTTGGTGATCTGTCAATCTTGCTCTTTTTGACTACGCGATGTCAAAAGTTGATCTCGTCCTCAGGGGACAGTCTTCGCCGTGCGTTTGCGACACGAGTGACAGCGACGTAAAAAATGATGCCAACGCGCAGAGGGAGTCTTCACGCTGGGCCCAATTCTCGCCGCTTTGAGACATAGTTTAAACGTTCCTTTCGAATAGTTGGTCACCAGAAGACATGACTAAAGCAATTTACCATCTAGCTGCCCTCATATATGCACACCCTGCAATGCATCTGAGACTAGCTTCTTAGGCCTACTCAGCTTTTTGCTTGCAAAATAGATCTTGTGCAGCGTGTCGGTTTTTTTGAGAGTCCAATATGGTTCTAGTACTGGATTAAACTTCGATTTGTATTGAGAAGGACCCCCATCAGATGGGCCTAAATCCAGCTTCTTAAAGCCCTCTGATTTTGCCCGCTTAGCGACTTCCCAATCAAGATACTCATTCACACCCAGATCCTTGCGTGCACTAGCGCCACCGATCCAAAGGCCATACCGCTCCTTTTGCATAGCACAGCACGCGATTGCGGCCGCGACCCTTCCGTCAATGGTAAGGTTGTAAACGGTCACGTCTTGGGGGAACGCGGCCACAAGCTCCTTGAGATAACTATCGCTTAGTAGCGGCACTCGTATCCCGAGTTCGGCGAATCTCTTTCGCCAGATGTCAAGCAACGCGCTTATATCGTTCGTTTGTTGTATGACAGGTGAATATACGCCCAACTGCTTGATCTTCTGCCTGCAGCGCCTAGAGAATGAGCTCCAGATCTCGTCGAGGGACCTTTCCAAGTCGATCGCGTACGTCATCCTCGCGTACTCCCCGTAATTCTTCCAAACGAAGAAGCGTACGTCATTGAAATTTGGGACGGTCGTAATAGAAACGAGATTCGGAGCGATCGTATCAATTTCCCTGCACACCTCGCTTGTCACTTGGTCTAAGATTTTTTCCTTGCCAATTGTCCTGCGTGCTTGCGTGTTAGGATCAAAAACGGGACCTAAATACGGAATTTGTGTGTTCGGCGGCGGGGAGCACATGACTTTCAGTCCGTGGCCCCGCCCCCTAAAGAACGGGAATATGCATCTCAGCTCTTCTCCCGAGTATACACAATAGGGCAGGAATTGGTACTTCGAATGTCGCTCAACAGTCTTTAGGAAGTCCCACTTGTGAAACAGTGATCCCTGCGGACTAGTTTCGACAAACTGGTCCCACCGCCCTTTATCCTCAAGCAACTCAACAGTCATTCGTACGCCCTTGTCAAGCAATCGTTAAGACGTTTGCCTGTTCGAGTGCATCACATCTTAACTATTGTTAAAGTATTTAAATATTATGTAAAATTGTCAATAGTCTTAATTTATACGAAACTGTATCGTTTTGTGGCAGCAGTTCTCGTGAACTTTTATCTAATAAGGCCCTCCGCATTGTCTGCCATCGTTTGATTCCTTATTGCTTGAGATCATTGCTATTCGCTGTGCTATGCGTTCCGGCGCGGTTGATTCAAGCAACTAAAGACGGGACTAAAGCAACTTATCCTCTAGCAGGCCCTCATAGATGCGCACGCTGCAATGCATCTGAGACTAGCTTCTTAAACCCCTCAGCTTTTTGCTTGCAAAATAGATCTTGTGCAGCGTGTCGGTTTTATTGAGACTCCAATATGGTTCTAGTACTGGATCAAACTTCGATTTGTATTGAGAAGGACCCGCATCAGATGGGCCTAAATCCAGCTTCTTAAAGCCCTCTGATTTTGCCCGCTTAGCGACTTCCCATACGAGGTACTCGTTTACGTTCAGACCGTTGCGTGGATTAACCATGCCGATCCAATAACCATACCGTTCCTTTTGCATAACACAGCACGCGGCTGCGGTCGCGAGTCTTCCGTCGATGATAAGGTTGTAAACGGTCACGTCTTGGGGGAACGCGGCCACAAGCTCCTTGAGATAACTATCACTTAGCAGGGGCACTTGCACCCCGAGTTCGGGGAATCTCGGTCGCCAGATATCAAGCAACCCGCTTACGTCATTCGTTTGTTGTATCTCAGGTGAATGTGAGTTCAATCGTCGGATCTGCTGCCTGCAGCCCTTATTGAATGATGCCCAGATCTCGTCGAGGGATTTTTCCAAGTCGATAGCGTACGTCATCCTCACGTGCTCCCTGTAATTATTCCAAATGAAGAAGCGTACGTCAATGAAATTTGGGACGGTCGTAATTGAGACGAGATTCGGAGCGATCGTATCAATCTCCCTGCACACCTCGCTTGTCACTTGGTCCAATACTTTTTCCTTGCCACCTGCCTTGCGTGCTTGCATGCTAGGATCAAAAACGGGACCTAAATACGGAATTTGTGTGTTCGGCGGCGGGGAGTTCATGACGGTCAGTCCGTGGTCCCGCCCCCTAAAGAACGGGAATATGCATCGCAGCTCTTCTCCCGAGTAGACGCAATAGGGCAGGAATTCGTACTTCGAATGTCGCTCAACAGTCTTTAGGAAGTCCCACTTGTGAAACAGTGATCCCTGCGGGCTAGCTTCGACAAACTGGTCCCACCGCCCTTTATCCTCAAGCAACTCAACAGTCATTCGTACGCCACTACACGCATTTCGCCGTTTGTCCTCAAAGCGTTTTCGGAGCAGTATCGTAACATCAGCATAAAGACCAGCATCAATAAATCTTTTCGAGACCCCCCGCGCACGCTCGAAGGACCTTTGCGTGCGCGAAGAGCCCCGTTTTAATTCGAGCCTCTAAAAAGGCGTTGTTCGCGGTGGCACGTGCCCGATAAGTAATAGCGCTGCCGAATTCGCGTCACTGATACCGCATACACAAATGACCGCCGCACGGACTCCTCTAAAGAGGGCGTAACGAGCTGACGACACGACTAAACTAAATTGTCGTCTAGTCGGCCCTCATAGATGCGCACGCGGTATTGCACCTGAGACTAGCTTTTTAGCCCAGCTCAGCTTTTTCAACGCAAAATTGGCGGTCTTGCCCAGCGTGTCGGTCCTCTCGACAAAGCAAAACGGTTCGAGTACTGGATCAAACTTCGCTTTGTATCGAGAGAGAGCAAGGGGGGCATCAGTTTCGCCCAAATCCAGCTTCTTAAAGCCCTCTGATTTTGCCCGCCGAACGACTTCCCATACGAGATAATCAGTCACACTTAGGTCCTTGCGTGCATTAACGTTACCGATCCAATAACCATATCGCTCCTTTTGCAAAACACAGCACGCGGTTGCGGTCGCGAGTTTTCCGTCGATGCTGAGGTTGTAAACGGTCACATCCTGGGGAAACGCAGCCACAAGCTCCTTGAGATAACGATCGCTTAGTAGTGGCACTTGCATCCCGAGTTCGGAGAATCTCGGTCGCCAGATGTCAAGCAACGCGCTTACGTCATTCGTTTGTTGTATCTCAGGTGAATATGCGCTCACCCTCTTGATTCCCTGCCTGCAGCGCCTGGTGAATGATGCCCAGATCTCGTCGAGGGATTTTTCCAAGTCGATAGTGTACGTTAACCTCAAGTGCTCGGTGTCAAACTTCTTCCACATGAAGGAGCGCACGTCAATGAAATTTGGGACGGTCACAACATAGACAAAATTCGGAGCGATCGTATCAATTTCTCTGCACAGCTCGTCCGTCACTTGGTCTAAGATTTTTTCCTTAGCAATTGCCTTTAGCGCTTGCACGTTAGGATCAAAAGCGGGACCTAAATACCAAATTTGTGTATGGATGGGCGGTGGCGAGCCCATATAAGTCAGTCCGTGGTACCGCCAAATAAAAAACGGGAATATGCATCTCAGCTCTTCTCCCGAGTATACACAATAGGGCAGGAATTGGTACTTCGAATGTCGCTCAACAGTCTTTAGGAAGTCCCACTTGTGAAACAGTGATCCCTGCGGGCTAGCTTCGACAAACTGGTCCCACCGCTTTTTATCTTCAAGCAACTCGAAAGCCATTCTTGCGCCACCCCACGCATTTCGCCGTTTGTCATCAAAGCGTCTTTTTCGGTGCAGTATCATCACATCATTTCATAAAGATCCACCGATTTGGCACAAAACGGAGAGCAAGAGGCACAATTATGTCACAAGGGCGTTAGAACGCCCCTATCACGTTCAAGGGCATCAATACGTCTTTTCGAGACTTCCCACGCTCGAAGGACATTGCGTGCGCGAACAAAGCCCGGTTTTAATTCGATTCTCTAAAAAGGCGTTATCCGCGGTGGCACACGCCCGATAAGTGCTAGCGTCGCTTTAGCGTCACCGATACCGCACACCCCCGCCGCTCGGACTGCTCTATGGAGAGCGTAACTGGCTGAAGATATGACTAAAGCAACTTATCGTCTAGCTCATAGATGCGCACGCGGTATTGCACCTGAGACTAGCTTTTTAGCCCAGCTCAGCCTTTTCCACGCAAAATTGACGGTCTTAACCAGCGTGTCGATTCTCTCGACAAAGCAAAACGGTTCGAGTACTGGATCAAACTTCGCTTTGTATGGAGAAACACGCGCATCACCTTCGCCCAAATCCAGCTTCTTAAAGCCCTCTGATTTTGCCCGCCGAACGACTTCCCATACGAGATACTCATTCACAGGCAGATCCTTGCGTGCATTAACCAGGCCGATCCAATAGCCATATCGCTCCTTTTGCATAGCACAGCACGCGGCTGCGGTCGCGAGTTTTCCGTCGATGCTGAGGTTGTAAACGGTCACATCCTGGGGGAACGCAGCCACAAGCTCCTTGAGATAACGATCGCTTAGTAGGGGCACTTGCACCCCAAGTTCGGGGAATCTCGGTCGCCAGATGTCAAGCAACGCGCTCACGTCATTCGTTTGTTGTATCTCAGGTGAATGTGCCCTCACATACTTGATTGCCTGCCTGCAGTGTTTAGTGAATGATGCCCAGATCTCGTCGAGGGATTTTTCCAAGTCGATAGTGAACGTGAAGCTCAAGTGCTCCCTGTACCCCTTCCAAATGAAGGAGCGCACGTCAATGAAATTTGGGACGGTCGCAATAGAGACGAAATTCGGAGCGATTCTATCAATTTCCCTGCACACCTCATCCGTCACTTGGTTTAGTACTTTTTCCTTAGCAGTTGCCTTGAGTGCTTGCACGCTAGGATCAAAAGCGGGACCTAAATATGGAATTTGTGTACCTAAATGGGCAGGCGGGGGGGAGCACAAATAAGTCAAAGGGCGGTCCCGCCAAATAAAAAACGGGAATATGCATCTCAGCTCTTCTCCCGAATATACACAATAAGGCAGGAATTGGTACTTCGAATGTCGCTCAACAGTCTTTAGGAAGTCCCACTTGTGAAACAGTAATCCCTGCGGGCT
>Ga0208687_1000073_pt1 | contig 101654 bp, 72 predicted proteins | sample June2015DPH_6_10_FD_184695 | JGI IMG/M metagenome (GOLD analysis project Ga0208687, IMG submission 184695) | Peatland microbial communities from SPRUCE experiment site at the Marcell Experimental Forest, Minnesota, USA - June2015DPH_6_100... | ecosystem: Environmental > Terrestrial > Soil >...
ATGCGCTGGACACGACGCGGCGCTCACCGCCTCCTCAAGCTCCGCCTCTGGATCGCTCGCTGCGGAACAACTTGGTTCGAAGTCTTGTATTCTCGCGGAGCTCAACTGACAAATGCTTGACACAACCCCACTCCGAACTTCGCCTGCCTGGCCTACTGATAAACTGACATACTGACAGACTGAAATACTGACCGGCTGAAATACTGAAAAAGGAAGGAGGAAGTGAGTAACTCGGTTGCCCTAAAACGCTACCCACTTCCCCAGGTAGTCATTTGTGCTAGTTGTCCTCTTAGACGCGGCATCGGTGAAAAAGGTTGCAGCAAATATTTTGCTTACGGAAAAACGTCCTTTGTGCTTCGTCTTCTGTCATTTATCGCTTGGTGCAGCCAGTTTCTCAGTTCGCCGGCGTTTCAGTCTGTCAGTCAGTGAAGAACTGAAATACTGACCGACTGACGCACTGACAACGGACGACGGACAAAGGACAAAGGACCAATGACAAAGGACAAATGACAAACCTCTTGACTCTCGACTCTCAACTATCGACTATAGACTCTTCCCATGAGCTACCTTGTCACACCGTTCGAAGTCAGTTCCAAGGCGTTAGGCGAGCCGGTGATGTGCCGGTTCGTTCATTTATTCGCTGGAATCGCCACGCGGCACCGCGACTCGATCGATTGCCTATTCCTGGTGAATGGCAAGCACGCGACCGTCGCCATTTCTTGTGCCACGCTCGCCGAGCTGCGCGAGGGCGAGGGCAAAGTTTTCTCTGACCAGCAATTGGCGGAAGTCGCCGCTCGTTTCCTGCGCCGCACCGTTGAATCCGGCTACGACGCCTCGCTCACCGAACTCTTCCTCGGCGGCGACGAATTCCGCACCCTCGCGACCCGCTGAGGACCTCCACCCGCTGAGGACATCGAGATGGCGCGACAATATCTAGCCTTTGACATTGAAACTGCCAAGGACGTTCCCGGTGAGGATTTCAACTGGCGTCCCCATCGGCCGCTCGGCATTTCCTGCGCGGCTACGCTGGCGAGTGATGCGGGCCAGCCGCTCCTTTGGTACGGCAAGACGCGGGACGGGTTGCCTGCCCAGCGGATGAGTCCCGAGGACGCTCAGGGGTTGGTCCAGTACTTGACGAAGATGGCGGCCAAGGGTTACAGAATCCTTACCTGGAATGGGCTGGGCTTTGATTTTGACATTCTCGCGGAAGAGTCCGGTGCCGCGGCGAGTTGCAGGGAATGCGCGCTCGGCCATGTGGACATGATGTTTCACGTGTTTTGCTCCCTGGGCTACCCCGTGGGCCTGGAGAAGGCCGCGCAGGGTATGGGCTTGCCGGGTAAGCCGCCCGGCATGAGTGGCGTCAAGGCTCCCAAGCTTTGGGCGGAAGGCCACTTCCAAGAGGTTCTTGATTATGTCGCGCAGGACGTGCGCACCGCCTTCGAGATCGCGCAGACTGGCGAGCAGCGTCGCCGATTCGAGTGGATCACGCGGAAAGGCACGAAGAATTCACTGCCCTTGACCAACGGCTGGCTCACCGTGCAGGAAGCCTTGCGTCTTCCAGAACCCGATACCTCGTGGATGTCCAAGCCGATGTCGCGCCGCGAGTTTACCGCCTGGATGTCTGCCGGCTGATGAGGCGCTCAGCGCGGCTCCAGCCCACTGTCTGCCGTCTGCCGTCGCTCGTCACTTGCCACTAACAACTTGCCACTGCCCTCAACGCCACTCGCCACTAACCACCAGCCGCTGTTCTTAGTGCCACCAGCGACTGCTCTATAGCCCCTCAAGAACCCGCGAGACAGGATTCGTCCCGAGGCTACCCGCTCGCGCTGGACTTTGGGCCTATTTTCTGGTTAAATGCCTGCCAACACCGCACTGGTAATCAGGGAGCCGATCATGCCCAAGGGGAGACGTACCGTCCACGCACAACGCGCAGAGACCTACAAGCACCCGGAATCATCCAGCCCCATGCGGCCGGACGTGGGCACGCAAGCGTAATTCAAAAAGCGCAAGCCGCCCCAGAAGTACCGTTATGACGATTCCCTCTCGCCGGCGCTCGAATGGGATGGGCAGAATTCGGCTCGGGAAAAGGGAGAAGAAAAGTTATCAGTCATCAGTTCTCAGTTGTCAGCCGCCCGAGAGCGGCTGGCGGCGTTGCCGGCACAGTTAGCGGCTGCGAAGAAGGGCCTCACTGCGGTTGAGCTGAAGGTTTTAACTGACGACTGTGAACTGACAACTGACAACTTGCGCCAAGCCGAGGAATCGGCGCAGGCGCTGAAAGCGATGAGCAAACCCTTCCTGAACTGGGCGGGCAAGGCGGAGCGGCTCTCGTTTGACGTGCCCACGCTGCCGCTCTTCGTTCATGAGCGGCTTTCGACCAAGGCCATCATCGAAACGCTCGCCAGCCACAAGCGCGACAAGCAACTGGACATGTACAGCCTGTTCGGCGACCCGCAGCATTCTTTCACCGACCAGATATTGCGCGCCTACGAGTATCAGGACAAATGGGCGAACCGGATGATCCTGGGTGATTCGCTGGCAGTGATGAACTCGCTGCTGCACTACGAGGGCCTGGGCGGGCAGGTGCAGATGATCTACATGGACCCGCCCTACGGGGTGAAGTTCGGCTCCAACTTCCAGCCCTTCGTTCGCAAGCGCGACGTGAGCCACAACGACGATGAGGGTATGACGCGCGAGCCCGAGTGGCTGGAACATTGAGAATGACGCGTACTGCATCTGCCGGCCAGTACAAGAGCAAGCAGAATAACAAGGGCGAAGAAGTGGGCGGGATTGTGCCGCACGTCACGCTCGAATCGATTGCCAACAACGAGCCGCCCAAAGAAGAAGTGCTGGTGGACCGGCCGGAGCGCGATTCCAAAATCACGCGGGTGACCGGGGCGTTTTGCGTGGAAGGCACTATACCGACACCTGTGGAACTGGCTGCGGGCGTCGCCGAGCCCGAGAATGAAAAATTAAAAATTCAAAATGCAAAAGGGGAAGAGCGCACCTACGTCGATCGCATGCTGGAGATTTTGCGAAAGTCCCCGATCCTCCGTCTCGAAGGCAATCGCACCGTGACGCTCAAGAACATTCGCCTGCCTGCCAAAACGCTTTCGCTTTCCGCTGAAGCACTGGTGGACGCAACCGCCAGCGGGCAATCGCCCACCTTGGCGGACGCGGTGCAAGAAGCCGCCGAAAAAAATGGCAAGGCACTGCCCTTGTCGGCCAAGCCCGTGGCGCTTGTGTTTGGCCCGGAAAATGGCGCAGTGAGCGAGCGCCTGGTGCAGGAAGCGGCGCGCGAGGCGTATCTCAAGAGCTACACGCACCTCTACGTGATTGGCTTCGCCATCCAGCCCAACGCCCGGCAGTTGATTGAGAACTGCGACGCAGTGGTCGGCATTCCGGCCACATACATTCAAGCCACGCCGGACTTGATGATGGGCGACTTGCTCAAGAACATGCGATCGAGCCAGATATTCAGCGTGTGCGGGCTGCCGGAGATAAAAATTCACCACCAAGACACCAAGGACGCCAAGAAATTCCAGATCGAGCTTCTGGGCCTGGACGTGTTTGACCCCATCGGCATGGAGAATTATCACAAGAACGGCAACGACGTTCCCGCCTGGTTCCTCGACACCGACTACAACGGCCTGTGCTTCCACGTTTCGCAGGCCTTCTTCCCGCGCACCGGGGCTTGGGACAATCTGAAAAAGGCGCTGAAGGGAGAGTACGAAGAGAGCGTTTGGGACCATCTTTCCGGAACCACCAGCGCGCCGTTTGAGGCGGGCGAGCAGCGGCAGATCGCCGTGAAGGTGATTGATGACCGGGGGAATGAGCTGATGGTGGTGGAGAAGCTTTCTTGAATCTTGAATTTCGGAAGCTCTTCCTTGAATCTTGAATCTTGAATCGCACTCAGGCCCAGAGGGAAACCGGATTCAAGATGGAAAATTCAAGATTCAAGATGGAAGACTCAGGATGAAGAGATTCAAGATGAAGTAATTCAAGATTCAAGATGGAAGACTCAAATAAAGAGATTCAAGATTCGAGATAACAAAAGCCAAGATTGAAAAGAGGAGGGAACCATGAAATACGAGCGCTTCGAAGAACTGCCCGTCTGGCAGGCGGCAATTGAACTCGCGGTCGCCGTGTACGCGATGACGGACAAGCCTGCCTTCGCGAAGCGCTATTCCCTCAAGGACCAGATCGAACGCGCCTCCGTCTCCGTTTCCAACAATATTGCCGAGGGCTTCGAGCGCGGAACGAAAGAAGAGTTGCTCACATTCCTCTATATCGCGCGTGGCTCGGCCGGGGAAGTGCGGTCCATGCTGTGCTTGCTGGGGAAAATTCCGGCCTTCTCCGATTTGAAGTCTGACGTTACGAATTTGAAATCGAGCGCCGAAAGCATTTCGAAGCAATTGGGTGCCTGGATTCGTTCGTTGAGGGACTCGGATCATAAGGGCGAGCGGTATGTGAATGAGAAGACGCGGCGCGTTGAGCGGGCTGCCCAAGACCGGAGGGAGTTTCTGGAGAAGCTGGAACAGATTCGACGTGATGCACATTGATTCGAGATTTAAAATTCAAAATGTCTTGAATCTCGTTCCTTGAATCGATTTCTGGAATTCGGCATGTCGTGAATTTTGAATATTGGATTTTGAATGAATTTTGGGAGGCGGCGTGAGCTACGAAGTCTCTGAACCCATCCTGAATTCGCCTTACGAGGAGCCCAAGCTCTACTGGTACATTCGGGAAGGCGAGCCGCCACTCAAGAAGGACGGTCGGCGGCGCGCGGTCATTTGGCCGCCACGCGATCAAAAAGAGCCGTGGGATTTGTCTGACGGCACGCTCACCCCCTCACCAGAATATCCGTCGGCCTTCGAACTGGCGCTGGTCAATCTGATTCGCGAGCGAGTCAAAGCCTGGAAGGCGGCGGGCTATCCGGGCGTTACCCGGACAACGCTCGAACTCTTGCAGTGGTGGCAGCGCGAGGGGCGGGAGAAGCGGTTGTTCTTTGCGCAACTTGAAGCGGCACAAAGCAACATTTTTCTCCACTAGTTGTGAGCGGACTTTCTGCGCAGCGGCTTTTCTTTGAACAACACTTCGACAACGTTTCCCACGGAGGTTCATAAGAATGCAATCGACATCAGAAGCCTGGTTCAAACCTGACACGAAGACTGTTCGTGACATATTCGACGGCAATAATTACTACCAAATTCCCGATTACCAGCGGTGTACAGCTGGGAGGCTGAACAAATCGAGCAGCTTTGGGATGACCTCTACCAAGCCTTCAATGACAACGATGAGAGCTATTTTTTAGGACCAACCATATTTGTCAGGAAAGAAGAAGGGCATTTTGATGTTGTGGACGGACAGCAGCGGCTCACAACGCTGACAATACTTTTCGCAGTGCTCAGAGACTACTATTTAAAGGGGAGCGCCACTACAAGATCGAATGCAGTACGAAATGCCATTCAGAGTCTGATTGACAATAAATATCGATTGCGCTTAGTAACTCAAATGAACTACCAAAATCAGTTCGAACAAGAAATCCTCAACGGTATCGATTTAAATCAGCTCAAAAGCACAAAGGCCATGAGCAGTTTCCAAGGAGCAGCGTTAATTTTCAATACCAAGCTAGAGGAGCTTCGAGGAGCTGCTGGGAACGAAAGAGTTGAGCATTTCGTCGATTACCTCCTGAATCGAGTCGTGATGATTACGATCACGTGCTTCAATCAGCACTCCGCCATAAAGCTCTTCCAAGTCCTAAATACTAGAGGTTTGGAATTAAGTCCAGCCGACCTAATTAAGAGCTATTTGTACGGGGAGTGCGAAGGCGAAACCAAAAAGAAACAATTGGTGGCTACCTGGAATGAAATTGTGACCATCACAGACCACATGAAGCCGGAAGAATCCGTCAGCGACCTCCTTACATATTATGAATACTACTTGCTGGTACAGAATCCGAAGAGAACATTATACGAGGAGTTGACGGACCAGTTCGAAAAGAAGGATCCCAACACGGTAGTTTATGATTTCAAGTCCTTCGTTGAGGCGTTTAACGATGTCGCGAGTGCTCAATCAAAAGCCATTTACTCATTTCTTTATCTTCCTAACCAGGTATTTTGGAAGGCAATCCTTGCGACAGCGAAGAAGGTGTCTTATCCGGATTTTGATGGCCTCTGCCAGGAAATTAGAAGGGTTTATTACTCATACTGGGTCGCTGGTTACACCACCTCAAAGATAAAGCAGATGTCGTTCAATTTGATTGGATGGGTTAAAGCGCTAAGCCCGCTTTCTGAGATCAGAACGCAAATTGAAGGAAGAATGAAGGCCGACAGTGTAATGAAATATGCAAACGACAATCTCGACGGCGACGTTTATGGAAAGCCGTGGCTCAAACCACTGCTCATCCTTATCGAATACGCACAAACGGACGACTCCAAGACTGCGTTCATTCAAATGGACCAGCGATTGCATGTTGACCACATCCTACCGCAAGGGTGGAACGCTTTTGAGGAGTGGAAAGCAATGTGGGATGAAAAGGCCGCAGCAAAGTGGCTGAACAAAATAGGGAATCTGACTCTCCTTTCGGGAAGAAAAAATCAACAGGCAAGCAATTTGCCCTTTACAGACAAAAAGAAGATTTACGCAGGTAAAGGGCTTGATGGAACAGTAGCATTCTTGATGAGCCAGCGAATAATTGAAATTCCAAACTGGCTGGAAGGTGCAGTTGCTGAGAGGCAAAAAGAAATGCTCGGGGACGTCTCGCGAATTCTTGAAATTGAAGTTCTCGAGGCGTCAGCTCAGAGTGAGCACGCATTACCGGGGAGCACGACTGACTTCTCAATTATTCCAAGTCCGGAACCATGGAATGATTTGACCGACGATGAAGTTGGCGAATCCAGTTCCCTAAGCCGGGAGGATTGGGAGAAAAAAGCGCCGTTAGAAATCGTGGACGCGTGCCTGGCTATTCTGAAAGGGATCGACACAGCACTTGACCTGAATTACAGGAAAAGTCATATCGGCCTGAAAATTCATGGGCGTGTCAACAATTTTATCGTGTTTTATCCAAAACAACACTTCACGAGGGTTTCCGGCTGGGTGAGCAACAGAGACGCTTGGGTTGAGTCCCTTCGGACTGCAGGCCTGAGTGATGTCGCGGTCGGAGGTCACTCTGGCAGGAAAATTATTCTTCGGCTCAATCGAGCGGATATTCAACTTCACTCCGACCTTTTGAAACGGTTTTTCAAAGCGTGTTACCACGAAGAGTAATGTGTCCCTCCCCCCTTTGAAAAACGGAAGAACTTGGGACCACAACCAGCCGAGTACTGAGGAGTGCCAAAATGCAGGACGAGGAGAAAGGCTACCCCTGGCACAGACACGGTCGCATTATGTCATGTCTGCGACGCAGAAGGGTTGGTTTCGAACCTGCAAGAAGTACGGGTGGGCTGGCGTGGAGTGCGCCGCGCCAGCTATGAATTGGGTGAGGGTGACAAATTTACCGAGGAAGTCGCCCAGGTATTTGGCGTCCCGTTCGAAGTGATACCGTTTAAGGCCAACCCCGTTGGCCCCGTTACTCCGCCACCCAAGCGGCATCACATTCACGCCATTCCGGGCAAGGCTGGGTTCGAGATTCGGTATCCGCGCGTTGAGGGTTACACGCACGCGATTCGCAATCGGGTGACGGCGGAGCCCTGGTCGAGCGTGCCGCCGCTCGTGCTGCTGCCCGACAAGATTCCGCCGGAAGTCGAAATGAAGGGGCTGACCGTCAACGACAAAGGACGGTTCAGCTTGAGCGGCCCGGGCGCGCTGAAAGGCGTGAGCCTGGCTGAGTTTCGCGCCAAACACCGCGAGCAGGAATTGGTTTTTGATTTGGCGCGCGCCCTGACGCGCGACTACACCGCGCAGGGCCACTGCACGGTTCCCGCCCACGCGCTCTTTCCACAATTGGCCGCTATCGTTCGGCGCTATATCCGCGAGAAAGTACGGGCGCACCCACCGGCAGAAAAGATTGACCTGCTGCTCTCGCCCTATTACGGCTGGGTGATCGAGCGGTTGCTGGAAGCGATTCGGCCGGATACCACGCAAGGAGAAGCCCCGGAAGTGCCCCGGTATGAATCGAATCGTGGGCCGGGCTCGACCGCGGATGTGGATTTGTGGACCAGCCGCGACGTGCGCGAGGTGGTCCACTGCCATTTGAATTATTGTGTTGCGGATACGGCGAAGTGGGAACAATCAGCGGCTTATTACATCGATACGTACCGCTCCACGGATGCCTTCGTCAAGAATTCCGGGCTGGGTTTTGCGATCCCGTACCTGCACAACGGACAGATGCACGATTACGTTCCGGACTTTATCGTTCGTCTGAAAACCGATCCGCCCACTCACCTGATTCTCGAAACCAAGGGATTCGATCCGTTAGAAGAAGTGAAGCGCGCCGCAGCCGAAAGGTGGGTCGCGGCCGTCAATGCGGACGGAACCCACGGCGCGTGGCAATACCGGTTAGCAAAGAAACCCACCGACATACCCGCCTTAATCTCAGGGGCCGCGAGGGACTCTCAGGGATAGTTGGTCGCCACGGTCAATCGTCCCGCTAGCTTTCTGCGATGCGCGGCTGGGCGAGGGTTACTGCATACTCAGAGCCAAAGGATTTTGAGGGCAGTGCCCACGCGCTCAAACAGCCAGTAGGCAGTAGGCAGAAAGCAGTAGGCAGTGAGCTGAAAGAGCAGGTGGCAGGTTGTAGATGTTAGATGGGGAAACTGCGGAAGCCATCAGCTCCCCGGCAAAGCGGCCGAGTTCCATGTCAGCACCGGCAAAGGGAAGCTGGGCGATTTCGTAGAGCTTCGCCCGCGCCGCTTTTCCCCCGTGCGCGCCAGACCGAGTAATAAACCTCGCCCCAGTTGACCACCGACATCGCGAGCGGGTGTTTGGCCTCCGCTGCCTTGGCCAGCAGTTCCTCGACTTGGTCGGCCCCCGGACGGTCCTCGAAAAACGTTATGAGGGCGCTCGCATCCAGAACGTAGGTTTTCATTGCAAGACCCGTAGGCGGTAGGAAGCTGTGAAGAAGTTCCGGGGGAAGGAAAAATGCCTCACGCGGAGGCGAAGAGTCGCAAAGTGCGCGAAGCAAACAAACAAGCTTTTCTTGGCGGGTCTTTGGCGCCTCGGCGTCTCTGCGAGAGGTTTTTGATTTCTTCACAGCTTCTAAGTGGAATGTGGCATGCGGGAAAAACCCCTCCCGAAAGATGCTCTCTTGCTCGCGGCCGGGATTTCTTCGCGCAGACTGCCCTGTGCGCAGCGAAGGGGGTGAGCTCTGAGTCCCTCGTCTGTCATCCTGAGCGAAGCGAAGGATCCTTTTCATTTGACTCAGCGTAAACTCTGCGAAGAATATCAGTGTTCTAAGAATCAAACACTTCCGAGATTCTTCGTCGCCGGAGTCTACCCTGAGCGCAGTGAAGGGGCTCCTCAGAATGACATTCTTCATCACGCTGATAGACGTGAGATTTCGAGATATGAAGAGCGGGACGGGCATCAGGTTTCAATCGTCGGGGGTCGAAGGCTACGGGATAGACCAGGGATGACTCGTGACGAGGATGGGGGAGCGGCTCGCCAAGGCCCAGTTGTTTTATTGTTAATATAATAACGTATGAATAATATGCTGCCTGTCAAGAGGGTCCAAATGTAACTTTTGAAACTTTTGAAACTTTTGCAACTAATTTTTCTAACTCACGCAAATAAAGAGCTTGCGCAAAAATAAAATTTGCAGAAATTTGCGATTTTGGGAAAAGTGTGGCATTTTGCCCCACCGATTCCATTTTTCATAGTACCCGGTTTTTGTCTGACTGCCGCAAACAAAACAGCCCACGGAACTCGGTAGCATCCGTGGGCTGGGTTGAAGAACTCCAATCAAGACTCGAGACTCAAACGCGAACGCTTAGTGCGCAGCGAGCTTCATCAGCTTTTTGCCAGTCGGCGGTTTGACACCGCGCTCACTCTCTTCTCTGCGCGGAGCATGGTCAGACTTGGCGTTGGGCACCGGTTCGTCCCCGACGGAACTGAAGGTTGGCGCTCCTTCCTCCATGCTCAGGCCAGTGCTGGTCGTGTACGTGGCTTCCTTGAACTTTCCGCCCACCTTGGCGGCGGCAACTGCGAATACGCCAAAGGCCTTGCCGTTGACGTATGAAGTTGAGATATAGTCCGCGACCATGAGACCATTCTGGGTATTGGGCAGCCAAGAGAGCTGCATGCCACCGGCCAAGTGCTGGGGCAATGTCCACGTGGCGCCGGCGTTGGAAGAGGACATGTAGTCCACTCTCAGGCGGCAGGTGTTGAAGGTGCAATTGGAGACCGGGTAAGCGTAATAGGTGAGACCCAAGTGCGCCGTGCTGCCCGAGGTGGTCTTGTCCGCATCGATTCCTGGAATGAAGTGATCGACGGTGCTGGTCTTGCCGTCTTCCGGGATGCGAGCGGGGCTTGTCCAGTGGACGCCGTCCGTCGAGGTGCTCAGAACGATGTCATTCGAGGAGCACCCGGTGCGAAACCGGCAGTCTTGCCACACCACGTAGATTTTGCCGCCTCCGTCCACGGCGGCGGAGGGCAACGGGCTGCTGCGCAGATTGCCGGCCTCTCCGTGATCGATGATGCTAGAGATGCTGGTGGCGGCGCTCCACGTGTTGCCTCCATCGGTTGACATGAAGGTCTCCATGTCACCCGATTCAAACGGCACCACGACGTTGCCGTTTGGCTGCACGACGGGTTGCCCGCCCAAGCCGAATGCGCCGCCCGCCGGAATCAGCGGCGGCCCCCAGGTGAGCCCACCGTCCGTCGACGTGCTCATATAGACATAGTCGCCCAGGCTGGGGTCATCCCATTCTACGTAGCAGTTGCCGTAGTGAGGGCTGGCGGCCCAAGTATCGCAGACAATCCAATCCTTGTCGGAGCTCACCACGTCGCCCCCAACAGAGACCGGGTTATCCCAGGTCAATCCGCCGTCGGTGGAGCGGCTGACAATGACAGCCGGAATCGGCGCGCCGGAGTTCACGATCGGAAGCGAGGAAATCAGCCAGACGTTGTGCAGCGGGTCATAGGCTACCACGGGATCGCTGACGCGATCGTAAGGATTGCCGGCGCCCTGAATGTTGGTGATCCCAGTGAGGACACCGTTGGTCCATCTGACGCCGCCGTTGGTAGAGGTGGCAAAGCCGATGTCCGAGGCACCCCCGCCCCCACCCTGCGGGCCGAAGCGGCCCATCTGAAACGTGGCAACGATCGTCGAGCCAAAAGAAAACGTGTCCGGCTCGACTTCTGTGGCGTGCTGGCTCGTGGAGTTGGTAAAGGTGTCGGTGCTGAGCTGCTTCAAAGTGATTGTTGTGTCTGGGGACTTCTCTTGAGCTTGGCCGGCGTGCGCCAGCCAGAGCATTGCAACCGGCAGCGCTGCAACCAAAGCGGCGCGGGTCAGGCGACGCACGGAGACTTTGAAGCCTGGGATCATGGACTGTCCTCTCTGGAAATGGGTTTTGGGTGATTCGTCCGGCCCTTGCTAGCGCCCCGGTCGGGATGCACGGAGTCGAGCTGAAGGCAAGCATCCTATCAGGAACAGCGGCGGATTGTCGAGAACAATCGGGAGTTTCATCGAACGGCGGGGATGGTGCAGACAGCGCGATGCGAGAGCCGGGATGCCCGACATTCCGGTAGTGGGGTCTTATGGCTTGAACGAAAACCCCGGCCAAGACCGGAACGGCACGGAAAGTGCTAGGCTGTGTTGGATAGTATCTGTTCCAGTTTGTTGTCGGCTGCTTCGAGGTACTTTGTCACTTCGACCAGGCCCCTGATAAGTTCTATGATGACAGCGTCGTTGACTTTCGCGTTTGCCAACGCAGCCTCAAAGTCCTTCTCTGCTTGGTGCAAGTTGTGGCTCATTTTCGCTTCCTCCGAGTCGGCCAGTGGTACCAAGATCACTTCCTGAGTTCTTTGCGCAGCCTTTTAGCTTGGCTCTCTAGGTCTTCATAGAGAGGGAGCAGATCCTTTTCGCCGGGTTGTCTTGCGTCAATCACTTCGTGCGGTAGGTTCTTTGCCTCGACTCTTCGCAGAGTTTCGACAAACTCAACCAAAGCCTGAAAGTGATTAAGGCTTGAAGGTTCTGCCAGCCACATATGTTGCGTGAAGTGTTCGAGCATCTTCCCGTAGAGCGGTACGATTTCACCTGTTAACTGTTCATCGCTGTAGGCCCAAACCCCCTCGAACTTTGGTGCACGCGCTTTCTCCACTATTTCCCGCGTCCGAAGATCGTTCCCAGCTTCGTCGAGCGTCTTGTGTAATTCTGTCTTGGCTGTCCTGTGGAAGCTTTCTTGCACTTCGATCTTCGAGCGAATTTGGCGCTTCATTGCGAGCAATGGGCCGTAGAAGCACTCCAATTGGCGCCTTGCATGTTCATGTCGGCGCTCCCTTCTTTGGGCATAGAATGTAATCAATCCCCCGACGAACACGCCTAGTATAGCTGCTGCTGCGGGGACGATGAGTTGGGCAAGCATAGAACCTCTTGTGCCAAGCAGAAATCGGGAGTGCTATAATACTCCAGAAGCTAGGGAGGGATAATTGTGAGTGGCAATAAACCGCAAATCGAGTTCGTGGAGGTTCGTCAACTTCCGCCAGCGCCTTCTGGTGGCCAACGGGCTGGCGCCGACTACATTTTTAAAGTTGATGGCACGGAACTAGCGGTGAGGATCAGTTACAGGACAGCTCGTTTCGGTGATGTGCCGAAAGAAAAAATTATACGTGCGGCCAAAACATTTTTAGAGACTGAAGCGGAGCATAGGGGACCACTTTCAGGGAGCTTGACACTGGACGCTCCGACGATGGACCTAATCCTAAAACGTCTTGATTGAAGTTCGAGAAGAACGACTAGAGGTAAAGAGTAACACCTGCCACAACTCGCCTTCGAGACCCGATTGGCCCTCGCGTCTCTCCAGCACCCCAATTCATTCTAAGGGGTGCCCACAATGGCGGTCAAGTTCGTTTTTTGTAATTCCTGCAAACACTCCGTTCGCACTGATTCCAGATATTGCTGTCAGTGCGGTGCGGCCTTGGTTCGTGACTCTGGTGGTTCTGAAAAGATAACCCGGTCCTTGGATGGAGTTAAGACACTAAGCCGGAAAAGCCTAGATAGCGATTTACTTGGTTCGGTCAAATCGAATTTACTGCCTACGAGTTCGAATATTACTTCTTTGTCGGCAGAGGAGCCTTCGCTTGGTAACTTCCAAAGGCGGACCCAGAAGGAAGAATCGTTTGCAATCACGTCTTTAACAACGGCCCTGAATGAACCAGAAGAACCTGGAACTGTTGAAAGAACCTGCAAGACGGTTTCTGAAGTCTTGGCTTGTTGGAGCGCGCGCTCTGCATTTTCCCAAGACATCCTAATGTTCCTCCTTCTGGTTAAAACATACGGATTAGAGGCTGCGATCCTCGATGCGGCGGAAGTTGGGCTCGACTTGTCGCCTCAGCTTGAGGCTTCGATAGCTGAATATTGCAAACGTGAAAAGGTCAGCTTTCTTTAACGCATCATATACTGGCCGGATTGTACCTCTCAATCCTACCCGGAGCAATCGGCTTACGCAGCTTGCCGTTCTACGCCGGCGGTCAGCAGTTCTTCGATTGTCCACAAGTGGTCGGTCACTCCTGCGGCCATCGCGGGCGTCACCCGCAAAGAGCCGTGAATCCGAACGAAATTGTAATGGCTGAAATACAGCCAGAGAGCCGCTGTCAAGTTCTCGACTCGTTTACTGAAAGCGTTTGTCAATCTGGTGAGCCGTCTCAAGAACGTCCGGCAATTCAGATTATTCCGCTCAGCGTAGCTGGTGCTGATGTTCTCCAGTTCCGGCCGGCCTGAGATCGGTCTTGGTCGTGCCCCTGTAAGTTCCATGTACCCATCCCGCTCTTCGTAGCTTTTAATCAGCATCCCGTAGTCACAGTCCATTCCGAAAGCCCGCTCGACTCCCCAAATGTAACTGCGGAGCCCGTCCGTGCTGATGTGCGGTTTGGTGGCTAGACGCGAAGCCAAGTCGGACATCAACTGCTCCGCGGCGTGGGTGTCACGGTTTGCGCTTACGACGAAACTCGGAACGAGTTTGGTGTTGGCGTCGGTCACAAGGAATACCCACGTATCTCCGGTGTGATGCGGACCGCTCTTGTCCTGGGCCGTGCAATGCTCCTCCTTCTTCCGCGTGAAGCACCACAGCTCGTCCGCCTGAAAGTAACGTGAGCGAAGATTCCTGATTCTATTCTCCATGACGCGCCGGCAGAGATCGGCGGCATGGAGCATGACTCGAATCACGGTTTTCTTTTCCACGTCTACCAGCCTGGACGTGGCGCGGATCGATACGCCTTCCGTGAGGCAGTTCACGATCTGCGTAATCTTCTCGGGTGCCAGCCGCAGGCCAGAGTAGCCGGTGAATCGACGCTCAGAAAAACAGCGGTCGCAGTTCATGCAGCGGTGAATTGTGTTTGCCGCGTGGCCATTGGTCTGGTGGGTTTTGTAGCTTTCGGAATTACAGAACGGGCAACGAATTCGCATGTCGGGCCTCCGCTTGACATAGGCGGGAAGAAGCCCGACAATCCGTGTGTGTCCTACGGTGTGGGCTGAATCCACGCCTGGGATTGGCCCCGTTCTCAGTTGACGCTGAGGGCGGGGCTTTTCTATTTCTCGCTTAAACTACCTAACTGCTTGTCCTCCGTCAAGGATTTTCAATCTTCAAAATTGCTGACGCCATTGCGGTGATCGCACCCTTGGCGATATCAAACAACTCAATGGCCTCGTCCTGTGTCAGAAAAACTTCATGCGCTAGCGGGTTTCGGTGAAGGTTCCTGATCTGGTCGAGGATGTTCAGTATCTTCGCATCGGAGGTTGGATCGTCTTGGAGGTTTTTAATCAGCTTGAAAATGTCTGTAGTTCCGGGGTCTTTGCCGGTAGACACTTGATAGAAACGGCGAAAGACCTTTTTCGAATGCCCGCATCATGTGGATTCCGCAGGATGTCGGAATCCCGAACGCTAAGCACTTGGCGCCCTCCCCAACGTCTTGAATGGCGTTCTCAGGAATTGCCGTCAGGGAATCAGGGTTCAAGACTTTTTCGGCATTCTCTATAAGGGTTTGAGTCGAATAAGCCCGCACTTGGCGAAACCAATAGATGGGCATATCTGACAACTCATCTGATAGTGCGTGGTGGATTCGTGTAAGACTGTCTTCAATGAAACCGATGTCTGACTCACTGAAAGGTTCGCTCAACCTGTAGTCGCCTTGCTCTGTTTTTACCTTCTGGTCGAGAAACTCCAAGAGGTCGGTCGCGTGCCTTTTGGTTATCGGAAGTTCAATGATATCGCCAGCTTGGATGTGTTTGAGGACATGCACAAGCTCCAGATATTGTACCGCCATCTCGGAGAGAGTGACGTTTTCGTGAAGTTTGGCCTCGAAGTTGGCTAGCCGTCTTCCGAGGTCACAAAGAGAATACAGGTATTGAAGTCTCACTAAAGTGCTACTCCCTTCCACCTTAGTGGCGTGTAGCCAAGGGAATGTGAGAGGCAACAAACAACGGGCGTATGATACGCTGATCGCTTTGGATTGCAAGGTATCGTTAGTCACGGATATCCTCCTCTCTGCTAGGGTAAGGCGGTGTGTAATTTTTGCCGATTGGGTCTTTCAAGCCATAAGACCCCACGACCGACATTCCCATTGACTTGTGTTCGTGCAACGCATACGGTAAACGTAACCGAAACGGTTTCGCCCGCTCGACCTAACCCGCGGCGCCCGACTTCGAAGGAGGGTTCTGTGCGAAGAATCTGGGCATCTTTCTTTGCGCTCTCTATCTGTGCCGGTTCACTTTTGGCAAAAGCCGCTGCGGCGCCAGGGCGCGCCGTGGCCCAGCAGGCGGCGACCGCAGCCAATCCGTCAGACCTCGCGGCCGCATCGTCCGGCGATTTGCTGAAGGTCTATGCCCAATTGCGGTCGCTTCAGGGGAGTGATGTCACGGCTGTGGCTGAGAACGTCGTATGGAAACGCGACTCCGCCACGATCACTTTTAAGGACGGGCGCTTGACCTTTGCAGCGCCAGTTGCCGGCCGCGTAGTTGCCGCTGTGTTTAGCGGCCAAGCGACGTTCGAGCTCGACCCGCCCAGCGCCATCGACCGCAATCAAATCGCCCGCTTCACCAAAGAGCCAAAACTCGAAGAGAGTTTCCGTGAGGCCGTTTTCTTCTTCACAGACAACTCCTGGCAGGAGCTGCAGCACTTGATGAACGTTCGGCCGGGAGGAGACGCCGCCGCAGCCTCGAAAGCCCTCGAAGCGACGCAGAGGAGATTCTCGGATGAATACAATTGGTGGTGGGCGAATATGAGCAATGGTCGTCCGGGACTTCGGAATCACGCCGCACGCATGTTGGCCGATCTCACGGACCCTTCCAGCCGCGGCTGGTTTCTGGCGGACATCAACAGCGACCATTACAATGAGCTTCTCTTTGAGATCAGTTGGAATCGCGACTCGGCCCTGGGCCCGGCTTGGCTCTCGGCGGGTGAAGAGGTGAAGCTCGTGCGATTTAAGCATAGCCAGGCCTTCGAGTGGTGGTCCGGCTTCCACCTGAAAGACGAATACGCGAACAACCCGCATCCCGATCATCGGACCCTGCTCGTGCATTGCAGCGATGAGCACATCGACGCCACGGTCACCCAGACCAGACACATCTCCGAGACGGCGACCCTTCAGTTTGAGGTGCCCGCGGCTTCGGCGCGTGTTCTGCCGATGAATCTGGACAACGTGCTGCGCGTTTCCGAAGTCACCGACGGCGCAGGCAAGAAAATCGACTTCATCCAGGAAGACCGCAAACACGATGGCGACCTTTGGGTGATTCTGCCCGAGGCTGCAAAGCCGGGCGCCAACTACACCCTGAAGATAAGCTACGACGAGGATTCCACGCTCGAGAGCCGTATCATTCAAATACAGGGTTCCGGTCTTTACTTGGTCAACGCACGATCTTCCTGGTACCCCAGCTTCGAGCCGGGAGAAGATCTTACCCACTTCACACTCGATTTTCATTCTCCGAAGAAATACACCCTCATAGCCACGGGACGATTAATGAGCTCGGACAAGGGCCACGATGAACTTGAGACCAAGTGGGACTCCGAAATCCCCTATCGCGTCGTGGGCTTCAACTATGGCGATTTTGTGAACAAGAGTGAGTCCGATGCCTCTGTGACGTTGACCGCATATGCGGGGCGCGAGCTCCCCGATGAGATCAAATCAATGACGAATCAAATGGACATGCAAGAGACCCAATACCAACACGGCAATGGGTCGAGCGTCGAGACACAGTGGGAAAAGATGCGGGGTGGCTTCAATACGGCTGGGTTGGCCCAGCGGGAGGCAGACCTGAGTTACCAAGCCTTCAAGCTCTTCAGGTATTACTTTGGCCCGCTGCCTTTCAAATTCATTTCGGTCACGGAGCAACCCGTCGGGGATTATGGGCAAAGCTGGCCGACTCTCGTCTTTCTTCCCTACCATTCCTTTCTTGACAAAACCACTCTGAACAGCCTGAGTTTGCAGACCTCGGCCGAGGACCGCCAATTCCTGGACACCGTGGCCATGCACGAAGTGTCGCATCAATGGTGGGGTCACACGGTGGGCTGGAAGTCGTATCACGATCAGTGGCTCTCCGAGGGCTTCGCCGATTTCTCCGCCGCCCTTTTTCTGAAACAATCCGACCCGAAGCGTCTTCGGGGCTTTTGGGACCTGCAACGAAAGTGGATTCTCAACAAAAATGCGGGTGGCGTGCGTCCCACGGACGCCGGTCCCATTTGGCTCAACTCCCAGACCAACTCCTACGTGGAGGGTGACAACGCGAGCGTCTTGATCTACCGCAAAGGGTCCTATGTGCTCGAGATGCTGCGCGCCATCATGGAAGACCCGAGGCAGCACGATCCTGACCAGGCCTTCATCGACATGATGCGCGATTTCGTTTCGACTTATGCGGGGAAGAACGCTTCAACCCAGGATTTTCAGAGCGTGGTTGAAAAGCACGTGGGCCGCCCCATGGACTGGTTCTTCAACGAATGGGTCTACGGAACCGCGGTGCCCCACTATGACTTCGATTACGGCCTCAAGGATGCGGGCGGCGGCAAGAGCATTCTTCACGTCAGGCTGCGGCAATCAGAAGTCCCGGACGACTTTATGATGGCCGTGCCGCTCTACTTCTCCATGGGCGGCAGTACCCGCCGGCTGGCGATGGTGCCGATCAAGGGGAGTTCGACCTTCGAGCAGGATATCCCGCTGCCCATCCACCCCGACAAGGTGTGGATGGACGAGTACCACAGCATCTTGAATAAGTAGGAACTAGGAATTAGGGATTAGGAATTAGGCACCACGGCTGAACAGGACGTGAGGCACCCGGGCTTGAAGGAGGACGCCGTGCGAAATATCTCTGCGCTCATCGCCTTTATTGCGCTCGCCGTCGGTGCCAACGGTCCCCTGGCAAAAGGCGCTCCGGCGCCCGGCCACGCCGTGGCCCAGCAGGCGGCGACGGCGGCAACTCCGGCGAACCTCGCCGCCGCATCGTCCGACGATTTGCTGAAGGTTTACGCGCAATTGCGGTCGCTTCAGGGGAGTGATGTTTCGGCTGTGGCTGAGAACGTCACTTGGAAACGCGACTCCGCGACATTCACTTTCAAAGACGGGCGCTTGACCTTTGCGGCGCCAGTGGCCGGGCACGTGGTCGCCGCCTTGTTCATCGGGCACGGAATGTTCGAGCTCGATCCGCCGACCGCCATGGACCGCCATCAAATCGAGCGCTTCACCAAGGAGCCGAAACTGGAAGAGAACTTCCGCGAAGCAGTCTTCTTCTTCACGGATAGCTCCTGGGATGAATTGCAAAAGCTGGTCAACGTGCGCCCGGGTGGCGACGCGGGGACGGCCACGAAGATGCTGGAAGCGACTCAGCGAAAACTCTCAGAGCACTTTAACCCGTGGTGGGAGAACCAGACCAAGGACTACCCGGTAATGCGCAACCTTTCGGCGCGTATGTTGGCCGACCTCTCCGATCCTTCCAGCAAGGGTCTTTTCCTGGCCGATATCAAAAGCGACGACTTCGGAGGCCTGCTCTTCGAGATCAGTTGGAACCGCGATCTGACCCTGTTGCCCTTTTTCGCCAACGACGAGGAAGTGATGTTGATGCGATACAAACCCGGCGAGTATTCCGAGTGGTGGTCGGGTTTCCACCTGAAGGATGAATACGCGCGCACGCCGCACCCCGAACATCGCGCGCTTCTCGCCCACGCAAGCGATGAACACATCGAGACCGAAGTCAGCAAGGATAATCACATCTCGGCCACGGCGACCCTTCAGTTCGAAGTGCCCGCGGCTTCAGCGCGCGTTCTGCCCATGAACCTGGAAGGCGTGCTCCGGGTTTCCGAGATGACCGACGGCGCGGGCAAAAAGGTCAGCTTCATTCAGGAAGACCGCAAGCTGGACAGCGATCTATGGGTGATCCTGCCCGAGACCGCGAAACCAGGCGCCGCCTACAAGCTGAAGATCAGCTACGACGAAGACTCCACTCACGACAGCCGCATCATTCACCAGCAAGGGTCAGGCCTTTACTTCGTCACGGCGCGTGAGTCTTGGTACCCGAGCTTTGGCGCCTTCGACGACCGTACCCACTTCACGCTCGATTTCCAGTCGCCCAAGAAGTTCAAGTTCGTGGCGACAGGGCGCCTCGTCAGCTCCGACAAGGGCCACGATTCTCTGGCGACACAATGGGAGTCCGAGCTGCCGTACAGTGTAGTGGGTTTCAACTACGGCGACTTTGTCGAAAAAAGCCACTCCGACCCGGGCACGACAGTGACGGCCTACAGCGGCAAGGAAGTTCCCGACGAACTCAAAGGGCTGTCAGCCGCGATGGATCTGGCCGACCTTCAGCAGCGGGGGCCCGGAAGCGTCGGAGGAACTGTTGAAGCGCAGACCGGCATCCTGCGCGGGGGTTTTAACACCGCGGCGATGGTCGGTCACGCCGCCGACGAAAGTTACCAGGCGTTCAAGCTCTACGAGTTTTACTTTGGGTCCTTACCCTTCAAGACGATCTCAGTGACCGAACAACCCGTCGGCTTCTTCGGGCAGAGCTGGCCCACCCTCATTTTCCTTCCTTACTTGGCTTTCATCGATACCACCACTCTTCACAGCCTGGGGCTTCGCGATACTGCCGAGGGGCGGGAGTTCTTTGACACAGTGCCCATGCATGAAATGTCCCACCAGTGGTGGGGACACATGGTGGGCTGGAAGACTTATCACGATCAGTGGCTCTCAGAGGGCTTTGCCGATTTCTCCGCCGCTCTTTACCTGAAGCAGTTCGACCCGAAAAGATTTCGACCTTTCTGGGACCTGCGCCGCAAGTGGGTGCTTTCCAACAATGCCAAGGGGCATCGCCCGACCGACGTCGACCCGCTGTGGATGAGTTACCAGGCCAACGCTTATTTGGAGAACCGCAACTCTGAGATCCTGATCTATCAAAAGGGCGCTTATGTTCTGGAAATGCTGCGCGCCCTAATGGAGGACCCGAGGCAGAAGTATCCGGATGGCGCTTTCATCAAAATGATGCGGGATTTCGTCACGACTTTTGGGGGCAAGAACGCTTCCACTCAGGATTTCCAGCGCGTCGTCGAAAGACACATGGGCAAGCCGATGGCTTGGTTTTTTGATGAGTGGGTCTACGGCACCGCTATCCCTCACTATGAATTCAGCTACAACCTCAAAGACGCGGGCGGCGGGAAAACCACACTCCATGTGAATCTTACTCAATCGGCGGTTCCCGAAGATTTCTTCATGCAGGTGCCCGTTTATGCCAGCCTCAGCGGCGAGACGCGGCGGCTGGGATTCATCAGTGTCAAGGGCACTACCCCGTTCGATCGGGACATCGAGGTTTCCGTGCGTCCCGAAAAAGTCTGGCTGGACGAGTACCACAGCATTCTGAGCAAATAGGGACTGGTCAGTCAGTACTTCAGTCAGTCAGTATTTCAGTTGCGCGGCGACTGACATACTGAAATACTGACGGACTGTGGCGTTTCGCTTCTCCCAAAGTTGCCACACTTCGATATTTACCCCTATAATGGAAATGATCAACCCTAACAGCAGGAGCAAGCATGTTCAGGTTCATGAGGAAGAGTGAGAAGGTTAAGAGATATCTGCTGATTTTTTTCCTTGGCATCGTTTCCGTGGGCATGGTGCTGGTGTTGGCTCCCCTGCCTTCCGGCGACACGAGCCGGATGGAAAGCAACAACCTGGCGGAGATCGGTGGGCGCAAGATCACCACTCAGGACCTCGATCGCATGCTCCGCAACCAGTTTAAGGGCCAGCAAGTCGGATACAATCCCGCCATCGCGTCCATCATGGCGGAACCCCTGTTCGACGAGATGGTTCAGGAGGAAGCTACCCGCCTCGAGGCGCGCAAGCTCGGACTCGTTGCGTCTCCCGATGAAGTCCTTCGAAAAGCTCAAGCCACACCGGGACTGTATGACAACGGCGTTTTTATTGGCCGGGAGCAGTTCGAGCGAATCGCCGGCATGACCCTGGAGCAGTGGGAGGACCAGCTTCGGGACAGCCTTGTGTCGGAGAAGTTGAGGGCGGTAATCACCGACGGCGTCCAGGTGACGCCGGCAGAGCTGCATGACGAATTCATCAAGCGGAATGCCAAAGCCAAGATCGAATACGTCGTTTTGGATCCGAGCCAGTTTATCAAAGAGGTGAAAGTCACTCCTGAAGCGCTCGACAGCTTTTTCAAGCAAACCCCCTCACGCTACAAGCTTCCGGAACAGCGGCGCGTCCGATACGTGTTGGCAGACACGGCTCGCATTCAGGCGCAGGCGAAAGTGACGGACGACGACATCAAGCAATACTATGGCGAACACCTCTCCGATTATCGTGTTCCCGATCGCGTGAAAGCGGCCCACATCCTTTTCAAAACTACCGGCAAGACGCCGGCTGAAGTCACGACGATCGAGAACACGGCGCGTGACGTTCTGAGCCAAGTCAGGTCCGGAAAGGATTTCGGCGAGCTGGCCAAGCGCTACTCGGAAGACTCCAGCGCCCAGAAGGGCGGGGAAATTGGCTGGATCGTTCGCGGTCAGACGGTGAAGGAATTTGAAACCGCCGCCTTTTCGATGCATCCAGGCCAAACCAGCGATCTCATCAAGACCGTCTACGGCATCCACATCCTCAAGGTTCTGGACAAACAAAGCGCCCATCTTCAATCCGTAGACGAAGTGAAGAATGACATTCGGACCGAACTCGAAAGACGGAAGTTCGATACCGCGCAGCAAGCCATGGCCGATTACCTGGGCGCCAAGCTCAAGGAGAACCCAAAGGACTTTGAAGGTGTGGCACGCAAGGCGGGGCTCGAAGTAAAGGAGACGCCGCTATTCAAATTCAAAGAGACGCTGCCCGACTTCGGCAACAGCGAGTCTTTCGCCAACCTGGCCTTCCAGCTTCGACAAGACGAGGTGGGCCAGCCCATCACCATCCCTAAGGGTCTGGCGATCATCCAGCTTATCCAGATCGTGCCGGAGCACCAGGCGAAGCTCGAGGAGGTCCGGGCGACGGTGGAGCAGGACTATCGAAACGCGCAATCCAAGGTCGTGGCCGCAGAGAAGGCTCGACAACTCGCCGACAAAGGCAAGTCGCAGGACTTCAAGGCCGCCGCCAAAGCACTGGGCCTGACGGTGAAAGAAAGTAACGACTTCACTGCGCAGGACAATATCGAAAACGTCGGGACCGGATCGACACTCTCCGCCGCTTTCACGACGCAGCCGGGCCAGACCAGCGATGTGGTCGCCGCGGGGACGAACTGGGTTGTTTTCCATGTGCTCACACACACGCCCGCCAATGAGGCCGACTTGCCGCGGCAGCGGGATCAGATCGCGGAAGAACTGGCGGACCGGAAACGCACTCTCGCCTTCGATATCTATAGGCGCAATCTCAAACAACAGCTTATCCGTTCAGGCGAGCTGAAAATCAACACCGCCGCGGTGCAACGGTTTGAATCGAATCTGAAGGGCGAGTCGTAGGCCAGAAGCCAGAAGTCACCGAGAAGATTTCAAATGGTAAATGGGAAATGGTAAATGTCAAATGTCTTGCCTTCGGGTGGCGCCGTGGCCGCGGAACCCGCGGTGTTTTGCCCTGGTTTTGCCATCTGCCATTTACCATTTGCCATTTTCCATGACCCATTCTTTTCGCTTTTCTCCTGACTCCTGACTTCTGACTCCTGCCTCCGTGGGGCACAATTTGAGCGACATCCGAAAAATTGCCGTGCTCGGAGCGGGCACTATGGGGGCGCGCCTTGCCGCTCATCTGGCTAACGCGCAGGCACCGTCCGTCCTGCTGGACATCGTTCCGCAGGAACTTACACCTCAGGAAAAGTCCAAAGGACTCTCGCTGAGCGATCCACTGGTTCGCAATCGGCTGGCGCAAGCGGGGCTCGACGCGGCGCTGAAATCCCGCCCCGCCGCTTTCTTTGTTCCCGAAGCGGCGCGGATGATCGCGATTGGGAATTTCGACGATCACCTGGGCTGGGTGAAGGATTGCGACTGGATCATCGAGGCGATCACAGAGGAGCGCGAAGCGAAGCGCGCTTTGCTTCGCCGGGTGGAGCCGCTTCGCGCGCCGCACGCTATCGTAAGCTCGAATACCTCCGGTATTTCCATTTCGAGCATCGCCGAAGGTTTCTCCGACGAGTTTAAGAAGCACTGGCTCGGCACGCATTTTTTCAACCCGCCGCGCTACCTGAAACTGCTGGAAGTGGTTCCCACTCGAGAGACGCTGCCGGAAGTCGTCGAAGCCATCTCACGGTTTGGCGACTTGGTGCTGGGGAAGGGAATTGTCATCGCCAAGGATTCCCCGAACTTTATCGCCAATCGCATCGGAACCTTTACGACGATGAATGTTATCCGCGTGGTGCAGCAGGGCGGCTACACCATCGAGGAGATTGACGCCCTCACCGGGCCAGCGATGGGCTTGCCGAAGTCGGCGACGTTCCGCACGCTGGACATCGTAGGTCTGGACGTCCTGGCGCACGTTGTGGGGAATTTGGCGCAGTCGCTTCCTCATGACGAGCGCCGTGAGCTGTTCGAGCTGCCGGAGTTCATGAGGCAAATGCTCGAGCGCAAGCTTTGGGGTGAAAAAACGAACCAGGGATTTTACAAAAAGGTGAAGGGTTCGGGCGACGGCGACGGAGAGATTCTCACGCTGGACCTCCATACGATGGAATATCGGCCGCGCCAGAGGCCGAAGTTCGCCTCGCTCGAAAGGGCTCAAAACATCGAAGATTCGCGGCAACGAGTGGCTTCACTTGTTCGTTCTCCCGACCGCGTAGGGCAGTTCTATCAAACGGTTCTGAGCGACACTTTTCATTATGCTGCGAGCCGCATTCCGGAAATCTCCGACGATGTCGTGTCCGTCGATCGGGCGATGAAGTGGGGCTTCAACTGGGAGTGTGGAGTGTTCGAGCTCTTTGACTCGGTGGGCGTGGAGGCCACGGCAGAGAAATGGAAGAAGGAAAACCGGCTCATACCGCCGCTCGTCGAGAAACTGCTCGCCTCTGGGATGAAGACCTTTTACTCGTCTCGTGAAGGCGCAACGTGTTACTTCGACTTTTCAACCGGCCACTGTCGGCCGGTGCAAGATCGGCCCGGCGTCATCGTGCTGCCGTCGCTGAAAGCCGCGAAACGCGAAATCAAGAAAAACGCCAGCGCGAGTTTGATTGACCTGGGCGACGGCGTGGTCTGCCTCGAATTCCATTCCAAGATGAACACGATTGGAGCGGACACGGTGCAGATGATCCACGCCGGGCTGAAAGTGCTGAACGAAGGGTTTGACGCCATGGTGGTCGGCAATCAGGCGCCGAATTTCTGCGTGGGCGCGAACCTCATGCTGGTCCTGATGGCTGCTCAGGAAGGTGAGTGGGACGAGTTGCATCAGGTGGCGCGCGCTTTTCAGAATGCCAACATGGCCTTGAAATATGCGCCCAAACCCGTGGTCGCCGCTCCCTTCGGAATGACCCTCGGTGGCGGCGTTGAAATTTGCTTGCACGCGGCTCGCGTCCGCGCCGCGGCCGAAACTTACATGGGCTTGGCCGAGGTCGGTGTGGGCATCATCCCCGCCGGGGGCGGCACCAAAGAAATGCTGGTCCGCGCCATGGACGCGGTGCCCAAAGACGAAGCAGCCGATCCATTCACTTACATCAAAGAAGTGTTCCTGAATATCGGCATGGCCAAGGTTTCAACCAGCGGGGAGGAAGCTCGAAAACTCGGATATCTTTCGCCGCGCGATTCCATCAGCGTGAATCGCGATCGCCAAATTGCCGACGCCAAACAGTTGGCGCTCGACTTGGTGAAGCTCGGCTATCGGCCGGGCAAGCCGCGCGACGACGTTCAGGTGTTGGGCCAGCCGGCCTTTGCCAAGATGAAACTGGGATTGCACCTGATGCGCCGCGGCGAGTATATCTCGGACTACGACGTGGTGGTCGGAACTCACTTGGCCAAGATTCTATCGGGCGGCGGCGAGTTTACTTCGCCCCAGCATGTCTCGGAGCAGTATCTTCTGGATCTCGAGCGCGAAGCTTTCGTCAGCCTCTGCGGCCAAAAGAAAACCCTCGAGCGCATGCAGCACATGCTGAAGAAGGGCAAGCCGCTGCGGAATTAGGAGGTAACTCTGTGAAGGCGATACCGCCTTGGTCGAAAGCCCTAGCGTTCGGGTCGGCATGGCTTCTGCTCTTCTGTATGTTGGCGCGGGGAGACGTGCTCAAGGATGTCGAATACGCCCACGTCGGAGACGTCGTGCTGAAGCTGGATGCCAGCGTACCCGACGGCAAAGGCCCCTTTCCCGCCGTAATCATTGTGCATGGCGGCGGTTTCACCGGGGGTAACAAGCAGATGTACGTCACGCCCATGTTCGAGCCGCTGTCGCGCGCCGGCTTTGCCTGGTTCAGCATCGACTATCGGCTGGCGCCGCAGTACAGGTTCCCGGCCGCCGTGGAGGACGTCGACCACGCCATCGAATACGTCAAGTCGCACGCGGCCGAATACAAAGTGGACACTAAGCGGATCGCACTCCTGGGCGAATCAGCCGGAGGATATCTGGTGTCCTACGTGGGAACACAGACTGATCCCCGCTGGCGGGTTGCGGCCATCGTGTCGTTTTACGGACCACATAACCTGATCGGCGAGCTTGAAATGCGCCGCCAGCAGGGCGTGGAACCGAGCGCGATCAAGGACTTTCTGGGGATTACCGAGTTCGACTACGCCGCTCTGGCGCGCGTCAGGAAGGATTCCCCGATTAACCGCGTTCACAAGGGCATGCCGCCGTACCTGCTGGCCCACGGCAACGAGGATAAGGTTGTCGCCTACGAGCAGTCGGTGAAGATGTGCGAGCGCCTGAAGCAGGCCGGAGACTCCTGCGAGCTTTGCACCGTGGTGAACGCCGGCCACGGCATGACGGGATGGGAAAAGACGCCGGAGTACAAACAGAAAGTAATCGACTGGCATAGGCAGGAGCTTCGATTTCACACTTGATGCAATCGAGCTGTTGTTGGATGGGGAGGTCGAACTGGCGGTGATCAAAACAATTGGCATACATAGGTACAGGAACCCTGTGAGGGCTCAAATTTTCTTGATGTTACTGCATCCAATTCGGTGGCGGAGACTGACGATGCGATTCCTTTCAACCGGCGCAGCAATTCTGTTACTGGTCTTTTCGGCGGGAGGGCTGGCGGCCGCCGACAAATCCACGAAGGATACAGTTCACTGGGAAATCCAGGGTGACCTCTCCGAAGTATGCACTTGCGCCGTCCCCTGCACCTGCAACTTCAACGAAGGCCCGTCGCCGCATCATTACTGTCGCTCGATGTTCTCCCTGGCGATCGAGAAGGGCCATTACGGCGATCTGAAATTAGATGGCCTGCACCTTGCGGGCGTGCACGGCAATAAGACCAAGGTGTGGTACATCGATGCCAGCGCCAACCCGGAGCAGGCGGGAGCTCTGCGCGCCATTGCCGACCACATCCTGAAGTCGGAGCACATAGAAACGGCAGCCATTACACAAAAGGTCGGTGACACTGGGAACCACTTGCAAATCGGCGAAAAAGGCGGTTTTGAGGCCGACTATGTGATTGGTATGGACGGAAAGACTCCCATCGTCGTCGAGAACAACAGTTCGTGGAACATCCCGCGCTCCATCAAAGGCAAGACGAAATACGTCCGCTATAAAGACCAGTACGGGAACAAATTGGACTTCAAGGATTCCAACTCCAACGAGGGTAAGTTCGACTGGACTGACACGACTGGAAACTATTTTTGATTTTGGATTTTAGATTTTGGATTTGCTTTGTCAGTTGTCAGTGGCCCGTTGTCCGTGGCACTCAGATCCTACGAACTGCTCTTAGCAAGTGACAACGGACTACGGACAACGGACGTCCTCTTAATCCAAAATCTAAAATCCAAAATCTAAAATTGTTTCAAAAGGCGGGTGGCATCATGAATGAAGCAGTGATTGCGTCCATCGCTCGCACAGCCGTGGGCAAAGCGCCGCGCGGCACGTTACGCAGCACGCGGCCGGACGATATGGCCGCGACGGTCATCCAGGATGTCATTCGTCGTGTCCCGGGCCTGGACAGGAACGAAATTGAGGATGTGATTCTCGGCTGCGCGATGCCGGAAGCCGAGCAGGGCTATAACGTAGCGCGTGTCGCCTTGCTGCGCGCCGGCCTGCCCGTCGGGTGCTCGGCGATGACCATCAATCGCTTTTGTTGTTCCGGCCTTCAGGCCATCGCCCTGGCTTCGGAGCGGATTAAGGCGGGTTCCGCGGACGTCATCGTGGCGGGGGGAACAGAGAGCATGAGCATGATCCCCATGGGCGGATTTCATTTTTCTCCCAACCCCTACCTGATGGAGCACTACCCTGATTCCTATCTGAGCATGGGGCTGACGGCGGAAAATCTGGCGCGCAAGCACGGTATCACGCGCGAGGACTCGGACGCGTTTGCGCTCCGCAGCCACCAGCGGGCGGTCGCGGCCATTGCCGAGTGCAAGTTCAAGGATGAAATCGTGCCGCTGGAGGTGGTGGAAGTTAGCATGAACGGCAAGAATCGGCCGGAAAAGCGCACGATCAGTTTCAGCGTCGATGAGGGCCCTCGGCGCGATACCTCGATGGAAGCGCTGGCCAAGCTCAAACCCGCTTTCCACGCTCACGGCACCGTCACCGCCGGCAACGCCTCGCAGATGAGCGATGGCGCGGCGGCCGCTGTTGTGATGTCGATGGAGAAGGCGCAATCGCTCGGCGTCAAGCCGCTGGCGCGATTTGTCAGCTTCGCCACCGCCGGCACTCTTCCCGAAGAGATGGGCGTGGGGCCGGTCTACGCCATCCCGAAGGCGTTGAAGCTCGCGGGGCTCAAGCTCGCCGACATCGATCTGATCGAGCTGAACGAAGCGTTTGCCGTACAGGCGCTTGCGGTGATCAAGCTGGCCTCGCTCGACCCTGAGAAAACCAACGTGAACGGCGGCGCGGTCGCTCTGGGCCATCCGCTCGGGTGCACGGGAGCGAAACTCACCGCGACTTTGCTCGGAGAAATGAAGCGACGCAATTCGCGCTATGGCATGGTCAGCATGTGCGTGGGCGGTGGCATGGGCGCCGCAGGGATTTTTGAGAATCTGCAGGATTGAGCTCTTGTGAATTGATCGAGGAAAAGCGACATGGCCGCGGCCACGACCACATCGAAGTGGAAGCGCGGCGCGGACTGGCACACATTGCGGAAGGCGACACGCTGCGCACGCAGTTGGCCTTGCTCAGGCGATTCTTGCGCCGCACGCCTGCCGATACGATTGAGCTCAAGCGCCGAGTCGCCGCTCGCGCGCTCGAGCTCAGCCGCTATCCATTCGCGTAGTCGATGTAGAGCCGGCCTTTAGGCCGGCATGAGCGCGACCGCTCGCTGTTCGGTGCGGATCGATGCCGGTCCCGCCCGGCGGGACCGGCGCTGCAACTCTACAAACCGCGCAGCGCCTTCGTCGCTCCAACCAGGTCGGAGGCGGCAATCACCACGTCGACCTTCTTGCTTCCCTTGGAGACCGTAGCGTACGCATAATCCGCGTTGACGCGAGCATCGCCCAGGCGTTTGCCGATGTCGCCCAGCACACCGGGTTTCTCCGGCACCGTCAGGCGGATGACCTCTTCTTCCGTGACGCGGAAGCCGAGATCCTGCAAAATCTTTTTTGCCTTAGCTGGATTGCTCACGTGCATGCGGATGGGGCTTTCTCCGCCCGTACCGTAGGCGGTGAAAGCGGTGATGTTGATCTTGGCGTTGGCAAACGCTGTGCCGATTCGCCCGATGACCCCTGGTATGCTTTCTGCCCATGCTGTGATTTGTTTGACTTTGGCCATAATCTGCCGTTTCCTCCTTTCGCGCTGTGAATAATACACCAACTGGAGCAGCCAGCAGCGACACAGTTTCCAAACTCAGCGGCAGGTGCGTATTCGTGAGCGAAGTCACTCAGTTTACGCGGGCGGATATTGACTTGACGCGGGCTTTGGGCGGGTGTACTTCTTAACCAAGGCTCGAAGAAACCGCCGTCGCAAAGGAAGCTTGAACCATGCCGTCTCACCGCAGCATCTGCCACGCCGTCCAGATCTCTGTTCTGGCCATACTGAGTGTCGGAGGCGCCCACGGAGAAACAAAATACTTCCCAGATAAGGGCCTCGACTTCGACCAGCGTGGCCATGACATGAAGGTCGCGTGGTATTCCAAACAGCTTTCAGCCATGCGCGAACCTTCATTGTTTGAACTTTCGAAGGACAAAGAAGCTCGATCCTACCGCTTCCTTTGGTTGCGCACATTTCATCATCCAATAGCCGTTCGTCTTGATCTTCGGCGAGAGGGTGGGGGAGTTTTGACCACTAAAATGGCCAACGGGCAAGGCGGCTTCAGAAACGTCAGTGATCTGATTGAGAACCGAACCAGGGAAGTGTCACGAGAGGAAGTTGATCGCTTCCTGCAAATAGTCAAGACGTCCGATTTTTGGCACTTGCCGACGTTTGAGGCTCCAGGGGGACTGGACGGCGCCCAATGGATCGTTGAGGGAGTCGAGGATGGCAAGTACCAGATCGTAGACCGGTGGTCACCCCAGCGGGGCAGGTACAAAGGCATGTGCATTTGGCTTCTAGGCCTGTCTGGACTGAGGATTCCGAGCGACGAAGTTTATTAAAGTTCTTCCCCGCACGGGCCCTCGTTCGAAGGCCCAGGATTATTTCAAAACAACGTTTCCGAGGAACCCGCGATTCTCTCCGTCCGAATCGCGCGCCAGCACGCTGACTCGAAACGCACCGGCGGGCAGCGCCACGGACTTATCCAAGCGAACGACTTCGCGCGGGTCGACGGGCTGCAAAGTTTCGTGGGCCAACTCTTCGCCCAGATTGCTGTAGAACACCGCCTCGATTGTGCCGGGCGTGAAGACGCCGAAGACGCCCTTCAAGCGGATTTGCGCTCCCTCGGGTTTCGCCGAAAATGGCTCGCTGACGGCGCCGGCCCAGCTTGTGTTACGAATGGGATTGGGCACGCGCGTCGGCGCCCACTCGACCGGGAATGAGTATTCTTCGCCCGGATCGAGCATGGCGAAAGGGCTCAAGACCTCGGACTCGAGGAAATATGGGGTTTTCTTGGGATCATCAGGCAGGATTTGGTCCCACGAGTTGCGAGAGATCGTGCCCGGGCCATCGTTCCAGGATTCGACCGAGGCGTTGTCAGGATATTCCATCCCAGCGAAATATTTGAAGTTTTCGACGAAGCAAATATTCCTCTGACCGTTCACCACAGCGTACCAACCGCGATTCGAGTCGGCCGCCACCTTGCCCACGCGATAGAGATAGTGAATTTGCAGCATATGGCCGCCGTGCTGGAGCTCGTAACTTGGGTGGCGCGCGTCGCCATAGGGATTGTAGTAGCCGTTGGGGAACATGCTGTGCGGATTCAAAGGCACGTACATGTAGAGCTCGGGATTGGGCTTTGAAGGATCGTGAATGTCCGCCGCATCGTGTTGCACCAGATGCCAAATGCCCCAGCGAATCTGCCGGCGGCTGATGTTCCGCATCACCTGATCGACGCGGATGCGCGAAGTGCCGGCGTAAACGTGATACGTGCGCACGAATTGCACGCCCGTGCGCGGGTCGGGCGGGCTGGTGACGCGCACTGCGACCTCGGAGGGCGATTCCGTGACGACTTCGCTTTTGAACTTGCTGCCGTCGAGGATGTAGTAGGGAATGCTGGGCCACTCGTTGTCGCTCAGCCAGCCTTCCGGCGCGGGCCACACCTTGTCGCCGCCGTAGTTCGCCCATCCGCTCTTCACATTGTTCTGCTCGGGCGGAAGAACTTTGCCGAGGAAGTCCGGACTGTTGAAGAAAAATTCCTGGTCGCCGAGCTGAAGCTGAATGGCGCGGCCGCCAATGTCCGGCGCGACGTACAAATTGACCAGACCATTCGAGAGGCGATAGACGCTCCATCCTTTGTAAGTGGTCTTCTCCACTTTGGCCTGAAAGGATGGACTCGACATTTTAGATTTTAGATTTTGGATTTTGGATTCTGCTCCGGCTTGACCTGCCATGTTAAACCCTCCGACGGACAACCACGCCACGCACAATAAGCAGATTGCGGCACAGACGATGTTGGATTTTAGATTTTGGAATTTCCGTTGGAGTAATCCCGACTCTGTCGAAAGCGCGCCCATCAATTTCCTCCTACAGACTCGACTCTCCGGGACTGACGTGTGGTGGACGCATGAATAAACCGTCAAATCTAAATCCAAAATCCAAAATCTAAAATCCAAAAGCGTTCAGGCCTCGGCAGCAATGTTGGCAAGTTGGTGCGCCATCTCGCGCACCGCAGGATAGAGACTCCGATAGACCTGATACTGTCGATCGTAAATCTCCATGTGCTTTTTGTTCGGCGACATGCGCTCGCGAACTTGGATGGCCTGGTGCGCCGAATCTTCGACCGACGCATAGATTTTGGCTCCCACGCCGGCCAGGAGCGCGGCGCCGAACGCCGATCCTTCCGACTCCTGGAGCGTGACCAATACTTTTCCATAGATGTCGGCCTGAATTTCGCGCCAGAGAAAACTGCGCGAGCCGCCGCCCGAGGCGCGGATTTCCTCCACGGGAATTTCCAGCTCTTTGAAAATCTCGAGCGAATCTCGCAGGCTGAACGCGACGCCCTCGAGGATGGAGCGAATCAAGTGGCCGCGGGTATGCGCGGCAGTTAAGCCGAACCACATGCCGCGCGCCTGGGCGTCGAGGTGAGGCGTGCGCTCGCCCATCAGATAAGGAAGGAAGAGCAGGCCACTACTGCCCGGCGGAATCTTTTCCGCCTGCTTGATGACGAGGTCGTAGACGTCGGCGCCGATCTGGCGCGCGTACCAGGCTTCCGACATTTCAAACAAGTCGCGAAACCATCGGAGCGAGAGGCCCGCGCCCTGCGTCACGCCCATCACGTGCCACTTGCCGGGTACGGCGTGGCAGAAGGTGTGGATCCGCCCGCGCGGGTCGAGCTTTGGCGCGTCGGTGTAAGTGAAGATCACTCCGGAAGTGCCGAGCGTGGCGGAGGTCAGTCCGGGAAGAACGATGCCGTTGCCCACGGCGCTCGCCGCCTGGTCGCCCGCGCCCGCCACCACGGGCGTTCCCGCGGCGAGACCGGTCACGAGCGCGACTTCGCGCGAAATCTCGCCCGTAACCTCGGGCGACTCGTAGGCGCGAGGCAAAATCCTGGCATCGATTTCGAGCGCGCTCAACATTTCCGGCGACCATCGGCGATGCGTGACGTCGAAGAGCAGCGTGCCTGAGGCATCGGAAGCGTCGGTCGCGAATTCACCCGTCAGGCGGAAGCGGACAAAATCCTTGGGCAGCAAGAAGTGGGCGGCGCGTTCAAAAACAGTTGGCTCGTGGTCGCGAACCCAGAGAAGCTTTGGAGCGGAGAAGCCGGTGAGTGCGGGATTTGAGACAAGTTGAATTAACCGGTCAGCGCCAACTTTGGCGGTAATCCAATCGCATTGCGCCTGGCTGCGTTGGTCGCACCAGATGAGGGAAGGGCGCAGGACAGAGTGAGTCTTATCCAGCAGGACCACGCCGTGCATTTGCCCGGTCAGCCCGACCGCCGCAACGTCTGAGCCTTTGAGATCGGCCTTTTCCAGTGCTCGCCGGATGGCAGTTATCGCAGCTTGCCACCAATCTTCAGGGTCTTCTTCGGCCCAGCCGGGCCGCTCCATCCGCATGGGCTGGTGGTCCGCCGTGGCCGCCGCCAACACGTGCCCGTCCGGGCGCGCGATCACCGCTCGCGTGCCCGTGGTGCCTACGTCGATTCCCATCAAATGAGACATAGAAAATCAGTGGGCGGTCGGCAGTAAGCAGTAGGCAGTAAAGACCCAAGCGACACGCCTCGAAGTCAGCTTACTGCTTACTGCGTAGTGCTTACTGCCTACTTTTCTTTTGGCGGCTCCCAAAGCTCAATGCGATTCCCGTCCGGGTCCATGATCCAGGCAAAGCGGCCGTATTCATAATCTTCGCGCTTAGGATCGATTTCCACACCCTCCTCGGCCAGGACTTTAAGCAATCCATCCAAATCTTCAACCCGGTAATTCAACATGAAATTGGAGCGGCTTGGGTCGAAATACTTGGTCTCCGCGGGGAAAATGCTCCACGCCGTCAACCCCTTCTTGCTGGGGTCGTCCTCTTCGCGCCAATGGAAAGCCGTGCCGGTGTTAGGATCGGCTTTAATTCCGAGATGGCGCTCGTACCACTCCAAAAGCTTTGCCTGATTGCCGGACTTAAAGAAAATCCCGCCGATGCCGGTGACTCTTTTCATCGATATGCCTCCTCGCTTATGTTCTAATTCCTATGCAGCGGGTTTCTCCCACTTTCCCGACTTAGCGGAGCGCTCCACCGCATCCAACACCGCCTGGTTCTTCACGCCGTCCGTGAAATTTGGCGATGGCATCGTATCATTTTCCAGCGCCGTCAGGAAATCGTGTATCGCGTGGACGAATGTGTGCTCGTAGCCGATGATATGGCCCGGCGGCCACCACGCGCCGACGTAAGGGTGAACGGCTTCCGTTACCTGGATCGTCTTGTAGCCCTGTTCTGCCTGCTTCACGGTGCCATCATAGAACTCGAGCTCGTCCATCCGCTCCAGGTTGAAGGCGATGCTTCCCTTACTGCCGTAAATCTGAAACGTGTTGTAGTTTCTCCGGCCGCCGGCAAAGCGGGACGTCTCGAATACTCCCACGCTGCCGTTCTTGAATCGAGCCAGGAAATTGGCGTCGTCATCCACGGTGACTTTGCCTTTGCCGCCTTTACCCTTCGCTCCCCACGCGCCCTCACCTTCGGTCGGCAACGGCCGCTCTTTAATGAATGTCGTCATGTGCCCTGTAACAGCTTGAATGTCGCCGTTCAGGAACCGCGCCAAGTCGATCGCGTGCGCGCCGATATCGCCCAGCGCCCCGCTGCCGGCGAACTTCTTCTCCAGCCGCCACACGAGCGGGAAATTCGGGTCCATGATCCAATCTTGAAGATAGGCGCCGTGGTAGTGATAAACATCGCCGATCTTCCCATCTTCGATCAGCTTTTTGGCGAAGGCGACGGCGGGAATCTTACGGTAGTTATGCATGATCATGTGCTTGACGCCCGCTTTTTCTACGGCGCGCAACATGCGCTTGGCATCTTGGAGAGTATTCGCCAGCGGCTTTTCGCAGATCACATGCTTTCCGGCTTGGGCGGCGGCAATGGCCATGGTGGCGTGGAGGTAGCCCGGGGCGGCGATGTCTACCACCTTGATGTCCTGGCGCGCGATCACATGTCGCCAGTCGCAATCCGATTCTTCCCAGCCGAACTGCGCGGCCGTCGCTTCCAGCTCTTCAGTGCACGCCTTCCCGCACAACACCTTCATGCGCGGCCACAAGCCTCCCGGGAAAAACCGCCGAACCTGGCGCCACGCATTGGAGTGCGCCTTGCCCATGAAACGATGACCGATGATGGCAACATTTATGTCTTTCATGACTGAATTCTCCTCGAACTGAAAAGTGCCATGTGGCGTGTGGCATGTGGCATGTGGATGATGTCTTCAACTTGCCACTCGCCACATGCCACTTGCCACTGGTTTCTACGCCCACCACATCTCTTTCAACTTCTCTTTAATCACAATCTGGTTCAGGAAATTCGCCGCCTTGGTGAAGCCCTCGTCGACGGACATCAGACTGTCCTCATGCTCGATGGAGAGCACGTCGTCGTAACCCACCATCTCGAGCGTCGAAACGAGGTCGCACCAGAAATCCGAATCGTGGCCGTAGCCACAGGTGCGGAAGAGATACGCGCGATGAATCTCGTCGCTATAGGGTTTGGTGTCGAGCACGCCGTTCACTTTGTAATTCGCGTCGTACATGCGCGTGTCCTTGGCGTGGACGTGGAACACGGCCTCGCCCAGGGCGCGCACGGCGGCGCAAGGATCGATGCCTTGCCAGAACATGTGGCTGGGATCGAAGTTGCAGCCGATGACCTTGCCCGCTTCGGCGCGCAATCGCAGCATGGTTTCGGGATTGTAGACGCTGAATCCCGGGTGCATCTCAATGGCGACCCGCACGCCATGGTCCTCCGCAAACTTGGCGCGCTTCTTCCAATACGGAATCACTTTCTGTTCCCACTGCCATTTCCACAAGTCCTGGAAATCGGGCGGCCAGGGCGTAGGCGACCAGCTCGGGAACTTGGCTTTGTCGGAATCGCCCGGGCAGCCGGAGAAATCGATGACGCGCGTCACGCCCAGCTTTTCGGCGAGCAGAATCGTCTTGCGACTCACCTCGGCGTTGGCTTCAGCGAACTTCTTGTTGGGATGGAGCGGATTGCCGTGGCAGCTCAAGGCGCTGATGGTGATGCCTTCATCGTCGAGCTTCTGCTTGAACTCTTTGATCTTGGCGGGCGCGCTGAGCCAATCGAGCTTCACGTGCGGGTCGCCGGGATAGTTGCCCGTGCCCAATTCGACGGTTCGAATGCCGAGCGGCTTGATCTTTGTGATCACCTCGTCGAGGCTGAGTTTGGCAAACAGGGCAGTGAAGACTCCGACTTTCATTGTAGGACTCCATTTCGACGGCGCGTGGTAGGGGCATGCCATGGCATGCCCCGACGTTCTTGGCGCCAGGACGAACCGCGAATGTCGCGGAAGAAAGGGTAAATCTATAAGCCGTGAGAATTGGCGTCAACTGAAAAATGGATGAGCTGCTAAAGCCTCGGACTTGCGAGGCCCTCGACGTGCGCGAGTCGACGCTGCCGGTCGTCAAACGTATAGAAAGTGCGAGCCTGCAAGAGCAGTGCGGAGGCGACGTGAAGAATGTCCAGGCTACGAGTGCCAAACCGCGCCGACCGCTTTTGGGCGATTCGCTTTGCCTGCTCATAAACTGTAATCGGCATAGCCTGGAGCGAATAGACTCCGTCGGCGACGTCCCGGCGGAGGGTCGCTCGCGCTAACTTCAGGGCCTCTGCGCTGGCCTGAGTTCGGAAGGCTGCCAGCTCCAGCGCATTGGCCAACTCGAGTTCCCCGAGCGGCGTCAAGAAGAGGGTAGGTTTGGAGGACATGATTCTCGCCGCCACGATCGAGTGAGCGTCAGAGAGGTATAATGAGATCAGAAAGCTGGTATCCGCGTAGTCGCTCATCAATAGGGCCCACGCTGCTCGCGCACAATCTCAGCCCCTGTGACGCTCGAAACCTTGTTACCGTACATTTTTTTCAGCCGCGCCAGGAAATCCGGCCAGTCGCGCGGGCCCTGGCGATTGACCGGTGTCAGGTGGGCGATCACCCGTTTTCGCTTGGTGATTTGAATCTTGTTCCCACCGCGCATCTCAGCCTCGATTTCCGGAAACCGATATCGCAGATCGCGAACGCTGGCAGTTTTCATGTGATACATACTACCATCACAAAATCCGAGTGTCAAGCTTGCCGCGGCAAGAATCGTTCTTGATTGGAAGTTGGCTCCGGGGTGTCACTCTTGAGCGGCTTGAAGAAGAGCCAGCGAACGAGGAGGTACCAGATTAGCAAGAGCACGAAGAACCTGATCATTTCGGGCCACGCATCTTGGAGCGGGAGGCCACTCGCGGCGTTGGAGCGCGCCATGAGCTCCCCATACTCTTTTCTCGCAGCCCACGCTGAAACTGGCGCGGCAAAGATGTTGACGAAGTGCATGACGGCCTGCGCGAGAAGATATCCAAGAGCGATCGCACCAACATAGCTCTCAACCAGCGCCCGCTTTAACCGCTCAAACATGGCGCCTTCTTAGTAGTGCTGCGCGGTATCTGCTCAGGGCGCGGAGCGGCCCCCTGCCATATGCCCAGCGCGACAATGCCCACGCGGGTTGGCTCATTGCGACATGCGGAGAAAACGCGGATGTAACGGAGGCCACAGTGCAACTCTGTGTCGCGTGCATTTATTTCTTGACAAGCTGTCCGCGTTGCGGTTACTCTTCAATTAGCAATTCCGGCCATGTAGGGGTGCCCCAAAACTCGGCTTGGGCAAAACAGAGCGTGGCCACGCGAAGGACTGTACCGTTCGGTACGGCCCGAGGGAGGTTGGGTGTGCGCCCCGCATTTGAAACCAGAAAATCGAAATTCGAAATCCGGCACGCCGCAAACGAGTTTGGAGTTTCCAGTCGGCAATGGCAACCGACAACGGGCATGTCTTCCTGCAATCGGAAATCGGGAATCAACAGTTTCGCGGGGGGTACCCCCCTATGTTTTTCTGCGGAACGAACCCAAGAAGTGCTTCAGAATCAACAAAAACATCTGGAACGAACCCGAGATTTGAGCGGTTTTTGGTGAAGTACGAACCCAAGAAGTCCTTTAGAATGAGTGGAGCTTGGGTTCGAACCCACGATTTAGGGGAAGGAACCCAAGAGCAAGCGCAGCCGAAGCCAATGTCGCTCAACGCACTGATAAGAAAGGTTTTGATTTGACTTGTAGCTCGGGCTGAGACAGGTGCTTCTGAAATGAGCTTCGCTTTAGACCTCGAAACGCGAAATTCGAAATACTGTCCACTTATGCTCGGCGCCGTTTTGGGGTCGTGCGTGTTGGCCGCTGCGAGCTTCACGGCTTTTGAGGCGGAAGTGGTCTGCGCGGCTGCGGTGGCGCAACAACAGCCAGCATCCGAGCCTCCAACTGATCGGCAAAGCCTTCCGCCGACCAACGATCCGAAAGAGATTGTTCGCCGCAGCCTGGATGTTGACCGGAAGGATTTTGAGCTCGCCCGAGATTACACTTACGAACAGCGGGTGGAGCTCACGGCCCTGGACAAGAAAGGCGCGCGGAAGCACCATGAGCTCTATACCAACGATGTCACTATCCTCTATGATGAGCCCTACGCCCGCCGCATTCGAAAAGATGACAAGCCTTTGAGCGAGAAAGAAGAGAAAAAAGAACAGGAGAAGCTTGACAAGTTTGTCGCCAAGCACAAAAACGAGAGCCAAAAAGAGCGCGAGCGTCGTCTGGCCGACGTGGAAAAGCGGCGGCAAGAGAGCCGAGCCTTTGCGCGCGATATCATCAACGCCTACGATTTCCAACTCGTCGGTGAGGACCAAGTGGATGGCAGAGAGGCGGTCATTATTCAGGCCACTCCCATGAAGGACTTCCATCCGACCCAGCCCCACGCTGACGTGCTTCCAAAGCTGCGAGGGAAACTTTGGATCGACAGAAACGATTACGGCTGGATCAGAGCGGAAGTGGAGACTCTGGATACGATTTCCTGGGGACTCTTGGTGATGCGAATTCACAAGGGCACCCGCATGACATTCGAACAAACCCGAGTGAACGATGAGATCTGGCTGCCGCGCCGGATTCTGGTGAACGCCAGCGCGCGATTTGCGTTGTTCATGAACGGTTCGTTTGTTTGGGAATCTAATTACTCCGACTACAAGAAGTTCACCAGCGGAGCGCGAATCCTGCCCGGCGTGAAAGAGGTGCAGACGAACAAATGATGAATGATGAATTATGAATGAACTCTGAGGAGGACGTTATGGCCGAGACTAGGAAAGGCTTGGCGAAGGTGCTAGTCGCGCTGGGAGCGGCAACAACATTCTTGTGGATACCGGCGAATATTGCTCAACAGGGCCAGGCGGTGCCGCAAGAAAACACCTGCACAATGGACCCTGATGGCACAGCACACATCACGCGCGTCGTGCCGGTGCCGGGGACGATCAGCCTGGAAGCGCAGAAGTCGATCGCACAGCCAGGACCTCCGGGTCCGGAGCCGTCGCTCGCCGAACGGCGCACCCGCACCGACGCCTTCCGCACCGCACGGTCGGCGGAAGCGCGAAAGCTTTACCCGGTGAACGTCGAGGAGAAGACGATCGGCGGCGTGCGGTGCGACATTATCACTCCGCTGGGGAGCGAGAAGCCTCGTCGTGTGCTCATCAACGTCCACGGCGGCGGGTTCAATTCGGATTCAGGCTCGCTCGTGGAAGGCATTCCCATTGCGAACCTCACGGGCGCCACCGTCGTCTCGGTCTATTATCGCCTCGCGCCGGAGCATCCCTATCCCGCCGCGGTGGACGACACAGAGGCGGTCTACAAGGAACTGCTGAAGACGACGAAGCCCGAAAACATGGGCGTGTTTGGAACCTCCGCGGGCGCGATCCTTACCGCCGAAGTCGCTGTCCGGCTGCGGCGCGACGGCCTGCCGCTTCCCGCTGCTCTGGGAGTTTTTTCCGGCACCGGCGACTTGAGCCAGCCCGGCGATTCAGACATGATTTTCACGCTGCGTGGATTTGACGGCCACCTCGCGCATCCCTCGAAAGGGCCGCTTGCCCGAGAATATGTCGGCTCGAGCAATCCCAAGGACCCGATACTCTCTCCTCTCTACGCCGACCTGCGAGGATTCCCTCCCACACTCTTCGTCACCAGCACGCGCGACCTGCTGCTCAGCGGCACAACAATCCTGCACCGGGCGCTTCTGCGCGCCGGCGCGGACGCGCGCCTTGTGGTCTTCGAAGCGCTGCCCCACGCCTTTTGGTATGACTATCACCTGCCGGAGACCAAGGAAGCGTTGGAGATCATGGCGAGGTTCTTCGATGAAGAGGTGAGGAACTGACTGTGAATTATGAATGATGAATTATGAATGATGAATCTGCCGGGCCGATGCCGATGGATTCAGGACGAAATCGGTGAGCACAATCCTATCGGCACCGGACCACGGGCGACTGACGACGGACAACGAACTAAATCTTGTACGCGCTGCGATACGGCGGATCGACGTAGGCGTTCAGCTTATCGGAATTCGTGATCCGCATGTTGGCGGTGTCCCACTCCAGCAATTCGCCCGGAAAGTGTTGCGCGATGCAGCCGAGCAGGAACGCCTCCGTCACCGGACTCTGGATTTCGAAGTTGGCGAGCGGGGCGGGCGCGCTTCCCTTGCAGGCGGCGATCCATTGATCGATAGCCTGGTCGTGCCGCTCCGCGCCTGGCTGCCGCCGCGGCGGCGCCTGGTACTGATATTTCGGCGACTCGGGATAGACCCGCGGATTCTCACCACTGAATCGGGCGAGGAGAATGCCTTTATCGCCGACGTACATGATGCCCTCTCCCTCCTCGCTGCCCAGGAACAATTGCTGGTCGCGATCCTTCAGGCCCGCAGGTCGCGGAGGCCGCAGACCACCGTCGTACCACGACATGCGCAATGCCGAACGGTTTCCATTTGCGGGGAAGTTCAGGTGAACCATGGACGCTTTAGGATAAGTTTCGTCCCAAGGTTCGCTGCTCGAAGCCTCCACGGAAGTCGGCGGAGTGAGATTCAGGATTTTGAATACGCCGGCAAAGCTGTAGCAACCCATGTCGCCGAACGAGCCGCAACCAAAGTCATACCAGCCGCGCCACACAAACGGCAAATACGCTTTGTTGAACGGGCGCTCCGGCGCCGGGCCGAGCCACATGTCCCAATCGAGGCCATCGGGAATCGGGGCCGTGCTCTCGGGCCGGCCAACGCCCTGCTCCCAGAATGGCCGGCTCGACCAGTTATGGACTTCGCGCACCTGGCCGATGGCGCCGTCAGCGAGCCATTCGGAGATCGTACGCGTGACGTCGGTCGAAGGGTTGTTGACGGTGATCGAATTCGCCACATTCATCTCGCGCGCCGTCGCGGCCATGCGCCGCGCTTCGCCGATGGAGTGGGTCATGGGCTTCTGACAGAGGACGTGCTTGTGCTTGCGCATCGCCGAGATCGAGATGGCCGCGTGCCAGTGGTCGGGCGTCGCAACATAGACAGCGTCCAAGTCCTTTTCCTTATCGAGCAATTCGCGCCAATCGGCATACGCCGCGCAGCCATGGTACGCGCCCGCGGCGGAGCCGCTCCGCGAGCCGTAATAAGCTTCGACCAATCGCTTGGCGGGCTCGCGGCCGCCAATGCCGACGCTGGTGCGGAAGGTGTGACTGAGTTGCGCCTGGCCGGGCGAGACGATGTCCGCGCCCCAGTTTTCGTAGCCGGGCCCGAGCAGCCGCCGCGCGTCTTCGATGATGCCGTTGTCGCTGTACTCGACGTAATCCTTGCTGCTTTTGTTGCAGTCGCACACCGCGACCACTTGCACGTCAGGCCGCGCCAGAAGTTCCATGGTGACCGCAAATCCCTGGTGTCCCATGCCCACCGCCGCCAGCGTGACGCGATCGCTGGGCGGAACGTAACCCGCACCGCCGAGCACGTGACGCGGAAGGATTGTGAACGCAGTCGCCGCCGTCGCGGTGCCAACAAACTCGCGGCGCGTTACCAGATTCATTTTCTTGTTCGTCATTTCAGAGCCCTCGCTTTCTCAACATTCCTTAAGAAGTCAGAGTACCCATGGATTGCCGCCCCGCCGGTAGCCGAACCGCGGCCCCCATTTTGGCATTCAGTCCGACCACTCGACTATCGATTTCCTTGATTAGAAGTTTATTTCAGATTAAGGGAAGAAAATCAAGTGGGAGGTTCTTCAGTTGGTCAGTGCGTCAGTCACTCAAATGGTTGGTGTTGGGCTGCTCAAAACGGGCACCTGCAACCAGCCTCCGCGGGCAACTAACAAACTGAACTCCTTTCGGACTAAAATACTGATCAACTTCACTTGAACTGCGGCGCGGCCCGACGGTATGCGGTTTCGACATCGTTCATTGCTGCCTGAATCCCGGGCTTCACATCTGGCCAGGCTTCCTTGCTGGAGGTCTTGAATTTGTCAAGTGTCACGCGAGCGGCTTGGCGCTTTTGCTCGAGCTCGCTGGACTTGACTAACGTCCATGAGGTCTCGTCCCGCAGCAATCGAGTGAGGAGCGCTACGTGCATGGCGTGGCCGCCTCGCTTGGCGACGACGTGCCCGATGATGGGATGTCCGAACAGCGCCAAGTCGCCGACGACGTCTAAGATTTTGTGGCGGCAGAATTCATCGGGGAAGCGCAAGCCTTCCGGGTTTACGATTCCGTCGCGGGTCAGGACGACGGCATTCTCGAGCGATCCTCCGCGAATCAGATTGTTCCTACGCAGCATCTCGACCTCTTCCGCAAAGCCAAACGTGCGCGCAGGAGCAATCTCCTCTTCGTAGCTGTCCTTGTCGGGCTGGAATTCCAGGGTCTGGTTTCCGATCAGCGGGTGAGCGAAATCGATGGAGTAAGTAATGCGCGGAACGTCTGAGGGATAAACAGCAATCCCCTTCGCGCCGTCGACCACTTCGATAGGCGTCAGGACCTTGGCGTACGCGCGCGCCGCGCGCTGGCGCTTAAGTCCCGCCTGCTGGATCAGCTTGAGAAACGGAAGCGCACTGCCGTCGAGAATGGGAAGCTCGAGGTTGTCGGTCTCAACCACGACGTTGTCGAGTCCGGACGCAGCCAGCGCCGAGAGCAAATGCTCGGTGGTGGAAATCAGGACGCCCTGTTTCATTAGGCTAGTGGCGTAGGCCACGCGCGCCACGTTGTGCACGTTCGCTTCGATCGCGAAGCCGTCAAGGTCGGTCCGCTTGAAGACGATCCCAGTGTTGGGCGGGGCAGGGCAGAGACGCACGTTCACCTTCACGCCGGTGTGCAGTCCGACGCCCGCTATGGAGACTGGGGAGGAGATCGTGTGCTGGCGATCCAAGGTCGTCATCGAGGTCGAAGCTTCTCAAGCACCTTTCGTTCCAATTCGCTGGCATGATGCTAACTCATTTAGCGTCAAATACGTACGGAAATTCACACAAACCCGAGTAAGCTCCGCGTGTGGCAATATTACCACACTCGCGTGCCAACTCGTCTCTCCACCCCCAGGAACAAGGGACCAAGGACAATGGACCAAGAACCAGCAACGGTGTTCATGTACAATGGAAGGAGATTCAGGAGAGCGAACTTGGCCGAGTCCACACAAGCTCCAAAGCTGTTCCTGGTCGACGCGATGTCGCTGGTGTTCCGGGCGTTCTTTGCGCCAATGCAAATGTCGCTTGTCTCGCCGAGTGGCATGCCGACCAAGGCCGTCTACATTTTCCTGCGAACCTTGCGCAAGCTTATCAAAGATCACCAGCCTGACCACATCGCCGTGGCTTTTGACACCGCTGCTCCAACCTTTCGCGACAAGGTCTTTGAACAGTACAAGGCCAATCGTCCGGAATTCCCGGAAGACCTCAGCGTTCAGCTTCCTTACGTGAAGCGTTTTTGTGAGGCGCTCAGGATCCCTCTGGTCGAGAAGGAAGGGTTTGAGGCAGACGACATCATCGGCACGCTGGCGAAGGAAGCCAAGGGAAAAGGCTTCCAAGTTCTCATCGTAAGCGGCGACGAGGATTTGTTTCAGCTTGTGGGCGGCGGCGTGTACGTCTTGAAGCCGTCGCGAGGACCCACGGCTGAGGAAACGCTCTGCGATGCGCCCAAGGTGAAGGAAATCCTTGGCGTCGAACCGGGGCAGGTGGTGGATTGGCTCGCACTGACGGGCGACCCCAGCGACAACATCCCGGGCGCGCGGCCGCTGCCCGGCAAAGAGCCACCCATTCCTGAAGGCGGAAAGAAGCGCAGCTACATCGGACCCAAAGGCGCAACGGAACTGATTCAGCGGTTCGGATCGCTGGAAAAGGTGCTGGAGAATTTCGAGAAGGTGGAAAAGCAGAGTTATCGGGAGGCGCTGCGCGACTACCGCGCCGAAGCGCTGCTGAGCCGCGACCTCGCCACCATCCGCACCAACGTGCCACTGGACTTCACGGTTGATGAGCTGGAGCCTTCGACGCCCGATCTGGCTCAGGTCACGGCGCTCTGCCAGGAATTGGGCTTCACGAAATTGCTGTCGGAATTCCTGGAGCAGGCGCCGCCCGTCCCGCAAGGCGAAATCGCAGTCGAGGCTGCGGAGCTCGGAACGCCGCAGGCGCTCAAGCGGTGGCTGGCGGCGCTGGGCCCGCGCCAGCCTTTGGCCGTGGCGATGGCGGTAGACGGCGAAGAGGCCTACAGCGGCCGCCTTTCGGGCTTGGGACTTGCCGATGGAAAGCGGCTCGCCTCTGTGCCGCTCGACGAAGCCGATGTGTCGGCTGATCCCGCCCTGCGGGACGCCGCAGCCCCGGTTCTTTCCGACCCATCGCGGCCCAAAGCCGTTCACAACTCGAAGCTCCTCAGACTTCTGCTCGGCAAGGCGGAGATCGCGCTCGCGGGAGTCACCGACGACACGATCCTTTATGCGGCTTTGCTCGAACCGCTCGTCACCAACCACTCGCTTCAGGACGTCGCCGTGCGGCGGCTGGGCCGGCGGATGTCCAACTCGCTTGCGGAGGCCGCGGCGACCACGCAGGAGCTCGCCACGCTGCTCGCGCCCGAGGTTGATCGGGAAGGCTTGAAAAAACTCTACGACGAAATCGAGCTGCCGCTGAGCGAAGTATTGGCGTACGTTGAAGCCGCGGGCGTCCTGATTGACGCCACCATCCTAGCGAAGATGTCGAGCGAATTTGAGAAAGAACTGACCACGCTCACCCATGAAATCTACGACCTCGCCGGCCAGTCATTTGATATCGATTCGCCGAAACAGCTCGGAGAAATACTGTTCGGCAAATTGAACCTGCCGGGCGGAAAGCGGTTGAAGAAGAGCGGCCAGTATTCGACCGACGCCACGGTGCTCGAATCATTGGCCGAGCGTCACGAATTGCCGCGCAAAGTCCTCGAATACCGAACGCGCGCCAAACTGAAGTCCACTTACGTTGACGCGTTGCCAAGATTCATCAACCCCGCTACCGGGCGCTTGCATTCCAGCTTCAACCAGGCGGGCGCGCGCACCGGACGGCTCTCTTCTTCCAACCCGAATTTGCAGAACATTCCAGTCGACGACCGTTTCGGCTTGCTCATTCGCTCCGCCTTTGTGGCGGCGCCGGGCCATCGTCTGATTTCGGCCGATTATTCTCAAATCGAATTGCGCGTGCTCGCCCACCTTTCCGAGGACCCGCTGCTCATCGAGGCGTTCACCCGCGACGAGGACATCCACTCCCGCACCGCGCAGGAAATCTTCGGCGTGCTGCCCGCCCTGCAAACGCGCGAGCACCGCAGAATGGCGAAGGCCATCAATTACGGGGTCATCTACGGCTTGAGCTCCTTCGGCCTGGCGGGCCGCACCGGCACCACCAAAAGCGAAGCGCAGAAGTACATTGACGAATACTTTCGCCGCTATAACCGCGTGAACGCTTACCTGGAGCGGTGCCTCCAGGAGGCGCGCGAGACGGGACGCGTACGGACGCTCTTCGGGCGCATGCGTCCCATCCCAGAGATCAACAGCCGCGATGTGCCCGCGCGCAACCGCGCCGAGCGCGAAGCCATGAACACGCCGCTGCAAGGTACGGCCGCCGACCTGCTGAAGCTGGCCATGGTGAAAGTCCACGCCCGGCTGCGACGGGAGAAGCTTGAGACTCGCATGATCCTGACCGTCCACGACGAGTTGGTGTTCGAAGCGCCGGAAAGGGAAGTGGACGCGGCACGCGAAATCGTCAAGGCCGAGATGGAAGGTGCCTGTCCGATGAAAGTCCCACTCAAGGTTGATATCGGGGTGGGCCAGAATTGGCGGGACGCGAAGTAATTTCAATGGGACCTCGCCTCGCGCCCGATGCGGCTAACAAACGGACCCCTCCCGCCGTCAAATAATGCAACCGATGTGTGGGTTTTTGCGTAGTAGTCGAATGGGCGCGGGAATTATGAACTCTAAATTGTCGATTATGAATGAAGAAGCCCGAGCATTCCCCTGTCCTCCTGTTCACAATTTAGAATTGATAATTCATAATTCCGACCGATGCGTGGAGTGAACATATGGCGACACTTACACAAGACCTCCGCTACGCCTTCCGCATGCTCGTGAAGAATCCCGGCTTCACGATCGTCGCGGTGTTGACGCTGGGTCTGGGCATCGGGGCGAACACCGCCATCTTCAGCGCCCTCAACGCTCTCTTTCTCCATCCCGCCGGGATACCTGATCCCCAGCGTCTAGTCGCCATCCGGGTGAAATACGACAAACTGAATCTGAAAAGCATTGTCATTTCGCCCACGGATTTTGCCGACGTGCGAGACAGCAAGAAGGTTTTCACGTCCGCCGCAATGATGGAGGGGGCGGACTTCAGTTACACCGCCAGCGATCTTCCCGAACGCCTGATGGGCGCGCGCGTGACGTGGCAGTGGTTCGAGACATTTGGCGCAGCGCCGCTCCTGGGCCGGACATTTCATTCCGAGGACGATCTGCCGAACGCCAACATGGTGGTAGTCCTGTCGAATGGCACGTGGCGGCAATTGTTCGGCGGCGACGGGACCATCGTTGGGAAAACCATCCAGCTCAATCAACAGCCTTACAAAGTGATCGGCGTCATGGGGCCGGAATTTGATTGGCCGAATCAAGCGCGCTTGTGGGTCCCGCTCGGGCTTCCTCCCGGCGAATACGGACCCGAGAACCGCTTTAACGAGGAATTCTTTGCGGTGGCGCGAATTGAGCCGGGAGGAACTGCCGCGCAAGCGGACGCTTTTGTGAAGGTCCTTGGCAACCAGGCGGTTCAGTCGAATGCCGAAGCGGCCGCCTACGCCAAGGACTCTCAGTGGGGAATGTTGGCGCTGCCCTTCACGGAATTCGTGTTCGGGAGCCTGAAGACCCCGATACTCATTCTGCTCGGGGCAGTGGGCTTCGTGCTGCTGATAGCGTGCGCGAACATTGCCGGGCTGATGCTGGCGAGGGCATCGGGTCGCGCCAAGGAACTCGCCGTGCGCGCGGCGCTGGGAGCCAAGCGGTGGGATCTGATTCGCCTGACGCTTGCCGAGAGTCTGTTACTGGGCGGCGGAGGAACGCTGCTGGGTTTCGCCTTGGCTCAAGGCGGGCTTCATGTGCTGGAAAAACTGGCGCCGGAGCAGAGCGGCGGAGTCTTGATTCAGACCGATAACTACGTTCTCGCCTTCACGATCATGGTCGGACTGCTCTCGGCCATCCTGTTCGGAATTGCGCCCGCGTGGCAGGTCTCGACGGTCCGAAAATTCGAAGCCTTGAAGGAGGGTGGGCGCTCGGGGACGGCCGGCCAGGCTCAACATCGACTGAGGGCCGTGCTGGTGGCGGGGGAAGTGGCCCTAGCCTTAGTGCTCCTGGTAGGCGCCGGGCTGTTTCTGAAAAGCTTGGCTCGTCTTCAAGAAGTGCAGCCCGGCTTCGACCCGCATGGTGTGATGAGCGCAGCGCTCTCTAACCTTGAAAACCGATATCGAGAGCCGGGCCAGAAGATTGCTTTCTATCGCGCAGTAACCGAGCGGCTGGCGACTCTGCCGGGAGTTGAGTCGGCCGCGGCGACGTTTCCACTTCCATTCAGCGGCGAAGGCGCGTCTTCCTCCTTCAGCATCGAAGGTCGAATCGAAGGGCCGGGTGACCCAGGCCCGCACAGCGACTTGCAGTGGGTGACGCCGGGTTATTTCTCGACGATGAAGATTCCCATCCGCGCGGGCCGCGTTTTCACGGACCAGGATCGCGAAGGCGCGCCGGCGGCGGTGGTGATCGACGAAAATCTCGCCCAACAGTACTGGCCAAACCAGGACCCGATAGGGAAGCGCCTTCGCCGCGGGAATCGATCAGAGTGGGCGACCATCATCGGCGTCGTTGACCACACAGATCGTTCGGCGCTAGTAGGCGACACAGGCAAGGGAGTTTGCTACTACCCAATCCCGTGGCAGAGCCCCCAGAGCGCCTATTTGATCGCCAGGACATCCGTCAGCCCGTCGAGCTTGGCCACACCCATGCGTGAGGCCGTACGCGCGGTCGATCCGCACTTGCCGGTTTACGACTTGACCTCCATGGAAGACCGCGTAGCAGCCTCGCTCGGCCCGCGCCGGTTCGGCGTGACCCTGCTCAGCTTTTTCGCGAGCATAGCCTTGTTGATGGCCTCGATTGGCCTCTACGGCGTGGTGAGTTATTCGGTGACGCAACGCACCCAGGAATTTGGCATCCGCATGGCACTCGGCGCCGAGAGCCGTCAGGTGCTGGGACTGGTGGTTAAACAGGGTATGCGGCTGGTCGGCTTTGGCGCACTGGCGGGACTGATCATCGCCTTCGCGTTGGCGCGGCTGCTTTCGAGCCAGCTTTTTGCCGTCAGCGCATTTGACCCCGTTATTTTTCTGCTAACGGCTCTCGTGCTTTCGATCATTGGCCTCGTGGCCTGCTATATCCCCGCCCGCCGCGCCACCAAGGTTGATCCGATGGTGGCGCTGAGGTACGAATGATGAATTATAAATTATGAATGATGAACTAGGTTGACGAGTTGTCTTTATTTATAATTCAGCATTTATAATTCATGATTTAAAGCGCCACCGGCGACCACCCGCTCTGATTTTCCTGCAGAGTGACCTTCCTTACCCTCGCCTGTGATGCTGGTCACTGTCGCTGGTTCATAGACAGCGTATTCTGTCATCGGGTGAGGCGGCGTCAGCCCGAATGGAGAATGAGCCTTTTCATCGCCGTCCCACCAGAAATTGGAATATGGAAATTGGAACCTGGCGATTGCGGATCGCAGGTTATGGGGGAGGGACAGGGGTGACATCAGGCGGTCTAAATCCTGATCCCTCATTGCTGAATTTCTATGCATGAACTATCGCTGGCCCAAGCCGTGATTGAGATCGCCGAGGCAGAAGCGAAAAAGCACAGCGCGCCTGCGGTCGCCACCGTCAAGCTGCGGCTGGGTGAGTTTGCCGGCGTGGTGCGCGAAGCCTTGGAATTCGGATTTGAGTTCGCAAGGCGCGGGACAGTTGCAGAAGGTGCACATCTGGTGGTTGAAAGTGTGCCGCTCAAAACCAGGTGCCCACAGTGCAAGACCGTAGGGCGACCGATCGAAGATTTTTGCTTGATCTGCCCGACCTGCGGGGGCGCCGTGGAAATCATCTCGGGGCGGGAAATGGAAGTTGAATATGTGGAGCTCGTGGAGGCCTCCGATTTAGAACTGAAGTCAAATGCGGATAAAGGGAAGCTAGAAGCTAGAATCTAGAAGTTAGAATGGAGAAGCCAGCAGCACCAGTACGGTCATTCTAGCTTCAAGCTTCATGAAGGAGGGGTTTCATGGAACGCGTGCAAGTAGTTGCGGACGTTCGTCGCAGTAATGACGAGGTAGCGGCAGAGAACAAGGCGCACTTTGAGGCCGCCGGCACGCTGGCCGTCAATCTCATGTCGGCCCCGGGCGCGGGCAAAACGTCGGTACTTGGAGAGACCATTCAGCGCCTCAAGTTTCTCTACAAGCTTGCCGTAATCGAAGGGGACCTTGTGACCACTTACGATGCCGACCAGATTCAGGCTCTCGGTGTGCCGGCGCACCAGATCAACACAGGCACGGTGTGCCACCTCGACGCGCGCATGGTGTCGAAGGCGCTCACCAGTTTTCCGCCGGATCCCGTCGACGTGCTGTTCATCGAGAATGTCGGCAATCTCGTTTGCCCGGCGGAGTTCGATCTGGGTGAACACCTGCGCGTGATGGTCTTTAGCGTCCCGGAGGGCGCCGAGAAGCCGAAGAAGTATCCCCTGATGTTCTTCAAATCGCACGTCGTCCTGCTGAACAAGATCGATTTGCTTCCCTATGCGGGGGTGGACTTGGCGGATCTGAGAAAGAATGTGTTGGACGTGAATCCCAACGCCCTGATTCTCCCCATTTCTTGCCGGACAGGCCAGGGGCTGAATGTGTGGACCCAGTGGCTAACGGATTGGATCTTGAGAACCGGTCGCAAAGCTTCGAGTGTGGCAGGGCGAATAGCATGATCGAGACTCTGGCAGCGAGTGCGGAGCGCCTTCAAGTCAGGATGCGAGGAGCGGTGCAAGGAGTGGGCTTCCGGCCTTTCGTTTACCGCCTCGCGAACGACTTGGGGCTAACGGGCTGGGTGCGCAATTCGAGCGACGGCCTGGTGATTGAGGTCGAAGGTCCGCGCGCGGAGCTCGATCGCTTTCTCGAGCGCCTCGCCTCCGAAAGACCGGCCGCGGCGCTCGTTCTCGAGACCCGGACTGCAAGGTCGGCCGCGACCGGCTGTCGCACATTTCAAATCCTCGCGAGCGACGAAACGGTTGAAAGAACTGCAAGCCTTCTGCCCGAGCTGGCCACGTGCCGCGAATGCCTGACTGAAATCTCCGATCCATCGGACCGGCGTTACGGCTATCCCTTCACCAACTGCACCAATTGCGGGCCGCGCTTTACGATCATTGAGGACATCCCTTACGACCGGCCGCGCACCACGATGCGGGGGTTCGCGATGTGTCCCGAGTGCCGGGGCGAGTACACCGACCCGGCGAATCGACGCTTTCATGCCCAGCCCAATGCTTGCCCTCGTTGCGGGCCGCGCCTGTGGGCCGAGACGCCTGGCAATGCTTCCGTGGACTTGACTTCGATGCCATCCGAGCACGCCATCGTGGAAGCCGGGCGAGTCTTGCAGCAAGGCGGTATTGTCGCTTTGAAGGGGATCGGCGGCTTTCAGTTGCTGACCGATGCGCGCCAGCCCGAGGCGGTCGAGCGCCTGCGCGAACGAAAGCATCGAGAAGCGAAGCCCTTCGCGCTCATGATGCCGGGCATCGAGATGGTCTGCCACTACTGCGAGGTGTCGGCGGAGGAGCAACGCTTGCTTGAATCGCCCGCCGCCCCAATCGTTCTTCTCAAGCCGAGCGGCGCGCCTGGGCTCGCGCCGGGGGTAGCTGAATCTTCGCCGTATTTGGGAGTCATGCTGCCTTACTCACCGCTCCATCACCTGCTGATGAGAGAGTTTCCGTTTCCCATTGTCGCCACCAGCGGCAATGCGAGCGATGAACCCATTGCCATCGAGAATCAAGAGGCGCGCGCGCGGCTGGGGGAAATCGCCGACCTATTTGTGATGCACAATCGCCCCATCGCGCGCCCGTGTGACGATTCGGTGGTGCGGCTGGTGCGCGGGCGCGAGAGTGTGATGCGGCGCGCGCGCGGGTACGCGCCACTGCCGGTTTTCGTGGGCCGGGATTTGCCTGCGGTCCTCGCCGTCGGCGGGCACTTGAAAAACACTGTCGCCATCGCGGTCGGCCAGCAGGTCTTCCTGAGCCAGCATGTCGGCGACCTGGACACCATCGAGGCGCGTGGCGCGTTCGAGCGCGCCATTGACGACCTCTGCCGGCTTTATCGATTCAAGCCCGAGCTTGTGGCTTGCGATCTCCATCCGGATTATGCGTCCACGCGCTGGGCGCGGGAGTCAGGCTTGCCCCTCGTTGCGATTCAGCATCATCAGGCACACGTCGCGGCGTGCGCGGCTGAGAATGGGATCGAAGGACCGTACCTTGGAGTCTCGTGGGACGGCACCGGCTACGGACTGGACGGCACGGTGTGGGGCGGCGAGTTTTTCCACGCCGATGGAATCGAGTTCGAGCGCATCGCTCACCTGCGGCCATTTCGACTGCCCGGTGGTGAAGCCGCGGTGCGCGAAGGATGGCGCTCGGCGGCGAGCTTGCTTTGGGAAGTGGGTGGACAGAGCGCCGCCGCTTTGCCGGCCCAGCGGCTACCGCTCCTCCGGATGCTCGAGCACGGCGTCAATGCACCGTGGACGACGAGCGTCGGGAGGCTGTTCGATGCGGTCGCGTCAATGGTCGGCGTCGCGGACGAGAGTAGGTTCGAAGGTCAGGCCGCCATGATGCTGGAACGCGCCATCGGATCGCTCTCGACCGACGAGTCTTATGAATTAGTGTCGAGCGGGGACACGGGCGACTGGGCGCCGTTGATCGAAGCTGTGCGGCAGGATGTCGCACGACAAGAACCTAAGGGGCTTGTCGCGGCCAGGTTCCACAACGCTCTCGCGAATTGGATTGTGACCGTTTCCGAGCGGGTTGGTGAGCGGCAAGTGGTCTTGAGCGGCGGCGTGTTTCAGAACGGGTATCTCGTGGAACGCACGTCAGCTCTGCTCGAGGCGGGAGGATTTCGCGTTCTCACGCATCGGTATGTGCCGCCGAACGACGGCGGAATCGCGCTGGGGCAGGCGGTGTTAGCAGTGGCTGGTGGCTAGCGGATTGCCGATTTTCGATTGCCGATTGCGTGCAGAAAAGCTTCGGTGATCGACATGCCTCAATCGAAACTCGGCAATCGGCAATCGTCAATTTTATGTGCCTGGCCGTGCCCGGAAAAATCGTCAGCATCACGGAAGAGGAAGGGCTTGGCCTGCGCCGCGGGAAGATCGACTTCGGCGGCGTAATCAAAGAAGCCTGCCTCGCCTTCACCCCCGAGGCGTCGGTGGGCGATTACGTTCTGGTACACGTAGGCTTCGCGTTGTCGGTAGTGGATGAAGCCGAGGCGCAGAAAATCTTCGAGACACTGCGGGAAATGGAGGAATTAGGAACCCAGGAATTAGGCATCGGGGATCAGGAACTATAAATTCGCAGTGGTAAGTGGCATGTGGCAAGTGGCAAGAGGGAGAATCCTGCAACTTGCCACTCGCCACATGCCGCTTGCGACTTTCTTCCCTAAATCCTAACTCCTGAATCCTAAATCCTACTCATGAAGTTCCTCGACGAATATCGAGACAGCGAGTTGGCGGCGAAGCTGGCGCAGTCGATCCGCCAGCGCGTGACGCGGCCGTGGTCACTGATGGAGGTGTGTGGCGGGCAGACGCACACCATCGTCAAGAGCGGCTTAGAGGACCTGTTGCCGCCCGAGATTTCGTTGGTGCACGGGCCCGGCTGCCCGGTGTGCGTGACACCGCTCGAACTGATCGACAAGGCCGTCGCCCTCGCCGCGCGCCCGGAGGTTACGTTCTGCTCTTTCGGTGACATGTTGCGCGTTCCTGGTTCTTCCAAGAGTCTGCTGGAAGCCAAGGCCGCGGGCGCTGACGTGCGGATCGTCTACTCGCCACTCGACGCGCTGAAACTGGCGCGGTTGAATCCCTCACGCGAAGTCGTGTTCTTTGCCGTCGGCTTCGAGACTACAGCGCCGGCCAACGCGATGGCCGTGTGGCAAGCCGAGCGCGAAGATATTCATAATTTCTCGGTCCTCGTCGCGCAGGTGCTGGTCCCGCCTGCCATGGAAGCCATTCTTGGGTCTGAGAATTGTCGAATCAACGGCTTCCTTGCCGCCGGCCATGTGTGTACGGTGATGGGATATGAAGAATACGAGCCGCTCAGCCGCCGCTGGCACGTTCCTATCGTCGTGACTGGGTTCGAGCCGCTCGATTTGCTGGAAGGAATTGACATGGCCGTGGCACAACTCGAAGAAGGCCGCGCCGAGGTTGAAAACCAGTATTCCCGAGCTGTCCGCCGCGAGGGCAATCGCCCCGCCCAGCAGCGGATTGCGGAGGTCTTCGAAGTCGGCCCTCGCAAGTGGCGCGGCCTCGGCGAAATTCCAGCCAGCGGCCTCCGGCTTCGTGAGCAGTACCGGGCATTTGATGCGGAGTTCAGATTTCAAGTAGGCATCGGCAGCGTTCAAGAGCCGAAGGAGTGCATCAGCGGCCTGGTGCTGCAAGGCGTCAAGAAACCTTACGAGTGCGACGCCTTCGGCACACTCTGCACTCCTGAACACCCGCTCGGCGCGCCCATGGTTTCATCGGAAGGTGCGTGCGCTGCGTATTATTTGTACCGGCGGGCGGCTAGATAAGGAAAGTCAAAGGTCAAAAGTCAAAAGTGCGACGGCAACACATTGTCTTCCGATCTTCAACCTTTGACTTTTGAAATTTGACTTTTGCCTTTTGACTTGTTCCTCTTAATGAGAGAGTTTTATTTGACTGACAGCGTGGTTATTCGATGAAAGAAGTGAATCTAAGCTGTCCCATTCCGCGCTCGAGTGACGACACGATTCTGCTTGCCCACGGGGGCGGCGGCAGGCTCACGCATCAACTTATCGAGAGAGTGTTCCTACCGGCATTTGCCAATGAACCGCTCGAGGCGCGTCACGATGGCGCGGTGTTGCGCTTGAACGGCTCGCGCTTGGCGTTCACCACCGATTCGTATGTCGTGCGCCCGCTCATCTTTCCCGGCGGGAATATTGGTGACCTGGCCGTGAACGGTACCGTGAACGACCTCGCGATGTGTGGGGCGCGGCCGCTTTACTTGAGCGCCGGTTTCATTCTCGAGGAAGGCCTGCCGATGGAGACCCTCCGCACCGTGGTCGAAAGTATGACGGCTGCTTCGCGGCGCGCCGGCATTACTCTGGTCACCGGTGACACGAAGGTGGTGGACAAGGGAAAAGGTGACGGCCTTTTTGTCAACACCGCCGGAATCGGAATCGTCGAGACGCCACTTAACATCACGCCAGCCGCAGTTCGCCACGGGGACGTGATCCTTGTGAGCGGAGACCTCGGCGCCCACGGCGTGGCCGTCCTCTCGGTGCGAGAGGGCTTGGAGTTCGAAGCGCCCATCCAGAGTGACACGGCGCCGCTGTGGGAACCGGTCGAAGCGTTGCTGAAGGCCGGAGTGGAAGTCCACTGCCTGCGAGACTTGACTCGCGGCGGCCTTGCTTCCGCCCTCAACGAAATCGCGGAGGCGGCGCGGGTGGGGATGACCATTTCGGAGGCTGCTGTGCCGGTTGCCGAAGTGGTGCGTGGCGCTTGTGAAATCCTGGGTCTCGACCCGTTCTACGTCGCCAATGAGGGGCGCTTTGCTGCCATTGTGCCCGAACGAAACGTCGAACAGGCTCTCGAAGTGATGCGGCGATTCGCTGTTTCTTCGAATGCAGCGCGAATCGGCGAGGTTCATGGCAGTAACCCGGGTACGGTCACCTTAAAGAGCCGGATCGGCGGCCACCGCGTTCTCGACATGCTCAGCGGGGAGCAGTTGCCAAGAATCTGCTGATTTTAGATTTTGGATTTTAGATTTTGGATTAGGCTATCGTCGGCCTATCCGGCAGAGAATCCAGAGTCTAAGACCCAATAACCGAGCCTTCGGGATCGAAGCGGCAGTGGCTTCGCACGGGCTTTAATCCAAAATCTAAAACTCTTGTTGCGCCTTGGTATTAGCGGTCACCGCCGCGTTGTGATGGACATCACCGCACGCTGTGCGCCAGCCGATACATCATGTGTGGTGACTGCTGGATTGCTGGAAGCTGAGCGGTGCTGGACGAATTGAGGCAAGTCTAATGGTTGGAGTGCTCATCATCGGATGTGGGAACCCGCTTCGCGGCGACGACGGCCTGGCGTGGCACGCTCTGGCGCAGTTGGAGCGGGAATCGGGAGTTCAGGGAACGGAGATGATCTCTTGCCACCAACTTATGCCTGAGCTGGCTGAGCATATCAGCGGCGCGACGCGGGTGATTTTCATTGACGCTCGGGTCAGTGAAGGGCCGGGACAGCCGGCCGGCATGATTGATGTCCGCGCGGTCGAGGCGGCGTCAGCCGCTTCCTCGCCCTTTGGCCATCACCTCGATCCCTCTGATCTGCTCGGTATCGCGAGCCGGCTGTATGGAAGCCGGCCGGAGGCTTTCGCGGCTTCGGTGGTGGGCGAGTCTTTCGACTATAGCGAGGAATTGTCCCCTCCCGTGCGGGCGGCACTGCCGGAACTTGTCGGCCGCGTCGTTGAACTGGTTAATGGCTCAGGCGAGGATATTGAGAGCCGAGAAACGAAACCGGAATCTGCTTTAGAATCAACAGTTACTATGAGCGGTTCACGTCCCTAATCCCGATTTGGGTCTTGGGCATGGGCGGGTGAGAGGTACGTCAGGGAAAGGCGCACCCGGATGGCGGATCAAGGAAAGGAAGCAGTGCCAGAGGAGCGATCGCTCTCGCTCGACGAAGAAGTTGTTGTCGAGCGCGACAATTTCCAGGCGCTCTTTGACGCCCTCGTGGCACGCGCGTACACAGTGTTGGGGCCGACGCTGCGCGATGGCGCCATCGTTTACGACGAGCTGAAGTCGGCTGCGGATCTGCCTGCCGGTTGGACTGACGCCCAGGACGGGGGAACGTATCGCCTGAGCCAGCGTCAGGATGGAGCTTTATTCGGGTACGCGGTGGGGCCGTATGCCTGGAAGAAATTCCTGTACCCGCCCGTGGTTCGCCTCTGGCAAGCACAACGCACCAAGGGGGCTTTTCAAGTCACCGAAGAAGAAAACCACGATGCGCAGAAGATGGCGTTTATTGGTGTTCGCTCTTGCGAACTGAACGCTATCGGCATCCAGGACAAAGTGTTTCTGGGCGGAGCCTACCTTGATCGAGACTACAAGTCGCGCCGCGAAAAAACTTTCATCGTCGCCATCAACTGCGCGCAAGCGGGCGGCACCTGCTTCTGTGTTTCCATGAACACGGGCCCCAAGGTTTCATCCGGTTTCGATATTGCCTTAACCGAGGTGATTGAGAACGGGCGGCATTATTTTGTGGCGAAGGCCGGCACCGAGACTGGCCACGAGATCCTGGGTGCGATTCCATCGCGGCCGGCGAGCGAAGCCGAACGCGCCGCGGCCCGACACATAGTCGAAAGCACCGCAGCTCAAATGGGTCGGAGCCTCGACACCACGGACATCAAGGGCCTGCTGTACCGAAATTACGAGCACCGGAGGTGGGACAACGTCGCGGCGCGCTGCCTGGCTTGCGCAAACTGCACGATGGTTTGTCCCACTTGTTTCTGCACGACGGTGGAGGACGTAACCGATTTGACGGGCGAGCACGCCGAGCGCTGGCGCAAATGGGACTCTTGCTTCACGGCGGATTTCTCCTATATCCACGGCGGCAGCATTCGCGCCACGCCCCGAGCTCGCTACCGCCAATGGATGACCCACAAATTGGCGACCTGGATCGACCAGTTTGGCACTTCGGGCTGCGTCGGCTGCGGGCGATGCATCACTTGGTGCCCGGTGGCCATCGACATCACGGAAGAGGTCCGTGCCATTCGGGAAACAGAGGCTGTGACCGTCTCACAGAAGGGGAACGACAATGGAGACTCTTGAGCGAATCTTGATCGAGCATCCGTTTTTTGCCGGCATGAAAGAACAGTACATGGAATTGCTGGTCGGCTGCGCGTCCAACGTGCGCTTCGACGCCGGCCAGTTCATCCTGCGCGAAGGGGAGGAAGCCAATAAGTTTTACCTGATCCGGCAAGGCCAAGTGGCGCTGGAAGTCCATGCGCCTGGGCGCGGTTCCATCACCATCCAGACGTTGGGCGCGGGTGAGATTCTGGGCTGGTCGTGGCTGGTGCCGCCTTACTATTGGAGGTTGGACGCGCGGGCCGTCGAGTTGACGCGGGCTCTGGCTCTGGATGGGAAATGCCTGCGAGAGAAGTGTGAAAAGGACCACGACCTGGCTTATGAGCTCTTGAAGCGATTCTCTCAGGTGATGGTGGACCATCTTACCGCAACGAGGTTGCAACTCCTCAATGTCTACGACGCCGATTGAATTCGTGGGTGACACGGGACGGGGACCCCTCCGGGGCCAGCCCGTGAACAGCCATGGCCAAGATGGCCGTGCCACCGACCCCATGCTGCCGCGTGCCTGTCGGGTCGAAAGAGTGCGGCAGGAAACGTCCGACACCTTCACCCTGGAGCTGGCGCCGGAAAACGGCGCGCCCGGCCTGGTCTTCGCGCCGGGCCAGTTCAACATGCTCTATGCCTTTGGAGTCGGTGAGGTGCCCATCTCCATCAGCGGTGATCCCGCAAAGCCTGAGGTCCTGGTCCACACCACGCGTGAAGTGGGAATGGTGACGCGCGCCATGCGCAAGCTGAAGGCCGGGGACGCGCTCGGGGTGCGGGGCCCTTTTGGCGTCGGGTGGCCGGTGACGGAGGCCCGTGGCGCCGACGTGGTGATTGTCGCGGGCGGCATCGGCCTGGCGCCGCTGCGGCCGGCGCTGTACCAGGTGCTGGCGGCGCGCAACTATTACGGCAGAGTCGTGCTGCTCTATGGCACGCGCACTCCGGCGGATATTCTTTACCGCCGCGAGCTCGAGCACTGGCGCTCGCGCTTTGACCTGTATGTCCACGTCACCGTGGACCGGGCCATCGGTGATTGGCGAGGGAACGTGGGCGTTGTGACCTCGCTCATCCCGCGCGCCCCCTTCGACCCGGGCAGCACGGTGGCCCTGGTCTGCGGTCCCGAAGTCATGATGCGGTTCACGGTGCAGGAGCTCGAACGGCGTGGCGTCTCCACCGAGAACATTTACATCTCCATGGAACGCAACATGAAGTGCGCCGTCGGCTTCTGCGGCCACTGCCAATACGGGCCCACGTTCATTTGCAAAGACGGCCCCGTTTTCAGGTACGACCGCATTCGGCCGCTTCTTGCCATCCGGGAGATTTGAAATGGCCGCGACTGAGAAACCGAAGCTCGCCGTCTGGAAATTCGCCTCCTGCGACGGATGCCAGTTGAGCTTGCTGGACTGCGAGGATGAACTGTTGGCCGTGGCCGGCCAAGTGGAAATCGCCAATTTTGTCGAAGCCTCGCGCGCTGTAGTCAAGGGACCTTACGACATTTCGCTCGTGGAAGGGTCCATCACCACGCCGCACGACGCGGAGCGCATCCACCAGGTGCGGCGTGCGTCCAAATTCCTCATCACCATCGGCGCGTGCGCGACGGCGGGGGGCATTCAAGCTCTGCGCAACTTCAAAGACGTTCGGGATTTTACCTCGCTAGTCTATGCCACGCCGCAGTACATCCAGACATTGAACAAGTCCACGCCGATCGTGGACCACGTGCGAGTGGATTTTGAGCTGCACGGTTGTCCCATCAACAAGCTCCAGCTTGTTGAGGTCTTGAGCGCGTTTCTGAACGGGCGCAAACCGAACACGCCCGCGCACAGCGTCTGCGTCGAGTGCAAGCGGCGCGGGACGGTTTGCGTCATGGTGGCGCAGGGCACGCCCTGCCTCGGACCCGTCACCCACGCCGGTTGTGGCGCGCTGTGCCCCAGTTATCAGCGAGGCTGTTACGGGTGCTTCGGGCCGATGGAGACCCCGAACACCGGCTCGCTCAGCGAAGGCTGGATTCGTTTGGGCGCCAAAGACCCGGACCTCGTGCGTGCGTTCCGCGGGTTCTACGCTTACGCCGAGGCGTTCCGCCGGGAGAGCGAAGCTCATGAAAACCAAAACCCTCAAAGTTGATTATCTGGCCCGGGTGGAGGGCGAAGGCGGGCTTTACGTCAAGATCCGCGACCAACGGGTCACCGACGTGAAGTTGAATATTTTTGAGCCGCCGCGATTTTTTGAGGCTTTCCTGCGCGGCCGCAATTTCCGCGAAGCGCCGGACATTACGGCGCGCATTTGCGGCATTTGCCCCGTCGCTTACCAGATGAGCGCGGCGCACGCCATGGAAGACGCTTGCGGCGTGAAAATAGACGGGCAACTGCGCGCCCTGCGCCGGCTCCTCTATTGCGGCGAATGGATTGAAAGCCACACGCTCCACGTCTACATGCTGCACGCGCCCGATTTCCTCGGCTACGAAGACGCCATCCAGTTGGCCAAGGATCATCCCGATGCGGTCCAGCGTGGCTTGAAGCTCAAGAAGATCGGCAATGAAATTGTCACCGTGGTGGGCGGGAGGGAAATCCATCCCATCAACGTTCGCGTGGGAGGCTTTTATAAGGCGCCCGCCAAGCGTGATCTCGAGCCGTTGGTCGAACGATTGAAGTGGGCGCGGGATGCGGCGCTCGAAACCGTGAAGTGGGTCGCCGGGCTGCCCTTTCCGGAATTCGAGCGTGATTACACATTCGTCGCGCTTCGCCATTCTGACGAATATCCGTTCAACGAAGGCCGCCTGGTGTCAAATCAAGGGCTCGACATCAGTGTCCGTGATTACGATTCGAACTTCACCGAGGAACACGTTGAGTACTCAAACGCCCTGCACTCGACGATGAAGGGTCAGCAGCCGTACTTTGTGGGTCCACTGGCGCGCTACAGTTTGAACTTCGATCGCCTCTCCCCACTCGCCCAGCAAGCGGCGCGCGAAGCCGGCCTGGGACCGACGTGCTCGAATCCGTTCAAGAGCATCATCGTGCGCAGCGTCGAAACGGTCTACGCCTGTGACGAGGCGCTGCGCATCATCGACGCCTACGAGCCGCCGGAAAAATCGTGTGTCGAAATCGAACCGCGCGCCGCCACAGGTTACGGCTGCACCGAGGCGCCGCGCGGAATTCTCTATCACCGCTACAAGATCGACGCTCAGGGCAACATTCTGGACGCGAAGATTGTCCCGCCCACGTCACAGAATCAAAAAACCATCGAGCAGGACTTGTGGCACTTCGTGCCCCAGCACCTCGACCTTCCTACCGAGAAGTTGCAGTGGCAGTGCGAGCAGGCGATCCGCAACTACGATCCCTGCATTTCGTGCGCTACGCATTTTCTGAAGCTTGAAATCGATCGGCAGTAGGGGTGGGGCTTGCCCCACCCCTTTGGGCACAAGAGGGTACGGCAAGCCGTACCCCCACATCATGGAAAGAACTGTTTTGGTGATCGGCATCGGCAACGAGTTCGGCGGCGATGACGCCGTGGGACTCGCCGTCGCTCGCCAGTTGAAGCAAATCGTTCCCCGTCAGGTCACCGTCCTCGAGCACAATGGAGACGGCGCGGCGCTGATGGAATTGTGGAAAGGCGCGGACGTAGTCATCCTGATCGACGCCGCAAGCTCCGGCGCTCGGCCAGGCGCGGCCCACCGCTTTGATGCTACGGCGGCACCGCTTCCTGCCAAAATGTTCCGCCACTCCAGTCATGCCTTCGGCGTTCCCGAGGCCATCGAAATGAGCCGCGCCCTGGATCAGCTTCCGTCGCGGCTCATCGTCCTAGCTATAGAAGGGTTGAACTTCGCAGCGGGCGCCGCACTTACACCAGAAGTCGAAAGGTCCATCGCCAGCGCGATCGAGCGTGTGCTTCAGGAAGTCAAAGGGATGATCGAACCATCGGTTCATTGAACCATTGATTCATTGAAGGACCGTGATTTGCAGCACTGCGTCAACGGGGGCAGTGAATGAATGAGCCAACGACTCAATTCTTGCAGCGGACAACTGGCAACCGGCAGGGACCACGGCCCAAGTACCAAGGCCCAAGTACCAAGGACCAAGGACAAAGGACAAAGGACAAAGGACAAAGGACCTTTGTGTTCTGCGCTCCGTAACTTTTCCTGCTTGCCCACAGTTTATGTATAGTGAGGGGCGATGAGCGGGCGAGGCTTGGCGTCAAAGGTGTCGCTGCCGGAGGCTGACGAGCGGCTGCTGGTGGAAGCTGCGCAGAAAGACCCGGCTCAATTCGGCGAGCTCTACGAGCAGCACTTCGAACGCGTCTACGCCTATATTGCGCGGCGCGTCGGCGACCGCGACCAGGCCGAAGACCTGACCTCCGAGGTATTTCACCGTGCGCTGGCCAATTTGCCGCAATTCGAATGGCGCGGCGTGCCTTTCGCCGCATGGTTGCTAAGGATCGCGGCCAACGCGATTGCCGATCGCTTCAAACGCGCCGCCCAAGAGCGCCAATTCTACAACCTCGACGATCCAGGTGAGGTGAGCTCCGATGAAATCGAGCGCCGCGCCTGGCTCTTTCGCCTTGTCGATCGGCTTCCGGCGGACCAACGCCGCGTCATCGTGGCGCGGTTCGCCGAACAGAAGAGCATCCGTGAAATCGCGAGCGAGTTGGGCCGCACCGAGGGCGCTGTGAAGCAACTGCAATTCCGCGGTCTGGAAAAACTGCGGACAAGTATGGGTGAGACCAATGGCTAAGCTGAGCTTGAGCCAACAAATCGACCAGTTGGTGGAAGCGATGCTCGCTCATCCCAATTCCGAGCTGCCGCCCGCCGACGAGCGGCTCAGCGCGCTGCTGCGAGTCGCCACTCAATTGTGCCTGCTTCCGCGCCCGGACTTCAAAGCACGTCTTAAATCTGATCTCGAAAGGAGAGCACTTATGGCAACTACAGCGAAGACTGCCCCCGCAGCTAGCAAGGTGAAACCTATTCCCGAGGGCCACCACAGTGTGTCGCCTCTCTTGTGTGTCAAAGGCGCGGCCAGCGCCATCGAGTTTTATAAGCGTGCGTTTGGCGCAACGGAGGTCACGCGCCTGTCGATGCCGGGCGGAAAGATCGGGCACGCAGAAATCCAAGTCGGGGATTCACGGATCATGCTCTCAGATGAGTTTCCCGAGTACGGCAACCGCAGCCCGGAGTCGATTGGCGGCTCGCCGGTGATTGTCCATTTGTACGTCGAGGACGTGGACGCTTTGGCCGCCCGAGTTTCGGCCGCGGGCATCAAGGTGGACGTGGCTGACCAGGACTACGGAGACCGGGCGGGACGTTTCACAGACCCCTTCGGGCACAAGTGGCACATCTCAACGCACAGGGTGGACATGACTTTTGAAGCGTACCTCAAGCTCTACGGTCCCGGCGGGCAGAAGGGAACCGGGTCGGGTGAGGAGCTGTTACAAGAATTGGCGAAAACGGCCAAGCCTATTCCCGAAGGCTTCCATACGGCGACCCCTCATCTGACGGTCGCGGACGGCGCCAAGGCCATCGAGTTTTACAAGAAGGCATTTGGCGCAGTCGAAAATGAATCGATGCGCTTCTCCGATCCGGATGGAAGAATCGCGCACGCGGAGATCAGGATCGGTGATTCTCCCATCATGTTGGCGGGCGAGGCGCCCGACTACGGTCGGCGCAGCCCGGAAGCCCTGGGCGGCTCGCCTGTGATCATCAGTTTGTACGTGGAAGACGTGGACGCGGTGGCCCGCCAAGCAGTCGAGGCAGGAGCAAAGGTGCTGATTCCGGTTGCCGACCAATTCTACGGCGATCGCGCTGGGCGATTCGCCGATCCCTTCGGCCACGTCTGGATCATCTCGACCCACATCGAGGATGTGTCGCCTCAGGAGATCGAAAAGCGCACAGAGGCTTTTATGAAGCAGCAGGCTGCCCAACGAGCACAAAAGGAAGCGACCCCCGGGAAGCCCACGCGCGAAGGCTTTCACACCGTGACGCCTTATCTCACTTCGCCGCAGGCTCCTGAGTTGCTCGAATTCGTAAAGCAGGCGTTCGGTGCAAAAGAGTTGTATCGAGGGACTGGAGGCGGGGGCGGCATGCACGCCGAGGTGAGGATCGGCGACTCCACGATCATGATTGGCGGCGGCGGGGCATGGCGCGGCACGCCCATGGTGACGGGCCTTCATCTGTATGTTCCCGATATCGACGCCGTGCACAAGCGGGCCGTTGAGCTTGGCGCGACAGTACTTCATGAGCCGATGGACCAAAGCTATGGGGAGCGCTCGTCCGCCGTCAAAGATTTGGCGGGCAACTTCTGGTACATCGCGACCCATTCTGGTCCCACTTACATTCCGGAGGGACTCCGCGACGTGAACGTATATCTGCTTCCGAATAGCGCGTCGAAATTGATCGGCTTTCTTGAAGACGCATTCGGGGCCAAAGAAATCGCTCGCTACCAGACACCGGACGGCAGGATTATGCACGCTGCTGTCAGAATCGGCGACTCGGTGGTCGAGATGGGCGAGCCGCACGGCCAGTATCCGCCCATGCCCACGATGTTCTACCTGTATGTGGAAGACGTGGACGCTCTGTATAAGCGCGCTGTGGGCGTCGGCGCTATCTCCATGAGCGCGCCCGCCGACCAGCCTTACGGCGACCGCGTAGCCAGCGTGAAAGACCTGCACGACAACGTTTGGTATATGGCGACACCGGTCAGACGCTGAGCAGTCAGCCATCAGCAATCAGCTATCAGCGATCAGCCGTCCTTCGAGGCCCCCCCGGGTTACTGAAAGCTGACGGCTGATAGCTGAGAGCTTTGGATCGCATTCAAATTCGTGGCATTGGAGACCTCCATGACCGCCAACGATTTTCGCCGCATGGCGCTCAGCTTCCCCGAAACGGCGGAGCGTACACACATGGGGCATCCGGATTTTCGAGTGGCGGGTAAGATTTTCGCGACACTTGCGTATCCCGACAAGAGTTGGGGAATGGTGAAGCTGACGCCAGAACAGCAGGAGGAATTCGTCCACGACGAACCGACGATCTTCGTACTCGTCAAAGGCGGCTGGGGGCGGAAGGGCGCGACGAGCGTGCGCCTGAAAGCGGCCAAGAAGAAGATCCTGCGTCTGGCGCTTGCCGCGGCGTGGCAAAATGCCGCGCCGAAGAGACTGATTAAGGAATTGCGATCGCCAATTCTCGATTGAACGGATGCATGGCCGAAGACAATTGTCCTGAGTGCGGGGCTCCGGTCGCGGGCGGGCGTGCGGGTTGCCAGGCGCTTTTCGAAGAGGTCGGACTTCGCGCTTTCAGTGACGCGCGGTACGGCGCGGTGCATCGACTGGTGGTCGATGCCTATGCGATGCAGCATCCCGAGCCTTACTGCCACTCAGCAAAGTCTTACGCCGCGCACCTCACCGGACTGTGTTGCGGCGTCGAGCGCGGCGGCAATCCCGGGGTTTATCGCGCCATCAACCAGTGGCTGAACGGGAAGGCTCCCATCGATAAACCTCAAGTGCTAACCTCGCGTGGCCAATTGACCATCGCTAACCTCCGAGTAGTGTCGAGCGCCGAGGAGCACATCAAGCGGGCGCGCGAATGGGCGAAGAGCGTCTGGGAGGCCTACGGCGCGCAGCACGAACTCGCCCGGCAGTGGATCGAGGCCGCGTTGAGAGTGAAAACCGTCCGTTGGGCTCTTGTCAGAAACTTGCCCCGCTGGCAAGCGTCCAATATTGTCTTTTTTTGGAGCGCGCTTTGCGTTAGAATCGCGCCCACATTACACGGATCGAACCGAATGGAGGTTTCCATGGCAGACGCAAAGTCCGTTTCGATCACTCGACTTATCACTGTTCCCGCGCTGATCACTTTGGTCGTGACTATTGTCCGCTTGGTGGGCGAGCTGCAACACTGGGGGAAGCCTTGGGTGGGCAACGAAGCTGGGGGAGGGGCGGCCCTGATTGGGATCTCCTGGCTGCCCATTATTTTCGGCCCGTACTTTGCGTGGAAGTTGGCCGCCGCCGGCGACAGACCGGCGAGCGGCGGCAAGGCGATCGGCTTCGCTTTCGTCAGCTTGGCGGTTTTTGTACTGGCAGGTTTCTCGACTCGCTTGACCCTGCGAGACCATAAACCGACCTACTTTACGCTTATCCCATTCGTGCTGATGTTGGTTGCGGCGTTCATCCCCCGCGTCGGCTGGCGTTCGTTGGGAAACACGCTGCTCGCTTACGCTTTCGCCGCGCGAGTCCCAGTCCTGGTGGTGATGTACGTTGCGATGTCGGCAAATGGCGGGCACGGGTGGGGCACGCACTACGATGCCGTCGACCCCATGTTGGCCCAGGCTTCGCTGATAACGAAATGGGCTGCTGAGGCGCTGGTGCCGCAGGTGACTTTGTGGATCGGCTGGACGGTGTGCCTCGGCGCAATCCTTGGCACGATCGTCGCCGCCGTGGCCGGCAAAACGAAGCCTGTTGCCCAGGCCTCAGCGTAAATTGCGAAGAGCTTGCCGCGCGGTGTTCGGAACCGTCTATCCTGGCAGTCTTCCCGGCAGTAACTGGCTGAGGAAGCGATACGCGAGGATAAAACCGTCCTTGCGCGTCTGGGGGAAGTCCGGGTCGCTGTCTTGGTGGGGCGAGTCCCAGAATTCGTCTTCGTGTTCGACGGCGAGGCCGCCGGTGAATCCCGCCTGGAGCAGCACCGTAATGAATCGAGGCCAGTCGAGTAGGCCCTGGCCCGGAATCCGATACCGCCACCAATTCTTGCCGTGAATGCCCACCTGTTCGAGCACCGGCTGAATGATTTCCGTATCCTTGGCGTGCCCGGCGTGAATTCGGTCACGAAAATTCCATGCCACCTGAATGGGATCGATGTACTGCCGAATAAAATGCGAGGGGTCGTATTCCAGCCCGAGCCGTTTGTTGGGCACTAGCTCAAACACTCTCGCGTAAGCGGCGGGCACAGTGGCGAAGTTGACGCCGCACGGATAATTTTCCCAGCCCGTGCGCAGGTCCAGCTTCTCCAGCACGGGCATATATTTTTCGTTGACCGCGGCGGCCAGTTCCTGGGCTTGCGTTTCCATGGTCGCGCCCGGCATCCCGCCGCTAAACGTTCCCACAAACTTACAACCGAGCCGGTGCGCGAACTCGAGGCAGCGAATGAACCGCGCGTGAACCTGCTCCCGCTTGCCGCGGTCGGGATCAATATGGTTCAGGCCCCCCATGCACTCAATGCTGATGATGCGCGCGCCCGTCTCCCGCGAAACCGACAAGATCCTATCGATTTGGGAATCGCTGAGCTTGTCGGGATCGAAAGAATCGTCGAGAGGAACAACCACGCCCTCATAACCGGTCGCGGCGGCAAAAGCGAGCTTCTGCGGTGAGTACGTGGTGATGATCGCCAGCTTGGGAAATTTTGTTTCTGGAGGGAAGGGAACTGGATCGGCAGGATGTCCGGCTGCCCCGGCGCGCCCAGTGCCCTCCGTTCCGGAAGATCCCGAAGCGCCGAGGGCGGCGGCTGAGGCGCCGCCGATTTTCAGGAAGTCTCGACGGCCCACTTGGTCGTTCTTCGGATTAGCGTTCATCACATCACCTCGGAGCCGGATTCTACCGCGACGAGGCAGCCGTGTGAAGCAGGTTGGTGTGAATGATTGCCCTTGATTGGACTAAAGCGTTCTGACCCTGATTGGGCTAAGCGGCTTGGCGCGTTTGGCGAGCTCGCGATCAAACGTCGAAAACCCGTCGGCGTTTCGGGCGCTAGCCAGGTGAAGGGCGTCGGCGAAATCCAATCCTTGCTTCGCCCAGTCCATTGCCAATGACACCGTGAGTTCGTCTTCAAAAAATACAGTAGGAATCCCCGCCAACTTCTGAAAGGAATCAAGAATATTGCCCGGTGAAAAGCCGTAGACCCTGCGGAGGACCCACTCCGTTTCGAGGAGAACTGACTTCGGAATCCAGACTTCGTTATGCGAGATGAGTTCGACGGCCCGCGCTGCTTGGTCGGCGTCATCACGAAGGAGATAGCGCACGAGAACGTTAGTATCGACCGCGAGCATGCCGAGCCTTCACCTCCTTGGTGATGCCCTCATCCATTTCCTTGAGAGTCTTTGGTCGGCCACGGTATTTCAGACACCCAAAGACTTCCTCGACGGTTGTTGGCTTAAAGAGTCGTCTCGGGCGCAAGATTACTCCGTCCTTTACCTCATCCACCGTAAATTCCGTGCCGGGTTGCCATCCCTTCGCGACTCTCACGGACTTGGGCAGCACCACTTGGCCTTTGGACGAAAGCTTGGTGATTTCCATGATCCTGACCTCGTCTCAGTAAGATTCCAGTAAGACATCATATCACCGGCGAAACGGCCGCGCAATCGATTTCGGCAGGATTCGTTGAGCTACGTCTGTGCAGCGCTGCCTTTCACTTCGAATGCCGGCGGACTTTAATTTCCTTCCCGACCTCGATGCTCATTAGATCCGCTCCCATTTCGAGCGGACCGGAATAAGTTTGGCGGGTCAGCCTGAGGATTTCATCATCCGTCCCGTTTCCGAGGATGACCACGTGCGAGTACACGGCCAGCCGAGGCTTGACGCGAGCGAAGACTTCGCCCGCTTGTTGAGGCGAGATATGGTGCGCCATCACGTGGCGCTCGTGCTCCGAACCCGCGAGTACCTTCGGATCCGCCAAGCACACCTCGTGAACCAGCACGTCCGCGCCCTGGGCAAAGCGAATCAGATTCTCCGAAAAGCGGGTGTCACCCGAAAGCACCACGGAGCGCCCGCCGTAATCAATGCGGTAACCGAAGGCGGGTCTCACTGGGCCGTGATCCACCTCAAAGGCCGTGACTTTCACTCCGGCGTTCTCATAGACCACGCCCGGAGCAATGTCTTTGGCGATGGCGCCCTGCGCCGGCCGCAAGTCATCCTGCTGGCGCATGCGGATGTCGAATTGAAATGCTTCGATGAGGTGCCCCATCATGGCTTTGGTGCCCGCCGGGCCCCAGACACGCAGCGGCACTTGCCGACCCAGCAGCCAGCCGGTGAGGAACAAATCCGGCAGGCCGACGATATGATCGGAGTGCAGGTGGGTGAGGAACAACGTGGTCACGTCGTTCCAGGGAATGCCGAGTTGCTGGATGCGCAGCGCGCCGCCACGGCCCGCGTCGAACACCAGCTTCTGATTTCCGGCTTCAATCAAAGTGCCCGGACCGAAACGATTCATCAGCAGATCGGGACTGCCGGTGCCGAGCAGCGTGACCTTGAAATCCGCGGCTTGTAGAGCTCTGGGACATGTAGACCAGACTGGAATAATGCAAGAAATGATAAGCAACAGAATTAAATATCGCTGCCGTTGATACGTCATGCGTCTAATCCTACGGAGGAAGTCTCCTTTGGTTGCCGGCCTGAAGGATTTCAGATCCGAGATTTCAGATTTCAGACCAAAACCTCAAAAGCTATACGCAATCCCCACGTCCAGGTGCTGGTTATTCCGGGCTCCGAGTGAAGATGCAAGACGCAGGATTCAAGACATGAAATCGGTGATGGTGATTTTGATTTCCAAGTCGAGATCCAGTATTCAACATTCAAGATTCAAGGCGAAGCATTTCGCGCACCTTTTGTGACAGGGCCTCACCCGTGAAGGGTTTCTGGATGACGGCGGAACCCGCACCGACATGGCCGTGGCGGATAACTTCATCGTCGGTATATCCGGTCATGAAGAGGACCTTCATCTGCGGACGTGCGAGCAACATATGTTCGGCGAGCGGGCGTCCACACATCTCGGGCATCGCCACGTCGGTGATCAACAGGTGGATGGGCTCCTTCTGTTGTTCTGCCACGGCAATTGCATCTGGCCCATTCTTGGCGACGAGGACGCGGTATCCTTTGGATTCGAGCGTCTGGTGAACCAACGTACGGACCGAAGGCTCATCTTCCACCAAAAGGATAGTCTCACTGCCGCCGGTCTGGATTGGCTCGCCGACTTGTTGAGTGGCTGGAAGGCCGCCGCGGTCCGTCGGCCGACGGACGCGGTCGGGAGTGTCGCCCCTACCTTCACTGTCGGCCAGCTTGGCGCTTTCATCAGCTCGCGGCAAACAAATCTTGAATGTGGTTCCGTGGTCGGGCTCGCTGGAGACCGAGATGCTCCCGCCACTCTGCCTCACGATGCCGTAGACAGTCGAGAGACCCAGCCCGGTTCCTTTTCCTCTTTCCTTGGTGGTGAAGAAAGGGTCGAAGATTCGTTTCTGAGTCTCGGCATCCATGCCCACGCCCGTATCGGTCACGGACAGCATCACATAGGGACCTGGTTTTGCTTCCTCATGCTCTCGGGCATAGGCCTCGTCCAGCTCCAGGTTGGCCGTTTCGATGGTCAGCTTTCCGCCGCGGGGCATGGCGTCACGCGCATTCACCCCGAGGTTGAGGACGATCTGTTCGATCTGGCCAAGGTCAGCACGGACACGCCCCAAATCCTTTCCCGGGACAACCACCAAGTCAACGTCTTCACCGATCAAGCGTCGCAACATAGTCAGCATTCCGGAAACGACCGTGTTCAAGTCCAGAATCTGCGGGGATAGAATCTGTCGCCGGCTGAAAGCGAGAAGTTGGCGCGTCAAAACGGTGGCGCGCTCACTGGCTCTGCGAATCTCAGTGACGGCGCGGTAGTGTCCGTCCTCAGGCTTCATGCGCTCGAGCAAGAGCTCACTATAGCCGCTAATGACCGTCAACAAGTTGTTGAAGTCGTGCGCCACTCCGCCCGCCAATAGCCCGATGGCTTCCATTTTTTGCGACTGTCGAAGCTGCTCCTCAAGCTGCCGGCGCTCGCTGACATCCCGAACGTTGCACTGAATCACCTTCCTCTCGCCGCTCCAATAAACATTACTGACAAACTCCACCTCTGTTCGCTTTCCTTCTTTGGTTTCGAGGGGCAAGTTCTCGTAACGAATGTACTCCTTCTCTTGCAAGGTCCGGAAGGAGTCCTTGGAGTTTTCACGATCTCCAAGCAAACCAATCTCCCAAAGTTGCTTCCCGAGGAGTTCCTGGCTGGAGTATCCGAGGAGCTTCAGCATAAACTCGTTTACATCGATAATCTCCCCGGTTTCCGCGTCCAGAATCAATATTCCATCCTTCGAGGATTCAAACAGCCGGCGGTAGCGGGTTTCGGAGGCGCGAAGTTCGTGCTCCGCGCGCTGGCGCTCGCTTCGAAGCCGAAGGTCCTGGATCCCGAAAGCCAGATCGGCGGCCAGATCAACGAGCAGGTGTACTTCCTCAGCGTCGAATGTGTCCGGGCCGGGGGCGTAGACCATCAGGGCGCCAAAGGCCTTGTCTCTCGCCAGCAACGGCAGAGCGGCGGATGAGGCATAGCCGCGGCGAGTCGCTTCTTCGCGCCAGGGGGCAAAGGCCGGGTCGGCAGAGATGTTGCGCATGATACTGGGCTGCCCGGTACGAATCGCAGTCCCGGTAGGGCCCCGCCCGCGCGCCGTGTCCGCCCAGGTAATTTTCAGCGTATCCACATAGCCTGCCTCGAATCCAGCGTGGGCGACAGGGCGAACGGTCTTCGCTTCGTCTTGCTCGGCGTAGCCCACCCAGGCCAGGAGGTAGGTGTTGTCGCGAATGAGAATCCGGCAGACTTCGTTCAGCAGTGCTGATTCATCGGTGGCGTGGGCCAACGCCTCATTGCAGTCGCTGAGCGCCTTGAGGGCGCGGTTGAGCCGGCGCATTTCCTTATCGGCTTTCCGGCGCTCGGAGATGTCGCGCGCCGCGGCGAATACTCCGATCACTTTGCCAGCGTCGTCCCGATAGACCGAAGCGTTGTAGAGCACCGGCGTGGTGTGCCCATCGTAGTGGCGGATTTCCAACTCACTATCCTGCGCCCAGCCGTCCCGGTACGCCTGCTGGTATCCCATCCAGGCCCGCTCCGGATCCTTGAAGTACGTCTTAAAATCCGTACCCATCAATTCTTTCCTGTAGTACCCGGTGGCGAGTTCCATCGCGCTGTTGGCATCGGTAATCTTGCCGTTCGGATCGATGGTGACCAGCGGGTCCAGACTGGCTTCGATCAGACTGCGGTTGTAGGCGCTGGCCTGCCGTAGCGCCGCTTCGGCGCGCGTGCGCTCCGTGATGTCGGTGGCCAGGTGGATGGCCGCGACGAGACGATGCTCCACATCCAATATCGGCGTGCAGGAAACAAGGCAAACCCTGTCTTGCACCTGTGCTTCTATCTCGCAGGTTTCGGTCGAGCCCGAACGGGACATGCTTGGAAACGGGCAGTTCGGAACTGGCTGCGTCGTTCTGTGGAAGACCTCGAAGCATTTCCTGCCCACCAGTTCTAACTCAGGCTTGCCGGTCATCTCCAGGGTGGCGCGGTTCACCGCCAGGATGTTTTGGTCCGGATCAAGAATCATCGCCGACTGTCCGACCGCCTGGAAGATCTCTTCCCAATCCCGGCGCGCCTGGGCCAGCGCTGCTTCCGCCCGCTGGCGCTGCTCGATATCCCGGTGAATCACCCAGATGGCGAAGAGCCCAAACGCCAGTGCCAACGCCGCTCCCAGGAGAATCACCCATTCCTGGCGGTTGTTCCCGATCAGCGCCTGAATGATCCTGTGCTGAAGCGCGACTACGATCGCCAGCATCGCCAGGGCCAGCCCAAAGCCGGCCACAATCTTTTTTTCCAGCGACAATCGCGCCAGGCTTTTCGCCAAGAGGCTCATTCGTGTTTCTCCGCAAAGACCCGCAGGCGTCCACGGCAGGGACTTCGGCTAGGGCTTCCAACGCCACTCCTGGTGGGCGTCCGCCGGGAACGCTCGTCTCCCGGCTGTTTATTCCCATAACGGTACATAGTGCTTGTGCGGAGGTCAGTATTCGCCGTCACACAGGAGTGTGACGAAGGGAAGGGCGCCCTGGCCGATCACGCCCGAAGGACAAGCGACTCAGGAGTCAGAATGGAGGAAGCGTCATCGCGTCCTTTTGGCCCGCGAGGAGTCGCGTCTGTGATCTCGGTGCGGAAGAGCCTCCAACACGGACGCCACGGAGAACTCAACGATCTCTATGTTGAGGGGCTCTGCCGCAGAGGGCGGTAGGGCCGAACGGCGTTCGGCCCAGGGCGAGCGGGGCTTGCCCCTACCTTGCCTCGGCCACCAACGGGTTGACAGCGTCTTTCGTGTTGGGCGGCGCAGCCTTCGGCGTTTTCGCTGGCGGCGCAGAATTCTTGCCCGCTCGAATCCGAGGGCGCGTGGCGCTCTTCCCGGCGAGCCTGGCCTGAATCACTGCCATCTGCGACGCCCAGGGCCGATCCGCTTCCCGATCGACTTCCCACACGCTACGAGGCTCGCACTACGAACGTTGGCCACTCCGAGCTAACGCTGACGTGCGGCCTCCGGGTTGGTAGCCGGTGATCTGACCACCATGGGTCGGGCTGTCTCTGTCATATCTTGCAGTCGAATGGCCTCGTACCCTTTGCGGCGGACTATGACCCGATAGTCGAAAGCCACATTCGACTTCCCCCCTCCCAGTTCACGCACCTCAAATGAGGTGGGCAATTTCTGCGCCACATACAATCCATTACAATCCCCGCCCGGAGTAAGGAAGACGTGATAGTCCACCTCTGCATTCACGGTCTGAAGGAAGACGGGATCAAGCGTGATGGTGGCCACGCCGGATGCCAGCTTACCGGAGCCGTAGTCCTCAAACCAGTTTTCAGGGGCCTCGACGGCGTAGAGAGCCACCTTCCGGCCACCGGCGATTGGAACCACCGCTGATTTGGTTCCGGAGCAATAAAGACTCCCGTTCGTATACATGTAACAATATGCCCCGGTGGTTGGGTCGCTGAGGTTGAATATTTCTCCGCTCAAACTCGCGGTATTATTGTTGACTATCAACGGAGCCCAACTCGTACTGTTGTTGACTCCTGCGAAAGCTACGCCTGTGGCAGCAGTTCCGTTAACCGCCTGCGTTTGGTTGCTCCCCGTCGAACTCGCATACCCAAACACACCAATCGACGCGGACTGGTCGCTCGTGTTCTTGCCCTGCACCCCGCTGTTCCCTGAGTATTGTCCCGTATTCTCCCCGAACAGAGCTCCATACTGCGTACTGCCCGTAAAGCTGCCCAGGACGGCGGTCACGTTTCCGGCGAAGGTGTCGTTGATATCGAGCCGCGCATAATCGCTGGCAGGATACCCCCCCAGGTTCGCAGTGTTCGAGGCTGTGATGCCGCTGAGGTTGGATCCGTTGCCATAGTAGTTATTGGACGCGTTGGAGAATGTCAGGCCACTGGAGTAGGTCCCGCTCAGAGCACTGGAAGGCAAGGTCCCGCTGGTGATGTTGCTGAAGCTCAAATTGGTCAAATTCGCGCCGTTTCCGGTGAAGCTGTTGGCCGAGTTGGTCAACGTGAGCACACCACTAAAGGTCAGTGGGTTGGTGTACGTAGCGCTTAATTGCGTGCTCCCCACAGTTCCGCTCAATTGGCTGAAAGCATAGTCGTTGGTCTGCGGCACGACGGCCCCGGTGCGACCGTTGAAGCTTGCCACGCCGCCTGCCGCGGCAGTCGTCTGGGTTGTGCCATCCGGGAACATAAACCCGCCCGTGGTGCTCTGGACCATTCCTACCACACTGAGCCTTTGCGCGGGCGCCGTCGTTCCGATGCCCACGTTGCCGCCGACTTGCGCTAGCCCGGGGTTCCAAGCCCCACCTCCCCCGTCATAGATCAGGAACCCTCCCGAGGACTGCGGGTTGAGAGCAAAGCGCTTGGCGCTGCCGGTGAAAATCGAAAACCCGGTTGCGGAGTCCGCCGCGGTGCTGAGGGTGAGCCTGGAGCCGACTTGGCCGGACATGGTGGGGTCGGCCGTGCCGATGCCCACGTTGCCGCCGACTTGCGATAGCCCGGGGTTCCAAACCGCGCCTTGCCCGTCATAAAATAAGAACCCTCCCGAGGACTGCGTGTTGATAGCAAAGCGCTTGGCGGCGCCGGTGAAAATCGAAAACCCGGTTGCGGCGTCGGTCGCGGTGCTGAGGGTGAACCTGGACCCCACTTGGCCTCCCTCGGTAGGATCAGCCGTGCCGATGCCTACCTTTCCCCCCACGTCCACCAGGTTGGCATCCTCGCTCAGCGCGCAGGGGGCCGAGTAAAAAGCGATCTGGTTGGCGGAGGCGTTCCCATCCGCGGTCAGGCTGGAGCAGGCGGTGTTTTTGCGGCTGACACCCTTCTTCGCACTCGTCCCTTCGTTCCCAGTTGAGGCAGCTGGCACGCTCGCGGTAGAGGTTGTTTGGCCCGCCGAACCAGCCCAGTTGCTGGCTGAAGGTGAAAGCATATAGGCTGAAGCCGGCAAGCCGCCCAAGGTTTCGGCGTCCGACGCCTTCAGGGCGTACGGCACGCTCAAGAGCAGCACGCGCGGCTTCTGTTCCACCTCATTCGCCACCTGCACGCCCAGCCAGCGCGCCTCGCCGGTGGTGAACAGGTCCATCGATAGACCTTCGGAGTGCATGACTCCAATCAGCGCCGAGTAGCGGCCTTGCTCATCGGCTTCGACGCTCTGCGTCTCAAACCACAACGGGTTGCCGCCAGCGTCCGTCGAGTAGAGGGCGAAGGTGACGTCGACCGGGCCGCTGATCGGCTTGCCTGTCACATCACGCAGGACACCGTTGAATTTCATCAGGTGCGGCACCACCGCCTGCAGGCTGGCGGCCACCGTCCCGCCCTGCGGCATCGCCGGCGAATCCGGCGTGGCCGGCGTCTGCGCCTGCCCCTTTACACTCACTGCCAACAACAAGCACACTCCTAGCACTAGAGCTGCAACTTTGCATCGGCTCATGACGTCACCTCTCACCACTCTCTGTTATCTGTGGGTATTCTTAGCTACTCGCCTTGTCTACCGCAAAGTGGGGGATTCCTGCTGTGATAGCGGTCACCCTCGACTGTGACGATGGCCGAAGGAGGAGTCAGGAGACAGGAGACAGGAGTCAGGAGATAGGAGACAAAAGACGGCACAAAGAAGACGGAGGACGGAGGACAGAAGACAGAAGCCCCAAGAGAGGAGCAACAATCACCGGCTTTAGTGATTCTGTGGGGCCGGATAGCACAGCGCCAGGCTGGTAGGGCCGAACGGCGTTCGGCCCCGGGGCGAGCGCGGCTCGCCCCTAGCTTGCCTCAGCCACCAACGGGTTGACAGCGTCTTTCGTGTTCGGCGGCGCAGCCTTCGGCGTCTTGGCCGGGGTCGCGGCGTTCCTGGCGGCTCGAATCCGCGGGCGCGTGGCATTCCTGCCGGCGAGCCTCGCTTGAATCACGCTCACCTAAACCGCCATTGCAAGCGAAACACAATCTATAGTGGGCCTAGTCTTGCTTGACGAGCTGCGATTGCCTTTACTCTCCTATGGCTTTGCCACCTTCTCGGTCTCTCTCGTTTTCTGGCGCATCTCTTGCATTCTCCGCATCGCGTCCGGACGGTTGGCCCACTCCATGCTCTTCTCCGGCGGCGCCCCGTAAAGCTCCGGATGAATGTAATACCCACGCTCGTTGTCCGGCTTGTCCACTTCCACCTGGAGCGGGTGGGCTTTGGCATAAGCATCCTGACGGACGCCTGTCACCTGCCAGGAGACCTTCGTCCCCGGGCGGCCGCCCGCAATCTTGAATTGATGACTCGAAATCTCCTCGGCGATGTAAAGGCCGGGCGCGGGGGCGCCAATGGCGGTGAGTTGGTAGCGGAAGTCCGCGTTCACGGCCTCGAACCACTCGGGTAGCTTCACCACCGCTTCCCCGCTCGCGTCCAGGCTCACTATGCCGTCATAGATATTCTTCATCTCCGAGGACTCGACCGAGGCGTGGTAGAGATACTTATCCGCAGGGTTGAGAGGATGGTCAGTCACTGAAAAGTGTACCGGTCCCGTGATAGTGCCCGTCGCGTAGACATTACCGGTGAAGTATCCCGCATAGCCCCCGGTGCCGCTGTTGTAACCCCAGACGGCGTAGGCTTCGCTGCCGCTACCGCCGGCGACATCGCCCTCGACGCCGGTGCCATACGTGCTGTCGGAGCTGTAACCGTAGACGCCGGTGCTGACGCTGCCGGTGCCGTAGCCGTAGACGCCGTTGCTGCTGCCGCTCCCGTAGACGCCGGTGGTGTGGCCGCTGGCGTAGACGCCGTAGCCGGTGGCGCTGCTGGCGTAGACGCCGTTGGTGTAGCCGCTGGCGTCGACGCCGTCGCCGCCAGCGCTGCTGGCGGAGACGCCGACGTAGGTGCCGTAGCCGGAGACGCCGGTGGCGCCGCTGCCGTAGACGCCGGTGCCGCCGCTCGTCGAGGTGGTGCCGTAGACGCCGTAGCCGACGACGGCGCTGCCGTAGACGCCCGTGGCGGCGCCACTGGCGTTCGTGCCCAGCCGGCCGTAGGCGCCACTTGAGGAGTTTGTGCCGGTCAGCGCCGCGCCGCTGGAATTGGCCTGCGTCACCGAGACGATCTGGCTGGTGTTGCTGCCCGAGAATGTGCCTGAGGATCCGGTAAAACTGTTCGATGCATTGGAGAGCGTCACAGCATTGGAGTAGGTTCCGCTCAGGGCGCTCGAAGGCAAAGTGCCACTGCTCAGATTACTGGCATTGAGGTTGGTCAGGCCTGAGCCGTTCCCGGTGAAGCTGTTTGAGGCATTGGAAAAGGTGAGCGCATTGGAATATGTCCCGCTGAAGACGCTCGAAGGCAAAGTGCCACCGCTGATGTTACTGGCATTGAGGCTGGTCAGGGCCGATCCGTTACCGCTGAACGACGCGGCGGTGATGCTGCCGGTAAAGGTGTTGTTGCTCGCACCGAGCGTGGGGACCTTGGTAGTATCCAGATTTAGTGTGAGCACTCCGCCGGTTCCGCCACCGGTAAGATCCGTGCCCGCCGTGACGCCCGTGACTACCTTCGTCGTGTCCACGTTCAGCGTGACAGTGCCGCTGGTGCCGCCGCCGGTTAGGTCGGTGCCCGCCGTGACGCCGGTGATGGTGCCGCCGCCTCCCCCGCCCGCCGTCGTCTGTTTTGTGCCGTCAGCGAAAATGAGGCCGTTGCCGGAGGTTGTGATTTTGACATTTCCGCCCACAACCTCAAGAGTCTGCGACGGCGTCGCCGTACCAATGCCCACGTTGACAGCGTCCGGCCCGGTGCCGCCCAAAACCAGCGCGTTGCTTACCGATACCAATGCGTTCTCACCGATCGCCGTGGCGTTGTTCAATTGGGTTGATGTCCCAGGCCCCGAGTTGTAGCCGATGAAGGTGTTGTTGGCGCCAGTGATGTTGGCATTTGCCTGAGTCGACGTCACTCCGGCGCCGTACCCCAGCGCCGTGTTGTTCGCGCCCGCACAAGCGCCGGAAACAGCGGTGCAGTTGTATTGAAGCGCGCTGCCGCCGACCGCGGTGTTATAGGAGCCTGTGGTGTTCATATTGAGTGCGCCGTAGCCATCGGCAGTGTTGCTGCTCCCTTGCGTGTTAGAGTAAAGCGCAACAGCCCCGGTGGCCGTATTCAGGCCGCCGGCAGTGTTGGATCCTAGGCTGTTGGTTCCGAATGCGCTGTTGTAAGGACCCGTCGTGTTGCTGGAGAGGGCGCTGGAACCGGTCGCGGTGTTGTACCCGGTGCCTGTCATACTGAAATTCCCGGCACCCTGCCCAACAAAGGTGTTTTGGGCTCCAAAGCTGTGGGCAAAGGAAGCTCCGCCCAGCGTGATGACTCCCACCCCCGATCCCGTCGTCGTAGGCAGGTCGAGGTTACCGTTCGTAATCGAGACATCGCCCGTGGTGACAGTCTGAGCGCCCGCGAAGCTGTTGGCGCCCGTGGTCACGGCGTAGGAGCCGGCGGGCTGGAAGGCAGTGGGCAACAGTCCGCCAAGTTTCGCCGCGTTCACGTTGGCCAGGTTCGTGCCATCGCCGGAGAATCCCGACGCCGTAATACTACCGGTGAAACTATTGCTGCTGGCCGCGAGTGTCGGGACTTTGGTGGTGTCCAGATTCAGCGTCACGTTGCCGCTGGTGCCGCCGCCGGTTAAGTCGGTACCCGCCGTCACGCCGGTGATGGTGCCGCCGCCGCCCCCGCCCGTCCCCGTGCCAAGCTGGCCGTTGCTGTCGATAATCACGGGCAGCGGGCTGGCGCCGCTCGGAGTCACTCCTGTGATTCCCGCGATGAAGGTCTTGGTCTGAGTGCCGCCCGTGCCGATGCGGATCACGCCCGACTCTGTCGCGACGCCAGAGTTGCCGATATCGATGTTGTTGCTCTCGCTTGAGGTGAAGTTCTGGCCGGCGCCGGGCCCCACCATGACGTTTGCGCTTCCACTCTGTAGGTACAAGCCAGCCTCGTATCCGATAGCGACGTTCGAATTGCCCGACCTGTTCGCCAAAAGGGCATCGAACCCGCTGGCGGTGTTCAAGTGGCCGGTGGTGTTGAAATAGAGGGCGCGGAACCCGCTGGCGGTGTTCTCGTATCCCGACGTTAGCGCTGTTAGAGCTTGGAAGCCCGTCGCGGTGTTCTGGCCATTCCCGCTGTTGCTCCCGGTGGCATCGGCGGCGAAGTTCCCGGCGCTGGTTCCGACAAACGTGTTCCACGTGGATTTTGGGCAGCAGGCGTGAATCAGGGAATTGCCTCCCAGGTTGATGACCCCCACGTCCGCGCCCGTAGTCTGAGCCAGGTTCAGGGCAGCGTTCAAGCTCTGGTCGGCGGCGAAGGTGTTCGTTGTGGCCAGTTGCGGGATCTTCGTAGTATCGAGATTCAGTGTTACGCCGCCAGCCGTGCCGCCCCCGGTGAGATCGGTGCCCGCAAACACCCCGGTGATGGTTCCTCCGCCCTGGCCCGCTCCCGCCGTCTTCTGCACCGTGCCGTCCGGGAAGATCAGCCCGTAACCGGTAGCGCCGATGCGCACATTGCCGACCACGTCCAACGCCTGGGCCGGCGCCGCGGTCCCGATGCCCACCTTGCCGCCGACTTGAGATAGTCCGGGGTTCCAAGCCCCACCTCCCCCGTCATAGATCAGGAACCCTCCCGAGGACTGCGTGTTGAGAGCGAAGCGCTTGGCGCTGCCGGTGAAAATCGAAAACCCGGTTGCGGAGTCCGCCGCGGTGCTGAGGGTGAGCCTGGAGCCGACTTGGCCGGACATGGAGGGGTCAGCCGTGCCGATGCCCACGTTGCCGCCGACTTGCGATAGCCCGGGGTTCCAAACCGCGCCTTGGCCGTCATAAAATAAGAACCCTCCCGAGGACTGCGTGTTGAGAGCGAAGCGCTTGGCAGCGCCGGTGAAAATCGAAAACCCGGTTGCGGCGTCGGTCGCGGTGCTGAGGGTGAACCGGGAGCCGACTTGGCCTCCCTCGGTAGGATCAGCCGTGCCGATGCCTACCTTTCCCCCCACGTCCACCAGGTTGGCATCCTCGCTCAGCGCGCAGGGGGCCGAGTAAAAAGCGATCTGGTTGGCGGAGGCGTTCCCATCCGCGGTCAGGCTGGAGCAGGCGGTGTTTTTGCGGCTGACACCCTTCTTCGCACTCGTCCCTTCGTTCCCAGTTGAGGCAGCTGGCACGCTCGCGGTAGAGGTTGTTTGGCCCGCCGAACCAGCCGAACTGCTGGCCGAAGGTGAAAGCATATAGGCTGAAGCCGGCAAGCCGCCCAGCGTTTCGGCGTCCGACGCCTTCAAAGCGTACGGCACGCTCAAGAGCAGCACGCGCGGCTTCTGTTCCACCTCATTCGCCACCTGCACGCCCAGCCAGCGCGCTTCGCCGGTGGTGAACAGGTCCATGGGCAAGCCCTCGGAATGCATCACGCCGATCAGCGCCGAGTAGCGGCCTTGCTCATCGGCTTCGACGCTCTGCGTCTCAAACCACAACGGGTTGCCGCCAGCGTCCGTCGAGTAGAGTGCGAAGGTGACGTCGACCGGGCCCGTCACCGGCTTGCCTGTCACATCACGCAGGACACCGTTGAATTTCATCAGGTGCGGCACCACCGCCTGCGGGCCGGCGGCCACCGTCCCGCCCTGCGGCATCGCCGGCGAATCCGGCGTGGCCGCCGTCTGCGCCTTTACACTCACTGCCAACAACAAGCACACTCCTAGTACTCGGGCTCCAATTTGGAATCGCATTACCGCGTCCCCCCTTTGCGCATTATGTCGATTGTCTGCGTTTGTCCATCACGGCTAGCACAAGCGAGGCGTTCTTTGCAGTGACCGCCAGCACGGTCGAGTGTGACGATTGTGGTCGAACGAGGAGTCAGGAGTCAGAAGACAGGAGGTAGGGCCGAACGGCGTTCGGCTCAGGGCAGGCACGGCTCGCCCCTAGCTTGCCTCAGCCACCAACGGGTGACAGCGTCTTTCGTGCTCGGGCCCGCAGCCTCCGGTGCTTCGGTGGCTCAGGCGATCCGCCCCCCTGTCGCGCCGAACTCGATGGTCGCATGACTTCAAACCACTTTTGTGCTTTGCAAGGAAGGAGAACTACCTACCCGGTAGGTAGTTCTGTCCCACGCTAGTTAATAATCACGTAGCTCAAGCACGCCGGATTAGTCGCAGGCGCGCTGCTGCTGGTGATGGTGAAGCTCGTCCCGGCAGTTCTGGCGCTCACCGTATAGGTTCTGCCCGCCGTCGTGTTACACGTGACACTCAGCTTGGCGCCGAGCGAACTGTCCTCCTGGAGCATGATTTGGCTGTTGGCGGTAACGGCAGAAGTATCCACGACAAGAGTTGTCGCTCCGCCGGCGATGGCCACAGAGCCGGCACCGGCAGACCCGCAAGCGGCCGGAGAGGCGCTCGAGGAGCAGTTCGCGTTCGTCGCGATGACGCCCGGTTCCACTCCAGTTCCGATTCCGAACAAGTAGACCTCGGGCGGACTTTTGGTCTTGTCGGTGACGATTCCCAGCACTTGCCCGACGACGGGCCAGTTCGGGCCAGCATCGTGGCAATATCCCGCCGTGGTTGGGCTCACCTGAAAAAAGTCGAAATTGACGGGTGTATTGTCAAACACGCAGTACGTTTCGCCGGACGTGACGGCGATCGTCTCGGGATAGTTTGACGAAGTCCCCCAATCGGCGACGGCAATGCCGACCGCCCCAAACCCCCCCGAATAACCGGGGCCGGCGAGCTTCGCCGTTCCTGTAGCCTGATTTATACTGACCAACTCGTACTGCACGGTTGCGTTGACGGGATCATTGGTAAATTTGCCCACAGACTTTCTAATGTCCACCCCGTTGGTGTCTACCGCAAGGATGTCGTGGCTGCCGTCGTTCGCATCCAGAATTGTGCCACCGCCGCTATTCAGGAAATAGCCCGCATAACCATTGTTGGCCGTGGCGCTGGAGTAACCCTCGATTGCCGTTCCCGAAGTACCCGTATTACTGACCATCAGACCGGTGCCTGAGCTAACAGTGATGGTCTGGAGTCCATTGAAATAGTTAGTTCCGATGCTTGCGAAGGGATTGCAACTGGGTCCGGGGAGCGCCGTTATCGCACTGCCCGGGCTGCATGAGTTGCTCACCATCCCGAGATTCAGGCTCTCGCCCAGATAGACCTGACCGCCGCCGGTCAGGCCTGAGCCCGTGTTTATTGTGAGGGAAGGATTGGCGAGCATCGAGTTGGCAACCCCAAGGGCTGGAATGCTGATTGTGCCGCTGGTGGTGATGGGTCCGCCGGTGAGGCCGGCTCCTGTGGAGATGCTTGTTACTGTGCCAGCTCCTGGAAACGTCTGGCCGCCGGCGAAAGTCACCGGCTGGTCAAACTTGGCCGCTCCGTTCACTTCCAACGCGGCGGTCGGCGTTATGGTTCCGATGCCCACCTTGCCGCCGACTTGCGCTAGCCCGGGGTTCCAAGCCCCACCTCCCCCGTCATAAATCAGGAACCCTCCCGATGACTGCGTGTTGAGAGCAAAGCGCTTGGCGCTGCCGGTGAAAATCGAAAACCCGGTTGCGGAGTCCGCCGCGGTGCTGAGGGTGAGCCTGGAGCCGACTTGGCCGGACATGGTGGGGTCGGCCGTGCCGATACCCACGTTGCCGCCGACTTGCGATAGCCCGGGGTTCCAAACCGCGCCTTGGCCGTCATAAAATAAGAACCCTCCCGAGGACTGCGTGTTGATAGCAAAGCGCTTGGCGGCGCCGGTGAAAATCGAAAACCCGGTTGCGGCGTCGGTCGCGGTGCTGAGGGTGAACCTGGACCCCACTTGGCCTCCCTCGGTAGGATCAGCCGTGCCGATGCCTACCTTTCCCCCCACGTCCACCAGGTTGGCATCCTCGCTCAGCGCGCAGGGGGCCGAGTAAAAAGCGATCTGGTTGGCGGAGGCGTTCCCATCCGCGGTCAGGCTGGAGCAGGCGGTGTTTTTGCGGCTGACACCCTTCTTCGCACTCGTCCCTTCGTTCCCAGTTGAGGCAGCTGGCACGCTCGCGGTAGAGGTTGTTTGGCCCGCCGAACCAGCCCAGTTGCTGGCTGAAGGTGAAAGCATATAGGACGAAGCGGGCAGCCCGCCCAAGGTTTCGGCGTCGGCCGCCTTCAGGGCGTAGGGCACGCTCAAGAGCAGCACGCGCGGCTTCTGTTCCACCTCATTGGCCACCTGCACGCCCAGCCAGCGCGCCTCGCCGCTGGTGAACAAATCCATGGGCAAGCCCTCGGAGTGCATCACGCCGATCAGCGCCGAGTAGCGGCCTTGCTCGTCGGCTTCGACGCTCTGCGTCTCAAACCACAAGGGGTTGCCGCCAGCGTCCGTCGAATAGAGCGCGAAGGTGACGTCGACGGGGCCAGTCACCGGCTTGCCTGTCACATCACGCAGGACACCGTTAAATTTCATCAGGCGCGGCACCACCGCCTGCGGGCTGGCGGCCACCGTGCTCGTTGCCGCCGGAGAATCGGGCGTGGCCGGCGTCTGCGCCTGCCCCTTTATACTCGCCGCCAACAACACACACACTCCTAACACCAGAGCTCCAACTTTGAATCGGCTCATGACGTCACCTCTTACCACTCTCTGTTATCTGTGGGTATGTTTAGGTACTCTGCCTGTGTACCACAAAGTGGGGAATTCCTGCTGTGATGGCGGTCACCCTAGAGTGTGACGATGGTCGAAGGAGGAGTCAAGAGACAGGAGTCAAGAGACAGGAGTCAGGAGACAGGAGTCAGGAGACAGGGGTCAAGAGACAGGAGTCAGGAGACAGGAGACAGGAGTCAGGAGATAGAAGACAGAAGACGGCAGACAGAAGACACAGGACGGAGGACAGAACACAGAAGACCCAAGAGGGGAGCAACAATCACCGGCTTCACTGATTCTGTGGGACCGGATAGCATAGCGCCACGCTGGTAGGGCCGAACGGCGTTCGGCCCAGGGCGAGCGCCGCCCGAACCTGGGGCTCCCTATCCAAGCTGCGTGGGCGGCGAACTCCAGGGTCCGCCCGAAGACTGGGGTGATGTTTCGGGCTAATGCGATCTCTTGCAAGCCATCCGTGATCCGCCCCACGGCGAACATGAGTAAATGTTGGAATGGAGTGGCGGCGATTTTGATCCTGAGGCATTCTCAGTCGAGGACGTCAACCGGAGACTCGCAGCTCTCCAACGCCACTGGGGAAAGGCCTGAAGCCGCGTAAGACTCCACCCGTATGAGAGATTGGGCCGCCTACGCACCCTTGCCGAAAGGCCAGGAAAGAACCACCGTAGCAGTTGATCAGGCTTGGCGAGCCAGGCCGGCAGGTTGCGCCGACGCTCTTCGGCGCGCCCCTTGACGACCTGGCGGCGATAGCGCTGCGCTTCGGCGGTCTTGAGGTCGAGGGATCTCTGTAAAGGCTTGATTCTGACTGCCGAGATTCTTCTCCTGCTCTGCGGGATCAGAATGACGGCGTGACAGGCCTTTGGATCAGTCGGCTGAGGTCACGCGATGGAAGCTCTTTTGCGAAGTCAGCCCGCGCCGCAAGCGCCTGAGCCTGGCCCATGGCGCAAGCCGTGGGTCTGCCAGAATTCGAGCGCTCCCCTCTCTGTGGGGCACGAGTGGAGCGCCCTAGCCAGGCGGACCATTAATGAACAGTTCCGCCGGTTCGGCGTCGTGTATTACATATTGTATATTGCTATAGCGGTAATATTGGCCATTTTCTGGCCTCCGAGTGTAACAAATGAAACTTTTGAAACTCTTGAAACTAATATTTCTATCTGTTGAAAATGAAGATGGTTGCGCAAAAATAAAATTTGCAGAAATTTGCGATTTTGGAAAAAGTGTGGCATTTTGCCCCACCGCTTCCATTTTTCATAGATCCAGAGAATTCGGTGCCATATCGAGAGTCACGGTATGGCCAAGCGGAAATGTTGGCGCCAGAGTCGCGCCTAGATCGCTTCTTTCCTCCATCGCCCACGGCGGAACAGCGCGACGCTGACTGCGGCGATGGCAGATTCCGAGATCGTGATTGCCCAGTAAACGCCGTCAGAGCGCAGGTGAAGTGTGACTGCCAACGTGTAGGCGAGCGGAATCTCGAGCAGCCAGAAGCCGAAGAAATTCACGATGGTCGGAGTTCGAGTATCGCCAGCGCCGTTGAAGGATTGCAGCATGACCATGCCATAGGCGTACCCGATGTTGCCGTAGCTGAGAATGCGCAGACACGACACGGCGAGCGGCACGACCGCGGGATCGTGGGTGAACAGCCGCACGATGGGCGAGGCCAACAACACCAGCACCACGCCGATGCCGCCGAGGAAGAGCATGTTGTAGAACCCCGTCGTCCAGACAGATTGCTCGGCTCGATGGGGTTTTCGCGCGCCCAGATTTTGTCCGACCAGTGTGGCGGCCGCGCCGCTCAAGCCCCAGGAAGGCAGGATCACGAAGATGATGATCCGTATCCCGATGGTGTAGCCGGCCAGCGCCGCGCTGCCAAATGTGCTCACGATGCGCACCAAGGCAATCCAGGCCACTTGCGGAATCGCGATTTGCGCGATGCCCGTCACCGACACGCGCAGCACGCGCCACATCACCTCCAGTTGCAGCCGCACTTGTCGCGCTGTGATGCGAATGTGCTCGCCCCCTTTGCCGAGGCGATAGAACTGGTAGGCTACTCCAATGCTCCGTCCCACAAGGGTTGCCGCGGCCGCGCCGGTCACGCCCAATCGCGGGAAGGGTCCAAGCCCGAAGATCAAGCAGGGATCGAGAATTATGTTGATGGAGTTCGAAAGCCAGAGGACACGCATGGCGATCGCGGCATCGCCCGCGCCGCGAAAGACGGCGTTGTTCAGAAACAGGAGCACCACCACAAACGAGCAGCCCATGGCAATCCGACCATAAGCCGAGCCCACCGCGACAATCTCGCGCGATGCCCCCATCAGTTCGAGGAGCTTCGGTGCGAAGAAGAGACACGGCAGTCCCATCGCCAGGCCTGCGACCACGCCGAGCCCGATGGCTTGTACGCCAGCCACGGCCGCGCCTTCGCGATCCTTTTCGCCGATGCGCCGCGCCACCATGGCCGTGGCCGAAAAGCCCAGGCCCATCCCCACCGAATAAACGAGCGTCAGCATCGATTCGGTAAGGCCAACCGTGGCCACCGAGTCCGCGCCCAGGCGCGCCACCCAAAAAACGTCGACGAGCGCGAACAGGGATTCCATCAACATCTCGAGGACCATTGGGATGGCGAGAAGAATGATGGCGCGGTTGATGCTGCCCTCCGTGTAGTCGCGATGCGACCCGCTAAGCGCTTCCCGCACCGACGACCAAAGAGTCGACGCCTCGCGTGTTGTGACCACAGCTCCCATCGATGAAACCACCAACGCTCAGTTCTTCGAATATTTCGGCCCGATGTCGGGCCACAGGAACAAAGGTGCGGAGGCCCGCAGGTTATCTAACCACAGTCTTCATGGTGTTTACGTTATCTCAAGAAATAGCTTCGACGCAAGGAAAATCGTCGGGCTTGCGGCCGGCCATTGCGCCTCACGGCTCCTTCCGCCGGCGAAGAGAACGCGGCTAGCGATCGCATCATACCGAGGGAAGTTTCATTCCATTTTTGTCCAAGACCTTATTTAGGCCAAAACTACGCTTGGCGGAGCGGCTGGGCTACGCCCCGTCTGACGATAACTGGGCGGTGGGCAAGACTCAGGTGGTCCAATGGGTGAACGTTGAATACGAAGTTTTCGACAAAGCGACCGGCGTCTCGCTGCTTGGGCCGATTCTTGGAAACCAGATTTGGGCGAACTTGGGCGGACCGTGCTACACCAACAATTCAGGCGACATCATCGCCCAGTATGACAAGCTGAACAACGTTTGGGTGTTATCCCAACCTGTCTTCACTGCCCCGTATTATGATTGCTTCGCGGTCTCGCAGACCTCCGACGCCACCGGCGCTTACAATCTCTACCAGTTTACATTGCCCAACAACAACACGTATTTCCCGGACTACCCGAAAACGGGCATCTGGCCGGATGCGTACTATCGGACCTACAATATCTTCCCGAATTTGCAGTATTTCGCATTTGGCCAAGTGTGCGCCTTTGACGGAGCCGCCATGCGCGCCAGCCTGGCTGCCACAGTTCAATGCTTCAACGGCGATAACTCCGGACTTACTTCCAGCGACGGCGGATTGTTGCCTTCGGACGTTGACGGCACCACGCCTCCTCCAGCCGGCGAACTTCGGTAACGTGCCGCAGGGCACGTCGAGCAGCGCGAAGAACTTCACCTTGACCAACAACCAGTCGGTAGCGCTCAACATTGCGAGCATCACGACGGGCAATCCGGAGTATACGCAAACCAATACTTGCGGCAGCAATGTGGCGGCGAAGGGGCATTGCACGATCAGCGTGACGTTTACGCCCAGCATCATCGGGACGGAGACGGGAACGCTGAGCGTGGCTGACAATGCTTCGAACAGTCCGCAAACGGCCGCGTTGACCGGAACGGGCATCGTGCAGGCAAAGGTGGCGCCGACCTCGCTGACGTTCGCGGCACAGAAAGTGGGCACAACGAGTGCTGCCAAGAATGTGACCCTTACTAACAATCTGTCGACGGCCCTGACGATCAGCAGCATCACGTTCACGGGGGCCAATGCGGCCGATTTTGGCCAAACCAACACTTGCGGGAGCAGCTTGGCGGCCAAGTCTACCTGCACAATCGGCGTGACGTTCACGCCGTCGGCCAAGGGGACGCGGACCGCAACCCTGAACGTGAACGACAGCGCGAACAACAGCCCTCAGACGGCCTCACTGACTGGAACCGGGAAGTGAGAACCACAGGGAGTAGGGAATCGGGTGTAGGGAGTCGGGAAGGAATTCTTCCTCACACGCTACACCCTACTCCCGAAACCCCACTCCCTGTTCTGGATTACTGACCGACTGACAGACCGCCAGTCTTGATCTCAACATGCACAGGTCAATGTGACCAATTCGCCCCGCTTCGGCGGGGCGCTTTTTTTGCCCGGCGCTCCTTCCCGGCCTGCGGTTGGCGCGGGTGGCGGGAGAGAACGGCTGGGACTTCCAAGAGTGTTTGTTATCTGAGGGGAGGGAAGCAAGGTTCCATTTATGTGTAAATCTGTGCAGTTTGTAGTGGTGGCTGCGAAATGTGGCGAGCCGGCGTGTGTTTCAGAATTTCAGCTAATCTTAATGAAAAAAAAGACTTAAAGTAACGGTGACGAGGAAGAATAGCTTTGGCCAGAGAAATGCTGGATCCTGTCAAGGAGAGGTGTGATTCACAGGGCGGAATACCTTCGTATGGCCCCGGTGGGGCACAACAACCGTTCCAAGAGGAGTGTTCGTAAGCGGTGCCCCAAAGAGGTATACGCATTTGTATTTCCGGCTTGTTGACAGCTTTTTGACGTTTCCAAAATTCTTAAGCCCAGGGAGATGAGGATGACCTCATGATTGCGAAGGAAGTTGCGATAGGGAACCCGATACATCATCCTCTCGCCGAGTGTGTCCAGTTTATTGGTCGTCCCTTCCTGGGGAACGCACACCCCTCCCAAGCCTCCACAGACATAATTCCAGGGAGTCGCGGGAATAACCATCGGTCCGTTAAGGGTCGAATTGGATGAAACAGGGAAGTCGATAACTGAAAATATAGATTCCGCACACCAGAGGAGGAAAGATGATTCGAAGATTAAGTACATGTGTGCTTACGATTGCCGCGATGATGTTGGTCGCGAATGCCGTTTGCCAGGCACAATCATTGCCGCTGCTGACGCATCACGTGCGTGAAGTGACTCTCAATGGGCAGGCGCAGTTGGTCGGCCGGCTCCCCGCGACACAGTCCATGCGCATCGACATTGTTCTGGCGCTGCGCGATCCGGCAGGCTTGGAGAATTTCTTGCAAGACGTCTACGATCCTTCAAGCCTCAACTACCGGCACTTTCTTACCGTGCAAGACTTTACCAACATGTTCGGTCCCAGCCAGGAGAATTATGACGCCGTAATTCGTTTCGCGAAAGCGAACGGCTTTACGGTGGCTGGCGGCTCCCGCGAGGCTATGGACATGCAGCTCACGGGCTCGGTGGCGACCATCCAGACAGCCTTCCATGTTACCCTGGGTGTCTACCAGCACCCCACGGAAAACCGCACATTCTATGCTCCGGACCGGGAGCCCACGGTGAACCTGCCTTTCCAACTGTGGCACATCTCGGGTTTGGACAACTATTCGATCCCGCGTCCTCTCATGAAGCAGAGACCCTTGGGGGAGCAGCCGCTGGCCACGACGGGCTCCTGTCCTCAGCAGTCTTTCTGCGGCAGTGACATGCGGGCGGCATACTACTCCAGCCAGGGCGGAACTCTCACCGGCTCCGGTCAGAACATCGGGTTGCTGGAGTTCCTCGGGTACGACATAGCCGACGTGAATACCTACTACACGAACGCTGGGCAAACGAGAACCGCTGCCGTGACTGGCATTTCCACGGATGGAACCTCCATCAACTGCGTCTATCCAAGCTGTGACGATACCGAACAGACCCTAGACATCACTCAGGCGCTCGGCATGGCCCCCGGCGTAACCACACTGTACATGTACGTGGGTTCCAGCGATACCGCCTTGTTGGGTTGCATGTCTTCAAGTACTCCTCCCTGCCCTCCGTTGATGCCGAATTTGAGCTCGTCGTGGTATTGGTCTGGACCGGACCAGTCAACCGACGATCCCTACTTCGAGAAGATGGCGGCGCAGGGCCAGAGCTTCTTTGAAGCCACCGGCGACTCCGGCAGATGGTTGTCCAAGAACACCTGGTGGCCGATGGAATCTGATTACGTCATCGGTGTCGGCGGCACGGACTTAGTGACCACCGGCCCGGGCGGCGCCTGGAATTCGGAAACCGCCTGGGCCGACGGCGGCGGCGGCATCTCGCCGGACAACATTCCAATTCCCTCCTGGCAGACGCTCGCGGCCAGTGGCTGCCCGAATTGTTCCCAATCCTATCGCAACGGCCCGGACGTTTCGGCAAACTCGAATTTCACCTTTTACGTCTGTGCCGACCAAAGCGGCTGCACTGCCAACGAGTATGGCGGGACCAGTTTTGCCGCGCCCATGTGGGCTGGCTACATGGCTCTCGTCAATGAACAGGCAGTAGCTTACGGCGAGCCCACGCTCGGCTTCATCAATCCGAGTGTTTATACGATTGGCTTGGGCTCGAGCTATAACATCGCTTTCCACGACATCACCAGTGGCAGCAATGGCTGGCCGGCAACACCCGGCTACGATTTGGCGACCGGCTGGGGCAGTCCGAACGGGCCGGGGCTGCTCAACGCACTTACCGCAACCTCGCCGACTCCTGGCTACAGCGTCACTGCCACACCGCGCTCCCAGACCGTGGTTCAGGGAGGATCGACCTCTTACACAGCGACGGTTACGCCGGCCAACAGCTTCACCGGAAGCGTGACCATGAGCGTTAGTGGGCTGCCCACGGGCGCGTCTGGCAGCTTCTCACCCAACCCGGTGGTTATCACCAGTGGGGCTCAAGATTCCACATTGTCGGTGAACACGGGCAGCGCAGCCGCCGGCACCTACACCGTAGAGATTAGCGGAGCGGATGGCGCGCTGAACAGCTTGACCTTGGTCACTCTGGTCATCAGTCCGGGCCCAGGTGGCAGTCTCTCCCCAACCAGCCTGAATTTCGGCAACGTGGTAGTCAATACCACCAGCAAGACGATGACAACGACGCTGACGAGCAACGGCGGCAGTGCTCTGAATATCTCCTCCATTAACATCACTGGGACGAGCGCCGGCGACTTCGCCCAAACCAACAACTGCCCGGCGACCTTGAACAAAGGCGCGACCTGCAAGATCAACGTCACCTTCACGCCGAGCATTGTGGGCGGCGAAAGCGCCACCCTCAATGTGATCGACAATGCGTCGAATAGCCCGCAAACGGCGACGCTGTCCGGCACGGGCATTGCGGCGGCAACACTGACACCGGCCTCGGGGAATTTCGGCAACGTGGCGGAGGGCACGCCCAGCGCCGCGAAGAACTTCACCTTGACCAACAACCAGTCGGTGGCGCTCAACATTTCGAGCATCACGACGGGCAACCCGGACTATACCCAAACGAATACTTGCGACGGCAGTCTGGCGGCGCACGGCCACTGCACGATCAGCGTGACGTTTACGCCCAGCATCATCGGGACGGAGACGGGGACGCTGACGGTGACCGACGGTGCGTCGAACAGTCCGCAGACGGCGTCGCTGACTGGGACGGGCGCAGTGCCGGCAACACTGACGCCGACCTCGGCAAACTTCGGCAACGTGCCGCAGGGCACGCCCAGCAGCGCGAAGAACTTCACCTTGACCAACAACGCGGTGGTGGCGCTCAGCATTTCGAGCATCACGGCGAGCAACCCGGACTACACGCAAACCAATACTTGCGGCAGCAGCGTGGCGGCGCACGGGCACTGCACCATCAGCGTGACCTTTACGCCCAGCAATATCGGGACGGAGACGGGGACGCTGACGGTGACCGACGGTGCGTTGAACAGCCCGCAGACGGCGTCGTTGACGGGGGTGGGGATTGCCCAGGCGACGGTGATGCCGACCACGATCACGTTTGCGGCGCAAAAGGTGGGCACAACCAGCGGGGCGCATAACGTGACGCTAAAGAACAACCTGAGCACGGCGCTGAGCTTCAGCGTGACGTTCTCGGGCGCCGACCCGGGTGACTTTGCTTCGCCATCCAACAGTTGTGGTGGGAGTGTGCCAGCCAAGTCGACCTGCACCATCGGGGTGACGTTTACGCCGACGGCGACGGGGACGCGAACCGCAACCCTGGACGTGAACGACAGCGCGAATAACAGCCCGCAGACGGTCTCGCTGACCGGAACCGGGAAGTGAGAACCACAGGGAGTAGGGAATCGGGTGTAGGGAGTCGGGAAGGAATTCTTCCTCACACGCTACACCCTACTCCCGAAACCCCACTCCCTGTTCTGGATTACTGACCGACTGACATACTGACCGACTGACATACCGCCAGTCTTGATCTGAACATGGACACGTCAATGTGACCAATTCGCCCCGCTTTTAGGGGACGTATCCTTCGCGATCCTTCTGCAAAGTTCCTCGCAGGCTGCACCGCTGGAACAGGATTGAGGTAGGCCGGCCGCTCGCCAAGAGGATGTGTGAGCGTCGGAATGAATCTTCCCTTTATGTGCAAGAAGTTGCAGGCGTGGAAAGAGGGCCCAAGGACGGTGCTTTCCGCAGACGGGCCCTAATCCCCACAAAGCAAAGGACGAGCCTGAGCCGATCGCCAGCCGCGTCTTTGGCCAATAAAGTGCACGAGGCGCAGAGGCGGTTGTGCGTGCCGATGCGAGACCTATCGGCAGTAGTTTTCCAGTTCCTTGGGGTCAACCATTCTACTAAACCAACGAAGTTCATCACTTCGGTCTGAACCGAGCCGTTTGGCAAAATCGTTGTCCAGTCAGAACTTGCTCCACAATCCGTTTGGAATCAAAAACTTACCTATTCATGGGAGAGGTGTGATGATTAACAGAAGAATCTCAAGCTGTTTGGCAGTTGCTTTTGCCGTGGCCAGCTTGATGATTGTCTCAAGCTTGCCCGCTGCGGCCCAGGGCTCACCAGCCCAGCCCCAGGTACTCCGCAATCCGGAAGTCAACTATCCGCTTCACTTTGACATTTCACCCCCGCTACGCGACATGGCGAAACAAGCTTCACCTTCTTTCGGCTTCCATGAAGCGAACCCGGTTCTGTATCCGCATCTCCAGCAATTGATGGAGGCTGCTCAACGGGGCGAGGCACCGGTGGCGGACGGCGCGCTCCAGAAATACATCGGGCCCCTCGTCAGTACCGCCCCTGGGCTGAACCTGCTCGGGGTTGGGAACGGCTTTCCTGGCTACTCCGTTCCTGACGCCCCACCTGATACGAACATGGCGGTGGGCGACACGCAGGTAGTGGAGTGGGTGAACGTATCCTATGCCGTGTTTGACAAGACAACCGGCGCAATAATCCCAGTCGCGGGGCAAGACTCCACCCCGGGCAACGCCTTGTGGAAAGGTTTCGGCGGGCTGTGCGAAGCCAACAACGACGGCGATATCATTGCCCAGTGGGACAAAATTGCTCACCGCTGGGTGATGACCCAAAACGTCTTTGTGTCGCCATACGCGACCTGCATCGCAGTCTCGACAACTAATGATGCGACCGGCAGCTACTACCGTTTCGCCTACCCGCAGAGCCAGGGCTTCCCCGATTACCCCAAGTGGGGCTTGATGCCGGACGCCTATTACCAAGCTAACAATGCCTTCGGAAGTCCCTTTGGTGTGAACGCCTGCGCGTATGAGCGCGCCAAGCTGCTGGTCGGTAATTCCTCGGCGGAGCAGATCTGCATATTTGACAGTTCCAACGGCACGGGTTTTGACGACAGCATGCTGCCCGCCGATCTCGACTCCCCCAACACTCTCCCGCCCGAAGGTCAGCCTGAGGTCTACGTGGGCAGCATCGACAATGGCGTGAGTTCCCAATGTCCGAGCGGATCGTGCGTCTTCGAGTACTTGTTCCATGTGGACTTCGCGGTACCGTCTAATTCCACCTTCACAGGCACCAACGGAGGCATGCCGATCCCTGGTGTGGCCTCGTTCAGTTTGCTTTGCCCCTCCTCTCCCTGCGTCAAGGAGCCGGGCGGCAATGCAGTGGATTCGCTCGGCGATCGCCTGATGTACCGGCTGGCTTACCGCAATTTCGCCGGCGACCACCAGACGTGGCTGGTGAACCACGCTGTGACCGCGGGCAGCTCGGGTGGCGAGCGGTGGTATGAGTTCCACGCGCCGGAAAGCTCGACTAGCCTGTCGGTGTTTCAGCAGGGTACTTTCGCCCCCGACAGTAGCTACCGCTGGATGGGCTCGATCGCCATGGACCAAAACCAGGACATCGCTCTTGGGTACAGCGTTTCCAGCTCGAGCGTGTACCCATCAATCTACTATACGGGCCGTGTGCCGAGTGACCCGGCGGGCACCATGGAAAGTGAGGCTCTGATCGTTGCCGGCACAGGCTCGCAAACCGACACCTCCAATCGCTGGGGCGACTACTCCAGCATGTCGATCGACCAAGCGGATGATTGCACATTCTGGTACACGCAGGAGTACATCATCGCGACCGGCTCGTTCAACTGGAGCACGCGCCTCGCGTCCTTCAAATTCAGTAACTGCGGCGCGGCGCCCGGACCGAATTTCACAGTTGTGGCAAGCCCATCCCCGCTGTCCGTGGCGCAGGGCGGGGCGAACAGCTATACGGTGACGGTAACGCCTGCCGATGGCTTTACCGGCAGCGTGAATCTAACTGTCAGCGGTCTGCCCTCGGGCGCGAGTGGCAGCTTCTCACCCAACCCGGTCGTCATCACCTCTGGGGTTGTAGATTCCACATTGACGGTGAACGCGGGCAGCGCTGCCGTGGGCACCTACGGCTTAACGATTACCGGGCAGAGTGGCGCGCTGAACAACTCTTCCTCCGCCGTACTGGTGATCACTCCGGGCCCGGGTGGCAGTCTCTCCCCAACTAGCGTCGGGTTCGGCAACGTGGTGATCAACACGGCGAGTACCGTCCATATCGTGACGCTGACGAGCAACGGCGGAGCTCCCTTGAATATTGCGAGCGTCACAATCACCGGGACGAACTTCGGTGATTTCGCTCAAACCAACAATTGCGTGGGAACGTTGAACGTAGGCAAGACGTGCAAGATCAACGTCACCTTCACGCCGAGCATCCTGGGCGCGGAAACGGCAACCCTCGACGTGAACGACAATGCGGGGAACAGCCCGCAGACGGCCGCATTGTCCGGCACAGGCATTGCGCAGGCAACACTGACGCCGGCCTCGGGGAACTTCGGCAACGTGGCAGAGGGCACGCCTAGCGCCGCGAAGAACTTCACCTTGACCAACAACCAGAGCGTGGCGCTCAACATTTCGAGCATCACGACGAGCAACCCGGACTATGCGCAAACCAATACTTGCGGCGGCAGCGTGGCGGCGCACGGACACTGCACGATCAGCGTGACGTTTACGCCCAGCATCCTAGGGACGGAGACGGGGACGCTGACGGTAAGCGACAGTGCGTCGAACAGCCCGCAGACGGCGTCGATGACGGGAACTGGCGTGGTGCCGGCAACACTGATGCCGACCTCGGCAAACTTCGGCAACGTGCCGCAGGGCACGCCCAGCACCGCGAAGAACTTCACCTTGACCAACAACGCGGTGGCGGCACTCAGCATTTCGAGCATCACGACGAGCAACCCGGACTATACGCAAACCAACACTTGCGGCAGCAGTCTGGCGGGGAAGGCGCACTGCACGATCAGCGTGACGTTTACGCCCAGCAATATCGGGACGGAGACGGGGACGCTGACGGTGACCGACGGTGCGTTGAACAGCCCGCAGACGGCGTCGTTGACGGGGGTGGGCATCGCGCAAGCGACGGTGGCGCCGACCTCGATGACGTTTGCGGCGCAGAAAGTCGGGACGACGAGTGCGCCCCATAACGCGACGCTGAAGAACAACCTTTCGACCTCGCTCACCATCAGCAGCCTCACGTTCAGCGGGGCCAATGCGGGCGATTATGCCCAAACCAACAATTGCGGGAGCAGTCTGGCCGCCAAGTCGGCCTGCACGATCAGCGTGACGTTTACGCCGACGGCGACGGGGACGCGAACCGCAACCCTGAACGTGAACGACAGCGCGAACAACAGCCCGCAACAGGTCTCACTGACTGGAACGGGTAAGTAACATCAGTCGCTCGGCAATTCGGTGTGTCAGTCTTTCAGTGGGCTTAGGTTCTGAGTCACTGTAAGGACTGGCACACTGACCGAGTGGCACGATCGCCTCCCTAAATCAGATCTGGGAGGTTCTATCTCTGAGGTGTGACATATTTTGGTTTTTCGGGAATGGCGTTGGGTGAAGCCCCCGAAATCTTGAGTCTCATCGACGACTGGCCGATCGGGGCCGCGGCGATGAGGAAAGAAGGCCCGCTTCCCAGGTTGACTCGAAGCCACATTTGTCCACCGGAATGACCCGCAGCGACGCTCGTCGAGTCCTTCCGTCCTGATCTTCGGTTCGACCCAAAAAGCGGGAACAACTTTTTACATTTTCTCTCGATCCAAAGGGTGTAACGATCTTCTCTGCACGTGCGTTGGCAGGAGCTTTGCGCATCGTGTTCGAGGGAGTCCAAGCGGCGCTTAGCGGAAGCGGGAAGGCAGGCAACCGGTTTGCGTGAACCACCTGCTACCCGACACATATTCAGAATCTCTCAAAATTCAGATTATTCACGAAAAGGAGAAGTGTAATGGTTAATAAAAGAAGTGCGAGCTATCTAATGGTCGCGCTTTCTCTGGTTTGCCTGCTCCATCTTGTGAGTTTGTCCGCTGCGGCGCAGGGTAACCGACAGCCCGTTGTAACCCATGCCCAGCAGGCTGTCTCTCCGGAGTTGCGCACCTTGAAGCCTGACCCTCCGTCCCCGGGGCTCGTTATCCGGGATATCGAACATATCCCCCTTCATCAGGTCCCAAGCAGTTTTCCCTTCGCTGATCAAGCCCTTCAAAAGACTCCGCTGCCTCTGGTCAGCACGACTGACGGCCTGAATTTCGACGGCCTCGCGCAGAACGGGTACGTTCCACCTGACTCGAACGGCGCAGTCGGCGCTACTCAGTACGTCACGTGGATCAACGTTCAATTTGCCGTTTACGACAAGACGACCGGCGCCAAGCTGGCCGGCCCCTTCAATGGAAACACCCTTTTCTCAGGACTGGGCGGAGCATGCGCCGCTAACAACTCCGGCGATCCGGTTGCGAGTTACGATAGGATAAACGCCCGGTGGGTTTTGACTCAGCCAGTTTTCAGCGCCCCGTACTACGATTGTATTGCTGTTTCCAAGACCTCTGACGCGACGGGCGCTTGGAACCTGTATGCTTTCCCTCTCGGCAGCACGTATTTTCCTGACTATCCTAAGACCGGCGTCTGGCCAGACGCCTACTATAGGACCTACAACCTCTTTACGAGTGGCTACCTCGGCCCCGAGGCTTGCGCCTATGACGGCGCCGCCATGCGTGCGGGCACAACCGCCACATCCGTCTGCTTCTCGAAGGCCGGCGAAGGGGATAACTATGGCTCGCTGCTGCCGGCGGACTTCGACGGCACCACCCTTCCTCCCTCCGGCGAACCTGAGTTCTTTGTCCAACTCGGCTCGAACACTACAGATAATCGCTTGTTCGAGTTCAGGTTCCACGTCGATTTCAATGTTCCGAGCAATTCCACGTTCACTGGGCCGTTCACGATTTCAGTCCCAACCTATACCGTTACTTGCGGTGGTGGTGGCGGGGCCTGCGTTCCTCAAAAAGGCACGAGTCAACTGATCGATGCCCTCGGGGATCGCATCATGTTCCGGCTTCCCTATCGCAACATGGGCGACCACGAAGTGCTGCTCGGTACCCACACCGTCACCTCGGGGAGCGTCTACGGCGTCCGGTGGTATGAAATTCGCGACCCCAACGGATCGCCCACCCTATATCAGTCGGGAACCTTCCAGCCCGACTCGAACTACCGTTATGTGCCCAGCATCGCCATGGATCAAAGTGGGGATATCGCGGTCGGGTACAGTATCTCGAGCAGTTCGATTTACCCGGAGATCGCCTACACAGGTCGCGTCCCCAGTGATCCCTTGGGGACGTTGGAGTCTGAAGACGTCGTCAAGACGAGCCTGGGCAGCTCTGCGACTAACCGGTGGGGCGATTACAGTGCCATGACTGTGGACGTGGCGGACGATTGCACGTTTTGGTACATTAACCAGTATCAAGCAAGTTCCGGAGTCACATACAACTGGGTAAACCGAATCAACAATTTTAAGTTCACCGGGTGCGGCGGTGCGCCAACGCCGAATTTCAACGTCACCGCCACGCCGAGTTCCCAGACCGTGATTGCCGGCGGGTCCACGTCTTACACGGCGACGGTAACGCCTACCAATGGCTTCACTGGAAGCGTGACCATGAGCGTGTCCGGCTTGCCCTCGGGGGCCTCGGGCGGCTTCTCGCCTAACCCGGTGGTCATCACCAGCGGGGCTGTGAACAGCACGCTGAGTGTGACTACCGTGAACACCACCCCGGCAGGCACCTACACCTTGACGATCGCGGGAGCGAGTGGCACCTTGAATAACTCGACCACCGTCACTTTGGTTGTGACTCCGGCTGGACAGCTTACCTTCACACCCACCAGCCTGGGTTTCGGAAACCAGGTCACTAGCACGACGAGCGCCATTCGGAAAGTAACGGTCACCAGCAGCGGTGGCGCCGCCGTCAACTTCACCAGTATCGCGACCGACAACAGCGACTACGCTGAGACCAACAACTGCCCCGCGTCGCTGGCGCCGGGAGCGAAATGCACGGTGAATGTCACCTTCACTCCTTCGAAGCTGGGCGCCGACAACGGCAATATCGTCTTCACCGACGACGCATCAGGCAGTCCGCAGACCGTGCCGTTGACCGGAAATGGTATCGCGCCGGCTACGTTGATGCCAGCCTCAGGGAACTTCGGCAGTGTGGCGGAGGGCACGCCCAGCGCCCCGAGGAACTTCACCTTGACCAACAACCAGAGCGTGGCGCTCAACATTTCGAGCATCACGACGAGCAACCCGGACTATGCGCAAACCAATACTTGCGGCGGCAGCGTGGCGGCGCACGGACACTGCACGATCAGCGTGACGTTTACGCCCAGCATCCTAGGGACGGAGACGGGGACGCTGACGGTAAGCGACAGTGCGTCGAACAGCCCGCAGACGGCGTCGATGACGGGAACTGGCGTGGTGCCGGCAACACTGATGCCGACCTCGGCAAACTTCGGCAACGTGCCGCAGGGCACGCCCAGCACCGCGAAGAACTTCACCTTGACCAACAACGCGGTGGCGGCACTCAGCATTTCGAGCATCACGACGAGCAACCCGGACTATACGCAAACCAACACTTGCGGCAGCAGTCTGGCGGGGAAGGCGCACTGCACGATCAGCGTGACGTTTACGCCCAGCAATATCGGGACGGAGACGGGGACGCTGACGGTGACCGACGGTGCGTTGAACAGCCCGCAGACGGCGTCGTTGACGGGGGTGGGCATCGCGCAAGCGACGGTGGCGCCGACCTCGATGACGTTTGCGGCGCAGAAAGTCGGGACGACGAGTGCGCCCCATAACGCGACGCTGAAGAACAACCTTACGACCTCGCTCACCATCAGCAGCCTCACGTTCAGCGGGGCCAATGCGGGCGATTATGCCCAAACCAACAATTGCGGGAGCAGTCTGGCCGCCAAGTCGGCCTGCACGATCAGCGTGACGTTCACGCCGACGGCGACGGGATCGCGAACCGCAACCCTGAACGTGAACGACAGCGCGAACAACAGCCCGCAGACGGTCTCACTGACCGGAACCGGGAAGTAACAGCCAGCAACCAGGCGGTCCCGCGCGACGGGACCGCCTGCCCAATTCCAACTGAAGATCAACGAATGAGTAAGACCAATTCGCCCCGCTTCGGCGGGGCGTTTTGCTTTATGCGAAGGTACTCCGAACCCGTCTTCCCAGTTTCCATTTTCCAGTTTCGAGTTTCTGACTGAGCCGGCCGCACTTGATTTATAATTCCAGATTCAAACGGAGGTCAGCGTGGACCAGGCAGAGTCATTCCTCGGTTTTACCCGCGATTCGTTCGCTTTTTTCGCCGAGCTGGCGGCCCATAACAACACGGCATGGTTTAAGGAGAACCGTGAACGATATGACAGGCACGTGGCGGGGAACTTCCGTGGTTTGCTCGCGGCACTCGAACCGTTTTTGTTGAAGCTGAACCCCAACTTCGAGACTGCGGGAAAGACGAATAGGAATTTCTCCCGGATCAATCGCGACATTCGGTTCAGCAAAGACAAGAGCCCTTACAAATCGAACTACTACCTTTACGTTTTCGATTCCCGGCACGACCGGGGTCACGCTGGACGTTTGTATGTGGGCTTGTCCGCAGATTGTCTCACCGTTGGCTTCTCGATTTATGGGGGTGCGGCAGCCCGGCGAGGGCGCGAGAAGGCAGAGCCGGCGGACGCGCTCGCAGCAATTTTTCGCAAGCGAGTGGTAGCGAATTGCAAAATCTTCGAGCGGCTGCTTCAGGGAGTTGTCCGAAAAGGCCGGTACGAAACGTACTGGCATCGAGAGGAGAAAAAGGATTGGGCTCAGCACTCTGGCCTGCCTCGGCGAGACGAGGATTGGCAAACTCTTCAAGCCTGGGTCGTCCGAAGAGTCTTCCTCCCGGAAAGCCGAGCGATCCAAACTCCTGCGTTCGCCCGGCAGATCGAGCGCGTCTTCGAAGACCTTTACCCTCTCTATGTGTTCACGTCGGTTGACGCGCGCGGTTGGCAGCGGGAAGTAACAAAGCGTCGGGCGTAACGGATGGCAGCAGGGCCGGGCGGCGCTCGGCCAAAGCAGAAGGCAGAAGGCAGAAGGCAGAAGGCAGAAGGCAGAAGGCAGAAGGCAGAAGGCAGAAGGCAGAAGGCAGAAGGCAGAAGGCAGAAGGCAGAAGGCAGAAGGCAGAAGGCAGAAGGCAGAAGGCAGAAGGCAGAAGGCAGAACCACCTTCGAAGATGTTTTTGCTGCCCACTGCTTGCTGCCTGGTGCCTTCTGTTCTTCGCTGCCTACTGCTTTCTGGCGGCTGCCCCACAGTTATCGACAAACAGCCGCAATCGAAATAGAATCTGGGCATGCCCGGTGTCCCGATTGCTCCAATTTCCCATCACTCGCTTGTGGTGCGAGCCTACGACCCGCTTCTGGCTTTTCTGTTTGCGTTGTTCTTCGCTTTGGCGATTCGTTTTTTCCTTGTTTTGCTTCTCGACCGCAACCGCGGCTCATTCGTGAAACTCTACCGCATCGTTGCGGGCCTGGTTTTTCTGGCCTTGGGCTGGTTCTATGCGTTATTCGTGTGGCCGGTGCTCACCTGGGACCGTCCGGCGAGAGCGGTAGGCGCCATCACTGCTGCTATGGTTCTTCTGTCGGTCGCGATCCGCCATGCCCGGGGACGGCCCTCAAAACCGACTGGGCTCGTCGCGGCGCTGGGCTATCTCGCACTCTGCGTGATCCTCGTGGGCGTGGCAACGTTAACCATCATTCGAACCGGCTACCTGGCGTTGGTCGGAGACCGCGTCACGCTGCTGGTGCAAGTCACGGGCGAGACTCGGAGCATGTCGGGACTCTTGATGCCGCCGGAGTTGAGGGCTAATCTGAACGGAAGCCCATGCGAGCCGCACGCTCCTCGGCCATTTGCGAGTCGAAGCACGCTCGGCGTTTTGTCGCTCGCAACCGGAGAATTGCCCAAGGACACGCTCACGCTGCATCACGTGGTCATCCTTTTGCCGACCGGCGAGCCCGCGATCGATGCGTGGCTATCTGGCGACAAATTCGCGGTGGAGGGAACTGCCATCCGCTTCACCTCCACCTTGCATTCTTTCAATGTGCCCAATCTCTACGCGCTGGACTTCATTTGCTCCACCTACACGAATGCCGAGCGGCAGAGTAAACCCGTGAGCCGAGTCGACTTTCCCGACACCGGCCCACTCAAAGTGCATCGTTGGTGGGCGCCGATCCAGGACCGGCTGTTGCGTTATTGGGCCAAGCATGCTCCTGAGGGTTCGTTGTGGGCGATCCAAGTTTATGCCGACCAGTCTCCTTACTATCCGCTTACCGAGGCGGGCGGTAAACCAGTGCGTCGAGATTTTCTCCTGGTTCTACAACGTTGGGGCGTGGCTACCAGTCGGGGTTCCTCTCCACTTGAAATCATCGAGAGACCCAAGAAATGAGCGCCAAGAAATGATGGATGTGTAATCTTTTGGGCAGTTGAGAGGTGAGGGTCGCCGTCGGCGCTGTGGGAATGTGGAAATCCGGCGACTTTTGCCGGATTTCCAAGCGCGGTGGAAAAGTCAGCCGTTCAGACTTTTCCAC
>Ga0208687_1000076_pt1 | contig 100551 bp, 149 predicted proteins | sample June2015DPH_6_10_FD_184695 | JGI IMG/M metagenome (GOLD analysis project Ga0208687, IMG submission 184695) | Peatland microbial communities from SPRUCE experiment site at the Marcell Experimental Forest, Minnesota, USA - June2015DPH_6_100... | ecosystem: Environmental > Terrestrial > Soil >...
ATTCGAAGCGAGTACGCGTTCCCGAGGGAGTAGATGCCGCGAAAGCCCCCCGAGTTCCTCGAGGAAGGATGCCCTGCCTGTACCTACCATTTTCTCTATAAGGGAACGGCGGATGGCTCCTACGTGAAGTGCGGTTCCTGTCGTTCGGTCTTTACCCGCGACGAGCAGGGACGGCTACTCCCGTACCGTCTCGCCGTAAACCCGGCGACCGGGAAGACGATTCGGCGCGTTCGACCGCCCGAGCTAAAGGACCCGCGAATCCGGCCGGTCCGCCCGCCGAGCTTCGGTTCGGGATTCGGACGGGCGTGGGACCACGCGACCCTCGAGCTACCGAACGGGACGCGGGTCGGAGGCTGGCGGGACTATACGTGGGGCTCGACCATTCTCTTCGAGTATCCCGAGCACTCGGGGGAGTGGTGGTCGGCGAACGTAAAGACGCTCGACCGGGGGGACGGGTCGTTCGTCTCGCTAAAGGAAGATACGGCGCCGTATGGCGTAGCCGTCCCGAGGAGAGAGTAACGATGGTCGAACCACCGAACTTTGGACCGAGACCCGAGCATCGCGATTCCGTACGAGTACCGGGCGAGTCGAGCTACGGGCGACGGCGTCGGTGGCAACGCGACGAGGCCCGGAGAAGGGAACAGCTCCGACCTCTCCGTCTCTACGTAAACCGGCTCCTCGCTACGACGGGGATTCCTCACGGCCATACCTAAGTCTCCGGTCGTATCTCGGGCCTTCACCACGCGACGGAAGGCTGGCAGACCCAGTCGGATATCTCGGTTCTTCGACCGGGGATTCTCGTCGAGATATACGAGCAGTCGACTACCTCGCTATACTCGGCGCCGCCGAAGGGATGGCGGAAGAAGATTATCGCGAAGCTCGAGGATAGCGGGCTCGTAGTCGAATCTACCGGCTCCGACCTGAAGGTCTACCCGAAGGAGTGGCGCGAGGACGAGGTTTCGAAGGGGGAGTAAATGGTAGAACCGAGGAAGCTAACGCTAGGCCCTATCGACGCAAAGCTGAACGGCGGCGTACCGATACGCCGGCCGAGCGGTTCGGTCCACGATTACGAGGTCACCCTCTGGACGACCGACTCGACCCGTACCGTTCGGTTCGTCTTCAACCGCGAGGACCTCTTCCGGTTAGTCCAGATGCTACCACCCGAACGTGAGCGAACGGCCGGGGACGAGTAGATGTCGAACGGCCGTTGCGACTACGGCGACGGCCGGAAAGCTATCTGGCTGAACTCGAGCGGGGCGATGTTCTGCGGGAAGCACTTCCGCGAACTCGTCCGGCAGAACTACGGGGCGAAGTTCCTCCGCCCCGAGAACCAGTACGCCGTACTCGAGGACGGGTGGTCCCGTATCCGCCCTCGCTCGGTCAAGAGGGAGTAGATGAAGTTCGAGGAGATTACCGCTACCGAGGCGAGGCGGCGGAACCTTTGCCTAACGCCGAGCCCGTACGACGACCGCCGAACTATCGGCTCCCTGATGCCCCGGTACTGCGGTAAGCCGAAGGGCCACCTTAAGGTCGAGGTTCGGATGAACTTCGTTACCGGCGAGCCCCAACCGGTTATCGTAAGCCCCCACCGGTATAACATCCGAATCGTAGACGAGTCGCCGAGGAAGGAGTAACGATGCCCCGCGAGTTCTCGATACGAACTTCGTGCGCGTGGTGCGGTAAGCGTATCCTAAAGAAGGACGCGAAGACCGCCGTAAAGCGGGGAGACCTTCGACTCCATTACCGGTGCGTTGGGAACTACGACCGGTGCTGGGAAGACTTAGAAGCGAGGGAGATAAAGGCCCGGAGGGAGTAGATGAACCCCGACGAGTTTACCGACGCCGAGTGGAAGGCCGCGTTCGGGGAGTACCTCCGTAGCGCCTATCCGTTAAGCCGGGAGAAGCCCGCCGCCGGCGACGTCGTTACGCTTCAGGGCTGGCGGGTCGGGAACGTTAGCGCTATCGCCGTCTCCGACGAGCGGAATGGAGTTACCTACGACTTTACGGTCGGGGACGGGTACCCCCTCCGAGGTAAGCTCGAGTTCCTCGATAACCGCCGGGAGGCTCGACGGGTCGCGAAGCGGTTCGTCGCGCTCTACGGGATGGTCGAGAAGGTCGAGCGCCGTCAGCTCGTCGTCGACCGCGCCGGGAATATCATTCGGAACGACTTCTACGAATCGAGCGACTCGAGCTTAAGGAAGGAATAGAAGATGCTCCCCGCCGACGTAATCCGCGCGGTCGAGAGGAACGCGAGGGACGGGCATCGTTCGATTATCCGGGGGCGTGGTTTCCACTTCCTCGTTACCGAAGCGGCCCGAGCGGAGAGCGGTCGTATCGTCTTCTGGCTCAACGGAACGCAAATCGGCGGCGCCGTTCCTAGCCTTATCGAGTCGGTATCGGCGGGGGGTATCGCGTAGATGCCCGCCCATAGGAAGCGCCCTATCGAGTACTCCGAGGGCGGATTCCGAATCGCCGTCTGCCCGAAGTGCGGTCCTGTGTCCCTCTACGAACCGTTCGAGTACGTTATCGAGGAAGGGCCGAAGGCCGGCGATACGATGAAGGTCTGGCGATGCCGGAACTGCGGGCGACGCGCCTTACGAATCCGCTCGGCGTCCCGACTCGAGCTTCAGCGCCGGGAGTTTCGAAATCGGAGGGAATAGATGCCGACCCCCGAGGAGCTAATCGCCGAGTTCGACGCAGCGCAGAAGGAGTACTCCGCGGTACGATGGGATATCCGGACCCGACGTCGCGAGGCTCGGGCCGCGTACCGAAGGGCGAGCGAAGAGTACCGGCGACGGAGTACGGGGCTCGGAACTCCCGAAGAGCAGGCTACTTGGCGCGCCGCCTACGACGCGCTAAAGGCGGAGAGCGAGGACGCGAAGAAGCGGACGCGGGTCGCCTCGCGCCGGAAGCGTCTCGCGCTAAACGCGGTCCTCGCGGACCCGGCGGCGACCGATATCCTCGCGAAGAAGCTCGAGGAGAACTCGAGGAAGGCTAGGGAGTTCCTCGAGAGCGACGCCTATCGGCGTCTACGGAAGGAGTAGATGCCGACCCCCGAACAACTCGCGGAGCTTAAGGCGATTCAGCGGAGCGCCTATATCCCTCTCTTCGGCGAGAGGACCGCGGTCCATTGGACGAAGGTCATTAGGTCCTCGTCCTACTACGAGCCCGAGGGCCTCGCCGCGATACTCGGGTCCGGCTACCTCGAGGAAGGAACCTCGTTTACGACCTCGCTCGACCTCTCGTACCCGAAGGATAACCACGCCCCGGTCGGTCTCGTCTTCCGGCTCGACGACCTAATCGAACTCGGCTATCATCATCTTCCGCTTAACGAGGCCGGGCATACGCTCCTCGAACTCGTCTACGAGATAGCGGACGGCGAGCGGGTCCCTCTCGACCCGTTCCTTCTCGGGGTTATCTCGTACAACCCGAGGACGCTCGCGAACGCGGTACGAACGGTCCGGAACTCCGGCGTAATTCCCGGTATTCCGAAGCGGACGATTCATTCGAAGGTAGTACGTCGTCCACGGTACGATATCTTCGATATCCCGCGTCAATGGGCGGATACCGCGGCAGGGAAAATGTACCACGTAATCGACCTTCCGGAGGCGGACCTGCGAAGAGAGTAATCTGCGTGCACCGATAGCAAGAAGGTTATTTCTACTAGGGAGTCACTATCGGTACCGATGACGCGGAGCGAAGCGAGGTACGAGAATGCGCTTGAAGAATACGACTGATATCCCCGACGAGACCCTCCGGGAGATTATCCGGTTCGTCTCTCCGAACGGGGTTACGAAGGTCTCGGTAACCGTTCGGAACGGTCGGTCGGAGTACCATGGAACGGGTAGCCGGTGGGAGGTACTCGCGAGTATCGGGAACCCGAGGTTCCCGTACCAGATGCCCGCGCACCAAGCCTACCTTCCGATACTCGTCCGGAGCCGGGAGGAACTCGCGGTCGCTCTCCTCGCCCACGAACTACGGCATTCGTGGCAGGCCCGGGGCGGTCCGAGGCCGCCGAAGTACGTCGAGGACGACGGGTTCCTAAAGACGTACCCGCAGGGGGGCTACGGGTTCTCGAGGACGCCGTTCCCCGGAGGGGTTCCGACGAAGGGGTTCCGTCTCCTCCGTCGCCCCGGTCAGGCCCACGCTCGGCGGCGGGGGATGGTCTGGGGAGCCCGAGGACGGTTCTCCGAGCGGGACGCGGACGCCTACGCGATTCGGATGCTACGGGGGTGGAGGCGCTCGCATAGCCCTCCCCCCGCCTACGAAGGGGTGGGAGGACTATTCGAATGAAGCGTATCTCCCGGGGCCTTCTTGCTACGGCGGCGAGACCTATCCTCCCGACGGGGATGGACCCCGAGGAGCTAGCCGAGCGGCGGATAACGACCCTCGCTACCGACCCCCCGAAAGGCTACCATTGGCGGGAGACCTACGAGTGGGCCGCCCGCCTCTATCGCGGGGACGGGGACGACCGGGGCCGCCGTATCTTCTCGGACGCCGGACGGTCGGACGCCCGGTACGTCTCGCGGGTCGCGCACCGGGCGGCGCTCGGCCGGGGCCTTCCTTCGACCCCCCGGGAATGGGGGCACCTACGGAAGAGCATCGAGCGGCTCCACGCTGAACTAAACGAGAAGTAGCCTCTACGTCGTCTCCCGTAAGATTATTTATACTACGGCTCCGTACCGAGTTCCGATGTCGCGTTGGCGCCGAGCAGGGAACCGGGGAATCGACGACTCTATCTGGGGGATTGCGGCACTCATCATCGCCGTAATCGTCCTCGTCTGGTTGAGTCCGCGTCTGATGAAGCGGATTCGAGAAGGCGCGAAGGAAGCGGGCGGGCTGAAGGCCGACTTCGAGTCGGGCTACAAGAGCGCGACCGCTGCGAACACCGCGCCGGCAACGCCGGCGAAGAAGTAGATTCCCCCGGGGGTAGGCCGTGCGCCTACCCCCTCCCGAGAGCATACGACCGGTGGACGACTGCGTAGATGGTCGTCCGAGAGCTGGTCGGTAGGCTAACCGAGCGGTACCGTCCCCTTATCCGCCTCGCGAAGTGGGGCGCCCTTCTCTTCGGCGTCTCCTTCGTAGCGTTCACGGTCCTTCCTATCTACCCCTCCGATTTCTCGCAACCGCCGAACGCCTTCCTAGGCTACATGAAGGACTCGTTCGCGGTCTACGTTCTCCTCCTCATGGAGCACCAGCTCCTCCCGGCCGGCGCGACGATAATCGTAATCGGGCCGTTCGATGCGTTCACGGCTATCATGGAAATCGGGTTCTACCTCTCGCTAACGATTACGATTCCGTACCTCGTCTGGGGCTTTCTCCGCTGGCTTTCCCCCGCGTTAACGAGGAAGGAGATTTGGGCGATACGGCGTACGCTCGTCCTCGCGACCTTCCTCTTCTTCGCGGGGTTCTTTATCACGTACTTCTGGCTCCTCCCGCCTATCTACCAATTCTCGTATACGCTCCAGCCGGTCGTCGGGGCGAGCGGAACGCTCTCGCTCGAGGCGTTTATCGAGACGACGTTCCTCTTCCTTCTCGGCGTAGGAATCGCCTTTGAGATACCTCCGCTCTGTCTCGGGCTCGCCTACGTCGGTATCCTCTCTTCGAAGGTCATGGGCCACTATTGGAATATCGCGGGGGCCGCCTGCTTCGTGATAGCGTTTATAATCTCTCCGGGCGTAGGGGGAGGCGTAATCGAGACGCTACTAGCGATGATGCTCTGGGGTCTCTACGGTCTCTCGTACCTTCTCGTGCGCAGGGTAGAGAAGAACAAATGGGCGGAGGCTCTTACCGTTGTTAGCTGACGGGTCGATACGGTACGAGGTCGCCGTACGCGACGGCGAGGACGGGGAAGGGAACCGCCGGGGCTTTCCCTCGAAGAAGGAGGCGAAGCTCTACGAGCGGCTCGCCCGGGACTGCGGCTTCGAAACGAAGATGGTCGTCCTCGACCCGGCCGCGGCCGTCGTCGCGGACCCGGAGCGTAGGAAGCAAGCGAAGGAACTCGCCCTTCTCGGCGGAGGCGCGGCGCTCGCATACGGAGCGCTACGTCTCGGCGGCGTCTCCTCCGTATCGAAGCTCGTAGCGCCGTCCGTCGCCGGCTCTTCGGCGCCCGTTACTTCTCCGACCCCGTCGACCCCCTCGGACCCGGCCGCCGGGAATAACCTCGTTGCCCCCTCGGTCCTCGTCGACCCGGCAGGAGCGCCCCCGGGTTCGATTTGGTACCGCGCCGATATCGGTCTCCTCCGCTACGAGAGCGGCCTCTTCGGTACGCTCTCGGTAGCGGTAATGGACCCGGTCTACGGGACGCTCTGGGCCCAACCGACGGAAGAGAATATCTTCGAGGCTCCTATCCTCGTTCTCGGTCTCGCTAAGTACGATATCCTATCGATGACCGAGGGCGGTCTCGGTATCGTCCCGAATAACGACTTCGCGGTTACGACGTTCAACAACGTTCTCGACGATACCTATGGGAACATGAAGGCGTACGGGACGATGACCGCATCGTCCTATTACGGCGAACTCGGTACCGCGACGCTCGCGACGTATCCCTTCCTCTTCGGGGTATTCGCCCCCGGGCAGGTCCTCTACTTCGACGGGTCGGACTGGGTTAACGAGGCCCTTTCGAGCGTCGCGGTTACCTCGCTCTCCGCGGGGAACGGCATCTCGCTATCGGGGTCGACCGGGGCCGTGACCGTATCGGCGAAGCTCGACGGGACGACCCTATCTCTCGGGTCCTCGGGCCTCTCGATAAATCTCGGAAACGCGAACTCGTGGAGCGCTACCCAGACGTTTACGAACCTCTACCCCGGCATCGAGATGCTCGGGCCGGTAAGCGGCCCTGCGTCGACCTCTTCCGAGATAGCGTTCCTCGGTTGGTCGGGTTCTGCCTCTATCGGCGTAAACCTCTTCGCGGATTCGACCGGGAGTTTTAAGGTCGGACAACAGGGGTCGCCCTATAATACCCTCCTGACCGTCGACCAGTCCGGGAACCTAAACGCCACGGGGACGGTTACGGGTTCCTCGTTCTACGGCGAACTCGATACCGCGACCCTCGACTCGGTAGCGTTCTCGTTTACGTCCCTTACCTCCGGGCAGGTCCTCTACTATAACGGGTCCGACTGGATTAACAAGACGCTCTCGGGCGGCGGCGTAAGCTCCCTGAACGGACTGACGGGAGCGGTAACCCTTACGACCCCGAACTCTACGCTCTCTATCGGGACGAGCGGCTCGGACGTTACCCTCGACATTAATCTCGGAAACGCGAACTCTTGGTCCGCTACCCAGACCTTCGGGAACTATATCTCGATAGGCGGGGCGAGCCTAGACGTCTCGTCCCTCTCCTCGAACGAGTTCCTCTATTACAACGGAAGCAACTGGGTAAACTCCGCAGAACTCGACGTCTTCGAACTCGACGGCGTCGCCTTCTCGTTCGGCAGCCTAACGTCCGGGCAGGTCCTATACTACAACGGCTCGAACTGGATTAACAAGACGATGGGGGCCGGAGGGGTTACCTCCCTGAACGGGCTTACCGGCGCGCTAACGATTACGACCCCGAACTCGACCCTAAGCGTAGGGACGAGCGGGTCGGACGTTACTATCGATATCAACCTCTCGAACGCGAATACCTGGGCGGCGGCGCAGACGTTTACGAAGAACGACCTCCTCCTACTCGGGACGGGCGTCGGAGCGACGACCCTTAACTCGGGTCTTACGGGGGGCTCGAGCAATACCCTTACCCTACCGACGACCCCGAGCGATACCCTCGCGGCGCTCGGTACGGCGCAGGAATGGACGGCGGCGCAGACCTTCGATAGTAGCGACCTCCTCGTCTTTAACCCCGCGAAGACGTTCAAGTATACTATCGTCGCGAGCGCTATCGGGGGGAACTACAACCTTACGCTTCCGCCGATTACGGGGAACGATACCCTCGCCGCGCTCGCGACGGCCGAGAGCTGGACGGCGACCCAGACGTTCGGTACGAACATCTCCTTCATGGGGGCGCAGTTGAGCGGCTCGACGGTCGCGAACGGCCTCCTCTATTACAACGGCTCGAACTGGATAGCGCAGGCCCTCGCGAACGGGAACGGGATTACCGTATCGGGTACGACGATTACCGCCGTAATTAACGGTACGACGCTCTCGCTCGGAGCGTCCGGTCTCTCGCTAAACCTCTCGAACGCGAACCTCTGGTCCGCGGTTCAGACGTTCGGGAACAATATCTCGTTCGGGGGGGCTACCCTGAACGTAACCTCGCTAACGACCGGGAATATCCTTCAGTATAACGGGACGAACTGGGTAAACGTCACGGCGGCCTCGATAGCGGTCGTTTCCTCTGTCTCGAACTCCGACGGTAGCCTCTCTATCTCCCCGACGACGGGAGCCGTCGTAGCCTCGCTCAACGTCGGGAACGCGAATACGTGGACGGCGACCCAGACGTTCGGGAACTACATCTCTATCGGCGGGGGTGCGTTCAGTATCTCGGGTCTCGCTACCGGCGATATCATCTACTATAACGGGTCGGACTGGGTAAACCTCGCCGCCGGAGTAGCGAACAACGGTAAGCTCCTCGAGGTCGTCGCGGGCGTTCCCTCGTGGCAGAGCGTCTCGGCGGGAGGCGTTACCTCGGTATCGAACTCCGACGGGACGCTGACGATTAGTCCTACGACGGGGGCGGTCGTCGCCTCGATTAATGAGGCCCACTCGAATACTTGGACGGTAAACCAGAACTTTAACTCGACAGTAACGTTCGAAGGGCTCGCTAGTACTCCATCCGCCCCGGCGAGCGGGTACGCGCTTCTTTACGCGATTACCGAGGCGACCCACCACCGGCTCGCCTACGAATCGGACGAGGGAATCCAACTTATCATTACCGAGGACAACGCTCTTATCGGTTACTGGAACAGCGCGGGGACGCTAGCGGCCGGGAACGTCGTCTACGCGAACGGACAGCATAGCGGCGTTCCTATCATCTTCCAAGCGCAGGCGAACTCGACGAGTACCGTTCCCGGTATCGGCGTCGTTATCGCCAACATCGGCCACGACGTCGACGGCTGGCTAATGCAGTCGGGACTTCTCGCCGGTGCTATCGGCGTTGGTTCGTTTAGCGCCGGCGACCGGCTTTGGCAGGACCCCGCGACTCCCGGCGGCGTCGTGAACGCTCGCCCGGTCTGGCCGAACCTCGCGCAACCCGTCGGTATCGTCCTCCAGACCTCGGGTAGCGGGTCGGTCCTCGTTAACGTCTCCCCGTTCCTCGGCGGGCTAGAATCGGGAACGATTAACGCGACCTTTACTATCGGCCCATCGACCTCGCAGGCCGTTACCCTAACCTCGGTCGGGCAGACGGCCCAGCATACGATGACCTTCCCGGATACCTCGACGACCCTCGCCGGGCTTTCGGTCGCTCAGACGTTCACCGCGGTCCAGACCTTTAGTAGCTTTATCGCGTACTCGGGCGCGAACTATACCGCAGCCGGTCTTACGCAGGGAACGGCTACGGCGATTACGACGACGGTCGTCTACGTTACCGGCGGCGGGGCTACGAACGGTCTTATCCTACCGACAGCGACCGACGGGACTAGCGTAGTCGTCCAGAATACCCTTTCGAACGCCGTCCTCATCTACCCGAACTCGGGAGCGAATATCGACGGGGGCGCGACGAACGTCGCTACTTCGTTACCGGCTTCTCTCGGCGTTACGCTTACCTACCAAGCCTCGTCCTCGACGTGGTGGTCTACCGTAGACGACGTCGCCAGCGGCAATGGCGTTACCGCGACCCATACCGCCGGCGGAATCGTTACGGTTGCGGCAAATCTGAACGGGACGACTCTCTCGGTCGGAGCTTCGGGTCTATCGCTTAATCTCGGAAACGCGAACTCTTGGTCCGCTACCCAGACCTTCGGGAACTATATCTCGATAGGCGGGGCGAGCCTAGACGTCTCGTCCCTCTCCTCGAACGAGTTCCTCTATTACAACGGAAGCAACTGGGTAAACTCCGCAGAACTCGACGTCTTCGAACTCGACGGCGTCGCCTTCTCGTTCGGCAGCCTAACGTCCGGGCAGGTCCTATACTACAACGGCTCGAACTGGGTGAACGCGACGGTCGCCTCTCTCGCCGTAGCGTGGTCCTCCCTGGCGAACCCGACCGCCGCCCTCGCCCTTACGATGGGGGCGACGTATACGACGGCCTTTACCCTCCAGCAGACGTCGGGTACGGGGTTTACGTGGACCTCCTCGACCCTAACGACCGGGGTCCTCGCGGCCTTCGCCTCGACGGGGACGGCCCTATCGGGTACCGTTAGCCTCGTAACGATAGCTTCGACCGGGGCGAACTCGAATACCGCGGTTACGGCGCAGGGTCTGAATATCTCCGTAGCGAATACGAACGCGACGAGCGGAACGAACGTAGCGCTCTACCTCGCGGCGAGCGGCGCTACTACCGCGAATACGGCCCTCGAGCTTCACGCCGGGCAGATTCTAAGCGATGCGGCGCAGGTCTGGGCGCTTAAGTCGAATACCGCGAGCGCTCTCCAGATTACCGACGGGACGAACGGGTATATCACCGTCAATACGCAGACGGCGACGTCCGGGATTAACGGGGTCCTTATCGGCGTAACGAACCCGACCCTCGTAGCAGCGGCGGGTATCGGGTTCTGGACCTTTAGCGTCGGGGCGACGACGGTTACCCTAACGGGTTCGACCGGCGTAACGAACCTCTACGGTATCGAGGCGATGTTCGCTCGGCCGACGATTACCGATACCTCGTCCGTAACGGTCGGGATAGCGAGCACGGTCTATATCGCGGGCGCTCCGGCGACGGGCGGCTCGGTGACGATTACGAACCCTTACGCTCTCTACGTCTCGGCGGGAGCGACCTACTTCGGGGGTAACCTCGCCTTTAACGGAACGTCGCTGAATATCGGTACCGCCTCGGCGTACCCCGCGACTATCTATGCGAACTCCTTAACTCTCGAGGGTACGCCTTCGATAGTCTGGAGCGGAACTTCGGGGAATATCGGGTCGTCCTCGAACTACCCGGCGATAGTCTATACGAATAGCGTTACCTTCGAGGGAGCTACCGCCGCCCTTAGCGGAACCTACGAAATCGCGGGGACCCCGACCGTCTATTCGAGTCTCGCTTGGAACGGAACGAGCCTAAACTTCGGAACCTCGTCGGCCTACCCGGCGACTACCTACCTACATACGATTACGCTCGAAGGGACGGGACCCTCTATCGCGTGGTCGGGAACTTCGGGGAATATCGGCTCGTCCTCGGCGTACCCGGCGACTATCTACTGCGGCGGTCTTACCTTCGAGGCTAACGGCCTCGCCGGGACCTATACTATCGGGGGAACGCCTACGGTTTCGGCGACCGTCGCAGTAAGCGGGACGTCGTATACCCTCGGTAGTTCCTCCGCGTATTTCGCGACTATCTACGCCGGGGCTCTAACGCTCGAAACCTCCGGGGGCAAACTGACGATGTCCCCGAGCGGAATCCTCTACCTCGGGACGTCGGCGTACTCGACCTACTCCTTCAACGGGTACTCCAATACGGGCACCTACGGATGGTACTGGGAGGAGAACGCGGGTTCAACGGGGACTACTATCTACGCGGCCTTCGCGTACGCCGCATTGACCCTCGGCTCGACCTCCTACTATGTATCCGTCGGTCATACTTCCGCGACGTCCGACTCTCGCCTCAAGCCCGACTTCATGGACTACGCGGGCGACCCGCTCGCCGAGCTAAAGGCCGTCCGGTTCGGGCAGTATAAGACGATTAAGGACGCTATCGGAGGAGGGGGACGGGTATACGACCATTGGAAAGCCGGGGTCGCCGCCGAGACGCTACCCGACTCGGTACGGACGCTCACGCAACCGCCCCCGGGAAGGCCCGAGTACGGGTCGTACTACTCGGTCGTCCAGCCGCACTACGACCACTGGATAGTCGGGGTCCTAAAGGCGCAACAGGCCGAAATCGAGGAGCTAAAGGCGCGTATCGAGGAGCTTCTCGAGGATAAAACGAAGAACGCCCGCCCCGCGAAACGGAAGTCGCGTCGGTCGGCCTCGTAAGAGGTAACGTAGACGAGGCGTTACCTTACTTATACTAGGAACGTCTTAAGGCCGGTTCGTAGGTCGTCCCGATGAAGATGATAGTAAGCGTATCGGACGAGACGAAGCGGAACCTCGAGGACCTCGCGGATACCGACGGCATCGAAGCCCCGAAGCGCGCGCACCAGTGGCTCCGGAAGTTCGTCTTCGACCCTCCCCAGCAGGTCCCCGGCGGCTCTTCGTGGGTCGCGCAGGCCTCGGCTCTCCTCGCCCGAAAGGAGATGCGGGTCGGGACGCAGACCTTTACGGCGGAGGAACTCGAGACCGGAATGAAGCGTTTCGCTATCCCCGACGGGGGCGACGCGGTAGCCGGCCCGAACGAAATCGAAGTCGTCTTCTCCCGGCGCCTCGGTGACGCCCTTCCGATGTGCCTCGCCTACCTCGACCTCGGGTCGACCGCCGACGGCCGACGTCAGCGCGGCTGGAACAACGCGAGGGAGTTCGTCGAGTTCCTCGTCGCGGGCCGGGCCGCCGAGGATAAGACGAAGGAAGACGCCCGCGAGGCCGAGGAAGAGGAGAACGCCCTCTACCCCGCGAAGGCGAAGAAGTCGAAGAAGGAGAAGGGGGACGCCTAGGCGTTCCCCTTACCGAAGCGCTTAAGAAGCGATTTGTAGGGGGGCCGGCTTAGGGACCGTCGAGGTTTTCCCCGATGGTCCGAGCGGCGGTAGTCGTTGGGCTTACCGCCGTACTCCTTCTCTCCGCTCTGCCGGCGAGCTTCTTCGTCTTGCCATCGGGAGGCGCTCGGTCCCCGACCTCGGAGTCCTCCGGGCTTACCCTATCGGTCGCTCCGGGTCCCGTTACGAGCCTATCGGTCGTTCGCGACGGGCTAACGACCTCGAACCTGACGTGGACGAACCCGATAGGCGCGCTAACGAACTTTACGGTTCTTACTTGGGACGCCGCCGTCCCTTCTTGGTGCGGTAACCCGAGCTACCTCGTCGGGACGAACTCGACCGGCGCCGGTACGAATACGAGCTTCGAAATCTTCGGACTTAGCCCCGGGAACGCCTATTGCTACGCGGTACAGACGTGGGACGGCGCGTCGAGTTCTCCGCTAGCGTGGGTAAACGAGACCTATCCCTCGGCGCCGAAGTCAGCCTCGGCTATTACCGGGGCTGCTTGGGCGAACGTTACCTACGCCGCGCCGCCGGGCTTCGTCTGGGGCTATACGATAGAGGTCTACACGACGCTCGGGAGCTGGTGCTCTCCGGGATTCTCGCCCGTGGCCGGCGCCTCGAACGGGCAGGGAAGTAGTCCGCCGTCGGCGCTATACCTGAACGTAACGGGCCTATCGCCCTCGACCTCGTACTGCGGTCTCGTCTTCGCATCGAACTATTCCGGTAACGCCTTCGGCCAGCACTACGACGGGACCGGTTGCTCCCCGATGGGTTGTAACGCGATACTCGCCCAAGTGAACTTTACGACGCAGGTAGCGCCGGCTACTAATCTACAGGTCGACCGGACCGGAAAGACTACGGCGGTCCTTACTTGGACGAACCCGGGGGTGATTACGAACGCGACCGTCTACTCGTGGTATAACTCGTACGGGCATTGCGGCGAGGTAGGCTACTCCGCGAGTATTACCTCGGTCGGCGCCGTAAACCACTATACCGGCTCGGCGCTCGCGTTCTACGGACGTTGCTACGCCGTAGAGCTTTGGAAGGGAGCCTCGCACTCCGCGTTTACTTGGGCGAACGAGACCTACCCGGTAGCCCCGGTACCTACCGCATGGACGCTCAGTGGTACGTCGCTGAACGTATCCTTTACTCCGGCCGTCGGGTCGGCGGATATCGTCGGGTACTCGATGTACGTCTACGCGGGGGCGCATCTCGGTTCCTCCTGCGGCGTAACGGGTTCGGTCTCGTTCGGTGCGTGGGTCTCCCGGGTTTCGAACGGGCCGGAGCTAGGATACGGCCCGCTCGTCGAGTGGCTGAACGATAGTAGCCTAACCCTAGGCGACCCGTACTGCGCGCTCCTCTTCGCTTGGAACTACTCGGGGTCGGCGCCGGCGTCGGGGTACTACGCGAACCTGACCGATGCCTACGCCTTTAGCTTCGTAGCAACCTACCCGCCCCGGAACGGTATCATCGTTTCCTCGGCACTTCCCTACGTCTTCGCGAACCGGACGTTCGAGTACGTCGTCTCCGCTTCCGAAGCGGTCGATTGGTCCTACTCGGCCTGCCCCTACGCTGCCTTCCTCTACGAGAACCCAAGCCTCTACGCCTCGCTGACGGGGGTTTTACCGTTCAACGGCTCTTCCTACCCCTGTTCGGTGGTAGGGTCGGTTACACTAGCCCTATACGGCTTGCAGGAGTGGTCCTCGGTCGTTCTAAGGAACGTATCTATCTCCTCGGAGCCCGCGATGGTCGTTCAGGAGGGGACGTACTACTCCTATACCCCGACCCTCGTAAACCCCGGGGTCGGAGGGTCGTGGACGTTCTCCGGGGCCCCCTACCTAACGTTCGACCCCGCGAACGGGGCGGTCTACGGGACTCCGGTGAACGATACCGACTACGAGAACGTCCTGACCTACTCCTCCTCGCTCGGGAGCTGGACGCAGGCGTGGTGGGCCGTTCCGGTCGGTAACCCCTTCCCCGGCTCGATATCCTTCGCCGCGAAGACGGACGGGCACGCGCTCTCGGTTACTCTCCCGACGACCGATATCGCCGGGGTCGGCTCGGATATGGTCTGGCTCGGGCAGTATCCGCTAATAAACTTCGGGAACGGTACGGATAACTACTCGTTCGCCTACGGCCCGACCGGCTACTACTCCCTAACGTGGGAAGGCGGGAGCGTAACGAACAAGACGCTCTGGTACTACGGCGAACAGGGGTCGATACCCGCCGTTTACGTGAACAGCCACGTCCTATCGCTCCCTTCGTTCCCCTCCTCGGGCTTCGCGAATACGACCCTCTCGCCGCCGCCCGCGGTAACGAGCCTCGCCGTCTACCAGCAGAATACCTCCTCGATTTCGGTATCGTGGACGAATCCCGCTACGGCGGTAGCGGACGTCGCGTACTACGGCCTTACCTGCGGCGTCTGGATAGGCGAGGCGAACCTTACCCTTTCGACCGTCTATACGTTCGCCGCCCTCCTCCCGCAGACGAGCTACTGCCTCGCTATCGGAGCGGTAAGCCTCTCGGGGCAGGGCGCGCTCGCGACGGTTACCGGGGTTACGAATAGTCTCGACCCGGCGGCGAACCTAGCGACCGTCGTCTACGGCTCGTTCGTGAACTTTACCTGGACGCTCCCCTCTACGGCGAAGTATACGGGCCAAGTCGTCTTCTTCGGCTACTCCTGCGGGAGCTGGATTCAGACCTTCGCCGTTAGCATTAAAGGAGGTATCTCGTGGAACGAGTACCTCGTACCCCAGTACCTGAACGTCTCCGAGCTTCCGGGATACTACTGTATCGGGGTCGTTCTCTACGTCGGTTCTATCGCCTCGCCGTACGTCTACGCCTTCGCCCTCGTCGTTCCGGTAAACGGCCCCCCGCAGGTTCAGAACCTAACCTTCTCGAACGTAACGACGACGAACGTTAGTCTAAAGTGGTCGGCGACGAAGAATACGACCCGGTACGAGGTCCTCTACGGGCTCTCGAACGGTTCCTATTCGTATCGGGTAATCCTCGGGAACATTACGAACTATACCCTCCGCGGCCTTACCCCGCTAACGACGTACTATATCGTCGTCGAGGCGTTCAACGGAACGGCGGGCGGTCCGTTCAGTAACGTTACGATAATCACGACGCTAGGGACGTCGCCGACGCCGACCCCCACTCCGACGCCGACCCCGACGCCTACGCCGACGCCCTCCCCGTCCCCGATAACCCCGAACGTCTTCTGGACGTTCGTAATTATCGTTATCGCCGGCGGGCTAGGGGGCCTCTTCTTCTTTACCCAACGCCGTAAGGGTACGGGAGGGTTCGAGTGACGTCCCGGTCGTTCCTCGTAGTCCTCGTCGCGCTCCTCGCCGTTACGATGGCCGTCCCGACGGTACTCGTTCCGGCCTCCTCCGCTACCCGTTCGGCCTCCGCTCCGACGCCCGGTAGTTCCTCTTCGGGTCTCTTGTCCTCGGCGGGATGCGTCTACCCGGCGGTAACGCAGGTCGTAGCGGTCGCCTATATCGGTGCCTCGCCGGAGTATCTTTCGTTTCCCGGCGATACGGTTACCGGGGACCAAATCCTCGTAATCTCGAACGCGATTAACGACGGTAGCCTCGCTACGTTCGTCGTTAACGATTCGGAAGGGTCTACCTACTCGGTCGTCGCAGATTCGAATATCGGGTCGGCCGGCGTGAACTATGCGTTCTACGCTTGGAAGGCGACCGTCCCCTTTAGCGAGCCCGATACGATTAACGTCTCGTGGACCGGCGCCTCCGTCCTAAACGATAGTATCGTAGCCTACGAGGTGAGCGGAGGGTACGGTATCGGGTTCGGGTCCGAGGTCATCGGGAGCGACCCGATAGTTAGCGTCTCGGCCCCTATCTGTTCTATCGGGCTCGCTACGATATCCGAGGTAGGGAGCCCGACGTGGGGAACTACGTCCCCCGTATGGACCGTAGAAGTTACCGATAATTCCTACGCGAACGAGTACGTCGAGAGCGACCTAGGTTCGACCGCGCCGCCCGGTTGGATGTATACTTCGTACCCGCCCCCGTCGTATTCCGCGAGCTATATCATGGCCGAGGTCGGTTACGTCGGCGGCCCGATACCGGCACCGGACGTCCCGTCGGGTATTTTCTCGACCCTTTGCGGAAGCTGGAACGACAGGAACGCGAGCGAGTGTAATCCCGGAGCGCCGAACGGAACTGCGTTCTACTTCCCACCCGCCTCCGCGAATCTCTATGACACCGCCTCCCCCGGCTACGTTCAAGTCAATCCCGACCAGTACGATACGACTCCTGGCCCATACGAGTCGTACCTGAACTACGACGGGACTCTCTGGCTCTACTATGGGGGAACGTGGTACAACTGGACGAGTAGTGCGCTCGATAGCACCATCGATGCGGCAGTTAATACGCCGCCTCTCTGTAAGTACACCTGCTTTAGCGAGATAGACTCGGTCGCAGTGACCTACGTTCCTTCGTACGTGACTTTCGGGGTGGGAAACCTGAGCATCATCGTTTCGTGGTACAACGTGAGTTGTCCGGGGTACCCGACCTCGGGCTGCTACGACCCGAATCAGGTGGACAATGAGTCCGATTGGCTCACAGTTATCACCTCTAACGTCGACCTCTCTTCTCCTTCGGTAGGTCCGAACTTCGGCTCTGCTTCTGTCGCGACCCTCTCGGGGAAGGAGGTTACGCATCCAGACGGATGGTTATACCCGAAACGTCCCTTCGACCAGAATGGATGTGGCACAGGAACATCAGCCGCCTACGACCCTGCTCGCGGTCTCGCGTACTTCTCCTTCGAGGAATCCAGTTGCCTCTTTGCTGTCTGGTTCAGTATCGATACCACGGGCGTGATTAACGACGTGAATACCTCAGTGGGATTCGCTGGACTGGCGATTTACGCGCCTCGCGTTCTCGTCTACGACTCGCCCGATGAAGCGCTCCTCTCGGGAAACGACACCTACCTCTATATCCTGAACTCTACCGGGACCTGGACGAATACGACGCAGGCATTCTCACTCACGATGAATTCGCGCACCGACCGTCCGTACCTATCCGGCCCGACCACGTACGGCGCGCTCTTCATCGGTTTGAATACGAAGACCGATATCTGGCTCTTCTCGTACGCTTACACCGGTGGACGGCTCGTGAAAGTGCCGATTAAGGGACCGGTTCCTCCGTATCCTATCGGGGCACATGACTACGGGTTCGCATTTCAAGGAGGAACTTACGACAACGAAGGACTCGTTACGCTGATGGTGGGATGCGCGCATTGGGTCAACTCCTACGGCGGTTACTGCTCAGCGGAGACCTTTAGCAATGCGACCTACCTACTCCAAATCGGCTTCCCGCCGGCGGCTCCATCTATCGTCTCGGTAACGACCCCGGGTAACCTAAGCCGTAACGAACTCGACGTCGGGCTTTCCCTTCCCTCGGCCGGTAGCTACCCCTATACGAACGCTACGCTCTACTACGGAACGAACTGCCACTCGCTCTCTACTAGTCTCTCGGCCGTCGCCGAGGGGTACGGGCCTAACCTGAGCACTAGCGGGTTCACTTGGAACGTCTACCACCTCGTTAAGGATACGACCTACTGCTTCGTCGCGAGCCTCTGGAACATCTTCGGGCAGGGGAACCGTTCGGGTACCGATAACGGGACGACGATAGGAGGCCCGCCGGCCCCGGAGATTACCTACCTGAATGCGGCGGAGGACCCGGTCGTCGAGGTTAGCCTACCGTATACCTATTGCGGTCTCGGTTGCAATCTCTATAACCTGACGAACGTGACGGTATTCTACTCTCCTTCGAACGGCGCTATCCCCTGCGGTCCGGTATCGGTATCGCTCGTTCTTCAGGCTTCTTGGAACGTTACGTACCACTCCCCGAACGAGGGTCTGAATTGGCAGGGCTCGACGACGATGTACCTATCGGGGCTCGAGCCGAAGGTCGACTACTGCTTCTCGACGACCGATTGGAACGTCGGTGGGCAGAGCACGTTCTCGACGAACGTCTCGGGATACGTCCCGCCGTACTCGATATCGACCTCTCCGCCCGTCGTTCCGCGCCCGGGTCTAAACTCCTCGCTGCCGTTCCAGAACTCGTCGAACGTAACGAGCCCGCTATCGGAGGTCGTCGTCCTGAACCTCGGAGCGTATACGACGGGCGCGAACGGACTCGACTCCGCCGCCGTAAGCTGGACGAATACTCGCGGGGTTACGTTTACCTACGAGTTCGCCCTCCAAGCTATCTGGCTGAACGAAGCGACCGAGCTAAACCTGACCGCGAACGGAGCGAAACTTACGCCGACGGGCGAGTACGGGCTCGGGAATAGCGTCCTCTACGTCTACCCGGGTTCGGTCGTCGTTAAGAACGGCTCGACGGTAGCGTTCGCGGTTACGTTCGTCTACAATCCTCCCTCTCCACTCTCGAGCACTATCGTAGTCGTGAACGGGAACGCGCTGACGGCTGCGAGTATCTTCCTCTATATCGCGGTCGCCGTTATCGGGGCCGTCCTCTTCCTGACGTTCGGGATGCGTCGGACGTCGCCGATATCCGTCATCGCCGTGATTGTCCTCTTCCTAACGGTCGGGATGGAGTTGTTCGTATGAGCGAAGTACGAGGTATCTACGGATGGGCCGAAGGGTTCTACCACCGGCACGAACGAACGATTCGATGGGTCCGCGTCCTCCTCCTCGCCGTAGGGCTCGTTCTCGTTAGCGTCGGCTACGTACTCCTCGAGCAACAGCAACCCTCGAAGCCCCCGGTAACGAACCCGACCGGTCTACGGGAGACCTCGTCGCTCGTCCCCGCGGTATCGACGCCGAACGAGCAGGTCATCGGTCTCGCGACGAGCTACGAGACGGTTATCGGCGCCTCGTTCGAGCAGAACGGCTACGGCGAGTTCAATACGACCTTCGGTTCCGCTCCGCTCTATTACGACTTCACGAACTATTCGGACCTGACGTTCGAGTCGCTCGCTACCGAGGTATCGGTCGCCGGCTACCTCGAGCCAATGGTCGTCCTTACGCAGGGGACGGACGTCCTCCTGAATAATACCGGGACCGGGACCTTCCTTATCTACCCGCCCTCGACGATGCAGGTTAACCTATCGATTCCCGCCGCCTTTACTCCCGGGGGCGGAGAGCCGGCGAACGGGACGTACGCGGTAAATCTCTGGGCGCAGTTAGCCCTCGAGTACCAGAGTACGGCCTCCTCGACCTGGTCGGTCTCGGGCTATACGACGAGCGAGTCCTTCGTCCTTAGCGCGCCGGCCGGGGTCTGGCTGAATCAGACTACCGTCTACCTACCCTTCCCGCTCCCGCTCGCCGTAAACTACTCCTCGGTAAGCGTGAACCTCGGGGGCTCGACCTACCCCTATACGCAGATTACGACGAACGGCGTCTACCTCAGCGTCCCGTCGCTCGGGCCGGGTTCGAACTTCAAGTTCTCCGTTAGCTTCCGACCGAACCCGACGCAGGTCGGCGGGACGACGCCGGTTATCGTTATCAAGTCCTACTCGTCGAACCCGAATACGGGGCCGAAGTACCTCGCGATGGGTTCGTGGGTCAATACGTTCTATACGCTCTGGGGCGGGATGTACATCATCGAGCTGAATATCTCGTATACGATAGACCCGGCGAGCGTGAACCTCTCGGCGAACGGGCACTACCTGAAGAGTTCGAACTTCCTCGTCTCGGGGGACGTAATTACGATTCTCCCGCTCGCCGTCCTAACGCCCTCGGGGAATACGACGAGGTTTACGATTCTCTTTAACCTCCCCTCGGCGCCCCCGTCCGGGAGCATTACGACGACCTCGAGCACGAACCTTCTCGGCTATACGATTACGTTCGGCGATACCCTCATCTTCCTCGCCATCGTCGGGGCGGCTACGCTTGCGGCGATGTGGCTCGCGCCGCGCCGGAATAAGGTAGCGTCGGCGGAACGGTACTCCGGTACGTTCGGGCTCATCGTTCTCGTAATCGGTTGCGGGGTCGCGTATTACCTCTTTAGGTAGGAACGATGGCGGTCGTCGACTCGAGAAGGTCACGGGTACCGGCGTTCGGGCCGGTAAAGGTCCCGGCGTTCGGACCCCTCGCGTCGCCGAACGTAAAGGTCATCGGAATCGTCGCGGCGCTCTTCGCGACGCAAGCCTTCGTCTGGCTCGGTACGGTCGTCGTTACGAATACGAACGGCTCGAGCCCTATCCTTCCGGGCTCGTGGTCGGGGTACAGTAATCAGATGCTCTTCTACCTGATTACGATGCTCTTCTCGATGATTCTTATTGGCTATACGACCGACCTTAGCCTCGTCCCGAAGTATAAGGACGTCTCCCGGTTCCTGATTAACTACGGTCTTTGGACGTTCGTTTCGTGGCTCGCCCTCTCGTTAATCTATCCGGGCGGTCCCGGGGTCGCCGCCCTTACCGGGACGGACCGTATCCAGACCCTCGTCTTTATCAGTCTCTTCGTCGCGCCCGCCGAGGAACTCCTCTTCCGCGTCGTTCTACCGCGGCTCCTGAACTCTTGGATACTCGGGTCGGTCGTCCTCTTCTCGGGATACCACTTCGCCGCGTACCTCGTTAGCTACTCGAGCGAATCCCTAATCGTCGTAGCTACCGGGCTTATCGAGGTCGCTATCCTCGGGGTCGTCCTCTGGTTCATCTACTCGTTCGTCTTCCGGGTCAAGACCCGTAGCGGAGCGGTCGTAGCGATTAACTCGGGCTACGGGGGCTCTACCGGGTTCCACGCCGCTTGGGACCTCTTCGTTAGCGGGGTCCTCCCCGGGCTCCCTATCTAACGCCGTTAGTTAGTTTACTTATACGAGGAACCCGTTCGGTCGGGTAGAGACGGCGATTAGGGAGTTCGATGAGTGGAGACGGCCGCCCCCGATTTCGGAACTACGCTAGACGCCAGCGTACCCCGAACCCGGACGCGCCGCGACCGCCGCTCCAGCGGAACGTCGCTATCCTCGTAGGGCTCGGCGTCTTCTTCATCGGGCTCGGGCTAGCCCTCTTCGTCTATTTCGGGGCGATATGATATCCGAATGTCTACGATGCGGCCATCCGTCTACGGATTCGGGCCGTCTTACGCACGCCCCCGTCGGCGCCGGTCGACCGGGATGCTGGCTCTGTCCTGATTCGAAGGTCTGCCCGAAGTTCGTAGAGGTCCCGCCGTTGGTCCGAGGCTACCGGAAGGTAACTCCGGTCGCCGGTATCCTAGCGCTCGTCGCGGGGCTAACGACTATCATCCTAACGCTCGTCGCGTTCGGAGCGCCATCGTTCCTATCGGTCGTAGAGGTCCCGTTCGGGGTTCTTATCGGAGCGGCGATTCTCTACGTCTGGCTCCGGCTCGTCGATATCGCGTTCGTCCGGAGTATTCTCGCGAGAGAGGGGTAAAGGAAAATGAAGAAGGTCTGGGTCGGGACGGCGGCGGAACGGGACGTAGCCGTAAAGAAGCTCGGGTTCCGGTATCGGGTCGCGAACGCGCTCGTCGAGGATATCCGGTTCTCGGAGAAGGCGGGGCTAACGAGGGCGGGCCTCTCGTACTGGACTAGGCGTCTCGGGACCGCGACGTATCTCTTCGCTATCGGGCTTCTCAGCATTGGGCTCGTCGTTTCGTCCGCGACCCCGGTCCCTCTCCTCTACGTCCTCGACGGGGTTGGGTTCGCCTGCATAATCTACGCGGGGGTCGTCTTCGCTCTCGCGTTCCGGTCCGCGAACCACGCCGGCTGGTTCGAGCTATCGGTCTACGGCCCGGAGGGGTAGGCGTACGGACGCGCTCGCGGTCGTTCTCGGGATAGGAGCGGCGGCGGCCGGGGCGGTCGCCGTCGTCTGGCTCATCGCGCTCTACGGGCGGAGGGTAGCGGATTGGTTCCTCGATAGGGAGGAGGAGGGATGAGGCTCGACGTAGGCTGCGGGAGCCGAAAGGACGGGGACGTCGGCCTCGACGTCGAGCCGGGGCCGAACGCGGATATCGTCTGCGATATTACGAAGGCGCCGTGGACCGGGGCGAACGGCGAGCCCGTCCCCGGCGGTTGGGATAGTATCGTCATGCACCAGGTCCTCGAGCATCTACCGCTACGGGGGGCCGGGGTCCGACAACGGGACGACCCGATATTCGTAGTCGCCCGGGAGGTCTACCGGCTCCTAAAGCCCGGGGGGGTCTGGGAGTTCGACGTTCCCCATTTCCGCGGTTGGGGGGGTTGCGGGAACCCTCTCCACGTTCGCTTCTATAACGAGCGGTCCTTCGGCTGGCTGCTCGGGGACGACCGGTTCCTCGAGCCCGACCTCCATAACTGTATACCCCGGTTCGAACTATCGGAGCCGGTTCGTCTTACCCGTTCATGGGAAGGTGGCTGGCTAAACGTCTGGCATTTCCGGAGATACGCGCCGTCGTTCCTTCGCGCCCTCTACCGGCTAAAGCTCGGGATACCGGATGTAATCTACGTTAAGCTAAGGAAGCCCTATCGGGTCCTCGGCGAGGAGGAGACCGGGGAACGTAACTTTCTCGTCCTTCCCGTTCTCGCGGTCGCGGTTCTTTCGGGGGTCGCGCTCTATCTCGTTATCCGGTTCTTCGAGACGCTGGTCGACGTTCCGAAGGGCGTCCGAAAGAAGCCGGTCGACGCGAAGGTAGGACTACGATGAGAGACCCGACGAAGAGGCTCGGTCACCGGCTCCGCCTCGCCGCGAGGACCTACCGTGGCGGGGTCTCGATATTCGTTCTCGCGGTCGGAGCGCTCCTTACTATCCTCGCGGTCGGAGCGTTTACCCCGCTCGCGCTCCTTCCCCCGTTCCCCCTCGTAAACTCAGCGACGGATACCTCGGTCTGGAACTTTAGTCTCGTCTTCGTAATCGTCGGGCCTATCGTAACGATAGTCGGGGCCTATATGGTCGGGGCCTATTTTACCGCCCGACGGAAGTTCGAGCACCTCCTTCGGACGAAGAGCAAAGCCGAGTTCCTCCGGAGTATCCCCGACCTCGAGGACCTCCTTTGGGACCTAACGCCGCGCGACGAGGCCCGGTACGACGAGAAGTGCCGGGAGCTTCACGTCCAGAGGCCGGTATGACCCCGAACCGGATTCGGGACCCGCCGTATAAGCCGGGAGTCGGTTACCTCTTCGCGAACCTAAAACCGAACGGCGAGTGGTACGAGTCGCGGGACCGGGGGACGGTAAAGAGCCTCTCGATGGCGAAGAGCTACGGGCAGTGGTATCCGCCCGGAACGAAGGTCCGGGTCTACGAGATAGACTCGCGCGCCGGGACGAAGCGCGTCGTCTGGGAAACGGAGGTCCTCCCGCTCCCGTCCGGTATCTCGCCGAAGTCCTGCCTCTCGCTCGACGGGGAGAGGGTCTACTCGAACCCGGAGTTCGTCCGCGTCGAGCCGCCGAAGGGGGAGCCGTGAGTAAGGAGTGCCCCCATCGGAACCTCGTCGCCCGCCTCCAAGCGCAGAAGAAGTTCGGCGAGCAGAAGGGCTACTGTAGCCAGCAGTGTAAAGGGTGGGTCGAGGTCTTCGTTCCCGAGCCGAAGCCGGTAGGGGCGGCCGAGCGATGACCCGCTACTGCCGGCTATCCGAGCATAAGGGCGCGAAGGTTCCGGCGAAGGCGTACCTCGTTCGCGTTTACGACGAGGAGAAGCAGACCGAGCTTAGTACGGGCGTAAGGGTCGTACTCTGCGAGGAGCATTGGAACGACCTAAAGCGGACTATCCTTCTCGGATGGGGGGAACCGGCCCCGTGAGCGATTCTCGGCCCTGCGTGTTCGTTTCCCGGACACGGACGCCGCAGGAAATCTGCGGCCAGCCCGAGGACGCCCTAATCCACTCGGACGAGCCGAGACAGCGGGTCGGCTACTTTAACTGCCACCGGTACCGACCGCCGAAGGAGACGAAGGGACGATGAGTACTCCGCTCGTAACGAGGTTCCACGGCGCTCGGTTACAGGGGGTCCGTCTCGCGACCTCCCTCGGCGCGCTCCGCGAGTGCGGCTTCCGGGACTGCCGACATCTCGCCGCGGTCGAGCCGCTCTACGTAATCGTCTACGAGGGTATGCTTATCGCCGTCTGCGAGCGGTGCTACCGGACCCGCCTCCGTAGGGGGGCGACCGCCGAAGCCGCTCTCGAACTCTCGGAGACGGAGCCATGACTGACCCCGAGACCTCCTTCCTCCTCGCTACGTGCGAGGGATGTGGTTGCGGCCGACCGAACCACTGGGGCTACATTGGTCCCTGCCGGAACTGCTTTCTCTGTAACGGGTTCTCCCCGCTTACCGACGAGGACCGAAAGCGCGCTGAGGAAATCGTCGAGCGGAACTTCCGCGCGACCTTCGATAGGCTTCGGAAGAGGATACCCGGGCTCCGTCTCGGGACGAGGATATCATGACCGGCCCCGAGCGACGATGCGCCCAGTGCGGCGAGCCCGGCGAGTACCGCCTTCCGAACGCGCTCGACGTCTACGATGGGGACGGTTCGTGGGAGCATCTCCGCCCGACGGACCACCCTTTCTCCGTCGGCCCGCTCCCCGCGCTCGATAAGCCCTGTTACAAGTGCCAAGTCTGGACCCGAGGCTGGAAGACCGGGTCGACCCTGTACTCGAATATATCGGGGGACGTCGAGATACGCTACTGCCCGAAGCACCGGGGGAACGCCGAAGACCGCGAGCAGGTCGTCCGGGACTTCCTCCGGACGAACTCTCTAGGTACGGTTATGAGCCTCTGGGCCGACGAAGCGTGGAAGGTCCTCGCGAAGACGTTCCCGAAGGAGGCGGCGCGTTAATGCCGTGGTTCGTAAAGCTCGAGGAAAGCGTCCTCTGTTGTATCTGCGAACGGCTAATGCGAAAAGGAATCGTCGCGTCGACCGACGGGATACGGTTCTGGCATCGGTTCGACTGCGTTCCCTCCTCGGCGAAGGTGGCCCCGCTCTAGGTCCGGGGGAGGGTACGGTGGGATACGACCTCGCGAAGCATATTCGTTGGGGGCTCGAACGGTTCCTCCGTCCCGCGCTCCGTCCCTGTCTCGGAGAGATAGTCGAGTGGGGCGGAGTTCAGACGACCGACCGATACGAGTTCCTCGCGTCGCTCGGTATCCCGGAAGGAGCGGCTCGGTCCTACGATACCGAGCTTGAGACGGCGCTCAAGCAGAACCCGTATGTCCGGGTCGAGGGGCTTCCGTTCTCCGGTCGGTGGGCCGTAGCCCGGGGTGCGGCTTCGGTCCTCTACGCTATCGCCCGGAGCCGGCGGCCGACGTACGTACTCGAGACCGGGGTCGCGAACGGGTTCTCGTCCTACGCTATCCTCTCGGCCCTCGCGGCGAACGAGGTCGAGCATCCCGGGGACGGGGGTTTTCTAACGAGCTTCGACCCGGCGCCGGATACCGGCCGACTCGTTCCCGTCGAGCTTCGGAAAGGCCGTTGGGACCTCGTCCGCGGCGTCTTCGATACTCCCTCGCGGTTCGACCTCTTCTTCCACGATTCGCTACATACCTACGCGAATATGCTCCGAGAGTACTGGCTCGCGTGGCCGGGACTACCGGACGGAGGGCTCCTCCTCTCCGACGACGTCGAGAGTAACTTCGCCTTCATCGATTTCGCCCGCTCTGTTAGGGTCCGGCCGGCCACGCTCGTCTCGGCCCGTTCCGTCTTCGGGGTACTCGTTAAGCCGGCGGGAGGGCGATGAAGGTCGCGGTTATCGTTACCGCCTACGAGCGGGAGAAGTACCTCCCGGACGCCTTCTTCTCGCTCGCGGTACAGACCGATAAACCGGACGAGGTCGTTCTCGTTAAGACGCCGGGACGGGCCTCGACCGACCCGTACTATCGCGAACGGGCGACCCGGATTATCGAGGTTCCCGTCGGGACGACGGCGGGCGAGGCGTATCTCGCCGGGCTCGACGCGACGACGGCGGACGTAGTCTCGTTCCTCGACGACGACGATACGTTCGCGCCGGAGAAGGTCGCGCAGGTACGGGCGACCTTCTCGGACCCGGACCTTATAGACCTGAATATCGTCGGCTATCGGCACCGGTACGTCGCGGTCGGAGAGGACCTCGCGACCCCGGTACCGGGTTGGGACCGGACGCACCCGATATACTCCGGCCATCGTATCGTCGGCTTCGAAGCGAACGCCCGTTCCGACTACGCTTGGCTCGTCCGTCATTCGTACCTGAATAACTCGACCTACTCGCTCCGACGGGAAGTCCTCGAGCGGGTCCGGGGAATCCTACCGAAGCTCAACGCCTTCCACGACGCCTTCTTTCTCCTCTCCGCGGTCAGCGCCGGGAACGTTCTCTTCTCGCCCGAGCCGCTATCGTACTACCGGTTCCATACGAACGTTACCCATTCCTCCGACGGCCGCGCTACCGGTTCGGACCTCGAGCGCTGGATGTCGTTCGTCCCGTACCTCGAGCGTATCGGGCTCTCGCCGCTCGCTCGCTACTTACGGGATGATATGGCCGCGACGAATCCTATCGCCCTCGCCCGTTCGGGGGGACGGAAGCCGACCGCCACGGAGTGGAGGGCCTATCGCCGAATCGTTCTCCGCCGTCATCAGCCGTACCTCGTACGGGACGGGCTCCGAGCTTACTGGCGCTCGCGGGGGAAGGGATGAAGGTCGTCCTAATCGGCGGGGGCGTTCAACCTATCCCCCCGACCGGGTACGGGGCGGTCGAGCGTATCCTCGCCGATTTCCAAGCGGCGCTCGTCGCCGCGGGGCACGAAGCGACGGTCGTAAACCGCGTCCGGAAGAAGAGGATGCGGGACGAGTATCCGTTCGCCTTCGAGCTACCGCGGCTTCTCCGTAAGCTCGACTACGACGTCCTCCACGCGAATACCCCGGTCGTCGCGAACCGTCTCGCCGGCAAGGGATACCCGTTCGTCTATACGTCGCACTCGAGGCATTGGTTCTACCGGGAGAAGCTAACGCACGATTGGGGCTACTATCTCGAACGGAGGGCCGTCCGGCGGGCGAGCGCCGTCGTAGCCCTTACGCCGACCCTCGCGAAGACGATGGCGAAGACCGTAAAGCCCCCGCTCCCTCCGGTAAGCGTGATTCCCTTCGGCGTCGACTCCGAGCGGTTCCGGCCCGTCCCGGAGCGCCGTACGGGGCGTTACGCGCTAGGGGTCGGGGTCGTACTTCCGCTAAAGCGGTGGCATCTCGCGGCGCGAGCGTTAAAGGGCCTCGGGATACACCTCCGTATCGCCGGGCCGATGCCCTCGACCCACTACGCGTACGAGGTCCTACGGGCCGGCGGGGAGGACGTCTCCCTCCTCGGGGAGATACCGAAGGACTATCTTCTTCGCCTCTACGCCGAGAGTGACTTCCTTATCCACCCGAGCGCGGTCGAGATACTCTCGGCGACCGTCCTCGAGGCGCTCGCCTCGGGCCTCCCGGTCATCGGGGGGTCGGCGGTCGATTGGGTCGTCGAGAACGATAAGACCGGCTGGTCGCTCTACGACGGCGACGAACTGGTCTTCGTCGAGAAGATGCGAGAGAAGGCGTCGATGCTCCTCGCGGACGATTTCCTTCGGCGTTCGATGGGAGCGCAGGCGCGTACCGAGGCGCGCCGCCGGTTCGCTTGGCCAAAGGTCGTCGCGGAGCATCTCGCGGTCTACGAACGTCTCCGGGAGGCGGGGTAATGGACTGGTGGGCCCTTCCGATTATCGCTATACCCGCGGCGGTAGCGCTCTTCCTAATCTACTGGGCGATTCGCCGGGAGGTCCGTTCGTGGGGGCCTTAAGGTTCGTTATCGCGACGCCGACGTTCCCGACCGACCTCTACCTTCCCGAGCGGTTCCTCGCGATGGGCCTCCGCGACCTCGGGTACGGGGTAACGGTCCTTACGACGGACCAAGCCGTTCGTACGTCCGTCGGGTCGGCGGTCCGTTCGACCGAGGCCGACGGTATCGAGATTATCCGGCTCCACGCTTGGAAACCGTATCGGGAGCCGCTTCTCGCCCGGGGCCTTCTTAACCCGACGAGACCCGAGAAGTGGGACTTCGGTATTATCGCGGAGGATTGGAGGCCGTTAAGCCGGGCGTTCGGTACGGCTTTCCGGCTCTGGGGAATCCCCTTCGAGGTTACCTCGGAACGCGCCGGGTACTTTGCCGGTCCTATCCGGTCGGTCCTCCATAAGCTCGGCGACCGGACGGGGAACGCCGACCTTTGGGACGATTCGGTAGCGGTAACCTGCCACTCGACCGCGTCGGTCGAGTTCCATCGGCGTATCGGAGTGCCGGAAAGTAAACTTGCTTACATTCCGGCTTGCGTGGATACCCGCCTATTTCGTCCCCCGGAGCGTCCTCCGCCTCCGACCGGTCCCGTACGTATCCTCTCGGTCGGGCGGTTCGAGCCGCAGAAGGGACAGGAACCCCTCCTCCGGGCGTTCGCGGGGATAAAGGGGGCGGAGCTAACCCTGAAGGGCCGGGGGCCGTTGTACGAGCGGCTTAGGGCCGTAGCGAACGAATTAGGCCTAGGTTCTCGGGTCGTCTTCGACGGTTCGGTCGTCCCCGAGGAGGAGCTACCCGCGTACTACGGACGGTTCGATATCTACGTCCAGCCGAGCCTCGACGAGCCGTTCGGGATGGCGGCGGTCGAGGCGATGGCCTGCGGGCTTCCGGTCGTAGCGACCGATGCGGGCGGTCTCGCCGACTCCGTTATTCCGGGCGTTAGCGGGTTCCGCGTCCCGCTAAAGGACGGGGCGGTCGACGTCGGCGAGTTCTCTCGTCGGCTAGGGGACCTCGTCCACTACGGGGTCGAGCAGAGGCATATCGGCGCCGCGGCGCGATGGCTCGCCGTCGAGAAGTTCGATAGCCGGGTCGTCGCGGCGAGGCACGTCGAGATAGCGAGGAAAGGGGGGATATGAACGAACCGATAGGGATTACCGGCGGGTGCGGGTATATCGGCGGGCTTCTCGTTCGGCGGCTCTCGGCGCTTAGGAGTCGGGTCATCGTAGTCGATAACCATACGGGCCCCGTTCGGGCCTGCGCGGGCTTCCTCGGGGACGACCATCCGTCCGTAGATATTCGGAACGGGGACCTCGAGCGTATCCTCCGACCCTGCGGCCTTATCGTACATCTCGCGGCGGTCTCCGGCATCGAACGGGTCGCGAAGGACCGAGGGGCGGCGCTCGCGACGAACGTCGACTCGACGCGGCGTATCGCTACGCTCGCGAAGGAAATCGGTATCCCGGTCCTCTTCGCGAGTTCGTTCGCGGTCGTCGGCCCGACGAACGGGCTTACCGTAACCGAGCGTACCGAGCCCCGCCCGGTCTCGCCGTACGCCGAGCAGAAGCTCCTCGGCGAGACGATACTCCGGGAGACGCTCGGGCGCGGCGGCCCCGGGGGAGCTATCCTCCGGATGACGAACGTCTTTGGCCGGTACCTCGCGAACGGGCAGGAGGCCGGCCTGCCCCGTTGGGTCGCGAAGGGGACGCTCGTCGATAAGTTCTACGACCTCGCCGGGTCCGGGATGAACCTTCCGGTCTACGGTACGGGCGAGCAGGTCCGGAACTACCTCTATATCGGCGACGCGGTCGAGCTATGGCTCCGCGCGATTCGGAAGGCGGAACGGAAGGACGGGATATCGACCGTCCCGACGTATATCCTCGCCGGCCCGCAGAACCTCTCGGTGAACGCCGTAGCGAAGGTAGTCCTCGAGGCGACGGAGTCGACCTCTAACCTCTTCCCGACGGGGAACCCGAGGGTCGGCGAGGTCGCCGAGACCTCTCTTTCGATAGACGATTCGTTTACGACCGGGGTCCTCGGGACCGAGGCGAAGACGACGGTAAGGGAGTACCTTAGCGGTCTCTCGGGCCCGCGATAGCGGCCGAGTAGATTCCGAAGAGCCGCTCGACGTGCTTCTCGGTCGAGAACTCCTCCCGGACCCACTCGCGTCCTTCGAGGGCGAGGGCCCGTTCGTCGTTATAGGAGCCGGCGACGACCGTAAGCGCCGAGGCGAGCGACTCGGGGTTCCCGGGCGGTACGACCGTACCGAACTTCCCGACCGTCTCGGGGAGCCCGCCGGCATCCGTTACGATGGTCGGGACCCCGTAGCCGAGCGCCTCGATAGGCGAGTTACCGAGATTCTCCCACGGGAGCGAGGGGACGGCGAGGACGTGGATTCCCGAGAACCATTCCCGCCGGTCCGTAACCCACCCGTCGAGGGTTACGTTCTCGGTCGGGGGAATCGGGAACGGACCGGAGCCGGCGAGCCGTAACCGGGCGCTCGGGAGCGTCTTCCGAAGAAGGGCGAAGGCGTCGAGAAGGACGCCGATACCCTTCTGCCTCTCGAGCCGACCAAGATAGCCGACGGTAAACGGGGTCGTCGCCGGAGGGGCGGGCGAGTCCGGAACCGGGACCATCGGTCGGAGGAGGGTCGTCGGGCGGTACCCGAGGTCGTCGAAGACCTTCCGGGTCGCTTCGCTAACGCAGATATACGAGCGGACGCGGGGCTTGATACAGGTATCGAAGGCCATTCGCTTGAGGAGCTGGAGCGCGAGACCCCGACCGACCGGGCAACCGGTCGTAGCGCAACGGTCTAAGATACCGCCCGGGCAGGACGTTCCGTCCGGGAGCGTTAGCGTAGCGACGGGGCAGACTAGCTCGGTATCGTGGGCCGTAAAGACGACCGGCTCCTTCCGTCTCGCTATCCACGGGGCGAGGTCGAGGAAGCTATGCCGGAGATGATGTAGATGGATAACGTCGGGCCGGACCTCCCCGGCGAGCGACTCGAGCCATTCCTCGAGGCCGCGAGTACCGTAGCCGAGACGGGCCTTTAGCGCGCGGATTCGTTCCGACGGGGAGAGGAGGAACGTCCGCATCGGGCCGAGGCTCGGAGGGGGAGGCGCGGTCACGATAGACGCTACGACGTCCGTATGCCCTCGGGCGTTAAGCGTCGCCGAAAGCCGCTGGATATAGGTCTCGGCTCCGCCGTACGTCGGTCCTTCCCAACCGTTAATCCGGAGTATCCTCATCGCTCTTTCCGAATCGATTCGTAAAGCGCGACGTGACGGTCGACCATCTTCTCGGCCGTCCAGTTCGTAACGGCCTTCCTACCGGTCCCCGGGGTATACCAGCTCGGGATATCGCCGAGCGCGCGGGCCATCTCCTCGGGGGTAGCGACGACCCGACCGGCCCCGGTCGCCGCTAGCTCCCGGGCGGCTCCGGAGTCGAACGCTACGAAGGGGAGGTCGGCGGCCATCGCCTCGAGGAGGGTAATCCCGAAGCCCTCGAAGGCGCTTCCCTGAACGTAGGCGTCGGCGGCGTGGAAGATATCGAGGAGCGCGCTCCGGCTTAGTTCGCGGAGGAATACCGCTCGGGTCCCGAGGGACCGGGTAAGGGCGAGGCAGTGCTCTCGGTCGTACGGGTGCCCCGGACGGTCGTTACCGATTTCGACGAGCCCCCACTCGCCGTTCGTTCGGGCGATAGCTTCGATAAGCCGGTCGACCCGCTTGTTATCCCAGAACCCGCCGACGTAGACGGCGACCTTCTTCGTTCGGAGGCCGAGCCATTCCCGCGTAATCTTCGTGTCGAGGTACGGCGGCGTATCGAACTCCTCGACCTCGATACCGTTCGGGATTACCGAGAGTCGTTCGGGAGGGTACCGCCAGCTAAGGACGTGGTTCGCCTCGCCGGCCGTTAGCGCGACGTACCGGTCGAACTTTCGGATACGCCGCGAGAAGTACTGGTTATAGTAGAGGTAGCGGACGGGGCCCGAGCGCATCCAGTAGTGGTAGAACCCATGGGGCGTAATGACCTGCGGCCAGTCGAACGAGCCCGCGAAGGGGAGGTAGTAGTCGACGTTCCAGATTCGGTTCCCGTGAACGTGGAAGACGTCGGCGTCGAGGGTCCGTAGCGTCCGGAGGTATCCCTTCGGGAGCCGGTACCCGGCGAGATGCCGCATCGGGATTCGGAGTACGCGGACGCCTCCGATAGATTCCTCGGTAGGGCACCCGGTCTTCTCCCGGGTTACGACCGTTACCTCGTTCCCCCGTTTCGCTACGCCCTCGGCGAGGAGCTGAACGACCCGTACGCTTCCCCCGACCGAGGGGAGGTAGTCGAGGACGGCGATAGCTACCTTCACGGGTAGTCGTCCCACGGCCAGTCGCCGCTCTGCATCTGTTCGTAGACGTAGCGGTCTAGGTCCTCGAGCCACCAGACGACGAGGAAGAAGACGCCGACGACGAAGCCGGCTACGGCGGCGATAATCAGGAGCAGAAGGAGAAGGTCGCTCAACCCCGCTCTCCCGGTTCGTCCGCGAGGAGGAAACGCATCGAAGGCTAACGGCGTCCTAGTATATTTAATAGAATACTAGGCTCCGCCGGGCCGAGTCGCGGTCGGCCGGCCCTAGGCGTAACTTTACTTATACTAGGACGGTAATCGGGGGACGATGACGGACGAACCGTGGTTCCTTATCCTCTTCGGGTTCGTGCTCGGCGTCGCCGGAACGCTCGCGGTCCTCGTAGCCTTTAGGCTCGTCTGATGCCCGAGCCCGCGAAGGTAAAGCGTTACCTTCATCTCTGCCCGATTCACGGTTGGGAACTATGCGGGACGTCTGACTCGCTAATCGACCCGTTCGACCCGAACGCGGACCACGGTTGTTCGATGTGGCGGGACGCGCCGCCCCCTCCGTTTAAGGCGAAGGTCCGGGAGGAGCCTATCGATGCCGCAACCGCTTAAGGACGCCTCGGAGAAGAAGAGCAAGTCGATTACCGTCTACCTCGTCCCGGCGAGCTACGAGAAGCTAAAGACGAGGGCTCGGGCGCAGAGCCGCTCGATGACCGGGCTCGCCGCGCTCTATATCGAAGAGAAGCTCGATGAGGCGTAGGAGCCCCGATAGAGACGGCGGGAAGTCGATGCGGTGCGGTATCTGCGGGGCGTTCGGGCCCGAGCATAGCCATCCCGACTACCACTTCGAGGGCGTTCCCGTAAGCGCCTACTTCGTCGAGAAGCTCGCGCCGGAGACCGCTCGATGCGCCGTCTGCGGGACCGGATTCGTCCTTCCCGAAGAGAGGGATACGTTCTTGTATCACCTTCAGTCTCACTTTACAGTAGAACCTCCGTCCGAGGCTCCGAAAAAAACCATGCCCGCAGAAGAGAAGAAGGCGACTCCGCCGAAGCCGAAGGAGAAGAAGCCGAAAGCGCCGAAGGCCGCCGGGGAGAAGAAGGCCCCGAAGGTCCGCAGTCGGGTCCTCGAGGACCGGGTCTCGAAGGACGGCAAACAGGTAGTCGTCCTCGTCTACGTCCCGAAGGCCGACCTCCCGAAGGTCATGGACCGGGCGAAGCTCGGCTCGAACTTCGGCGAGTTCGTCCGGACGGTCTGGAAGGACCGGCCCGAGAACCCCCGCGAGTCCGAGATGGCCCAACCGCTCGTCGGGCGCGGCGTCTACGTCGAGAAGACCGCGGTCGCGGAAATCAAGAAGTACGAGGAAGCGGGCGGGAACTTCGACCGCTACGTCTACTTCCGCCTAAAGAGCAAGCTCGGGCTCTAGGCCGCTCCGCGCGGCGAAGGCGAACCCTTTCCTCCTTACCTTTTTCTACTCGTTCTCCTTCTCTCGTCCCGATGGCGCAGCGGCGCGACCCGAATCGACGTAGTCGATTAGGTCGTAAATGTTCGGAGAACGACTCCGCCGCGCGAAGAGAATCGCCCGTCGCCGATACGCCCGCCTCGTAGCGCCCTACCTCCTTTGGAACGTTCGGGGCGGACTCCCCGGGGACTTCGACCCGTACCGCCGTTCCCGCGGCTGGCCGAAGCCGGTCGGGTTCTACCGGGACTTTAACGGAGCCCACGGCCGCTGGTGCTGCACCCGCCCCCATCTAAAGGAGAAGGGGTGGCGGAAGAGGCGGTTCCTAGTACTCCGGGCGCTAAACGAACCGGTAGACCGGGGGCCGGTAGACCGGGCTCCATAATACGTAATAGAGGCGGCGGTAGACCGGCCGCCGCCCTCTTCCGGGGCGGTCGGGTTAGCTTACTTATACTAGGTCGTCCGTCCCGAGAACTACCGATGCTTACCGCTATCCTACGCGAACGCGAGGACGTCGCAAACGCCCTCGCCGCGCTCGTAGACTACCGGCCGAGCCGGGACCGCCCTCCGATTCAAGCCTTTCCCCGGAGCGACCATTACGCTCTCGTCGGGACGGCGTTCGACTATCTTCTCCGTTGGGAACTCGAGCGCCGGAACCCGTCCGCGGTCGACCGCGAATGGGTCGCGACGACTACGGTTACCCGGCTCCTCCCGCTTCTCGGGCCGGAGAAAATCGACCCGTTTACGAAGAGCCTCTACGTACGGGTTCACGACGAAGCCGAGGCGTTCCATCGTAGATGGCTCGAGCTTCGGGAGCCGACCCCGAACGACGTAATCCAAGCGGCGCGAATCGTTCTCTGCCTCGCGAAGATAGACCCCCTCTACCGGGCCGGGGTTGTTCTTCCCGACGTCTACGTCTTCGACCCGCGGGACGTCGAGGATATCGAGACGCTCTACTCGATAGCTCCGTGGGAGGTCCTCGGCGGTGCTCGCGGCGCGTCCGTCTTACTAAACCCGGACTACGGGGTCTGGAGCCGTCGGCTAGACGGCGCGGACGCCGACCTCGTCGTAGGGTCGACGCTCGTCGACCTAAAGACGTCGAAGTACAACGATATCGAGAAGCATTTCCCGCAGCTCGTCGGGTACTACGCGCTCGGCGAACTCTACCGGCAGGACGAGCCGTCGTATCCCGAGGTCGAGCGGGCAGGAATCTACTGGTGCCGGCACGGGTACCTCGAGACGTTCGATACGGCGCCGATTCGGGAGAACCCCGGATACGAGCGGGCGGTTACCGCTCTTCTCGAGGCGGCCGACGAGATTTCGGCGCGAAAGCGGGCGGCTATCGAAGCCGCGTCCGGTCTACTCGTTTCGCCCGAGTAGGGGGGTCTCGGTGACGGAAGAAAAACTCACGACCCCTGAATCTCGGGGTCAGTTACTGAGCAGAGCACGCCACTATCAAGATATCAAGATGCCGGAAGAAAAACTCACGACCTTAGATATCTACGGCCGGCTGGTCCGGGGTACCTAGATGCCGGCACCGACGCTCATGGACCTAATCAACTCCCGGAACCCCGGAGATTCCGGCCTCGCCGTTCGCGTCCACGAGAGACCGATAGGTACGATACCGGCAGGCCGAACGTTCCGAATCGAAGGAACGGGCCGCCTCTCCGAAGAACAATGGAAGGAACTCGGCGCCTCCGTACCCGGGGCCTTTACCCTCTCGACCCGGTTCGGCCTGCTCCCTATTACGGGGAACGCCTCCGAGAAGTACCGGACCGTCGCGGGCCGGTACCCCGAGCCGGTCTTCGTCTCGTTCGCGCAGTACGACCCGCTCTCGAGGTACCTCGGACCCTCGGTTCCGGTTCCTCCGAAGGCGGTCTACGAGGGGCCTATCCTCGGGCCGAAGGCGATAGGCGGGGTAGAGCCGGCGTTCGTTCTCGCGACGTTCCAAGAGACGGCGGCCCGCCGAGCTATCGCGGAACATCGGTCGATATTCGCCGCGCCGGTCGGAGCCGGGAAGACGGCCGCGGCGCTCGCGGCCGCCGAGACGCTTCTCGCGGACGGGACGGTCGACCGGGTCGTCGTAACGGTCCCGCGGCGGCTGATACGCGACCCGTGGCTCCACGAATGGGAGCGGTCCTACGGGGAGCGGCCGACGGTCGTCGACGGGTCTCCCGCGGAGCGGAAGGCGATTTACGCGGCTCCTCGCGACCCGCGCCGATGGCTCGTTAAGTTCGACTCGTTCCGCCTCGACGCGGAGCATCTTATCAAGCTCTTCGGGCCGAAGACGTTCTGGGTCGTCGACGAGGTCCACTACCTGAAGAACCCGAGGACGAAACGGTTCAAAGCGGCGAAACGGGCCGTCGATAGTACCGAGACGGACCGCCGGCTCTTCCTGACGGGGACCATCGTCTACGACCGTACGCTCGATATCTACGGTCCGATAGCGCTCCTCGGGTTCCGGGTCTGGTCGACGTATAACGAGTTCACGAGCCGGTTCTACCGATTCGAGAGCTACCAGACGCCGAACGGTTGGGTCGAGAAGCCGACGACGATGATTCCGGGGAGGGTCCCGGAGCTACGGACGGTCCTGAATACCGTCGCCTATATCCCTACGAGGGACGAGGTAGAACTCGAGCTTCCGCCGGTCCGCCGGGGCCCGGAGGTCGACGTAACGGTCGAGCTATCGAAGGCGGAGGAGCGAGCCTACGAGGTCCTCGTTACGACGCCGCTCCAGCGCGAACTCGAGATAATGGGCGAGCGGGTATGGACCGATACCGAGCGGAACCTCCTCGCGATTCTCTCGCTCGAGCGGTCGTTCTCGGCGGACCCCGGGACCCTCCTAGCGTCCGAGTCGGAACGCGCGTACGCCGCTATCGAAGAGTTCGGCCGGGAGGAGTGGCAGAAGTTAAGCCCGGGGACGAAGCTCAAGCGGGTCCTCGCGGACCTCGGCGAGATAGCCCGGGAGGACGCGGATACGAAGGTCGTCATCTTTACGTCGTTCGAGCGGACGCTCGGGGTCCTGCGGTCGATTCGTTCGAGCGGGCGAAAGACCGATGAGGACGGGGAGGAAATCGACCCGGGCGAGGTCCTCGCCCGTTCGGTCTTCTTCGACGGGTCGCTTACCGAGGCGGCCGGCGCGGCGGTCCTCGAGAGCTTCAAGACCGACCCGAACGTCCGGTTCCTCTTCTCGACGGACGCGGGCGGGGTAGGGATTAACCTTCAGGAGGTCGCGTCCCGGGTTATCCACGTGGACGACCCGCTCTCGCTCGGACAACGAGCGCAGCGCGAAGGGCGGGTCTGGAGGAGGGGTCAGCGGAAGCCGGTTATCATCGCCCGGTACGCGCTCGGTTCCTCCGAGCGGCTCTTCGCGCGTCTCGGCGAGCTTCTCCCGGGCGGCTCGGTCGTCGACGCCCGTATCCGGGAACTCCTAGAGGTAAAGGAGTCCGAGAAGCGCCGTCTGCTCGGGACCGGGTAGACCGGGCTAGCGTTACTAATACTTAGTACGCGGTAGACCCGTCCGGTCTACCGCAGAGTTAAGGAGCGAAGCATGCCGAAATCCGACGGGAAAAAAAGAGGCGTTTTTAGCGCGAAGGTCGACCCGGAAGTCAAGCTCGCGCTCGATGAGCTACTGAAGGCCGGGCGGGAGTCGGGTAAGACGACCGACGAGATTCTACGGGGAATCCTCCCGCCGAAGGCGGTCGTACCCGCGAGCGACGCCGCGGCGACCCCCTCGCTCCTACCGCCCGGGGAGGGGGATAAGGGCTGGACGGACCCGCTCGACCTACCGCTCGAGCCGGGAGGGACGGCGACCGAAGACGTTCTCGCGCACGTCGAGGCGCCCGACGAGGTCGAGACCGGGAAGAAGAAGGAGAAGCCCCCATCGCTCTTCGATAACTGGGGCCTCTACGCTCGGCTTATCGAGCGGATACCGCAGCCTCGGCTGACCCGGTACCGCGAGAAGGTCCTCCGTACGCTCGTCGTCTATCCCGCCCGTCCCGTCGACCCGAAGAAGTTCCCGACGAGCGTCGAGGTAACCTTCGAGAACGCGCTCCTCGCGTCGGCGCCGGCGTTTACGGCGGACGAGCGGGCCCTTCTCTTTACGCTCCATCCGCGGCTCGCCCTCGCTTTCTATACGAACCTGATTATCGGCCGCGCCGGGCAGGGGACCGATATCGATACCGCTCGGGGAGGCCGGTAAGATGCCCGACCCGGAGCCGAACGGGACCGAGATACCCTACGACGAGTTCGGGGCCGAGGAGTACGACTTCGAACCGCCGAACTTCCTCGAGGAGGCGCTCCACGGACCCCCGACGCTCGAGCCCGAGCGTCCCGAACGGGCGATAGGGCCGAACCCCGATATCCTCGGTCTCGCCGAGGACTACCTCCGCTCGGCGAACGCGACGGTCTGGGTCCGTCGGTCGATTCCGATTCTCTTCGCCTCGTTCGGGGCGAAGGTCGCCGACCAGCATAACCTCCGCCATCCGATTCATTACTACGGTCCCGAGGCGCCGTACCGGTACCTCTACCATATCACGAACCTCGGCGCGTCGGGGCATAATAAGGGCGCGACTGTCGACGCCTTCTTCCGAATCGTCGGGGACGACGGTCCGGATGGTCCTCCTATCGTCCCGACCTACGACTTTAAGGGGGGCTCTATCGAGTCGATTCGCGGGGGAATCTTCGAGGCGGCCATCCCGCAGGGGAAGGGTAAGCCCCTTCCGGTCCTCTTGACCCGACCGGGGTCGCTCGAGCGGACGGACGGCGGGTATATCCATATCCCGGAGTTCTCGCAGCTCGCGGCGCTCGAGGAACGGTCGGGCGGCGCGATTCAATCGCTCCTCGCGTGGACGGATAACGGCGTCATGTCCTACGATACGCTCTCGGGGGCCTCGGTCGAGTTCGGCTCCTCGACGACGCTTATCGTCGGTCTCCAGCCCGATAAGCTGAACGCTACGGAGACGACGGTCCTCGGCTGGAACCGGCGGACGGCCTACGAGGTATTCGCGCCACCGACGACCGAGGAATCGAAGCCCGAGAACCGTCCCGAGGCGACGAGGGGAGACCCCGAGAAGCTCGCGACGCTCCGCGGGGCGCTCCGTCAGCTCGTACGGAGCTACGCTCCGACGGCTATCGACTGGACGTCGTTCCGCCGCTGGCTCTCGAAGGGGTACGAGGCGCAGCTCCTGAATTGGCCGGACGAATCGCTCCTCTACTCGCTCGCGCTCGGCTTCTACCTCGTCTCGGGGGGACGGTGGACCGGGAAGCTCTCGATTCCCGTACCGGAGTGGCTGAACGACCGGCTCCGGGCGGCCGTTTCGTCGAAGCGACGGGCTCGTATCGACCCGGTCTACCGGGCGGCGCTCGACTGTATCGAGGTTCTTCGGGACCCCTACGTTCTACGGGCCCCGCGGGAGGACCGGATACTCGTCGAAATCCTCGCGGCGCGACTCTCGCTCCCGGAGGAGAGGGTCTGGGAGGCGCTCCCGATTATCTCGAAGTTCGGGCCGGCGGTTCGGCATAAGGACGACGATGACGTAGACCGCTGGTACCGGAGCGGGGTCCTAGACGCCGGCGGGAAGGCGCCGACGGGGGCCTAGAGTTCGCCGTCCTCGATGAGCCGATGGAGGCCGTCGTAGACGTACGAACTGACCGTCGGGGGCTCCGCTCCGGGCTCGGGCTCCTTCAGGAACTCGGCCTTATCCTTCTCGACCTGCCGCTTGACCCGAGAGACTATCCAGCGGGGGAGGGAAACCGACATGATTTCCTTCTCATCCCGGTCCCCGTTAGCGGTCTTTCGGACTTTAAGCGGTCGCGCCATCGAAACCCCTATCCGGAGACCCGTATAATAAACCTCGGCCGGAACCGTTCGCCCGTACGAGGACCTTCGCATACGAGTAAAATAATCAGGTCCGTACGCTCCTCAAAAACCGATTCTACTTATACCTCGAACTCTTAGGACTCGGCACGGACGCACGGACGGAGGGCCTATTCCCAATAACGAGCCGCTAGGTCATTCGACCCCTGATTTAGCCTCCGTCTCGGGGTGGGGTTCTCTCTGCTCGTTCGTCGGTCTCTCCGGGCCCGGGACCCGGCTCGTTCCGGATTCCTCCTCCTCCCGTTCAAGGCGCTCTTCGGAACTGTTCTCGTCGGAATCTACGGATTCTACGGACTCTCCGGAGTTGCGAGAATCGAGTTTAATAATCAATCCTGACGCTTCTCCCCTGCGCGGAGAAGGGCTTACATGACCGATATCGAGACTATCGAAAGCGTCTTTGGCGTCCCGAACAGTCCGAACGTAGGGAAAATCCCTCCGCCGATACGGCAGAAGCTCAACCGTATCCGGGAGATGTTCAACCTCGATACGAAGGAGAAGGTCGCCGACCTAAAGGACCGGTACGTAAGGCTCGTGAACGTCCCGGCGGTCGCGGGCCTCGGCGATTCGAAGTGGCAGATGGCCTACCGGGGAATCCCCGGAATCTACGGGAACGAACTCTACGCCCCGAAGAGCGAGACCTTCCTCTTCTGGTACGCGGCGGCGACCGGCCGGCCGCTTCTCATGTCGAAGGGACAGTCCTCCGGTACCTACCTCGTTCCGGTCTTCGGCCTCGCGAAGTCGGGCTCTCCCGACTCGCCCTACGAGGGGCCGGTCCGGCTCCTTATCTTCGGGTTCGCCGACGAGACGGGCGCGAAGCGTATCATCGAGGCGCTCGTTCCGGGGACCCTCTACGTCGTCTCCGCGAAGGTCCAGCAGGGAACGCCCCACGGGGTCCTCCCGCCCGGGACCGTCGGAACGCTTAACATGAACGCGAGCGACGAGTTCGCTCCGGCGCCGGCGGGAACGGCGCTTCCGTGGTCCGACCCAGTAGCGCGTCTCTTCGGCTCCTTCCCGGAGACCCCGCTCGCCGACGTCCTCCTAAAGCCAGTCGCGAGGGTAATCTACCGGGTATCGGGCTCGGTCGAGGCGGGGAACCTGACCTCGCAATCGAACGGCTCGGCCGGCGGCTGGCTGAAGATTATCGACGACTCGATTACCGACCGCGCTATCCTCGAGAAGGTCGGCGGCGGTCTCTTCTTCTTCCTCCCGAGGCACGAGGTCGCGAAGGCTCGCCTCGCGAATGGCTCGGTCGTCGAGGCGCTCGTCTCGCTCTACGAACGGAAGGAGCGGACCCCTACGACCGGGGAGGCGACGGGGAATATCGCCCCGAACTGGGCCTGCAATGCGTTCTCGCTTCGGGTCCTCGTCGCGAACGAGAACCCGAACGCGGCCGTCCCCGAGCCGGGGAGGACGGCGCTCTCGATTCAGGGCGGCTCTGCGCCTCCGCCGGGGATGGTCGATGGTCTCGGCCTCGGCCTAGGGGCGGAAGACGGCCTAGGAGTCTAGACCGATGACGACGCCGCCGAAGACCCTCGCGGACCTCGCCGCCGCTCACGCCCCGACGACCGTAGCGACGAAGGAGGACGAGGAGTTCGAGAAGGCCATCGCGAAGGAGTATAAGGTCTCCATCGAGATGATACATACCCTTCGGCGGACGGTCGCTCCGCCGGAGGCGACCCTCGCCGATATCGCGATGTACCTCGCGACCTGCGTCCGCCTTAACCTCGACCCGTTCACGCGGCAAATCTACCTCCTCCGGATTAAGGGGAAGAACGTCCTCCAAATCGGCATCGACGGGATGTTCGGTCTCGCCGAGAATACGAAGGAGTACGACGGCTGCGACGCTCCGGTCTATGCGTATAAGGACCAGAAGCTCTTCTCGGCGACCGTTCGGGTCTACCGTAAGGGAATGAACCGTCCTATCGAGGCGACGGCGATTTTCTCCGAGTACGCCTTCTATCAGGAGCCGGGGTCGGCGTGGGCGCGGATGCCGAGCCACATGCTCGGAATCGCCGCGTACCGTATCGCGCTCCGACGGGCGTTCCCGCGGACGCTCTCCGGGCTCTACGGCCCCGAGGAGATGGCCTACGCGGATACGGAGGCGAAGCCGGTCCCGCCGCCCGACCGTCCGGCGCTTACCGACGGCGGCCTTACGGACGAGACGAAGAACGACCTCGAGACCCGACCGGCCGCTACGCCGCCGGTCGTCCCGCCGCTCGTTCCACCCCCTCTACCCCCCTCGGAGGCCCCGGCAGCGCCCGTTCCAGCGGCCCTACAGCCTATCCCCGCGGGTTCCGTACTACGGTCGAGCGAGGACGTCGCGGCTCCGACGGCTACGGCCCCGGTCGTCGTTCCTCCTCCGCCCGCTCCGGAACCTCCCGCGCCGGTCGTTACGGCCCCTCCGGAGCCGGTCGCTCCGAAGGCTAGGGCTCCCTCTCCTCCCGCTTCGCCGGAGGACCTCGTTATATGAACGCATCGAACGGAAACGGAACGCTCGTCGCCTCGCCGACCGAACTCTCGCGAATCATCCGGCTCCTTACCGGAAAGGGGGGCGGCGGGAACCTCCCGTTCCCGAAAATCGACCTTTCGATAGAGGATACCGGCGGCGGAGCGATACGGGCCTTCTCGGAGCACGCGAACGCTCTCGAGACCGCGATGGTCCGCGTCTCGTGGCCGACGGACGGCGCCGGCGCCTTCGCGCTCGCCCTCTCGACCCCGGAGAAGATGATAGACTACCTGGAGGGGCTCTGCATCCCCGACGTTCCCGTAGAGCTACGGTACGACGAGAGCCTCGGCCGTCTCGACCTCGCGAACGGGACGAATCGTATCGCGCTCCCGACGATTCCCTTCGGCGACGTTCCCCGGTCGAAGCGGGAGGGTCTCTGGACGACGACCTCCGAGGGCGTAGCGGTCTCGTCCGACCCGAAGAAGCGGCCGGACGAGGGGGCGTCCCTCGCCGACTACCCGGCGAAGGGGTTCCTCGTCGCCCGGATATCGCGGACTACGCTCGAGCGGGTCCTCGCGGCGGGTTCGATTATCCTCTCGCACGGCTTCCGGGCGGCGCTCGTACGGTTCTCGTTCGCGGGTGGGAAGGGCGCGGTCGAAATCGCCGACCCGAAGGACCCGAAGGGCGAGCGGGTCGACCTAGCGCTCCCGACGCTCGGGATTACCCCGACGGTCGACGATACGTTCCCGGTCCTCTACTCGGGCGTCGACTCGCTCTGGGAGTCGCTCCGTAAGTCGAAGGCCGACGAGTTTACGCTCGTCCACTTCGCCGGCCGGGATGGCGAGAAGCCCGAGTCACGGGTCAATCTCGCGTTCGAGGAGAAGGCGGAGGACGGCCGGTCGCTCCTACGGTATACGCAGGTCTTCGCGACGCATCGCGACCCGAGGGCGAAGAAGGAAGCCTAGGGCGAGGACGTCGGACGTGGCGCTCGACCTCTCCCGCGAGCAGTATTCCGAGGTCCTCTCGGACCTCCGGCTCGGGACCTTCCCGAGACAGGCGGGTACGCCCGGTCGGGTAACGCTCGGGGGATGGAACTCGTTCTTCCGCTGGTTCGAGGGGAACTACGGGAGAGCGGTTCCGATGTTCATCTCGCATAACGCCTACGAGACGCCGGCGCTTGGCGGGCCTATCGACGTGAACCGGTTCGTCTTCTCGGCGACGTTCGGCGATATGGATACGGGAGACGGCTCGGGGCTCCGTCCCGGCGAGGTCGAGAGCGAGGTCGTCCGCGTAGAGGAGTGGGTCGAGTCCGAGGGCCTCGCGCACGCTTGGAAGTTCTCGGGGTCGTATATCGACGGCCAGCCCGCCGGGTTCCATCTCCGTATCGGCTGGAAGAGCGAGCCCCGGCATCGGGTCTACCTTACCCGTTGGGAGAGCGCCTTCTGGCGGGGCCTAAAGCACCAGCTCGGGCTCCGGTCGGTAAATATCGTCTGCGCCGAGCCCGCCCGCTTCGAGCGGCTCCCGTATACGCCGTACGTCCACCATAAGGACCCGCTCTCGAAGGAGTGGAAGAAGGAAGCGAACTACTGCGTCCCGGTTCCGCACGACTGGATTCGCGAGGGTCGCTTCGATAAGGTCCGGGACCTATCGTTCTCGCCCTACGACGTCGGTCCGGTCTGGGTCCCCGGAAAGGAGCCGACCCTCGAGACCTACGTTCGTACGAAGGGATGGGAGGTCTTCTCGCACGAGGCCGAGGCGTTCCACCCCGCCCCGACGGGCGAGGAGTACGCGGCGACGGGAAACGCTATCGACCTCGCGAAGCTCCTGATTCCCGAGAAGCTCTGCCTCCGTACGCTTCCGTACGGGGCGAATCCTAGGCACGAAGTCCGGCGTGCATGGATTATCGATATCCTCGCGACCGACCCGGACGGTTGGACCGAACCCGAAATACAAGCCTTCGTCGACGGCGTCGCGGAAGAGTCGAAGTGGGAGGACCGGGGGAATACGAGCCGTCGCCGGTATCAGGTCGCCTACCATTGGAAGCGGAAGTACAAGCCGAAGTCCTGTAACGAGCTTCGGGAGAAAGGGGTCTGCGTCGCGAACGCGATTACCGACTGTTCGCTCTTCCCGAAGGCGTTCCCGGAGGAGTTCGCCGAGTACCGGAAGAACCACCCGGAGGGAGGGAAATGATAGAGATAGCCCGGAACCACGAACGGGTCGTCGACTTCGAAGAGGAGACGGGGTCCTCGGACGGGGGCGCGGCGGTCGAAGACGCCCGGAGGCTCTGCGCGACGTGCGGGATGGTCCATATTCCGGGAGAGGCGTGTCCGTGAAGCCCGGCTACCTCGTCGAGCGCGAGCATGTCGGCCACCTGACCTACGAGCCGCCGCTCTGCCAGCAGGAGGAGGAGCGGCTCCGTCGGCTACGGGAAGGGACGGCGCGTCGGGCCCGAGAGGTCGAGGACCGACGTACGCTCGCTAAGGAGAAGAACAATCATGAGCAGTGAGATTCCCGCGAGACGACAACAGCGTATCTTCTACGAGGAGCGCGACGACTCGGGGAAGGTCGTCCTTCGGCAGATTATCGGCTTCCCGACGATTCGGGAGGACGGTAGCGTCTATATCGAGCGACCCGGGAACACGAACGTCCTTATCCGGTCGTTCCATAAGATGGAGGACTACGCGCCGACGAACGGAGATACGAAGTGAGCGCTAGCCTCTCGAGACCGCCCCGCTTCCGTATCTGGGTCCTTCGTCCTCGGCCCTGCGGGCACCGGCATCGGCACTTCTCCGAGATACTCGCCTGTATCGAGAAGAACGGGAACCCGGGCTTTACTCGGAGGCTCGTGCGATGAACCCCGAGGACCTACGGCCCGCGACCCTCGAGGAAATCGTCGGGCAGGGAAACGCGGTCCGCGTTCTAAAGAGCCTCGCCGCGAAAGCGAACGACGGCTCCGGGTTCCCGATACCCTCGCTCCTTTTCTTCGGCCCGCCGGGCGTCGGGAAGACGACGGCGGCGATAGCGTTCGCGAAGGAACTCCTCGGCCCGCTCTGGAGGGAGAACTTCTTCGAGATGAATGCATCGGACGACCGGGGCATCGATACCGTCCGGGACCGGATTATCCCGTACGTCGATAGTATGCCCTCGGACGGCGCGCCCTTCAAGATTCTCTTCCTCGACGAGGCGGATATGCTTACCCCCGAGGCGCAGGCCGCGCTCCGCCGGACGATGGAGACCGGTTCGGAGACGACCCGGTTCATCCTAGCGGCGAACCGCGTCTCGAAGGTAATCGACGCGCTTCGTTCCCGGACGCTCCCGATTCCGTTCCGTCCTCTCTCCGACGCCGAGATACGGCGGGTCGTCGACGAGGCCGCGAAGAAGGTCGGTCTGACCCTAGACCCGACGACGGTCGACGCTATCGTTCTCGTCGCCGAGGGGCAGGCGAGAGACGCGGTAAACCTCCTCCTCGGCGGGGGGAACGGGGCGGAGAACTACCTGACGATAACCTCGAAGGTCGAGGCGCTCTTTAAGGGGACCGGACCGGTCGTCGACCGCGTCGAGGACTTTACCGGTTGGGTCCGCGTCGAGGGCTATTCGGATATCGAGCGGGTCCTCCTAACCATCGAGCGGGCGGTCGTCGCGAAGGGGCTCGTTCCGAAGGAGAAGATTCCGCGGGTATCCTACGAGGCGGCGAGTTCGGCCTTCCGGGTAGCGCAGGGTCTCGCGGCCCCGGTTCTCGAGGTCCGCGCGTTCCTCTATCGCGTTCTCGGGGCGGTCTAAGAAAGGGTGTTACATGAAGGAGAACCTAACGAATCCGGACTTCCGGATAAGCGCCGAGGAGATGGACCGGATTATCGAACGTCTCGAGAAGCGCGCGGAAACGGAGCCGTCCGCGAAGGCCGAACTCGAGTCGTGGAAGAACGCACGGAACAGGGTACGAGGATGAAGGTCTGGTGCGAGAAATGCGGTAGGTGGCTTAAGCTGACCCGCCGTTGGTTCGAGAAGCGCGTACACCAAGCCGGTACCGAGACGCACGAGGTCTACCTCGTCCCCCCGGTGAGACGATGACCGGTAGCCCTCTCGCCTATACGACGCCCGGGGATATCGCCCGGCACGGGGAGTTTATCGACTTCGTCGCGCTAGGTCATCTACCGACGGGTAAGATGCCCCGGTTCCGGGTCGTTACCGTCGAGGGGAAGGAAGGGCTCGGCGATATCAAGTGGTACGGCGCGTGGTGGTGCTACGTCTTCGAACCCGACGGCCAGACTATCTACGAGAAGAAGTGCCTTCGGGATATCGCGCAGTTCCTCGACGACCTTACGGCGGAATGGAAGGCGGGGCGGAAGCATGTTTAACTTTAGGGTCCACGAGGTCGCCGGGGATAAGACCGCCGGAGCGGTCTTCGATATCGACCGGCTCTACCGCTATTCGCTTTGGCGGGTCTGGAACGAGAAGCTCCCGAAGGTCCTCTTCGTAATGCTTAACCCGTCGACGGCGGACGAGAAGGTCCTCGACCCGACGGTTACTCGGTGCGTCGGCTACGCGAAGAGATGGGGCTACGGGGGTTTACTCGTCGGGAACCTCTTCGCCCTTCGGGCGACGAACCCGAAGCGCCTCTACTCGGCGAGGGACCCGGTAGGCCCGACGAACGATGCCGCGCTCCTCGGGATGCTTCCCGACGTCGAACTCGTTGTCGCCGCGTGGGGAAACTATGGAGGCTACCTGAACCGGGGACCCTACGTCGCGAAGATGCTCGTACGAGTTGAAGCCCTCGGGGTTACGAAGAACGGCCACCCGGCGCACCCGCTCTATCTTCGGGGCGAGAAGGCGCCCGCGCCGTTCTCGTACGCAGAACCGGGAGGGAAGCGATGACCTACTCGATAGCCTCGCCGAACGGCGACCTCGTCGTCTACTTCGCCGACGCCGCTTGGATGGACGAGGTCCCGAACGAGTCGGTCGACCTCGTCGTGACCTCGCCTCCCTACGGGGTCGGTCTCCGGTACGGCGTCCCGGGGGCGACGCCCGGCCTGAACGATACGGGCTACTCGGGGACTAAGGGACAGGTTGAGCGGCCGGTAATGTCGATGGAGGACTACGGCGAGTACCTCCGGCGGCTCGAGCCGGTCTGGCGCGAGACGTACCGGAAGATGAAGCCCGGCGCGTACGCCGCGCTGAACGTCGCCTCTATCCACGCGAAGTCGGAGTACTTCGGGCACTCGTTCGTCCTCCCGACCTCGGAGGATACGTCGAACTTCTGGAGGTTCAAGCTCGAGGCCGAGTACCGCTGGCGGTACCTTTGGCTCGCGATGCGCTCGAATACGAACGGGACAGATAACCCGCCGGTCTTCTTCGGCTCGTACCCGCTCCCGCTCGAGGGGCAGATACTCCGTCAGGTCGAGGATATCCTCATCTTCCGGAAGCCGCGGCCCGAGGGATGGGAGATGCCCGAGGAGCGGAAGGAGCGGAGGAAGCTCTCGAAGCTCTCGAAGGAGGACTGGCGGACGACGTTCTCGCAGGTATGGGAGTTCCCGGGGGCCCGCTCGGAGACGTCGAACGGTACGACCCATCCCGCCGTCTTTCCTATCGAGCTTCCGCTTCGGCTTATCCGCGGCTACTCCTGTATCGGCGATACGGTCCTCGACCCGTTCCTCGGGACCGGGACGACCCTCCTCGCCGCTAAGACGACGGGTCGGAGGGGAATCGGCTACGAGGTCGAGCGGACCTACGAGCCGCTTATCATCTCTAAGCTATCGCTCGGCGAAGCGAGCCTCGGCGCGGAGTGGTAGAGATGCCGCAGACCGGGCGGGTCTTCCGAACCTCCTATCACCTTTCCCCGGGCGGAGAGCTTCTCGTCGACGCGTACGGGCGGGACGTCGAGGGTAAGCGTATCTCGAGGGTCATCTCGGGCTGCCGGCCGTACTTTTACGTCGGCGCCGGCGAGGAATCCGTCGCCCGTTCGATTCCCGAGGTCGTTTCGGTCGAGCCCGGTCCGCTCGACGTCCGCTCCTCGCCGACGGTCCGGGTCTACGCTCGGTACCCGTTCGACGTCCCGAAGCTCCGAAGCCGGTTCCGGCGGCACTACGAGGCCGACATTTTCTTCGATACCCGGGTCCGCATCGACTACGGTCTCCGCTACGCGACCTTACCCGATATCGAACCGGTACCGATTTCGCAGGTAACGATTCCTCCGCGTCCGGTCGTCGTTCCGCGAATCCTCTATATCGATATCGAGGTTTCCGACCTCTACGGGTTCGCGTCGCCGGACGACCCGAAGAACGCGGTCCTCTCCGTCGCGTTCGCGGATACGTATACGAACCGCTACGGTATCATCTACCACGGCCCGAGGGTCGACCTCGCGGCGGTCCGGGCGGCGTTCCCGGTCGAGATTCGGGAGGAGGTCCGTCTCTTCCCGGTCGACTCCGAGGCGAACGTCGTCGATTCGTTCGGCGAGCTTCTCCGGAAGATAGAGCCCGACGTAGTCTCGGCGTGGAACCTCTACGAGTACGACGCTCCGTATCTCGCCGGGCGGACGAAGCGTCTCCTCGAGACGGTCCGTTCCTCGGATATGACGCTCGTCTACGAATCCTTCGACGTCGACCGCGAGCGCTACCACGGGGTCTATCGGCACCGGGGCCGGTACGCGCTCGGCGACTGCCTCGCGATTCACCGGAAGAAGAAGCCGAAGCAGGGCTCGCATGCGCTGAACTCCGTCGCGATGGAGAAGTTCGGTTACGGGAAGGTCGACCGTCCGGGCGGCGTCGCGGAGCTACTTCGGACGGACCCGGCACGATTCGCCGCCTACAATCTCTTCGACGTCTACCTCCTCCGGAAAATCGACGAGGCCGAGAACCTTCTCCCGTACTGGCTCCAGATAGTCGAACTCGCCGAGACGGACGGGGTCGACTACCTCCATAACTCCCGGCTCTGGGACGGCTTCCTCCTTCGGGAGGCCCGTATCTCCGGGAAGGTCGAGGCGGTCCTCGACTCGAAGGACTTCGCCCCCGAGGGCCAGCGGGAGGGACGGGCGGCCGAGGTCTTCGATACGAAGACGGGTATCCACCCGTGGGTCATCGCGCTCGACCTCTCGGGGGAGTACCCGAGCATCATCCGTACGTTTAATATCTCTCCCGAGACGCGGAACCCCCCGCCCGAGGTGCCGGCGTTCGTTCTACCGACCGGCGGGCGGTACCGGAAGGAACCGCCGGGGCTTATCCCACGGGCCCTCGCCCGTATCGCTCACGTTCGGGGTAGCGCGAAAGCGACCGCGAAGTCGAGCCCGCCGGGGTCGAAGGTGCGGGAGGACGCGGAGACCCTCGCCGATGCGCTGAAGTATATCGTGAACAGCGCCGCGGGAATCATGGGCTCGCAGCACTGGCGGATGGCCTCCGTCGATATGTTCGAAGACGTTACCGGGATGGCGCGCCGGCAGCTTAACTGGAATAAGAGCCACCTCGAGGACCCGGCGTGGCTCGGGAAGGTCCTCGCCGATATAGGAGGCGAGTGGCGCGGCGAGGTCGTTCTCGGCGATACCGATTCCTGCTACGTAAAGCTCTACCGGAACGGCCAGCCCGGCTCGGACTTCGAGACGGTCGTACGGGCGACGAAGCTCCTCGCCGCGGCGCTCAACGAGTCCTACGCCGAGTTCGTAACGAGCGGCGGCGCTACGCAGAACTTTACCTCCGTCGATATCGAGGGGATATTCGCTCCGCTCCGGACGCTCCCCCGGGCAGGTTCCGAGGAGTCGGCGAAGAAGCGGTACTACGGGTCGTATATCTGGCGGGACGGGTTCGACCTTCGGAACGAGCCGCCCGACTCGCCGGGCCGGCTAAAGACGTCCGGGCTCGAGACGAAACGCTGGAACAACGCCCCGGTAACGAAGGACGTCCAGACGAGAATCATCGGGTTCGTCCTTCGCGACCGTCCTATCGACGAGATAGAGCGGTACGTCGACTCCGTACGGACCGAGGTCTACGCGGGGCTCCGCGACGAGGACCTCGCTATCCCGGCGAAGATGGGCCGCGACTTCCGGGAGTACGAACGGTCGTACTCGTTCGGTAAGGAGGAAGGCGACGCCGGCTACGTCGAGGACTCCTCGGGGCGCCGGCGGAAGAAGCCGGCCGCGCCGCCGTTCCTACGGGCGATTCGCGCGTACTCCGAGGCGACGGGAAAGGCGATTCGGGCCGGCGACGAGTTCCGTTGGTTCTTCGTAACGGCTATCGAAGGGCCGAACGGACGGGACTCGACGGTCCGGGAGTTCGCGATACCGTACGGGACGACGATAGCCGAGGCCCGGGCTCGCGGTCTTTCGTTCGACCTCGACCGGAAGCTACTCTACGAGAAGACGGTCTGGGAACCGGCGACGCACGTAGAGCCTCGCCTCGCGGCGGGAACGACGTCGCTCGCGGAGGAGTGGTGACGCCTCTTCCCGGTCACGTCTCTACCGCCGTCGACCTCGTTACCTCGTACCTGACGGACCCGTCGTTACAGGAGCATCCGTTCCTCGCTCTCGGCGAATACGGCCTCGGCCGGGGGCATTACCTCGCCGATACGATTCGGCGGAACGGGTTCGTTCCGCGATGGCTCTACGAACCGGTCGCGCTTCCCGCTTCGGACCTCGACGGGAACGCTCTCTTTCCCGTCTACGACGTCCCGAAGGCGCAGATTCGTAACCTTCCCGCGCCCTCTATCGTTCTCGTCCCGTCGAGCTTCGACCGGAAGAGCGCTACCTACCGGGGCTGGCTATGGGCGCCGTTCGGCCGTCCCGAGTCGTGGAATATCACCGACGTTCTCGCCGCTCGGGGCCTTCCGGTCGAGGCGGCGGAAGGGAACCCGGCGTACGGACCGGCGATTCGCGCCGCGGAGGTCCTCCAGATGACCGGGGTCCTTCTTACTTCGGAGCCGCCGAAGTCGAGGACCTGGTCCGAGTTCCGTAACGGCGGCTCGCCGCCGGTCGAGGACGGGCTCCTCCCGTACTACCTCGCCTATACGTTCCCGACGACCGACTCGTCGTTCAACCGGGGTCTCTGGATTAGGTCACGGCTCGCTCGCGAGTCGTTCGGCGAGTGTATCCTCGACGCGATTCGGAATCGGATACCGACGACCGAGCTTCGCTTCCCGAGGGTCCTCTCGTACCAGAAGCCGAAGCCGCGAGAGGAACCCGAGACGAAGACCGACGTAGCCTCGGCCGCGGTCCTGACGAAGTCGTACGCTATCGATTGGGGGTAAAGATGGCGGTAGAAGAGTACGGAGCGGTTACGAAGGTCGAGGTCGACGGCGCGAGGAAGTTCCTTCATCTCCTTTCGAGCGCGCCGCTCGAGGTATCGCGCTACGCGCCGGTCGGCGAGGGGGACGAGCTATTCGGCGAGAACGGGACGGTCTATATCCGGGCGAGGAACGGTCGGGCGGCGCTCTTCCCGGCGTTCGATATCGCGGAGGACCTAAAGCCGGGTTGGCCGACGATTCGCTTTAAGGAGGTCGAGACCGAGGAGGAAGAGGCCGGGTACCGCAAGCTCGCGGCGTTCCACTACCGCGGCTCGGGGCTCTACGGTCGGCGGGTCCCGGTAATCGCGCGGGTCGACGACCCGTTCTGGCCGAAGGTCGTCGGGTATATCGAGCTGACGACCGATATGATGATGAACGCGCCGCGGAACCGTCTCGTCGGGTCCGGCTACGACGACCCGAACGGGTTCGGCTGGCCGGCGAACGACGACTCGGTCGAGAAGCTAAAGGACCGGGTGAACCTCTTCGTACGGGTCGGCCGTATCGTCGTCGTCCCCGAGATTCGGGGTGCCGGGCTCGGCTACGCCCTCTACCGGTACGCCTGCCGGTACGCTAACGAGCGGTTCTACGTCGGCGGCTACGTCCCGTACTTCATTCTCGCTATCGCGGATTCGTTAAAGTACATCCCGACGGCGGAGAAGGCCGGGTTCGTCTTCGCCGGCTATACAACCGGGAACGCGGATACTATCGCCGAGGACATTCGGAAGTCGTTCGCCGATATCGACATGCTCCGCGCCCGGGACCAGCAGGGCGAGCTTACGAACCGGGGGATAATCGCGCTCCAGCTCCGGTACGCGGAACGGATTAAGGAGGCCGCCGACCGGCTGAAGCTGACGCCCGAGGGTACCGCGGCGCTCCTATCGAAGCCGGCCGAGGAACTCTCGGACGACGAGTACGCGATTCTCTACCCTATCCTGCGGTTCCCGAAGCCCGTCTACTTCAAAGGGCTGAACCCGCACGCCGAGGCGTATATCGAGCGGCGGGTAAAGGAACTCGGGCTAAAGGCCGAGGACTTCGACCCGAGGGTCCTCGTTACGCCTCTCTCGTCGCCGTTCGTTCTGAGCGGGACGTCCGTTACGGTCATCTCCTCGATACCCTCGTCGAAGCGGGTACGTTCCGTCGAGCAGGGCTTCGGTCTTCACCCGGAGAACCTCGCGGATACGGTCATCTCGGACCTCTCGCTCGAGATTCCGCCGAGGTCGACGCTCCTGATTACCGGGCCGTCCGGCTCGGGGAAGTCGCTTCTCCTTTCGCTCCTGACCCGGTCGCTCGCGCCCTCGTCGAAGGTCGAGGTAACGGGGTCGGTAGATATCCCGGAGGACGCGGTCTTCGCCCGGCTCGTCCCGCTCGAACCCGACGTTCCTCTCGTCGACCAGCTCGTTCCCGAGGCGCCCGATATCCGCCCGGCGCTCTTCCTCCTGAATACCGCCGCTCTTTCCGAGGCGCACTCCTATCTCAAGCGGTTCCGGGACCTCTCGGCCGGGCAACAGTACCGGGCGATGATAGCGAAGATGGTCGGGAGCGGGGCGAACGTCTGGGTCGCCGACGAGTTCTGCTCGGCGATAGACCCGATTACGGCGCCGCTCGTCGCGGCGAATCTACGGAAGGTCGCGAGGCGCCTCGGGGCGACCGTTATCGTCGCGGCGCCGCACTCCTCGGCGTTCGTTCGTCAGCTCGCGCCGGATATCGTCGTCCAGTTCCTCCCCGGACGGGCGCATAAGGTAGTCTCCGGGGCGGAGTTCGTCTCGTATCTCGACGGGTATAAGCCGCCGACGAACGAGGAGCCGCCGCCGGAGTTCTCGGGTCTCTCGATAAAGTCGTTGGGGGAAGAATGGTAGACCGTGGGCCGAACCCTCTAACGGCGGGGTTCTGGGAACGGGCCGAGCGGTATAACGCGACGTTCGGGAAGCTCTACCCGGGCTCGAAGTTCCATAACGACGATAACCGAATCGTCGCCGCGACGTGGTTTACGGGGAACGACTACCGGAACCGCTCGCGGCTTTACGGCGCGTACCCGCCGCAGTTCCTCCCGCGGGTCCGGTCGCTCTTCGAGGACGTTCCCCCCGAGCGGGTCCTCCATCTCTTCGCGGGTTCGGTCGTTCCGCTACCGGGCGAGGTCACCCTCGATGCGAGCCCGGAGTTCCGGCCGACAGTTATCGGGGACGCCGAGGACGTCGCGGTTCTATTCGGGAAGAAGTTCTACCTAATCCTCGCCGACCCGCCGTACTCACCCGCCGACGCCGAGAAGTACGGAGCGAAGATGCCGAACGTCCCGAAGGTCGTCTCCGCCTGCGCCGAGATACTCGAGCCCGGCGGCTACCTTGGCTGGCTCTCTACGACGTGGCCTATGTTCTCAAAGGAGCGGCTCTCGCTCGTCGGCCACGTCGCGATTATCCGCTCGACGATGCACCGGACCCGGAGCTGGTTCGTCTTCCGGAGGGTCGCTTAGATGGCGGCGAAGAACGGCGCTCCGCCGAAGAGGAATAACGGCTGCGCCCACGAACGGACGGTGGTCGTCTCCCCGCTCTCGTGGCAGTGGACCCCGAAGGGCGTCCGCGCGAAAGGACGTTGTATCGATTGCGGCTTCGAGGGAATGGTCCTTTCGGAGGGAACGGTACGGGGACTCTCGGCGGCGAGCCTCCGCTGGAATACGGATAACGTGACCGAGACCGGCCGCGAGCCGGTCGACCCGCTCGTCGGGAGCCCTTCCCTAATCGCCGAGACGAAACGGAGGCGGAGGTAGATGCCCGTAAACCGGAAGCGCGACGCGACCCGCGGGAGCGGCTACGAGAAGCGTATCAAGCTCCTTTGGGAGAAGGAGGGCTATCTCGTCCACCGAGCGCAGCGGGCCGCCGTCTTCCTCGGCCCGGGACGGATGTTCTCGCGTCGGGTCGACCTCTTCGGGTCGTTCGACCTCGCCGGCCTACGCCGCGGTCTACCGGTCCGTCTCGCGCAGGTCGGGACGCTTACGAACCGCTCGCATAAGCGGGAGCAGATAGAGCCGGCGCTCGCCTACGTCGACCCGAGCGATGGACGGACGCTCGTCGAGATTTGGTCGTGGGGAAAGTACCGGGACGAGGGCTACGGATTCCTCCGCGAGGTCTATACTTCCGAGGGCTGGAAGCTCGCCGGTTTCGTCCCCTCGAAAGAGGTACCGAGGTGAGCTAGGAATGGGCGATTGGCGTTGGCAGTACGGTCCCGCGCCCTGCCCCGAGTGCGGGAACTCGTTCCCGACGATAGGAGCGATGGTCGGCCACCTCCAGCGAGTGCACCGGGTCTTCGACAACCGGAGGATATCGGAGATAGCGTGGAAGCTACGGCTCGAACTCTCATCGGGTTCGGTTCGTCTTCCCATAGCGAACGGGAGATAGCGATGGCCTGCGAGCGGAGGCTGGTAAACCGACGCTATATCGACCGCCTCCGCCGCCGTCTCTACCGGGCGCGTCGGGACCGGTGCCTCGCCTGCTGGGTACGTCGGTCGCTTGCGCGTCTCGAATGGGCGCATCGCCGTCCGACCGGGCTTAATGGATGGGGAAGGGGACGCCTCGACCGTCTTATGGACGTAAAGAGGCATCCGCGCGCCTACGCTCTCCTCTGTAAGGACTGCCATAAGCTCTTCGATACGGACGTCCTCCACGCCCCCTCGAAGGGGCAGGGCTGGCGATGCGACCTCCTCGCTCCTACCGAGCTACGCCGTATCCTACGGTACGCCGACGCGGACGTAGGGTATAGTATCGGCTCTTCGCCTGACGTCTCGTAGAAATACTAGGACGTCTCTCCGACGTTCGATGCCGAAGTTCGACCCGGGGCAACAGCGGGGGGCCGGAGAGAATCCCGGTCCGCATCCGCATACCCCCGTAGAATAACTCGGCAAGTTCACCGGGCTCTGGCCCCGGTAGTAAGGGTTCGAATCCCTTCGGGGGAACCTCTACTCCCGTGGAGTAACAGGAAAGCCCATCGGGCCTTGGACCCGAAGGTGAAGGTTCGAGTCCTTCCGGGAGTATGGCCTCCGTAGTGTAGCGGTTGCATAGCGGACCGTGAATCCGCGGGGCCGGGTTCAATCCCCGGCGGAGGCCCTTTTCCTGAGCGGAGGGAGGGGGATTCGAACCCCCAACTCGCCGAAGCGAGACGGGCTTAGCATGCCCGCGCCGTACCGATTGGGCCATCCCTCCATCGCGCGAGTGGTCGGGGCCGGACTCGCACCGGCGACGTTTCCTTCGTAGCGCCTCTTGGGGGCGCCGGCGTCGCTACTGACCCACCCGACCGAACGCACCCGAGGGGATTCGGACCCCTGTTCTTCCGCGTTCGAAGCGCGGCGCCATTTCCAAGCTAGGCGACGGGTGCACGGCGGTCGAGCGGGCTCGAGGGGATTCGAACCCCTAACCTCCACCTTCGCGGGGTGGCGCAATATCCGAGTTATGCGACGAGCCCGGTCGAATGGAGGGAGCAGGATTCGAACCTGCGATGTTTCCTCGTACGGGGTTCTAGGCCCCGCGCCGTCACCGGACTGAGCCACCCCTCCGTAGGAGGGGGCCCGTCGCCTACGGAGATAACCGTAGACGACGCAGGAGGAGCGGACCGCACCGCAATGGATTACTTCGCCGAGGGTCCTGCTTCATCTGACGGAGCTACGCGAGTTCTCGTACTTATAGATAGCGCGACTCTGACTAATCGAACCTATGTACTAGGACGAGACGTCTAGATACCTAATGTCGATTCGGTCTTCGGAGCGCCGGCGTCAATACCAGCGATTATGGAGAAGGATACACTACTCGAAGGACCGTAGGGTCGTCGAGGCGGCGATTACGGAACTACGTACGAACTTCGCCGAAGTACAGAGGCTGTCTCCTACGGAGGCGAAGCGCCGACGGGTTCTTCGGGCTAGGAACTGGAATAAGAGTCATCGAGAATGGGCTCGTAATTGGTGGCGGTCTCGGCGCCTTTCGATTCGTCTCAGGGTCCTCGAGCACTACGGAGGTCGACCTCCTAAGTGCGAGTGTTGCGGCGAGAGGCACCTCGCCTTCCTTACTATCGACCATATAAGGGGAGGCGGTTCGAGGGACCGGGACCGGAACGGTTACAAGTACTCGGGCTCGAGAGGATATGCTCGCCTGGTCCGAGAGGGATTCCCAAAAGGTTTCCGAGTTCTATGCTATAACTGTAACTGCGCGGAGCAGTTCGCGGGCGGGTGCCCCCATAGGAGTATGGGGCGACCCGGATTTGAACCGGAGTCTCGGCGTTCCAAGCGCCGGAGCCTACCAGACTAGCCTATCGCCCCGGGATTACGGGGGTGGGCTCGGCCGGATTCGAACCGACGTCCCTCGGTCTGGAGCCGAGTGTCCTGAACCGGACTAGACGACGAACCCTTTGCGGATGCCGAACGGTAGCGGCAGGATTCGAACCTGCAAGTTCCCGAGGGAACAGCGGTTTTCGGGACCGCCGAAATACCTGATTATCCGACGCTACCTCGCGGTCTAGTAGGGCTCTATCGCCAACGGAGCGATGAGCCGAGACTAGACCGCGAAAGCGGTGGGGGGAGAGGGCCGCGTCGATAGTTCCGTAGCTCCATTTCGGTCCTCTCCTTCGGCGTACCTTAGGTATCGAGTCGAGGGAAGCGCGGGTATATCTAACTACCGAGAGTGCGGACGCGGGGATTTGAACCCCGACCTTCGCGTTGGAGGCGCGAGGTCCTGCCGGATTAGACGACGTCCGCATAGTCGGATGGCCCTTCCCGGAGTTGCGCCGGGATTTGGTCTTTGTAGGAGACCCGCCCTCGCTGTTAGACTAAAGGGCCGACCGAGCCCGCGAATGGACGCGCGGGGATTCGAACCCCGATTTTCGGAGTTGCGGACTCCGCCGTTTTCCGATTAGCGTACGCGCCCGCTCCCGGGCGGACCGACCATTGGTCCTTCCTCCTCCCGAGGTACGAGCGCTGCCATCGAAAGGACGAGGATACTCGTCCTACTTAGAGGCTTCGAGAAGTTCGCAGGAACCCCCGGCCCAGCAGTACCGTTCCGGATTTCGCCGGACCGTCTGTCCCCGGGCCCGAGGTCCCGTTCAGGATAGGGAACGTTCGGGTAGATAAACTCTACGAGGAATTATGTAGAGGGAGCGCTCCTACTCGGCCGAAGAGGTGAAGGGTCCGTGGCGTCAATGGTAGCGCACCGGGCTCTTAACCCGCGAGGTGCGAGTTCGAATCTCGCCGGACCCACTCGCCCCGCTAAGGCTCGTATCCCGATCCCGCCGTCGTTCAATGGTAGGACCGACGGCCGTAGACCGTCAGATGCCCGTTCAACTCGGGCCGGCGGGACTACGCTAGGCTATCGCGAGCGAACGAGCCTCCGAGATTGAGCGCGGCCTCCGCGCTCCTCTAGTCTAACTCGGTAAGGATGCGGGGTCCTCGGCCCCGCGGTGCGCGTTCGAATCGCGCGAGGAGCATTATAGGGTTCCGTGGTTCAGCGGTAGAATCCTCCGTTGTCGGCGGAGGGACCCGGGTTCAACTCCCGGCGGAACCGATTTATTCTAGGAGACGTATCGCGCTGCGATGTCGCAGTCCACCCGTTCTTCGGAGTCGCCCGGCGTACGGCCGGTGGTACTCCCCCGCGGTCGGGGCAAGACCGCTACGCTAGCCGCGGACGGAGAGATGGTAGGCCCCGTCGAACGGGTGGGCCCACGAACCGACCCGGGCCCGTTTAAACCGTAGGCTCTCGTAGTCTAGTCGGAAAGGATACCGCGCCTTCGACGCGGCGGTCCGAGTTCGAATCTCGGCGAGAGCATTCATCCGCGGGTTCGTAGCTTAATCGGTAGAGCACCCGGCCTTTAACCGGCGAGACGAGGGTCCAAATCCCTCCGAGCCCACTCGGGGGTCTCGTCTATTAGGAGGACTCCGTGCCGAAGACGCGGAAAAGCCGGTGCAAGTCCGGCGGCCCCCACCTACCTAATTTATACTAGGCCGAGTATAGCCGCTACGATGCCCGCGACCGTCGAGCGAGTCTTCGAAGTAATCTTGAAGTCGAAGGAGGGCGTTACGGCTGACGAGGTAGCGAGCGCGCTCGGTATCGAACGGAAGGTAGCGACGTTCCTTATCCTCGACCTCGTTACCGCGAAGCGCGTCGAACGGGCAGGGTTCCGGGAAATCGTTCGGCCGACCGCGACGTCGAAGGGGCTCGCTGCGGCGTTCTTCCGCGCTTCGTAGTCGCGTTACGTTACTTATACTAGGGACGCTAATCCCGCCGTATGCCCGCCGATAAGGTTACCGCGAACGCGAGCGGCGTCGAAATCCCCGACTATATCTGGAAGAGCATGTCGAAGGCCCAGCAGAAGAGCGTAACCGACGCCCTCGTAGTCGTCTACGACTCGATGGCGAAGGTCTCGAAGATGATGGTCCGAATCGTTAAGGAGCAGGTCGACTCGTCGTAGGTTCTTTATCCTAGTCGGGCTCTCGGTAGTTCGGAACTACACCGATGACGCCTCGAACGAATAGTCGGATACGGCGCGGCCCGCTGATTACGCAGGGCGGGCGCGTCGCATAGTAGCTACTGCGCCGGGCTTATAACCCGAAGTGGACGGGGGTGCAATTCCCTCCGCGCCCATACATTCTGCAGGCGAGTCCCCACGGCGGGGAACCGAGCTGTTAACTCGGCCGTAGTACGTTCAACTCGTACCGCCTGCGCTTCGTCGGGCGTATCTTCTATCGGAAGGAAACGAGGCTGATATCCCCGGAAGCGAGGTTCGACTCCTCGTACGCCCATCGGAGCGCTCGGATGCGGTCGCCGGGAATCGAACCCGGTTCTCCTCGATGGCGACGAGGGGTCCTACCGGTAGACTACGACCGCGCGGAGCGCCCTCGGTGGGATTCGAACCCACGTTGCGACCTTTCGGTCTACGGCTTAGAAGTCCGTTGCCTCGTCCGAGCTAGGCTACGAGGGCATGCCGTCGGCCCGCCGACCGACCTTCCCTCTTCGCCTCTCGAGCGCGTTCATCTTCGATAGCGGAGGAGAGAGTCGAACTCCCGTCTCGGGCTTATGAGGCCCGTAGGCTTCCGTTGTCCCACCCCGCTAGGCTCCGAGAGAGCGGAGGTCCTAAATAAATCCCCCGTTCTTGACTCGAGCGGGCCTCTAGGCTAATGGAAAACTCCGTCGTTGGCGTCGACGGGTTCGGGGTTCGAGTCCCCGGGGGTCCACTCCGAGAAGAGGGTCGCTAAACGGGGAGGCCGCTACACCCCCGCGCCTTCCGAGGCGGTAGCGCGTCTCGGTCGGCGCCTATCTCGTCGTCGTTTCGACGACCGTCCAGCACCCTTACGGGCTGGAACTCTTAGGTCGGTCCCCGTACATGTAATCTCCCTCGTGGTGCCCGAGCGCCCGGAGATGGCCGCGGAACGAGCGGCCTCGGGTATTCGAGTTCCTCGCGCGGGAGCGGAAGCCGCAGTCCGCGCAGACCCTCCCGGTTCGATGGATTCAGGGCTCGCGCTCTAGGAGCGGTACGACGGGATTCCCTACGCCCTTCGCGAGCATCGTTATCGACGAAGGCTCCTCTTGTAAATAGAGCCACCGACGGGAGTCGAACCCGCATCCCCGGCTTACCGTACCGGGATTCGTCCGCCGAACTGCGGTGGCATAGGAAAGCCCCGGAAGGGAGTTGAACCCTTCTGGACGGTTTTGCGGACCGTCGCGTATCCGACCTGCCCCCGGGGCATGCCGCCGGAGAGATTCGAACTCCCACCGACGCTTTACGGAGGCGCCAGACTCCCGTTATCCTACGGCGGCGCAGAGCCGCTCTTCGGATTTGGACCGAAATCCCCGACTTACAGGGTCGGGATTCTAACCGTTGAACTAGAGCGGCGGGGGCGAATGGCCTACCGGCTCTCTGTAAGCCGACAGGTAGTAAGTCGCGTTCGCCCGTGCCGCATACGTAGCTCGCCCGAGGAGCGAGCTAGGGTATAAACCTCGCGACGCGCCGTTCCTCGTCCGAAATAGGTTACATATACTAGGCTCGCCTATCCCGTTCCGATGACGCCCGAGAAGAACCCGTGGGACGCCGAGACGGTCTACGCCCTCCTCCAGCACGTCGACGAAGCGACCTACGTACGCGGAATCTTCTCTACGAAGGAGAAGGCCCAACGCGCGCAGAACGACCTGACGGGGGAGTCGAAGTACGAGGACGACCTGATTCAGAAGCGCCTCCCGAGCCGTCGGGCCCTCGTCCGGGAGGCGGGCGTTCCTCGGAAGGACGGGAACTACCCCGAGACCCTTAGCTCGATTATCCACGGGGCCCTGCAAGTCCTCGCCCTACGCGGGGACGTCGTTACGGTCGAGACGGAGTACCATCGGTTCTGGGCGGTTCGAACGCCCCGTACCGAGGCGGCGGTCGCCGAACTCGAGAAGAGGAATAAGTGGGACCGCTGGCGCGACCGTATCCTAGGGTTCCCGAAGGAGCGTCCGGTCTTTACGTCCGAGGTCCTTCGGGGATGGACCGACGAGGAGGAGCGCGTAAAGGCGGCGCACCGGGCGAAAATCGAGGCGCTCTCGACGCGGGCCGAGGAGTCTCTACGAGGCCGGCTCGGCGCCGAGTGGGTCTCGGAGTGGACGATTCGTGACTTCCTGACGCACCGGGAGGTACGGTTCGGTCCGATTCACTACTGGACGTGGGACCCCTCTATCGACCACGACGATACGCGGGAGGCGGTCGACCTCTGCCTCGAGAAGGGGACGGTCCTACGGGCCGTAGACTTCCCGACGAAGGGGAACGTCCTACTCGCTTACAAGAACCCCGAGTCCGAGGCGGCGCTCGCGGCGTGGAAGGAACGGGCTACGAAGGGGGCGGCGTAGATGGCCGTCGAGACCGTCTCCGAATACCTCGAACGTCTCGACCCGCAGACGGGAGGCGCCTTTGGCGGGCTCGGTCGACCGACCGAGTACCGGGACGCGAAGGGGTTCCCGGTCTACCCCGCCGGCGGCGAGGGCGGCTTTCCGGTAGCGTGGTGGGGGTCTACGCTCCAGACCCGCGATACAACGATTTGCTCCCTTACGCCCGAGGAACTCGGATGCGACCCCGGGGAGCGTCTAGACCCGGACGAGCGATGGGCGATGGAACTCGCGCAGGAGGTAGAGTAGATGGCGCGGAAGGTCTATACGACCGAGGCGAAGCTCCGAGGGTCTATCTCGATAGACGGAGTAGTCTTCGACGAGGGGAAGGTCCTCTCCCGGGCCTACCGTACGTCCGGCCCGGAGGGTCAGACGTGGGTCAAGCATAAGCTCGTCCTCCCGGGAAAGACCCACGTATTCCGTATCGTTATCGACGAGAAGGCCGAGGAACTCCTCTCCGAAATTATGGTCGACGTCATCGAACGCGCGATGCTTAACGGCCGACGAAAGCGGGTGGTGAAGTAGATGCCGACCGAGGTCTTCGGCTTCTCCGTTTTCGTTCGCGCCGTTAGCAAAGAGGCCGCCGAGGAGGAGCTAGAGCATCTCCTCGACCAAGCCGGCTACTCCGAGAACGTCCACGGCTACGAACTCGGCGGACCTATCGACGCGAAGAAAGAACAGGACCGGATGAAGGAGTAGGCGATGTGCGTTCGGTGCGCCTCCTATAAGCCCTGTAAGTGCCCCTGCGGGTACGCCCGTAAGTGCGCTCCCGGTCACGGGCCCCGGGGCGCCCGCCTCTGCGGGAAGTGTACGCACTACGTTCGGAGGCCCGAACCATGACGCTCCGCGCCGAGTCGAGTCCGTTAGATACCGTAGTCCCACCACCTACGGTACCCCACTCCGGTTCGGCGTCATCGCGCGACAACGGGTCGCGAGAACCCTCCGCTAGAATAGGCGCGGAGATAGGAGGGACCCGTTCGGGGCCGGCTTCGGCCGGCCCCGTTAACCTCCCGGGCCTTCTTCCCTGCTCGGAGTGGGTCCGGTGCCGGTACTGCGGCCGGTCGCTCCCGAACTCGCACCAACGGAAGGCGCACGAACGGGTCGAAGAGCGGCGCCTAGGTAAAATACCGTAAGTCTCGTCGCTCGCCGTAACGTTACTTATACTAGGCTCGTTATAATCCCGCCGTGCGTGGAGTAGATACCGGTCGTCTCGTCACCCTCTACGAAGGGGGTTCTCCGCCGTCGGACCTCGCTCTCCAGTTTAAGGTCTCGCAGGATACCGTTAAGCGGCTCCTCCGGAAGAACGGCGTATCGATTCGCCCGCAGGGCCGGCCGGTCGGCTGGCGGAAGCTCGACTCGAAGGAAATCGAGCGCCGGAAGCGAATCGCCCTTCGGTCGAATACGTGGGAGCGGTACCGGAAGAAGGCGGGTCTCCCGGCGAAGTACAACGCCCGTCTCGACCGGCGTTACGGGGTCCGTCTCGCCTGCTTCCTCTGTAAGACGAAGGTCTCGACCGAGACCGGCCGGATTAACGGGTACCGCCGACAGCTCTGCCGAAGGTGCTTCCGGAGGCTACCGAAGTGAGCGCCGGCCGTTCCCTCCTCGGCGGGGAGAACGACCGTTGCGCGGCCTGCGGTTCTCCTCTTGCCTCGGCGAACGGGGAACGCTATTGCTCGTCCTGCGGAATCGTCGCGGAAGACCAGCCTATCGAGTCGGAGTACGCGAACCCGAGCGCCGTCCCGCTCTCGCTCGCCGCTACGCACGAAGCGGCTCCTATCCGGACGACGAAGACGAGCAAGATATCGCCGAGGGACTACGCGGGGAGGCGGGTCGAGAGCTACCGTTCGTTCCTGCGGCTCTTCGAAGAGGAGAAGCGCCAGCTTAGGACGAACCGGGCGTTCGCCTATATCCCGGTAATCTACCGGATTACGGGACTGATGGGCCTCCCGCGGTATATCGCGGTACGCGCGGTCGTCCTCGAGCGGGAGATGTTCCGGCGAAGACTCGCACGGGGGTACCCGGTCGACGCGAGCGCGGCCGTCGCGATTATGCTTGCCGCCCGGGAACAGGGAATCGTCTTCTCGTTCCACGACCTAGGCGATAGGGCCGACGAGAACTGGCGTCGAATCGCGAGCCTCTACCGAAAGGTACGGCGGGAACTCCTCGTCGATGCGAAGATACCGACCGCCGAGGACTATATCCGAAAGGCGGCGTTCGAGCTAGAGGTCTCCGGCGTCCTCCGGGATGAGGCTATCGCGCTCGCGAAGGAGCTGACGGAGAACGCGCCTACGGGCGCCGGTCCCGTATCGGTAGCGGCGGCGATGGCGTGGAGGGTCTGGAGTCGTCCTCTCGCGCTTACGAAGAGCCGGCTCGCGAAGGTCTTCGGGATAACGGAGGTCTCGGTCCGTTCGGCGCTCCACGTCTACTTCCCTGACGAAATCGGGGAGGCGCCCTCGGTACGCGCGAGGCGACGGGCGAGCCGGGGATGAGCGATAACCCCGAAGGTATCGGCCTCCTAGCGGTCGCTAACGCGGCTCCCCGCGGTCGAGCGGTCCTCTACTCGTACTACCCTATCGATACCGCCGAGGAGGTCGCCCTCCTGAAGCTAATCGAAGCGTCGGACCTTCACGTCGACGTGGTCGACCGTCGGGTCGGGACCCCGATCGACCATCCCTCGTGGAACGAGGCTATCGAGGCGGCGCGGTCTTCCCGGGCGACCGTAATACTCCTCCCGAACGATTCGTCGCTCGGGCCGGTCTCCTACTCGGGTCTCCTAGAGGACGTACTCCCGAAGCTCGAGACGGAGAAGCTCCGTATGCGAGCCGTACCTCCGGGTATCTTCGATTCGGCCGACCCGAAGTTCGTCGGAGCGGTAACTTGGGCCGCGGAGAGCGTCGTCCGGTTCCGGGAGTCGAAACGGAAGAAGAAGTACGCGCCCTGTATGTGCGGGCACCGGGTCACGAAGCCGGGGGGCGAGGGTCATAACCTAATCGCGGGGGAGATAGGCCCTTGCCGGAAGACCTCCTGCGGCTGCTCTATCTACCGCCCGAAGGACCTGCGTCTAATGGGGAAGGGGCGGTAGGTACGGACTACGGTACGCTGCTCGGGTTCGTGGAACTCGTAGCCCTTTGGTTCGCCGCGGGATGGCTAATCGGGAAGGTAGCCCTCGCTCTACTCCGCCCGTGGAATCGGGGCTGTCGGAAGTGGGTCTACTAGGTAAGGGGCGGTAGACCGGAGGCCGGTAGACCGGCGTCTCTAATACGTAATAGAGGCGGCGGTAGACCGGCCGCCGCTCTCTTCCGGTCGGTCGGGCTAGCCGTCGCCGGCCGGGCCGGTCGTATCCTTCGGCCGGAATAGGTTCTCGCTCGCTTTCCGAACGGCGTTCGCTACGTCGGCGTCGACGACCCGGGTATAGATTTGGGTCGTCGCGACCGAGGCGTGGCCGAGCGTCGTCTGGATAGCGCGGAGGTTCGCGCCTCCCCGCAGGAGCGAGGCGGCGTACGAGTGCCTTAGCTGATGTGGCGTAAGGGTCGCGGCGAGGTTCGATTCCCGTCCCTCGCGTTTCCGGGTAAGGTCGATGAGCTCGGCGACCTCCGTAAGGATTCGTTCGACCCGTCGAGCCTCGATAGGGAAGAGCGGGTCGAGGTACTTAATCTCGGGATGCTCGGCGAGGTAGGCGTCGATAGCTCCGAAGACGACCTCGGGCCGGAGAAGGAACGCCCGCCGGTCCTTATCCTCCTTCCCGGATTTGACGAAGAGCGCCCCCTCGTCGCGGAGGAGGGACTCTCTCGTAAGGGAGATGACCTCGGAGAGTCGGAGCCCCCCGTACGCGAGTACCTTTAGGAGCGCCCCGTCCCGTACGCCCTTCCGGGTCAGCTCGGCGAACGTAACGAGGTCCTCGACGTCTTCGGACGAGAGGACTACCGGGTCGTGTTGCCCCGGAGCGAACCGGGGAATCTCCTTCGGGGGGACTACGATATCGAGCGCCCGGAAGAGTGCGAGGACTGCGGTCGAGTACGTCTTTAGGGAACCGTTCGGGTCGCGCTTCGCGTCGGGGTTCTTCTCATGGAATCGAGCCGAGTACGCGACGAGGAAGCCGACGAGTTCCTCGGACCCCGCCCGTTCGACCGGTACGCCGAGGCTTTCGCAGTAATCGATGAACCGACGGGCGACGCTCCGGTAGTTCCGCTTCGTCCGCTCTGACTTCCCGAGGAGCGACCGCTCGAGAATCGCGAGGGCGTCGGGCCTAGGCTCTGAGGGAGCGTTCCCGGAGGGTCTGGGGGTCGGGGACGGGGCTCCGGACGAGCCGGCATCGCTGGACAGAGGGGTATCAGATTGTTTAGAGGCCGATTCGGGCGCTCCCATCGGTCTCCCCGAGGTCCTCGCACCCTAAAAGGACGTCTTTCGGTTGGAATCCGTATTGGATTCAGTCGGGGAAGTGTAAGGTAACTTACTTTTTAGTTCGTCGAACCATCTACGTGCGCGCGTTCTCGCTTCGGTAGGTTTAAGCCTAACGCCGTGGCACCGAACAATCGCGGTTCCCGATTAACTAGCAGAGGCGCGCCGTCTCTTCCCCCGGTGGGTCCAACGATACGGGAGGGGAGGGCGGACGCGCTCCTCGGCCTCGCGGATGGCCGCGGCCCTCCTCCGACCCGCCGGAGTATTCGCGAGACCGAGCCGGTCCGGCTGGTCCTTATCGCGAACGAACTTGAGAGCGGGCTCGCCCTTCTCGAGGTCGTTACGGACGAACTCGATTACGTCGGCGGGGGAGACTAGCTCGGCCCGCGGACTTACCCTCGCGTCGCTCGGGCGGTTCGGGTTGATGAAGAAGAATCGGTTCCCCCCTCGGTAACAGAGAATCCCGTACTTCGCTACCGTCTCGAGGAACTCTCTCTCGGTTATCGTCTCTCGGTACTCGCGGGGTATAGCACTCATCGTCTCCTCCGAAGCCGTCCCTAGTATAAACGGGAAATCGTTCGAAGAGCGCTACCGGCGCTTAACTTATTTAGCCTAGGAGGGCCTACCCGGTTCGTGCCGAACTGGCCTTCCCTACCGCTGGAGAACAAGCGAGAGTACGTCCAGAAGATTGTAGGGCTCGCCTCGCCCCTACCCGGAGGCTCGAAGATAGACGCCCCCCGGGTCGCCGAGTACCTACGGGCTCGGACGGAGGGGACGTCCCTCGTCGAGTTTACCGAGACGGAGCGTCGTATCCTCCGGGTCGTCGTCGACCATCGGGCGAAGCTGACGTTTAAGGCCCCGAAGGGCGAAGCGCCGGCTCCGGAGGAAGCGCCGTCCCCGCCGGCGGGTCCCGCCGAGGTCGAGCCGGTAGCTCCGTCGGCCGAGTCCCTCGTAACGGTCGAAGCGCCCGAGGCGCCGACCCCGTTAGAGGAAGGTATCGCCGTACCGGAGGAGGAACCTCCCGTTCCCGATTCATCGCGCCCTACGCCCTCAGCGGACGTACCGGGTCCTCAACCGCCGCCCTATAACGAGCAGGGGCAACCCGAAGGAGAGGATACGGGACCCCACCCGACGGACGAGGCGCCGATTATCCCCGTCGTAGGGGAAGCGCCCCCTCCGCCGGCCTCGCCGTCCGACTCCGAACTCTTCGCGAATACCGGTCTCTACGGCCCGGTCCCGCATATCGTCCGTCCGCTCCATACTTGGTCGGGGGTTACCCGCGACGCGGAGAAGCTCGAGCTAGAGGAGGAGGACGACGGGCATATCCGCCGGCCTATCCCCGAGAAGCTGAAGATAGAAGGGCTGACCGACGAGGAGCTAGTTCGCCTTATCCTCGATACCTCGAGGGAGGACCGGGAGGCGCTCCGTAAGCGGACGGCCCGGGTCGCTACGCAGGCCGAGCGAATCGCGAGTATCCTCGATATCGTCGATATCTTCGTAGACCTTCGGCGGGCCCCGAAGGGACCCTAGGAGCTAACGATGTCCGAAGTGAACGTATCGCACTTTATCGCCCTCAAGCGAGAGGACCGCCGGGTCTTCGACCGCCTTACGGAGATATTCGGCGGGAAGGCCATCGCCGTCGAACGGTCCCTCGAGTGGGCGATTAAGAAGGGCGTTCCGAACGACCCGACGTTCCCTTCGTTCCCGCAAATCCACGTACACCTCTCGCGGAACTACCGGGCGGAATACGAGCCGAGCCATCTCGCGAATATGCTCCACTCGGCGCTCCGGGCGTTCTGGGCGCGGTACGCCGACGGCTATACCGAGCCCCCCGACGTCTGGTTCTGGGCGGTCGACCTTCCGAAGAGCCTTATCGACTCGACTGCGACCCGGGCGTTCGAAGCGGGGAAGGACCCGAACGTCGAGAACTTCGAGGTCCTCCGTCTCGCCCTCGAGCGGGTTCGCGAGACGCTCCCGAAGGAGACGTCCGTCCCGGTCGATATCCCGACCGATAAGGCGACGCGGCTCCTCTTCGCCGAGGTCCAAGCGGAGTGCGATAAGCTCCACCTCGATGTCGATACGCTCCTCATCTCAGCGTTCGAGGCCGAGGAAAAGAAGCGGAGGCCGGCGTAGATGCTCCGGGAAGCCGCGCTCGCCTTCGCCCTCGTTATCCTAATCGCCGTCCCGACAGCGACGGCGGCGCCAGCGGCCGGTCCTCCGCCGTGGAAAATCGTCGTCGCGGACCAGAACGTCTCGCTCGGTACTCCGATTACGTTCTTCGTCTACGGGCCGCTCAACGGGACGTTCAACGTTACGCTAACCCCGCTCTTCTTCAATACTACGGTCCCGGTCTTTTTCCATACCTATACGATGCCGAACGGGACCGCGACGAATAAGTCGAACCCGTCGATGCTCGTTTCGATACCGACCCGCGCCCTGACCTACGGCGGTTACCAGCTCGTCGTCACGAACCTTACTCTCCATATCGGCGTCGGGACCGAGACGTTCTACATGGTCTCCGCGCAGAACGATACCGTACTCGCCGAGGAACTCACGACCGTCTGGGAAGAGATTAACATTACTTCCCTCCGCGAGTTAAGCCTCCTCTACGAGCAGACGCAACTCGAGTATCAGGTCGAGGAGCTATTCTGGGTCTGCGTCGCCGAGTTTATCGTCTTCGCATTCCTCGTCGTCGTAACTCGGACCGGAGCGGCGAACCGTCGTTGGGGCCGGGTTATCCGTCGCTGGGGCCACGACCTAATCTACGGTAGGACGGACTCCGACCCGTGGGCCGGCGGCGAGCCTCCGAACCCGGTCCCGCAACCGGATATCCGGAGGGTCTGGAAGTCGAAGCTCTTCCCCGAGTGCGATACCTGCGTAACCCCGACGTCCTACGAGGAGAAGGTCCTCCATCTCCGGCAGGACCACCGGGTCCCGCACCCGAAGGTTCCCCGCGACCTCTACAAGAGTATCCCCGACGTAAAGCTCGCGATGTCGAAGCTCGATAAGCAGGAGCCGGCTCCGGCGAAGCTCGAGGACGCGCTCGACGAGATTCCCGGCGACGCCTTCGAGGACCTCGAGAAGAACGTCCCGAGGACGGCCTTAAGCCCTCCGAAGCGCTTCTCGTTCCGTAAGGCGTCGGCAACGAGCCCGGATATTGAGGTACCGTAACGATGGCGAATAAGCAACCGCGCCCGTACTACGAGCGCTTCCGGTCGGACGTGGTCGGAATCTACTTCGGCCTCGCGATTATGGTCCTCGGCTACTTCCTCTTCTCGAACTACACGCAGGGCTGGACGTGGTCGCTCGGGAGCCCTTCTATCTGGCTCCTGATAGGCTGGTCTGTCCTCGCGGGCGGGGCGGTAACGTGGGGCTTTATCGCCGGCTTCCGCCAGCGGACGCGGAAGGTCGCGGCGGGGAACCACCTCTTCGAGCTATCGCATCCGAAGCCGATTAAGGTCACGACGCACCACCACCAGATTAACCCGGACGTTCTGACGCAGGTCCTCCCCGAATCCTATAAGGACGATATCGAGCAGGCGCTCGCCGTTCCTCCCGGAACGGACGGGAAGGGCTTCGACGTCCCGCTCGAGATACTCGAACCGGGCGGGGTCGACGCCTTCGGCTTCCACTCGCTCGAGGGCGGAGGACAGGGGTATATCCTGACCCGCGGGAAGACGCAGACCATCGACCTCGGCGTTATCACGATTATCCCGCATACGCTCGAGCCCGTCGACCATACGAAGGTCCCGGCCGAGGTCATTACCTACCTCGAGCAGACCCGTTCGAACTTTAAGCGGAACTCCTCGCCTATCTACGAGGTCGGTCCGCTCGACTCCGGGATGGAGGAATGGCTCGGGAAGTCGCAATCGGCGCAGTCCTCGGTCCTCCGGCAGATAGGGTTCGAGGGCCTCGCTGAGATGTTCGTCGACCGTCTCGAGAACCTCCTCTTTACTTCGAATAACTCCCCGAAGCTACGGGCCGCGTGGAACAACGACGCGAAGGCCGCGCTCGCGAAGGCGTTCGCCGAATGGCTGAAGGCGCAACCGGCGCTCGCCGTCGCGATGGGGAACGGCGAGGCGGGGAAGGACTTCTGGCGCTCGTACGCTCTCTCCCTCCTCTCCGAGCTGAACCGCTCGAACGCGAGCCTCGAACTCAAGCAGGATACTATCTACGAGCACGACCGGCACGAGTACAACGTAGCGAAGAAGCGGAACCGTATCGTCGGCGCCCCGCCGGCGACGAGCCCCGTCTACGACCTCGCGAGCCGGCCGCCCTCGGAGTATAACGTCTAGGAGGGACGATGCCCGATTCCTCCGTAAACGCCCTCGTTCCGGGGACGACCCGGGACGAGCATACGGCCCCGGTCCTCCGGGAAATCGGGGAGCTAATCATGCTCGAGCGGTCGCTCGGGACCTGCAAGAATAACGAGGAACGGTACAACGTCCTCGTTACTATCGTCGAGCGGGAGCTACCGTACGCCCTCGAGGTCCCGCCGCCGGCGAAGAAGGGGACCGCCGAGTACGCCCGTTGGGAGAAGGATATGGCGGCGATGGAGAAGGTCCTCGTCGACTTTACGAACCTTCCCGCCCCGTCGATGCCGACGCCGTACGCGAACCCGCTCCGCGGCGGGGAGGATACGGCCTACCAGTACCTTCTCCCCGGCGGGCGGAACCTCGGGACTATCGAGGCGGAGCATACCCCGTACGTCCTTCCGACGATTCTCCGGCCCGAGACGGAGAAGGCGTACCACCGTGCGATGATTCCCGTCCGTCGGATGAAGATAGCGATTCGCCGGGTCCTCAAGCGCTACGGAATCTGGACCGAGAATACCGAGGTCGCCCTCCGGCTATCGGACTGGTCGGACGAGCACGGCCGGCAGAAGATTACCGGCGCGTACGTCCCGCCGTCGGAAGGTGATAGCGGACCGAGCGAGGAGGTCGGGGAAATCGAGGACGAGGAAGCCGAGGAGGGGCTCGGGTTCATGGACCCCGAGCTTTAGGGGATGCCCTCGAAACCTCCCTTCGATGCGCGGGCCTACGCGACCCGGATGGTCGGCCGCGCGGTCGAGGATACGCTCATCCGTTCGCGGCGTCCGCTCAAGCTGAAGGAGATTCGGGTCCTCGCGTCGTACCTAACGATGAACCCGAAGGTCTCGACGTGGTGGATTACCGAGGCTATCTCGTACGCCCGGCGCGGCGATATCCAGAACGCGCAGTTCCAAGCAGGACTCCGCGACGCGCTTTGGGAACAGTGGAATATCCTCCGCCGCGACTCCTCGACCCCGGACGCTATCTACCAGACCCTCCACGCGTACTTCTATCCGTCCGCGGGGGTCGAGTCGTACCTTCTCCGCCCCGACTACGCCTACGTAAAGGACCTCTGTATCGCGGGCGGGACCGCGGTCTACTCCGGGCCGAAGGGCTCGGGGAAGACGGATATCGCGACCTCGGATATCGCGAAGCTCGCCGGCCTAAAGAAGGACCATCTCGAGAACGGGGCGAAGTCCCGGCTCGCGGTCTACCACCGGGCGGGCGGCCGGTTCTTCAAACCCCTCGACGATATTACGGAGATGGACCTCGACCGGGTCGTCGCCGAGCCCGAGCCCGAGCCGCTCGAGCCGCTCTCGAAGAACCCGAGCCGCCCGAGGAAGCTCGACCTCTATAACGCGAAGTACGTCAAGTTCCCGACGAACATTTCGATATCGAAGAAGTCTATCGTCGGCGGGGATATCCAGTTCGGGGGCCGCGTCTCGGATATCGTCCTCGACTCGCTCAAGAACGACGAGGCGGGCGGGATGTCCGATATCTACCTCGACGAGTTCGGTATCGCCGCGAACAAGCGCCGGGGGATGACGACGGCGGCGTGGGTCATCGGGCAGTTCCTCGCGACCCACCGGAAGTTCTACTCGGCCATCGGCGTCATCGCGCAGGACGCCGTTCGTCAGCTCTCGGCGGAACTCGTCGAGAACGCGCAGACCCATATCGAGAAGCCGTCGATTACGGAACTCGACGAGGCGATTATCTCGGTCTCGGGCCTCTTCTACCAGCAGCGGTTCCGCGACGTCCCGCCCTCGCCGGTCGTCTTCGATACGCAGTCGAACGCCTCGTTCTTCCCCGACATTACGCTAACGACCGTCTGGGATTACGTCTCGGCGAAGCAACGGGAGATGATTGAGATAGAGGGGGTCGAGTGGAACCACCTTATCGAACTGAAGATAGCCCGGGAGTTCATCGAGAAGAACCGGGCGACGGTAAAGGACCTCGCCGAGGGGCGGAGCGGAATCCTCCGGTCGGAGATTCGTACCTACCTCGGGAAGCAGGACCCGACGACCGGGAAGCTCTATACGCCGGAGCGGGTCGCGCGTATCCTCGCCGAGGACCTCGAGCAGGACTGGAAGAAGGAGGTCCTCCCTATCGTCAAGCAGGTCGTCGCGGATATGGCCGAGGAGGACCGCCAGCGGAAGGAGCGCGGCGGTAAGCCCCCGACCCCCGAGGAGATTCAGGCGCAGTACGAGAAGGATAAGCAGGTCGCCGAGAATATCCCGGTGACCGAGGATAACGAGGACGAGCCCGAGGAGCCGAGGGTCGAAGAGGGGACCTAGTCGCCCTCCCCGAGGAATCGGGAAGGTTACTTATACTAGGACGCTCCCTTACCGGGCGAGGAGGCCGCACGAAGATGAGTTTCGGAGTACCCGAGGTTACGCGCCATAAGAGACCGCCTAAGTTCGATACGGGCCGCTTCTCGCGGTTCGTCGTCGATAAGGTCCGAGTGACCCTTCCCGACGGCCGAGAAGTCGAGGGGTTCTACAACGTCCAGCCGAACAACGCCCGCTTCTGGTTCGAGGTCGACGGCGCTTGGTATAGCGGCCCGGTCCTCGGCCTCGCGGGGCATCATCGCGGGTTGATGGACGATAACGGGACGCGGGCGTACGTCGACCTTCGGAAGTTCGTCTTACCGCCGAAGAGGGAGTAGATGCCCGATACTCCCCCTCCCGAATCGAACCGGAAGTCCCGGGTCCTCGAGATAGCCGAACGTATCGACTACGCGAAGAAGGAAGAGGCCGCCGCCGAGCGGAAGCTCGCCGAGATGAAGCGCGTCTACGAGGAGACTCGGGCCTCGACCCTCGCATCTCTTACTCGAACCCGGGAACATCTTTCCGACCTCTCGAAGGAGCTATCGGTCGAGGCCGAGGCGCTCCGCGCCGGTAGTCCTACGCCGCCGACCCCCGAGCCCGGTACCCGTACTCCTCGCGCGAAGCCGATGGCGAGGGCGGAGGCCGAGCGGCGCTTCGGTCCCGTCGTCTGGGACGTCGAGGGGCATAACGTCCTCCGCCGCGAACTCGTCCGCTTCGTAACGAACCGGGCGGCGACGACGTTCTCCGACTTCGAGAGGTACTACGTCGGCGCCGGCGGAACCGCCGGGAGCGCCCATACCGTCTGGGGCTCTCTCCTCGCCTACGGCCGGACGAAGGGATGGGTGCACGGGGAGGGCGGGCGGAAGAGCGAGTTCTATATCGCCCACCCGACGAACGGACTCGACCTCGCGACCGCTACCCCTGCCGAGAAGGACCGTCTCCTCGACGAGGCGCGAGCCGCGCAAGAGGCTTCACGGCGAAGGCCCGGTCCGCCCGCTTGGATACCGGAGAGAGGGTTAGAGTCCCTCGAAGTCCGTCGGTTCGGTCTCACCCTACGGCGGTTTCCTCACCACCGGCCAAATCGCGGGCGGACCCTATGACGCCATTGCAGGCGCTAATCAATAACGCCCGTCGGGTCCGCGAGGGCGCTATCGCCCGGATGCGGATTCTCTCCCGGGACTTCGACCGGGCCGCCTTCCTCCACGAGGAGGCCGAGTACCGGTCTCTTCGGGCCGAGACCGAACCCGCGCATCGAGTCGCCGAGGCCGCTCGGGAGAAAGCCTCGGAGAAGACGCTCGCGCTCTACGAGTCGTGGGCCCGAACGTTTACCGGGGCCGAGGCCGCCGCGTCTACGGTCCGGGAACTCCGTAAGGAGCGGAAGGGATGAGGACCCGGAAGTGCCGGAAGTGCGGTGCGGCCCTAACCGCGAAGGCGGCCGAGGTTATCGTTACGCCCCAACTCCGTAGGTCCCTCGGGAGCTGGATACGGCCGCCGAAGCTCGGCGAGGGAGAGGTCCTTATCTGCGTCCGGTGCCGCCTCGAGTTCGCCCGGGAGCAGATGAAGGATACCGAGGAACCGGAATGACCGACTGCGTAGCATGTACGGAAGCTATCGCCGAGTCCCTCCGTTGGGCGCGCGGCGACCCGATACACGCGCGGGACGTTATGGCGATTCAGTTCGTCGACGCGCACGTCCAGCGGGAGCCGAACGGTCCCGATAAGGAGCTACTCGCTACGGCGCGCGGCTACCTCCATCTCGCTCAATACTACCGCCGGATTCTCGAGACGCTCGAGGCGAAGGGGGGTAAGGCGTGACGGCGAAGCTAGACTACGGGACGGTACTAGGTTTCGCCCTCGCCGCTATCGTCGTTCTCTTCTACGTAGTGATGTTCTACAGCTTCTCGAAGGCGGACGGCTGGCTAACGCTCGCCGATTTCGCTACGGCGGGGCTCGCCGTCGGCGTCCTAGCTATCCTCGACGGCCGGCTCGCGAAGCGGACGCCTCTCTCTACGGTAAGGAGGAAGACATGACGAAGAAGGTACGGGTCGACGACGAAGTAAACCATCTCGAGGAGATAGTCGACGGGATTAGCTCGGACCTCCGCCGCCGTTCTCCGCGGAAGGCGTCCCCGGCTCCGGAGGTAAAGACGTCCGACGAGCCCGGTTACGTCTGGCTGAACGGGAAGCGATATCGGAATACCGGCCCCGTCGGTCGGCTAGACGACGGGACGATGGTCGGAGCGAAGCTCGTCGAGGCCCCGCCCGAAGATTTCGGCCGTCCGATTCCGGCGGTCCGCCATCCGCCGGAGCTATCGGGGAGGTACTCGGACGGGAGCGGGATGTTCGTACCGAAGGGCGCGATGGGAACGCTTAACGTTCCGTCGCCGGCGGTACCTCCCGGGGCAACTATCCCGGCTCCCCGAGAGGCGTGGGACGAGACGGAGGAGCCCGAGGAACCGGTACCTCTTCGGTATCGCGGCGCCGCGGTCGCCCAGTACTTCGCCGCCTTAATCGTTCTCGGCCTCTCGGGGGCGGCTCTCTACTATACTTGGGGAACCCTCGCCCGGTTCAACCTCGTTATCCTCCTCGCTATCGTTCTTCTCTCGGTCGCGTTCGCCGCCGGCGGTATTGCGAACTTCTTCGCCCTGAATCGCCGGTCTTACGGTCCACCCGCATAGGGAGGAACAGGAGAAAGAAAAATGGAAAAGGGAAAGTGGAAGAGCTGAACGGGACTCGGGGTCGCGGCGAGCGCGGTCCTCGCGTTGGGAATCGGAGTAGCGATGGCGGTCGCGATTTTCTCGCAGACGATTCCGACCGTCGCCGGGACGCCGGCCGCGCTTACGCTCGGGCCCTGCGGGAATACGCTCGTCGCTACGCCGAGCGCCGTACCGTACGGGGGCGGCCTCGTTATCGCCTCATGCGCGGGGACGGGTAGCGGCGAGGCGTTCGACGTCGGGAGTACGACTACCTCGGTAACGCCGACGTTCAGCCTACCCGGCGGGGCGTCCGACCTCTACGTTCTTCCGGCCGCCGATACCCCGACTACGACCTGCGGGAGCGATTCGAGCGCCGTAGCGCTTACGTCCGGTAGCCCGATGACCTTCGGAGCTACCGGGGCGTATAACTACTGCATCGACGCGACCGGGGGATTCACGTCCTTCGACGTCTCGTGGTCCCAGTAGGCCTAGCGCCGAACCCTTTCCCCCGCCGGGCCCCTAACGGGGCCCCGGCCCTCTTTATCTTCTCGAAGATAGGTTAGATGTACTAGGACGTCCGTCTCGTAGCCGATGGAAGAGACGGACGCCCCGGCCGTAGCTGACCGCCGAATCCGGCGCGCGGTCGCTAACGTCGTCGCCGGGAAGTTCGACCGCGAGGGCCTCGAACCCTTCGAGCGGTGTCCGTGGTCGAACGACCCGGACTTCCGGGGCGAGAGCCATCCGCATAACGCGGGCTACGGCTTCTCTAGAAGGACCGGACGGTGCGCGGTCTGCGGGAAGTCGGTACGGCTCGTCGAGGATTACTGCGGAGGGGTCCTCGTTCGCTTCCGGCTCGCCCGCGGGTAATGTACGAGGTCATCGTCCGCTGGCCCGGCTACGACGGCTCCTACGCGCTCGGGCCGTTCCCTACTAGAGAGGAGGCTCGGCTCGTCGTCCGGTGGCTCCGCACTTTTACCTTTCCTCCCGGCCGATATGGAATCCGTCGGCTTGTCGAGGTAAACGCCGGCGCGCCGAAATCAGCTCTCGGCCGATTAAACAGGCGTTAGTAGTTAAGTATCCCCTACGGCGGTAGGGGTCATCGGGGAGGAACCCCCGAAAGAAGGAGCAAAAAGAACTATGGCGGACTTGAGTCAGTTGGGAAACTTGGCCGGAGCGGGGCTCATCCTCGTGGTGGGCGTCCTGTTCCTAGCCTTCGCGGCGGCGGCCTTTTATTTCGGCCGCGGTCGAGGAGCGAAGGCCGCGGGCTGGATGGCGATTATCGGTGTACTCATCATCGTGGTCGTCGCTATCCCGGTCGCGCTGTTGGCTACGCCGAGTTCGAGTGTCGCCCCGCCCCCGGTCGCCGGGTCGGCGGTTAGCGTTCTCGAGAACTCGGGAATCGGTCTCGCGACGGGCGTGACGTGGAACGCGCAGACGAACATCCTCTCGGTCGACATCGGCTACAACTACACCGCGAAGGAGTACGTCATCGCGTCGGCGAACACGACCCCGACGGGAGGGTCTCCGACGTTCAACAAGGCGTACGTCATCCTGCCGCTGAACCTGATTCGGACGGACGCGCTGAACTCGACCTACGCCTTCCCGCTACAGGTAACGAGCGTTCCGACGTTTACGACCCTGACGGCCCCCACGACCGTCTACTCGTTCGTCGGGTACACGGCCGCGACGGGAACGACTACGAGCGCTTGGCAGATGAAGTGGTCGGCGGGAACGACCGCCGGGCAGTACTCTACCGTGGTCGCTCCGACCGTGACGACGAACGTTCTTCCGGGCTCGTTGGCGGTTACCGCCTTCTCGAGCGCGAAGACCGTTCTCCAGATTTCGCTCGCGGGCGGGAACTCGACGGCTGCCCTGGCCCCGTGGAACGCCGGTATCACCACGTTCCAGACGTTCAACATGCCCGTAACCATCGGGCAGGGAACGCCGGCGCTCGTAACGGTTCAGTTCATCTGGACCGGCTACGCGAACAACTAGGCGGGTCGGAGCGAGAACCCGGTAAGAAGGAAACTCTCGGAGGACCAAAGACCTTCGGACGGACGGAGAGCGACCATGCGGACGGGGGCGGCGACTCGAAGTAGCGTACGCCCCCGTCCGAACCCCTTCCTGCCTTCCTATTCCTCTTCTCTACGAGCGAACCCGCGAGGCGTCTCGCCCGCGCTTATCGGGCTCGTAATCCTATCCGTAGCGGTAGTCGTCGCGTTCACCTTCCTCGGCCTCGTTGTCGCCTCGATATCCTTCCCTCTCGTCTTCGAGGGCGTTCTCATCCTCGTAGTCGGCCTTACCCTCGGCTTCCTCGTCCGCGGGGCGCTAGCGCTCTACGCGGGTATCGCCTTCGTTATTATCGGGGCGGTCGTTATCGTCCTATCCGTCGTAGGAGTGATATCGTAGATGCCGAAGACGAAGGCGACTATCGAAGAGGTCCGCCAAGCCGTTAAGGAGCATCCCGGAGAACCGCGCGAGTTCTACGTCGGCTACCTATCGAGCCGCCATACGTACGCGTCGATTCGGGAAGCCATCCGGCGGGCGGTAGCCGACGGGGACGTCGAGGTCAAGAAGACCGGGCCCCGCCGGAACAACCGCCGCCTCTACCCGAACCTACCGGAGGACCGCGGCGTTCGCTACCCGTGGCAGAAGGAGTAAAGAAGATGTCGAGGGACTACCAGCTCTGGCTCGCGACGGACGGGGAGATTCGGGTCGACGTCGAGATGCCTACGCCCGCCCGACGGGGACGGAAGGGCGGAACGATGTGGCTCCCGAGCGCGGAGAACTTTACTCACGAGGAGGCCGAGGAGGTCCTCACGATGATTGCGAACCGTAGCCGGTTCAATAACCGGACGATGTACCTTAACGGCGGGGACGCTCTCGGGAGCGGGCCGTGGTCGTCCGTCCGGGAACACGAGCTTCTTACGAAGTTCGAGGCCGACGTTCGGGCGGTCGGAGAGCGGGTTAAGGAACGGACGAACAAGCGCGAGTAGAGGAAAAGGAGAAAGGAAGATGGCGGGGAAGAAGTGGGCGAAACACGTACACATGAAGCGCGGCGGTCTCCATGGTTGGTGCGAGCACTGCCCGGCGCGGGTCCGTCACGCGGCCCTGCGGACCGGGGCCCGGGAGGACGGAGCGGCCGTAATCTGGATGCGACTGAACTACCTCGCGAACGTCGCGAACCGGGAGAACAACTTCCGGCTCCACGAAGTCGCGCGGACCGACCAGCGTTGGGTCGCGGCGAACCTCGAGCATAAGGACCTTCGGCGGGAGTAGACCGATGCCTCGTCTCTCCGAATCCCGTCGGGGCGTTAGCGCGGGCGGGGCGGTCCTCGGGACTATCGTCCTGATTATCGGCATCCTCGGACTCCTCCTGACGACCTCGAGTTCGTTCTTCGGGATGTCCGTCGACCTCGGGGCGGTCTGGAGTAACGTAATCGCGTGGGGCTTCCTCGTCGTCGGGCTCTTCGTAGCCGTCGTCTGCTGGTGGAGGCTCTAGCGATGCCCGGCCCGTACCGCGAGGAGAAGACCTACGTCGGGCCGTACTACCGGGACGGTACTCGAGTACCGGGACACCCGTCCCACGCGCTCGTCGGGACGCCGGTCTTCCTCGTCCTCTTCCGTAAGAAGGACGTCCGCGTCTCGGGCGGGACGCGGGCGAACCCTCGGAATAAGCTCTACAAGTGGCACCTGAAGGGCCGCTTCCGAACCGAGAAGGCCGCGGAGAACGAGCGGCGCCGGTTAATGGCCGAGGGTTACCACGCTATCGTCGAGGAGGTCGGAGGCCGGGCGAAGATGCCCTCGCTCCACGAACTCCTGACCGACGCGAACCGCGAGGACCGATTCCAGCGGCAGATGCGGAGGGAGTAGATGCCGAAGAAGGGCTACCCGCGCTATCCCGGACGAAGGCTCCGGTCGTCGGAGTTCGAAGGGGTCGTCGTAGTCCCTCGCTGGTCCTCCGCTTCGTACGGGGACCTATGGAATCTCGGGAATCGAATCTCGGGCGGCTTCGGGTTCTGGAGGTCGAGCGAACTCTTTAACCACCCGCACCCCGAGGTCATGGTAAAGGCGTGGTTCGACGCCCTTCGGGAGAAGGGGTATTCGCCGGAGGACGCGGTCCTCTACGGCGACTGGTCGGACGGCCGGCATATCGCCGACAACCTTACACCGACGACTACCTACGCCGAGTTTAAGGCGATGGTAAAGCGGAACGCTCGGTCGGTCGAAGAGGTCCATAAGGAGAACGCGAGCTACCGCGAGAACCCGGAGGTTAAGCGGGAAATCGAGATTTACCTCGGCCCGTACCATACCGAGGAGTACACCGATTTCCAGCGCCGTGCGATGATGTCGGAGTAAGAAGATGGCGACTACCTACTTAGTCCTCGTAACCGACCGTCGCGCGTACTCGGCCTATAAGGTCTACCGCGCGGGGATTCGTACGCGGAAGGAAGCTATCGCTATCGCGAAGCGGTACGCGAAGCGGCGGCACGACCAGACGAAGGTTACCCGCCTCCCCGGATACGTTACCGTCTGGGAATCCTACCGCCCCGACTTCGTTCGGAGGGAGTAGATGGTCGAACAGGTCAAGATGACGATTATCTGCGACGGGGCGACCGATGCCGTTCAGCGTGCTATGGCCGAGGCGATGTATGGCGCGGCGGCTCAGGTCTGGCGGGCGTGGCACCATAACTCGAAGGAACCCGACCTCGGCCTCGACCTGATGGTCGCGACTGACGAAGCAGGGAACGACCTCCTTCATCCCGGGTATAAGGTCGACCAGTCTCGCCTCGACCGGACCGTTCGGAGGGAGTAGATGCCGCTAAAGTACCCCGAGTCCGAGTACGGCGAGTACTACAACGCCGAAGGTAAGCGGGTTCGCTACCCCTCGCGATTGTTCAAGAACGACCGGGCATCCGACGTCAATCGAGCTACCGATGGCGCTCTCGGGCGGACGCCGACCGGAGTCCTCCGGACGATTCGGGACGAAATACGGCGTACCTATTTGTTCGTGCGCGATACGTACGGCGTGCAGGCACCGGACTATAACGGACCCGACGCGGTCCAGTACTTCGGCCGACCCCATTCGCCGGAGTTCGTTCGGAGCCAGAAGATAGAATCCGCGGCTATCAATCGGATTACCGCGGAGCTACAAGGTTCGGCCGCCCGGAGGGAGTAGATGCATCCGCTCGCTATCGGTCTCGGAATCCTCCTCTTCCTCGCGGGTATCGCGCTTCTCTTCCTCGGCGCGGTCGCGGCTATCTTTACGATAGGGGGCTTCTTCGCTATCGGCGTCGGCGGCTGGCTCGTCATCGGCGGCGGGGTCCTCATCCTCGCGGGGGTCTTCCTATGAAGGAGAGTCTCGTCCTCAAGCGAATCGACGATAAGATAGACGAGGCGGTTAAGGCGGCGCAGGACCCGCGGGCCGATTCGATGACCCGCTACGGCCGGCAGATGTTCGCGAACGGCCTACGCCTCGCTCGCGATATGATTGCTACGGACGATGACCTAGCCTTCCCCGCCCTTACGCCCCGAGAGATGGCTCGACGGGCTCGGAGGGAGTAGATGGTCGAACGCGAATCCCGTTACGGATTCCTCCGTCACTACGCGCAGGGTTGGGTCCTCGATAGCGTCTACGATACCGAGACGGAGGCCCGGAAGGTTGCCGAGAAGGAGACGGAGTCTCCCCCGGACGCTGAGGGCGTTCTTCTCGTTAAGCTCCTCGGCTCCGTCTCGAAGGGAAGGTACCGCTCCTACGACCCGTTCCCGGAGGGGAACTTTACGATGACGCCGGTTCGGAGGGAGTGACTTTCCGCTACTAAGGAGAATGAAGGAGGAAAAGGAAAATGTGGAACGAAGAGCGTAGACTAAGGGCGAACGAACGAGCCGTCGCGGGGGTAGCCGGGCACCCGGTTATCGTCGGGTTAATCTTTGCGGTAATCGCGCTCGTACTCCTCGCGATTCTGGACCCCGCCGCGGTCGTCGTCTCGTTCGCGGCGATTCTGGTCATCTTCGGGGCGTTCCTCTTCGGAGCAACGGCCCGAATCGGTCATCTCTGGGGAGCGCTCGCCGGTGTCCTTCTCCTACTGGTAGGGGTTGTCCTACTTGTAGTCGGATGGACTCTCGGTATCCCGTAGGAGTAGGACGATGCCGAAGTTCTTCGAGTGGCCCCGGAACCTACGAGGCGACGAACGGGGGATAGACAAGATTCTCGGGTGGATACTCGGCATCGCCGTTATCCTCCTCCTCGTCATCGTCCTCGTCGATATCCAGTACCTCGCGGCTATCGTCGCTATCCTCCTCGGGGCGGTCATCCTCTACGTCGGGAAGGGGAACGTGATTACTAGCGTCATCGGCGGTATCGTGGCGGTCGTCGGCGTGGTTCTACTCTTCATGGTCGCGGTCGGAGGGAGTCTGCATCTCTAGGCAGGGGAGGGTATAGGTCGTGGCGCACGCTTGGGTCTGGGCAGTAGTCTCGCTCGGGGTAATTATTGCCGTCGCCTCCTTCGCCCCGCTCCCCGGGTACTACGACGTCCAAGTGAGCGTTACGGCCGGCGAGCTAGCCCTAATCTTTACGACCGTCTTCTGGATACAGAGCGTTAACTCGCACGTTACGGGTCAGTCGACTATCCTCGACTGGGGCGGTCTACTCGGGATAGGGCCCCCGGCGCTAACGGCTACGTTCACGATGACCGTCTGCCTCGGGTCCTCTCATTGTACCTCGAAGTCGGAGAACCAATGGTTCCCGAGCATCCCGATAATCAACGGGGGCTCCCTTACGGCGACGACGAACTTCGAACTCGGGTATATCCCCGCGGGGAACTACCCGATTTCCGTTACGCTGACCCAGAGCGGCTCGTCCGTCGCGACTGGCTCGGGGAGCATCTGCGTCGGGGGAGGATGCTGATGCCGACCGTCTGGCTCGACGAGAACGGCCATACGATTCCCTACGACCCGTTCGTCGACCATCCGATGTGCCCCTGCGGAGCGATACCGACTCGCCTCGTCGAGGTCGACGAGAACGGGAAGCTCGTCGCGGGCGACCCGAACGACCGTTGGGTCCTCGGGACCGGCGAGGCGCGCCGAGGGAAGACCGTACGGGCCCGCTACGACCTCTACGGCCACCCGACCATCGGGGAGCACCAGTACGACCGCCTAACGAAGGCCCTCGTACGGAAGGGAACGGTCGGGGTCGTTACCGGAGCGGCGTGGGCCGGGGAGCCCGGACCCGGCGAGCCTATTCGGGTCGGCGTCCGCTGGAACCCGCGGCTCGTCGGGACCTACAAGTTCACCGAGGGGAAAGGTCGCCAGCCCCTCGAGGTAATCGAGGAAGACGCCTCGGCGATTCGGAGGGAGTAGATGGGGTGGACGTGCTTTACGCCCGAGCGGGGGGCGCGGACGGAGGAGCTACTTCGTAGCGAACTCGGCGGCGAGGGCGGCTACGAAATCCTCGGTATCGCCGTTCGGAAGGCGGAGTTCTACGACGTCGGCGTCCGTTCTTCGGTCGCCTACCTCGCCGTCCGGAGCAAGAACTACCCGACGCCGTCGGCGCTCGTCGTCCTCGTTACCCGGAAGAACGGCGCGTTCTGCTACAAGGATATGTCGGAGGATATGGGTCCGAACGAGGACCATTGCCCCGAGAGTATCCTCCGCCTCCTCGGCCCGATTACCGGCGACGAGATGGGCTACGCCCGAGCTTGGCGGGAGCGGGCGTGGGCGAACCTCGGGAAGGCCCCGCCGGAACTACGGAGGGAGTAAGAATGGACCCACGCTGGATAGCCTCGACCGCGATTCTGCTGACCGGGCTCGGGATGCTCCTCGTCGGGCACTTCTATGGGGTATCGGAATACCTCGTCTTCGGGGTTATCGTCCTCGTCCTCGGTATCGTGCTCTCGGCGGCGTTCGCAGGGCTTACCGACTGGCGGGCGTTAATCATCCTGACCTTCGGACTCCTCATCTTCTTTACGCTCGCCGACGTCTACAACCTCTTCGGTCTATCGGGGTGGGTCTGAGGCTCAACGGAATAGGAAGGAGAAAGGAACATGAAGCAGATACTAGCGTTCGTGATAGGGGTAGCTCTCTTGGTCGACGTCTCTCTCTTCGTCGGCCTCGGGTTCGGTTTCGGAGCCCTCTCCGTGACCGGCTCGAACAATCTACAGACCTGTAACTCGTCGGACCAGTACTGCTGGACGATGAGCCCGGGTTGGGCCTCCCCCGATAAGCAGCAGGGAATCCAAATCAATATCGAGTCGAGCGTCCAGCAGGGAGCGAATCCGATTACGACGATGCTCTCGGGGGACCAGAGTACCTCGGTCAGCTTCGGTATGTACGCGCAACTTTCTCCGTACGACGCCTGCCCTCGGTCGGGCGCTTGGCAGGGCGGTTACGAAGCGTGGTGGGTTATCGTCTGGCCCCAGTCCGTCTCGGGGTCTATCGACGGGACGCAGTTCACGGGCTCGACCTGGTCGGGGCAGAACCTCGCCCAGAACGATAGTATCTCGGCGGGCCTCGCGGACCTAGTCGGTTGCCAAGCCGGTACGGGATACAACGATAACGGACCGACCGGGAACCTCTATACGCATACGGTAACGCTTACCGGGCTCTACCCCGTCATGACGATGAATCTCTACTTCGGTACGTACGGACAGTGGTGCGATAAGTACGCGGGTTCCGTTACGAACCAATGCTACGGTCTCTCGCAGGCGATTACCGAAACCTACGGGGCCGGAACGGGGAATAACGGAGGCTGGAACGCCGAAGCCTCGGCCTCGTTCGTCTGGCAGTCCGCGCAGGCTTCCTTCCAGTTCGTCGACCCGCAGAACAACTATAACGGCGGGACGCTAACCGCGATTTTCTATACCGCCTATAACGGGGCGAACGGCTACAAGTTCTCTATCGATACCCCGTCGGAACGGCCGAACGGCGGCCAGCTCGATACGAACTTCGCGAATAACCCGATGACGATTCCGAACTTCTGTACTACGGGATGCGAGTACAAGTGGGCTATCCCGAAGACCCTCGATACGAACCTCTCGGGGCACGACGTCCAATGGGACCTTTGGTCCGGAGTCCTCTCGGCCTCGACGGTAGCGGAGCAGATAACGCAGTTCACCGTTATCAATCCACTCTACGCTCCGACGACCCCCGTCGTTACCTATACGAGTAGCGGAGCGGGCATCTACCCGGCGGTCGGCGATACGGTTACCCTGACCGTCTACTCGAACGCCTCGCAGGACTCGGGGATGGTCCAGAGCATCGACGTCGAGGTCTACTACCTCTCCCCGGGGCAGGGCGTATCGTCCGCGCCTTCGTGCGGTTCGGCTCCGGCTTGGGTGACGCCCTGCCCGAACGGGCAAATCCTCGTCGTAACGCACGACGGAAAGAACGCGGTCGGGACGTACACCTTTAAGGTAAACCCGCCCATCGGAGATACGGCTATCGCGGTCGCGGCGGTATCCGCCTCGAATATCTCCCCGTCGCTCTTCGGCTACCAACTTATCAGCATTAAGGCTTCCGACTGCGCGCCGGGCGCTACCTGCGACCCGCTTCAGTCGGGGGTAACGACTTGGGAGATTATCGGGCCGATACTCCTGATGGGGGCTTTCATCCTAGGGGCGGTCCTCCTCGTCCTACTCGTTCCGATACCGCCGTGGGTCCGCTTCGCGCTACCTATCGCGGTCGTAGCCATACTGATACTCCTCTATGCCCTCGGCTGGATAACGGGGCTCTTCGTACCCGGCGGAGCCTTTAACTCGGCGGTGGCTTAGGGGAGGAGAAAAGAAAATGAGCGCACAGGTCGGCGGAGTACTAACGGCGGTCGGAGCTATCGGGCTCGTTATCGGGATTCTCGGAGCGTTCGGTATCGTTCCCGGTCTCGCGGTAACCTGCGTCTCGAACTGCGGTACCGGGATTACTCCCTCGTTCTCGGTATCCCAGAACGGGTATGCGATTTACCTGAACGATACGTCCCACTGGGCGAACTCGGCCGATAGGAACGGCTACCTGACGTTAAGCGTCAATTGGGGCGATAGTACGCCGGCCTCGGCCTTTACGCCCCCGAATAACCAGCTCCCTATCTCGCACATGTTCGAGCACGTCTACGTCGCGGCCGGGACCTATACGGTAGCAGAGACTATCGCGCACGAACAATGCGCCGGCGGGCGGGGCGGCGTCCACTGCAAGACGACCGATATCGTCGCGCAGGGTCAGTTCGCCATCTCGGGCATCGGGGGGCAGAACAAGTACGTCCCGGGCTTTACCTATACGACTGCGACGGGGAACGTCGTTAACGTTAAGGATACCTCGACGACCTACGGCTCCCCGACCCTGACCTCGATTAAGTTCGTCTGGGGCGACGGGTCTACGAACAGCCCGACGGCGCTCGGGTTCTCCCTCTCGCATACCTACGCCGCCGCCGGGAACTATACCGCTACGGAGACGATATCGTGGACCTACGTCGGCGAGCCCTTCTCGGCGCCGTTCTCGACTACGATACCGGTAGGCTGCTCCAGTTGTACGAACGTAGTGACCGTTAACGTAGACTTTTCGACGAGCTTCGTAAACTACACGCTGGCGGTAAAGGATACCTCGACGACCGTCGGCTCTCCGACGGTTACGGGTCTAGCGCTCGCTTGGGGCGACGGCCAGACGGGTTCGGCGAAGGCGCTCGGGGCTAACTTTACCCATACCTACTCGACGTACGGGAACTACTCGCTTACCGAGACCGTATCGTGGACCTACTCGGGGAACTCGTACTCGGCGACCTCGAACGCTACGGTATCGCTCCCCTGCTTCGGGACTTGCGGAACGAAGACGAACACGACGACGAACTCGACCTTCTCGTTCAACCTCGTAACGGGAGTCCTTATCGTCGGGTTCGGAACGCTCGCCCTCCTCGGGTTCCTCGTAATGCGGTTCCCGGTCTACGGAACGGTCATCATCCTCGTCATGTTCGCGCTCGGCGGGGCCATCGGCTACGTAGTCGGGGGTCTCTAGGGACGCTCTAAGGGAAAGGAGGAAAGAAGATGAATCAGTGGTCGGGAATCCTAGCGGTAATCGGGGTCGTCGGGCTCCTCGTCGGAATCTTCGGGGCTATCGGGACGATTCCCGGCCTCGCAGTAACCTGCCCGACGACCGCTATCGTAGGGGGTAGCACGGCGTTACCCCGCTGCGGCGGTACTCCCGAGATTACGGCGTACCTTACGGTCGCCCCGGGAACGACCGGCGCGAACGTTACCATCTCGGGGGCCTACTACCCCTCGGGGATGACGCAACCCGTCGTCTCGTTAAGTATCGATAGCGCGTCGGTCGCGCTCACCGCGACTACGAAGGTAAACTCGGTAGACGCCTATACGAATGGGCCCGCGTTCTACACGCTCTCACCGGGGAACCATACCGCAAAGGCGACCGCTACGTCTTCGTATCTCGGAACGAAGTACTCGGCTACGAGCGAGTCTATCGCGTTCATCGTCGGGTCGAACTCGCGGTGCCAGATAAACTGCAATACGACGAAGTGGTCGATTACCCCCGCGTTCAAGTATACCTCGACCTCGGCCGGGGTCCTTACGGTAATCGATACCTCTACAGTAAGCGGCGTTACCGGGGTCACGTTCGCTTGGACCTTCGGGGACGGCAGTACCGGCTCGGGTTCGAATGCGACCCATACCTACGCCGCGAGCGGGGGCTATACGGTAACGGATAAGGTTACCGGAACGACGTACCTCGGGGTAGCTACGGCGAGCGCAAGCCACGTCGTGAACATTACGGTAGGGACGACGACTCCGAACAATCAGACCTGCGGAACCCCGACGACGCCGATATGCGTCTCGACGGGTCCTCCTCCGCCAGCTCCGTCGGTTGAGCCGTTTAACGCCGCGACGGGCCTGCTGATTATCGGCTTCGGCGGGCTCTTCGTAGCGGCGATTATCCCGGGGAACCCGGAATGGCGGGCTATCCTCGCTATCGTCGCGCTCGTCGTCGGCTTCGGGGCAGGGTACTTCGTCGGAGGACTCGGCCCGCTCTAGGGCGGCCTGAAGGAAAGGAGAAAGGGGAGGAACCCGAGCGGAGGGGGAGGGAGCGAAGATGTTCACCCCGGAGGACGCCTACGGGAAAGGCCCATACGAAATCTGGTACCTACCTCGGTACCGCCCGACGGGGCCCGGCCACGACCTCTCCCACCCTGAGATGCGCGCGGCGTTCGGGACGAACTCGAAGTACTTCCGTGAGAACCCTATTACCGTCGAGGAGGTCGAGCATACCTACGCCCGGATGGGCTCGATAGCCGCGACCGGCCTCGAGGACGTCTGGGCGAAGATGCAGGGCGAGAACTGGGGGCGGGGCGAGGAGTCGAACGCCTTCCTCCGGAAGGTCGGTACGGGCCATACCTCGATGATGATGGGCGACGTTATCCAGCACGGAGGGAAGTGGTTCATCGCCGACGAGGTCGGCTTTACCGAGATTGACCGAGCCCCCTCGGGCCGCGGCCTACGGAGGGAGTAGATGCCGCGGTCGAAGCGCCCGAAGTTCGAGCGCGCGGTCGATATCAATAACGGGTCGACTTGGATGGTTTGGGATAAGGGACCGTGGGGCGTAGACGTCGTAGACGGGACGCACTTCGCGGCGCAGGTCTTCTCCGAGGAAGGATATACCTCGGAGGAAGGAGACGAAGATACGGAGACCGAGGTCTTCCCGCGCACCCTCGGAGGATTGAAAGAGGCCGAGGACTTCCTAAGCAACAACGGGGGCCCGGACGATATTCACCTCGTCGATGTCGAGAAGGGCGTCGGCCGTCCCGAGGACCTTCGATACTACCGCGAGGACCGGCTAAAGGACGAGCGGCTATGGTCCGAGCGGATAGAGAAGGACCGGAAGCACGCCGACGTAAGGAGGGAGTAGATGCAGCCTATCTCGGAAGAGGACCGTCAGAGGCTAGCGATGGAAGACGCCGAGTCGGAGTCGACCGAGAACCTCGAGGCGGCGGCGACGGTTTACGACCGGCTTAAGCGAGAGAGTACCGGGACCCCGGCCCCTCGGCCCCGCCCCTCTCGCGCGGAAATCGTAAAGGTCCTCAACCGCCGCCTTCGGGAAGTCGGTCTAACGAATCTCTCGGCGCACGGCGCTCGCGGAACGGCGTGGGGCTGGATAGAGGTATCGCCGAAGCATCGCGAGGGCGAGTCGTTCCGATACTTTACCCCGGAGGAGAGCGAGAAGCTCGGGAGAATCTACGGGCGAGCCCCGGGACTAACGAACGTCCTCTCGGACGAGATAGACGATTGGGCGCTTAAGCTCGGGCTCCTCGCGCCCGAGGATTACCACGAGAGCCCGTGGCGGACGCTCGTACGGGAGAACCGAGACTAATGAAGCGGTACGTAGTCCAACTCGAGACCATCTACGGCGACCGGGTCGTTGCTCTCGAAGGGAACGGGCCGAGGATTAGCGGTCGGGTCGAGGGTCATTCGACTGTCGCCGCGGCCTCTAAGGAGGCCGTTAAGCGAAGGCCCGCTCGCGTCTGGGACCGGAAGCTCCGCCGTCCGGTTACGTGGGCGAACGGCCGGACCCGGATACGGAGGGAGTAGATGCCGTACGATGAGGACGAGCTAAACGAGATTCGCGAGAACGACGACCGCTCGTTCAAGCGGGAGGTCCGGCATGTCGAGGCCGAGGCCGCGTCGGAAGACCCCGCGCGTATCCGTACCTTCGACCGGCAGAAGGGAATCGTCGGCGACCTAAACCGGGCACTCAAGCGGGCGAAGCTCTACCCGACGAAGAAGGAGTTCGAGCTTGGCTACTGGGCGGTTCAGAGCGGAGAGGAGGGAGGCTGGTCGACCGAGCCCCGCCCCGGGAACTCTAGGATAGTTCTCTGGCATCGGCTACCGAACGGTTGGGGCGACCCCCGCCGTCCTACGAGCGGCGGACTCTTCGGGGTCGCGACGCAGGACCTGGGCGGCTACCCGGTCGACGAAGAGAGCGCCTACCGGCTCATCCTGATTATCGACGGGCTCCGAGGGACGAGGAAGGAACGACTCGAACAGCTCGGGAACATTACGCTAGCTATCGGCTACGCTCGGAACGAGGCGCTCGAAGCGGAAGACCGCCTACGGAGGAAGTAACGATGCCTCGGATGACGGCGCAGGAAGCCGCGACGAGCAACGTTAAGTGCGTTAACTGCGGCCACGCCGGGAAGTACCACGCGCAAGAGTCCCTCTACGGAGGACTACGCGGGAAGTGGCGCCAATGCCGTCACCGAGTTCCGAAGCGCCTCGCGCGCGTCGGGGTAGACGAGTGCGGTTGTACCGACTTCGAGCCGCCGATGACTAAGGGAGACCTCTTCCGGGCCCGGGTCAGGAGGGAGTAGATGGGTTGGGAACTGCGGTACGACCGCGGAAAGGGATTCCGGTTCTTCTCGACGATTACGATGAGCTATATCTCCGGCTGGCTCAAGACGCCCGATAACGTAGGTCGGTTCGCCTACGAGACCGGGCTCGAGCACGCGCGGCGGCACCTCGCTACGGCCCCGAACGCCGGGGTCGTTAGGACTTCGACCGGCGGTCTCGGTCTCGGCTATTGGGGTCTCGGTTCCCCGCGTTCCGACCTCGACCGTACGCCCGAGGACTACGGTCGCTACCTCGCCCGCTATTGGTCGGCCGAGGCGAAGAAGGAACTCAAGCGGGTCGGGAAGTATCCCGACCTGACTACCTACGGATGGAGGGAGTAGATGGATGCCGACCCCTCGGTTCGTTCTGCTCGCAGTCGGGGTTATCCTCGACGTCTTCGGGTTCCTCCTCCTCTTTACGGCGTACCTCTCCGTACCGGTTCCCCAATGGGAGGTCGGAGCGGCGCTCCTCGCTATCGGGATAGTCCTCGATATCGCGGGGGTCTTAGCGTAGGGGAGGAGACGTAGATGCCGAGCGATAAGGTCGTAATCGAAATCGACGGGAAGGCGCTTATCGCCGCCCCCGACGGTCCGGTGTTTATCCGCGAGCGGGCGATACAAGAGATTCGCCTAACGAAGCGGTACGACGAGGAGGAGATGAAGTTCGTCGAGAAGGACTCGACCTTTACCGCCTCCTGCGAGAACGCCTACCTAAAGGTCCGCGATGCGTGCTCGGGCCGAGAGTGGCACGAGGCGAAGGTCACCGATAAGGGGAAGACCCCGAGCCACGCGCCGTACCGCTGGAGCGTCGCGATTCACTACGAGCGGCCGGGGACCCGTGGGATGTTCAACCGGCTAATGAAGGAGTAACGATGACGTACGTAGTTCACGAAGAGTACCTCGCCCCGAACCCTCTCGGCCCGGGGGCCGACGCCGGGGGAGGAATCCCGAGGGGATACTTCCTCCTCTCGCGCGAGAAGTACTACGAGGACCACTCGGCCGCGATTCGTTCCGCGAAGCGGCGGGTACGGAATCCGAAGACCGAGCGGGTAACGATTACGCTCGTACCGAACCGGTCGGACCAACCGAGCCAGACGCTCTGGGCGTGGGAACGGAAGCGGACCTCGCCTATCGGGAGGGAGTAGCGATGCCGCGACAGCCGTACCGGATGCGAAAGGCGGTCGAGAAGTTTACCCGGCCGAACCGGTACGACCCTTCTCTCCAGATGCCGATGGAGCGCCTCGAGTGCGGTCACGTAATCGCCGACCGGGACGTCCTCTATGGGAACGAGAAGTCCGTACAGGTCGGTATGGTCTTCCGGGCGGTTAGCGGCGAGAAGCCGCTCCGCCGATGCTACCAGTGCGGTCGGGAGGCCGAGACTTCGGTCGTCGGGAGGGAGTAAGAAAATGACGTCGGTCGAATGGGTCTACTTTAAGAACAAGCCGGGGAACGCGGTCGAGATTACGGCGGAGATGGGGACCGTCTCGATAGTTCGCTACGAGCATGGTATCGCCGAGGCTCCCTCGTGGAGGCTCGACGTAAACCCCGGAGGAGCCCGCGAGATTGGCCGCCTCCTTATCGAGGCGGCCGAGATGACGGGCTACGGGCAGACCGAGGAGCAGAAGGAACGGCACGAGGCCCGTCGAAAGCACCAGCAGCGAGCTTTCGAGGGACGGAGGGAGTAGATGGTCTTCGACCGGGTCGTCTCGGTAAAGCCTATCGAGCAGTATCGGAAGGAACTCCTCGACCTCTTTAAGGTCGAGGAAATCTTCGAGGTACGCCTCGGGGAGTATCACTCGACGAGCGAGACGATTCTTCAGCTTACCGGCGACGCGGCCCGTCAGCTCGCCGTACGCCTCGTAGCGAGGACGAACCCGGTCGAGAAGCGACGAGACCTTTCGCGGAGGGAGTAGCAATGGTCTCCGGTAGCCTCTACGTTCGGCGTAGCGAGGTCGTCGAGGCTCGCTTCCCGGACGACGAGCTATTCGTCTGGGTCCGGACCGCGATTGGGCAGGAGGTCGCTCTCCATATCCACGAGGACGCGCTCTCCTATATCTTCGAGAAGGCCGGACGGAACGGTCGCGATAACGTTCGTAAGGCGCTCGAGCGCGCCGAGGGCGCGGTCGCCCCGAGGAGGGAGTAGATGACCGGTAGGCTCGTTTACGCCGTAGTCGTCCGGGGTACCGAACGTTCCGAGAGCCCGTCTATCTTCGGGGTCTACTCGCATAGCTATCCCGCGGAGCAGGCCGCGGCGGAGCGGAACCGGCATGCGAGCAGCGGAATCGTTCACGACGTCGTTCGGTATCGTCTCGTTAGCCCGAAGGTCGACTACCGGGGAACGAACGCCCGGGACGCCCGGGACGCGGCCGAGTTCGCGCTACGGGCGGAGTAGGGGGGAGAACGATGCCCGAGGACTACCACGAAACCGCCGCCGAGGAGAAGCTAACCACGCCTCCGCCCCCTCCGGCGAAGCCGAAGGAGAAGTCCCTCGGCGACCAAATCTGGTCCGATATCCTCGGCTTCGGGAAGAGGGCCGGGTCGTACGCGAAGGACCGGTCGAAGAAGGCGAGCTACCATGCGAAGCGGACGGCGGGTAAGGTCGACGCGGAACTACGTCGTCGAAAGTTACTGGAGGAGTAACGATGCCCGAAGAGTACCCCCTCCGCGTTAAGCTCGAGTGTCGGAAGTGCGGGCGCGAGGTTCACGTCGACGGACGATACGTCCGTCACCAGGGCGGCGCGGTCTCCTTCATAGTCCATAACACGGATAAGCCGTGCTACCTCTGTACCTCGGACGAGCGGGCGGACGCCGCTCGGAGGGAGTAGATGGTCGACCCGAGCGTCCTCCGGAAGGCCGAGAAGCGTCTCTCGGAAGAGACGCGCTATACCTTCTATCTCGGCCCGATACGCCGGAACCGGGTCGAGGTCGAGGTCTACGACCCGTCGTACCCGGACGCCGGTCGACGGGCCATCTTCTCCGTCCCCCTCTCGAAGCACGCCGGTCTTAAGGAGGTCGTCCGTCGCGTAAGCGCGGGGTTCGACCGTTACGGTTCTCTCCCTCCGGTTTATCGGGAGCCGAGCGCTCTCGGGGAGGCGGGGGAGGGATAAGGAAAGAAGAAAATGTCGGCAAAAGTATGGGTCGGAATCGGAGCCGCTATCGCCATCGTCGTACTGCTCTTCCTGACGATTTGCGCGCAGGGCGCGCCGTCGGCACCGACGGCCTCGACGGGAGCTACGCTAAACCCGTCGACGGCGCAGTCGGTTCAGGTCACCCTGAAGACGCAGTTCTACTCGTTAGTCGCGCCGAATACGATTTACCAGATAGGCGCGAAGTTCATCTACTCGGTCGTCGAGACCGGCGGGGGCGGGAATCCGGTAATCCTCGCTACGAACCTTACCGCCTCGGCGACGTCTATCTCCGTCGGGTCGAATAACCTCTATACGATGATAGGGGCGTTCACGGTAACGACCGTCGCGGTCTGCTCGTCCCCGCTGACCTGCGGGACGGCGCCGGAGAACCTGACGATTACCGCGACGGCGGACGTCTCAACGTACCTCGCCTTCTGGACGAGCCCTACGTCGACTATCGTATTCTCGAACGTCGCTACCTATACGAACGTTCCGGCGGTCGTCGCGCCGAACCCGAGTTCGTACTACCTCGAACTCTACCTCCCGATAACCGGGATTTTCTTCGTCGGGCTCCTAGCGTTTACGATAATGCGTCCGAACGACTACTCGGTCGTCTTGACCTTTATCGCGGGTATCGCTATCCCGGTCGAGTTCATCCTCTGGGCGTACGTGCTCTAAGGGAGTAACCGAGAGAAGAAGGGGAAGAAAATGAAGCGGAAGGGGAGCTACGCGACGCTCGTTCTCGTCGCGCTCGTCGCCGTAGTCTTCGGTCTTAGCGCCGTACACGCCGCACCGACCGCGAACCTGACCGGGTCGAGCGGACTCCAGCCGGACGCCGTCCCGCCGGCACCGACGGGCCTTACCGCGACGGCGACGAACGCTACGGTTATCCATCTCGCTTGGACGAACCCGGTCGGGGCGCTAACCGATAACGAGTACTACGAGTTCGCAGCCGCCGCCTGTTCTGGCGGCCATAGTACCGTCGATATCGGTTCCGTCGTAACCTCCGCGAACGTCGGCTCGCTCTCTTCGGCGACCTCGTACGGCTTCGAGGTCCTCGCTAAGAATGCGACCGGCTTCTCGGCTCCGAGTACCTGCCACTCCGGGATGACCTACCCCGACGTTCCGACGAGCCTCGTAGCGAACGTCGCTAGCGATACCGAAATCGACCTGACGTGGACGAACCCGTCGGGGACGCTTACGGATACCTTCGTAAACGTCTACGTCGCGTCTACCTGTACCGGGAGCCCAACGACGCTCGATATGGCCGGGGTCGTAACGGCCTACGCGGATATCGACCTCGCGCAGACGACGACGTATAGCTATACCATTGCCGCCGCGGATACGACCGGGACGGGTGCGGCCTCGGCCTGCGTTTCGGCGACTACGCAAGCTACCCCGGGCGGCGGTCCGCCCGGCGGCGGTAGTCCGCCCGGCGGAAGCGGTAACTCTACGAACGCTACGGGTACCCCGAACTACCCGACGAACGGACCCGCGCTAGCGTTCCCCGCGTTTACCCCGGCGGGCCTTCTCGTACAGAACTTCCTCGGTATCGTATCGCTTATCGGCGGCGCGGTCCTCTTCGCGTTCCGTCGGTTTATCCTCGGGCCGACCTTCCTCGGAATCGGGCTCGTCCTCCTCTTCGTCGTCTTCTGAGGAAGAGGTTACATATACTAGGGAGGAGGTTCAACGAACGATGACGCGGGGTGAGAGGGACGAGCGGGCGTTCACCCACTTTCTCGAGGATGAGATAGCGGGCGAGATTCGCCGGTGGGCGCAGCGGACGTTCCGCGGTCGCTTCATCGTTCGACTACGGGGAAGCCCGGGCGACGAGTTCGAGGACGCCGTCTGGCGCGTTACGATTAGCGACGGGGCGAAGCGGCGCTTTACCTATGAGTGGGAAGCGAATACGAAGTCGTGGGGGAACGACGCGCTCGAGACGACGACGGTCCCCGAGGCGACCCTCGCCGAGATTATCGAGGAGCACGGCTGGACGCGAAAGCCTTCGGTTCGATGGAGGGAGTAGGAAGATGGCGCATAAGCTAGCAATCGGGAAGGGGAACACGACGGTGATGACTTGGCCCGAGTTCCGCGAGTTCCTTCGGGGGAAGATAATCTACCACCACCAAGTGAACTGGGTCGAGGAGTGGACGAGTCTCGACCGCGAAGCGACGGAGGCCCAGTACTTCCCGTACAACGGGTTCCTGCTACGGAAGGCGGACGCCCTCGGCCGTTACCCCTACGCGGGCTACGGCGAGAAGACCCTCGGGACGACCGTTAAGCGAACGGGGAAGGGCTACTGGGACTCCGACTACTGGAAGGTTACCTACAACGACGGACGCAACGACTATACCGGCGCGAAGACCGGGCGAAAGCCGAAGTACTACGTTACCTTCCATAAGGGTCGTGAGGACGTTCTCTGTAACCGGTGCGGCCGGGAGATTACCGGCCGCGACGTTCAGCTCGGGAGCTACGTAAACTCGGGCGGCCAAATCTGCGGCGACTGCCGGAACGACGAGCGCGAGAAGAGCCTCCGGAGAGAGTAGATGAAGTCCGTAACGATGGCGAGAGCGAACGAAGTCTGGGCCCTCGGGAAGGAACTCTCGGGCGGCTTCGGCCTCTGGGGGACTATCGACCAGCTAACGTCCCTCGACGGCTTTACCGAGTGGAAGCGTCTCGCGGTCGTAGAGGGCTGGATTAACGGGGCGAGGTCGCTCGGCTTTACCGATACCGATGCGGCGGCGCTCGGGGACTGGCGGATAGGCCGGCACTTCGTCGATACGGCTTCCTTCTGGAACCTCGACCCGCCCGAGGTCGTTCGGAAGAAGGCGCAGAAGGCCGCGGTCGATGCGATTAGCTACGCCGTAAAGGACGAGGGTGGTATCGCGGAGGTCAAGCGACAGCTCGTTCTGAACTATACGAACTACTACCCCGTTAGCTACGCGAACCGACTAGGGCGTACCCCGTCGGTTAGGAGGGAGTAGATGCCGTTCTATCCGGTCGGTCGGAAGGCGAAGGGCGAACTCCCGATGTACGCTGTTCTTCGGAGCTATAACGAAGGGACCGCGATAGAACGATACTTCGATACCGAGCGGGCGGCGAAGGACTGGGCCGAGAGCCATCTTCTTCCGACCGACGAGATGCTCCTCGTCGTTAAGCTACTCGGCTACGCGAGGCCCGTTACGGCCCCGAGGAGGGAGTAGAAGATGACGAGCGACGAGAAGCGGATGAGCCCCGAGGACGGCGGCGAGGTAGCGGAGTTCATTCGGAACGTCGACGAGGGGAGCTACGAGTGCCTCTGCGGGAATCACGTTAAGCTGAACGAGCGCTCGTTCCGCGGCTATCCCCACGAGGGCGGCCTCTCCGATAAGAACGGGAAGCGCTGGTGGGTCTGGGCGACCTGCCCGCGATGCAACTACCAGATGAGCTGGCGGAGCCTCCCGTACCGTCTCCGCCTAGAGCCGATGCCCGAGGGCTGGAAGCCCGGGGCGCCGGGATGGGAGCCGGGGTGGCAGGCTCGCCGCGTCAGCGGCTTTCTTAGGAAGGAGTAACGATGTCCGACCCCGACGAGGACTACGATATCGACGAGGAGATGCGTCACGAGGCCCTTGTCGAGGCCGCGCACGACGCGCGCGAGGAGGAGCGGCGCGCGAAGTGCCCTGATTGCGGGCAGAGCCACGAAGGGCTCGACCCCGATACGATTCGGAACCTCCACGCCGCGGCGACGAACTGGTATAGCGACTCGAACCGGCCGGGGTCGAGGGTCCTAACGAACGTCGAGCACGGCGGTATCCACGGAGAGAAGCCGGACCCCCGTTGGGCCGCCGCGATGGACCATCTCGGGAAGCTCGTCAAGACCTACTTCTTCGATAAGTACCACGAGGTCTACCTCGAGAAGTACGAGAACGGCGCTATCGTTTACTACGTCCCGACCGGCTGGTGGTACTACTATCCGAAGGACATGATGGACGACGCCTTCGACTTCGCCCGCTCCCGGGGAACCCATTCGAGGGCGCTCAACCGTATCTTCGGAGACTAGGGAGGGAGTAGATGACGAAGCGCTCGGTCGAGGCCGCGGAGAGGAGAATCCGGAAAGAGGTAGTCGGCTGGCTCCGCGCTACGTACGTCAAGAAGTCGCTCCGCGCCGAGGTGAACGTAGACGAGGATACGCTCGACGATGGTCCGTACTTCTGGGCCTATATCTACGACGGGAAGAAGCTCGTCGCCGAAGGCTCGGGATGGTTCGAGCAGCAGACCGACCCGTTCGACGAGATGGAATCGGACCTGAACGAGAAAGGCTACCGTCGTATTCCTCTACGGAACCTGATACGGGAGGACTAGATGCCCGACGACCTCTTCCGGGAATCGAACGACCCACCCGACCCGCACCGGAAGCCGTCGATGAACGAGTCGGACGCGGACTTTATCTACCGGACGGGGAGGAAGTTCTGGCTCGACCCCGATGGGACGAACCGTTGGGATATCGTCGAGCAGAACGGCGAGCCGCTCGTCGAGGACCTCGGCGCCCCGGTCGGGGAGTGCCAAGCCTGCGGCCATGCTATCGAGTTCAAGTTCTACGTTCGGCACCCGACCCGGGGCGTCTCGTACGTCGGCTCCGAGTGTATCAATAAGGTCCGGATGACCTTCGACCTCGTCCGGCGGGCGAGGATGGACCGGGCGCTCTATAAGGCGAAGCGGATGCAGGAGCGGAAGGCCCTCGATAAGAAGATAGAGCTTCTCGAGGCCGCCGCCTCGGACCCGCCGGTACGGGTCGCCTACTGGGACTATCTCGGCCGGAGCCGGAACCTCTCGGAGAGCCTTCGCTGGTACGCGCAGGTCCTACGGGATAGCCGGAAGCGCCGGCCGATGTTCGAGAACGCCCTTCGCGCTCCGCTCGAGAAGTACGGGCACCCCGAGGTCTTTCCCCGGCGAAGGGAGAAGCCGCTTATATGAGCCGTCTCGCCGAGCCTCCCGAACCTCCGCGCGAAACGCTACGGGGTCGCCTCTACCGATGCGAGCGATGCGGCTACGACCGGCGATTCTACCTCTCGCCGCCTATCGGCGAGCAACGGAGATGCCCGAAGTGCCGGCGCTACTCGCTCGAGCCGGTACGGGACGAGCGGGTCCTACGGAGGGAGTAATGCCCCGTCCTAACCCCCTTGACGAGCGGGAGGCCCGAATCCAGCGTGCCCACGACGCCTACCAGAAGGCCCGGGGAATCGCTGCCGCGGACCCGACCCCCGCGAACCTTACCGAGGAGAACCGCCTCCATAAGGAGTACGTAACGCTTCTCTACGAGGAAGAGCCTTCTCCTAGACGGGAGCAGACCATCGAGGATTTCGCTTCGATACGGAGGGAGTAGATGCCGAAGGTAATCGTAGTGCTCGCAATCGCGGCGACCGTCGTCATAGCGGCCTTCTCCGCGGCGACTACGATAGCGTACGGTTCCCTCGGCGCGCGGGGCGGGCTGTCGGTAGACGATACGAATAACTCGACCCTTCCCTCGCAGGACTTCCTCGGTACCCCGACGGTGAACGTAACGACCGTTCCTATGCTCTACGACGACTCCGCGAGCTGGTTCTCGAACGGCTGCTCGTACAACGGGTCCGTACCGTATACGGTCCCGTTCCCCTCGAACGACCCGAACGCGACCCCCGGTACCCAGATGGCCGTAGTAAACGCGCTCGGGCCAGGCTACGGTTGCGGGACGGGCTGGTTCGCCGAGGTCTGGAACTTTACGGCGAACGCGACCCTCGTCGCGGAGAACGATTGGTTTAACGTTACGACGAACTGGACCCTCTCGAATACCTCGGGAGAAGTCGTAGGGGTTAACTCGGTCTCCGTGACCGTTAGCTCGGAGACCCTCTCGACGAACGGGACCTTCTCGCTCTACGTCGAGTTCCCGGGGAACCCGGTATCGCTCGGAACGACGAACGTTACGGTCGAGGCGGCGCCGCCGGTCTCGGTTCCCGCTACCTTCGGAGGGAACGGACGGGACGCGCGAGGAACCTTCCCTCCGGCGAACGTATCGCAGAACTTCGTTGCCGACCCGGCCCTCGAGCCCCAACTCGTCGGGGAGCAGTCGACGATATACTCCGACGCGGTAGCGGCGCCGGATGGTTGCTCGAATAGCGTCGCGAATAGTACTCCCGGCGTCCTAACCGGTATCCCATTCCCCGAGCCCGGCGGGAACTACGAGCAGGCGCTCTTCGCGAACGCCGGCGAGGTCTCGGCCTGCTCCGGCGGCGACTACGGGATGCTCTTTACCTTCCTCGTCTCGACGCCGCTCTCGGCGGAGAACGATTGGTTCAACGTTACGACGACTTGGGTGACCCCGGGCGGGGCGACCGTTACCGGGTTTAGCGACTCCCTCGTAAGCGTCGTCCCGGGGAATCTCCCGGGCGGGTCGGAGAACGCGCTCCTCCTCGTCTACGTCGACTACGGGGCGGGAACCCCGACCGTCCTATCGTGCTCGATTACGGTACAAGCGACCTCGCAGGTGGTCGTCGTAGGGTAGGAGAGAGTAGAATGATTTTCGGACGACGACCCTCGGGGGCTACGGACGCGGAACTAATCTCGGCTTATATCGAGAGCCGAGTCGAGGAGAACCACTTCGAGTCGGAACTCGAGCACGAGCGTATCGAGAACGGGCCGGAGGCCGAGCATTGGTCCTTCGAATGGCGGGAGAACTACCGTACCCGTATCGAAGGAATCGAAGAACGTCTCGGGGCGGTCCGCGAGCGGATGGCCGATATTATCGATGACCTCCGCGCTCGTAAGTACCGGCTTAACTTCGAGTATGAGGACGACCCGCTTACCGGGGCGCCTATCAATAAGGACCGTACCCATCTCTATACTATCCAGAAGGGACGACGGCGGTCCGACTTAATCGCGATAGAGTCGGTCGCGCGACGCCGTTTCCCGCCTACGGAGACGGGGCTAATACAGTGGAGGGAGTAGCGATGACGATAGCCGACGAGAAGCCGTACGCCTCGGACCTAAAGGAGATGGAGCGCGTCTGGGACGAATACGTCCGGAAGGAACTCGGCCGCGACTATCGGGGCGAGGTCCGCGACGGGGAGAATCCAAAGCGACGAGCCTCCATCGACCGTATCGATATCATCGACGGGGGGCCCGGGGGCCGCTACGACGTAACGCTCGTCGTCGTCCGGGTCGCCCGCCGGCACGGCGACCTCGAGACGCGGGACGGGGTCGTTTGGAAGCGGCGGTATGACGTTCTCGATAAGATGCTCGTCCGGGACGCCGCGATACAGGAGAACCGTTCGATATCTGAATGGGAGCGGAACCGCCGGTCGGAGGACCTCTGGCGGAATACCCTGACCTACGATATTCAGGACTCGATTCGCGAGGGTGGGTTCCCGAGCCTTCGGAGGATTCGAAGCGAGTACGCGTTCCCGAGGGAGTAGATGCCGCGAAAGCCCCCCGAGTTCCTCGAGGAAGGATGCCCTGCCTGTACCTACCATTTTCTCTATAAGGGAACGGCGGATGGCTCGGGCTCAGGCGCGGGGGCGATTATCGCAATCGCGGCAGTCGCCATCGGTGCTACCGTTGCCGCCGGTCTTCTGGCCAATCGAAAGGTCCCGTGCCCTCGGTGCAAGAACCCTATTCGGCGAGGC